>Ga0315912_10001043_pt1 | contig 37522 bp, 29 predicted proteins | sample VfabasoilMG_FD_204469 | JGI IMG/M metagenome (GOLD analysis project Ga0315912, IMG submission 204469) | Garden soil microbial communities collected in Santa Monica, California, United States - V. faba soil | ecosystem: Environmental > Terrestrial > Soil > Garden | place: USA: California... | reverse complement strand
GAAGGGATTTGTATTGAAATCTCCTGCTCTTCAATGGGTTTATCTTCGTGAAAAAAAATGCGAGTAAGGTAACGGGGATCATTATAACGCGAACGCCACGAAAATGATATTTCCGTTCCTTCATACAAGAAATCCAATCCGTAGGTACAAACCTTGGCATCGGAGTAGAATATGCTCTCCACTTCATAATTGCCACAAACGTTCGGAGCCGCTATGCTACGACCAGAAGTGAAGCGGATATTGGTATCTTCAATTTTCAAATTGTCGTTGTAGTATAAGTGTTCGGCATGGCCAAAATTACCCTCCAGGGAAATCAGGTTTTGCGTGCCTTCGTGCAGCACCGAAACCTGCTGACCGTTTAACTGAAATGCATAACTGGATGTATATCGGGTGGCTACTACTTTAGCTTTCTTATTTTGCGGATACGCTTTTAGCTGGCTAGCCAATGCCGCGTTAGCATTTTTTTGCGCGGTTGATTCAATCGCAAATAGAGATATGAGCGCAACGAAACAAATCCGGATTTTCATACTTTCTTGAATTGTGTAGATGTGATGTGGTCTTGAACAGGCAATATTGACACGAATTTCGTCATTCGCAATTTGGATACCTAAATCTTATCTCAGACGGGTTTCTTTAGATGAGGAATGATCATCTCGGCATGCACCCTCGAATTTTCGATAAACCATTTATTGGTTTTTAATCCACCACAAACAACACCGGCCAGATACAAATTTTTAACATTAGTCTCCATCGTTTCTTCATTGTAGACGGGTGTGTGGTATTCATCGCTTTTAAATTGAATCCCCAATGACTTCATAAAATCGAATGGCGGTTGGTAGCCTGTCATGGCAAGAACAAAATCATTTTCAATTTCTTCTACACCTTGTGGTGTTTTAATGCGAATAGTACTCGCGGTAATTTCCATTATCTCCGAATTGTAATAGGCTTTGATTGATCCTTCCTTTATCCTGTTTTCAATATCCGGCTTTACCCAGTACTTCACGCTTTCGCGAATGGAGCTCTCGCGAATTACCATTGTTACTTCAGCACCTTTTCGCCAAGTTTCCAGCGCCACATCAACTGCGGAATTGGCGGCACCGACTACAACAATTTTTTGAACAAAATAGGGATGAGGCTCATCGTAGTAGTGTTTAACCTTGGATAAATCTTCACCGGGCACATTCAATAAAAAAGGGAGATCATAAAAACCCAAAGACAAAATAATTGATCGTGCTTTGTACTTTGCTTTTGGTGTTGTGAGCTCAAATTCATCGTGAATTTTTTTAACGCTTTCCACTTTTTCATACAACTTCACATTAAGTTGGTGAGATGAACACACCCTTCGATAATATTCCAGCGCTTCGAACCGGTTTGGTTTTGGTCCGTGAGAAATAAATGGAACGTTGCCGATCTCCAGCCGGTCGGATGTGGAGAAGAAGGTCATGTTGAGTGGGTAATGATAAATGGAATTGACCAGGCAACCCTTTTCAAGAATAACGTAACTCAGTCCTGCTTTTTTGGCTTCAATGGCGCAAGCCAAACCAATTGGTCCGGCTCCTATTATGATAACATCAAAGTCTGTTTGCATGTGTAACGCAAAGAAACCACAAAGTCTTTACATTTTCGGGTTACTCTGAATTGTACTTCAAAGTTGGGCTGCGAATAATCCACTCAGCAACTAACAAATTTGGAACCCAGCTAAGCCAGGCGATAGTGGCATAAGCAGTCGGTTGAGCCAGGTTATAATGAAAAGAAGAAAAGAAAATATAAATTCGCAATGTTATAGCCGCCAGTGTAAGAGCAAAACTGCGATACATCATGGCGCGATGGTGCTCTATATTTCTGTTGCGGATAAAGTGGAAGGCTGCATAGGTAAAATAAATCCACAGAGAACATTGAAGCACAAAGCTGGCGAGTACCAGCGGGCCGCGATTGATGAAGAAAGCCATTATCATTCCGCCCGGTGCGGCAAAAAATAAAATACCAAAGACATATATTTTTCCCAATGTGCGGTGCACTTTTAGGAATCGGTTTCGGAAATTCTCACTCACCTGGAAGAATCCGATGATCAGGATAATACCGGCAATCAACACATGAGCATAATAGGCTGGTAAATACCAGCCGGTGGCAATGGCAGCCTGTTTGAGTTTAAGAAAACTGTACTGCGGATCGAAATTAATGTAGCTCAGTGCGTTGCCTGCTAACGTTACGGCAAGGACAAAAAATATTCCAACAAAAATGCGGACGAGCCACTTCACTTTTACAGTGATTCTCCGCTCGCCCGAATGGCCTCGGCAAGAAATTGCAAATTATGCCGGTCAATATCGGTGAGGAATTCTTCCAACTCCTCTTCCCTTTCATAGCGTGGGTCGTATTTATCTTGCTGAAGCCACTCCAATGCTGCCTCATCTTTAATCTTGAGCCCATATTCGGCCAGTATTTCGTAACGCATATTTTTCAAGGTAGTAACCGGAAGTGTGCTGACAGGGTAACTATTGCCCACCTCCTGGCTGTAAATAAAAAAATTGCCCGTGATATAGGAGTCGTCCAATTTCACAAATTCTGTTTCCGGGTATCCGCGTTTCGAGTCTAAAATATTCACATTTCCTCCATCAATTTTATAGTATCGGTACATGCGGGGGTTCAATATCCGGCCTTCCATACCGCTCATTTCAAAGTAGATTCTGTTTTCCGTCTGGCTCAACTCCATAAGTTCATCCGAAATTTTTTTAATGTCGATGGTGGCGGCTCTTACTTCCTCAATAAAAAAAGTGGATTGATTTTCGTCCATAAACTTCAGTTCGGAGTGTTCATAGAATTCCTCGCGGCCCTCCAGGTAGCGTTCCTTAAAAGATGTTGCGAGCACGTTTACATGTTCTGAAATATTTAGGAAAATCGTTTCCCCCACTTCGATGTATTCTGTCCATCCGCCAACGGGCGCATTGCTGGCTGTGGTGGTAAACCCAAACTCAATACGATCAAAAAAACCAGCAGCTACCCAATAAGAAGGTGAAATTAAAAGTCCACTGCCTGCCCCTTCCTGCCGGGGCGATTCGCACAAAGTATAATAGGCCTCGCTTATGGTTACATGAGAAGGCAAATAGGCAAACTCTTTTACATAGGTCTCGGCTTCCTTGTTAATAAAGCCTTCTGTGTATTTGCCTTGGTTGTCCACAAATCCATATTGCCCTGCACTTTGTACAATCCATCCCTCCGGTGGGTAGGGGATTATTTGGGTATAATCGGGAGAAACCAATGTGTCTCCATCGAGCGAAAAGTATCCATACCCATATTCTGTTTCCACCTCCACTGCATTTTCCAAACTAATGCCGGGCGTGCCAATCATTTTAAACGCCATAGGAATAATTTCCTTTCCGGTTTCATCTATCAATCCCATTTTGTAATCGGGGCGCGGCACTTTGCTTTGCGGGTAGAGCGACTCTTCATTCCAATCACCGGAGACCGCATAGAAATATACTTTACCGTTGTATTGGGTATACCAAACCAACGTATCAAATTTTTCTTCAAGATTTCTCGCTATTTCATAAATGGCTTCGCGTTCTTTTATTTCTGCCTCGATGTGCGTGGCATATTGAATATCATGTTTCATCGAAGTGAACGCATTGTAAAAATTATTCCCATCCAGCGATACAATTTTAAATGCACTATTCCGCTCGGCTATGTAAAAGGTAAGTTCGGCTTGCTGTGCCGGTGCTTCACCTGTCATAGCCGTGAATGTTGCACTAACCTTTACCGCAACAGCATTCTCGTCAAAAAATTTCACCGGCTCGATGGCCATGTTGGTAAAATCAACTGCGCATTTCACAACCGCGCTGTCGGTATTTTGTAAAATCTGGATGGCACCGAGCAGGGAAATATGGGATTGCTCAGTATCAAAAAATTTCAATATCTCCTCATCTGGTTTATTGAGGCTTTGCTGAAAGGCGACCATCAATTCGCGCGCTTTTTTTTCAGGACCTTCGCGCTGTAGAATAGCGCAACCGCCTACCCAAACAAGCAGGGCAGACACAAACACGATTTGTATGATGCGGGTTTTCATAAGGGTGGATTTTTATCATGACGAAGTTAGGAAATCCGGGGGTAACTGCGGCACAATCCTTGTTCCTTGAGTTGCCGCGCAGGAAATGACCCTGGCTAACCTGTGGAATGATGATTCAAGTCAGCATTTGTGAGCCAATTTTATTGCGATATTTGAAATAAAAGAGCAAAAGACTTTAAACAATACGAACCCTATGAAAACAAAATTATTGGTAGTTGCGGCTCTGATAACCGCGCTATCCATTACCAAATTACCAGCCCAGTCAATGCTGAACAAATTAAAAAAAACAGCGGAGGATAATGCTTTAAAAAAGCTGGGTGGAAAGACCGGTACTACCACCACACCAGGGAATACCAACACAAACACCAACACCGACCCGAATTCTAACGGTAATAATTCCAACCCTTCAAACAATAGTGGTGGTGGCCTCATCTCTACACCACCCGATGTAAAACAAAGTCTTGCCGATGGTGACGTAGCATATAAAGCTGGAAAGTATGGAGAAGCCCGTTACTCCGTGCAACAAGCTATGCTTGGGGTTGAGCTTGAGATAGGGAATAAAATATTGAAATCATTGCCATCAACGGTTTCGGGTTTAACCACTCAGACTTCTGAAGACCAGGTTACCAGTACTGGTTATGGATGGGCAGGCCTCACCATTCACCGTGAATATGGAAATGGCAACGACAAGGAATTTCGTGTAACAGTGGCGAATAATGCCGCGTGGATGTCGTCCGTGAATATGTATTTAAGCTCAGGCGGATATGCGCAAACCACAGGTGGCCAGCAAAACTGGAAGCAAACGAAAGTGAAAGGCTATCGCGCCATTATTGAATACAGTGAAGGTAGCGGCTATAAACTAAGTGTGCCGATCGGGCAATCATCGCTGGTGGTTTTAGAGGGGGTCAACTTTGCCTCCGAGCCCGACATGATGACCGCTGCCAACAACTTCGATTATGACGGTATCAAAAAAATGCTGGGAGAACAGTAATCAATTATCCATTACCAATTTAATAGCAAATCCACATGAAAAAATATTTCACATTCATTATACTTTCAGTTTCCGTTTCGGCTTTTGCCCAAGACTTTGATAAAAATATGGCTACCGCCAAAGCATCCTATTCATCGGGAAATTTGGAAGATGCGCGTTTTGCCATGGAGCAAATGCTGCGCGATCTGGATGTAATGATCGGAAAAGAAATTTTAAAAATGCTTCCCGCTAAAATGGGAACGTTAAGCGCTAATGTTGCCGATGATAATGTGACCGGTGGTACTGGTATTGCCGGCCTTTTCGTTCATCGCACCTATGGGGTGCCTCCAAAAATGGTGGTGATAGACATAATGAACAATTCTCCTTTGATCTCATCATTAAATGCTTTATTGTCGATGCCTATGATGGGAATGGGCGGAGACCCTAATCAAAAACAGGTGAAAGTACAGGGCTATAAATCAATACTTCGGAAAAACCAGAACACAGAAACCGGGAAAACAGATTATGAACTACAGGTGCCCTTTAACAATACATTGCTTACGCTAAAGGCTGATGATACCAATGAAGCGGAGATTTTAAATTTCGCCAATCTAATTCCATTGCCAAAGATTGCCCAGGTGGCACAATAGTCTTGAGTTTATAGTCATGAGTTAGATAAGTTGGATTCGAATTAAAATACTCAGGACTCAAGGCTAAATACTCATCACTCCCAAATGCAAAAACTCCAGGCCGTTTCCGAGAGCCATACCTTTAAAAGAATAGTGGCCATTGCCATTATTTTATGCTCCGTGCTGCTGGGCATCGAAACTTTTTATCTGCAACACCTTCCGCTTTTTCAAGCGCTTGACCTGGGGTTTACCATTTTCTTCATCGTAGAAATTATTATCCGTCTTGGAGCGGAAAGCAGTGGATTGAAATTTTTCAATCTTTTTTCACTGATTAAAAATGAAAGTGGCCGATATCATATTCATGTGCATGAGCGTGGCTTTTGGAACTGTTTCGATTTCGCGATCGTGGTGGCCAGCATTTTAAGCTTGTTTTCGAATATTTTTCCCCATCCGGAATTTTTGGAAGTGGCCAGGCTCTTCCGTGTGCTGCGGGTATTGCGCCTGCTCGAAATCAGTAAAGAATTGATTGCCGTAGAAAGAAAAATTGTGAGCATTATCCCCACTATTTTTTCTTTTGCCATGTTGCTGGGCGTGCTGATTTTTATTTACGGTATTATTGGCGTTTTCCTGTTCAATCACCATAAATATCAAAATGCAGACTTCACCACGCTGAGTCATGCCTTTCTCACACTCTTTCAAATTATGACGCTGGACAATTGGTCGGACTTGATGTATGCGTCCAGTGAAAACTATGGTGGTAGCTGGTTGATAAAAAGTTATTTCATCAGTTTCGTAGTACTGACGGCCATTGTAAGCTTTAATGTTTTTGTGGCCGTGCTCACCTCCCAGGTGCAGGAGAAAGTATTGGAAGAGCGTGAACAAAATAAGCGCGATTTTTCGCACCTGGAAAAAGAACTTTCCAAAACCGAAGATGACATTCGCGAAGATTTTAAAATCGTGATGGAAGAAATTCGATTGCTTAGAAAAGAAGTGGGAGAATTGAAGAAGGAGAAGGGTTGACTTTTTCTTTTGGATTATACCGCCACCTTAAACTGCATTTGATATAACTGCGAGTAGAAACCATCCTGGTTAAGCAACTCTTCATGGCTGCCCGTTTCTTTTATTTCCCCTTTATCAAGCACAATAATTTTATTTGCTTTTTGTATTGTAGAAAGACGGTGCGCAATAACAATAGACGTTCGGCCGCTCATCATTTTGTCAATCGCTTCCTGGATCATCTCTTCGGTTTCGTGATCAACGGATGAAGTGGCCTCGTCCAACACCAAAATCTTGGGGTCATACACCATGGCCCGGATAAACGATAAAAGCTGCCGTTGCCCAACGGATAAAGTGGCACCCCGTTCCATTACGTTGTAATCGAGCTTGCCAGGAAGTTTTTCAATGAACTTCTGGGCGCCTACTAAATCAGCAGCGTGCAAAATCATGGCTTCCGTTACTTCCGGATTGTTTAAGGAAATATTGTTTCGGATGGTATCGGAAAACAAAAAAACATCTTGCAACACCACGCCAATATTTTTCCGCAGAGAGGCCAGGTCGTATTCCTTAATATCAACACCATCTATCCGGATCGCTCCTTTATTAATTTCGTAGAAACGGTTGAGCAGGTTCACTATAGATGATTTTCCAGCACCTGTTGCACCAACGATCGCAATGGTTTCCCCGGTATTGATGCTCAGGTCAATATTTTTCAAAACATAATCTTCATCGTTGTAGGCAAACCACACCTTTTCAAAATCAACGCGACCAATAATTTTTTCTGGCTTGAGTTTTCCATTTTGTGCCACATGTTCCTGGTTATCCAGCAAATTGATAATGCGCGAGGAACTCACGATACCCATTTGCAAAGTATTGTAGCGGTCGGCTATCATGCGGATAGGCCGGAAAAACATTTGAATGTACATGATGAAGGCCGTGAGCGTGCCGATGGTGATGCCCGTTTCTTCAAAACGCAGTGCACTTTTTGCCCCATACCAAACCAACAACCCAATACCCATTGCCGAAATAATTTCTGCCACTGGAAAATACACCGAGTAGTAAAGAACCGACCTCAAATTGGCGTTGAGGTGCTCTTTATTTATCTCTTTAAATTTTTCAAACTCCCTTTTCTCGCTCCCAAAAATCTGCACCACGTTCATACCCGTAATATGCTCTTGCACAAAAGTGTTCAGGTTGGCCACCGCATTGCGCACATCATTAAATGCCACTTTCACTTTTTCTTTAAAGATGTATGTGGCGATCAGCATGAAGGGAATGGAAGAGAGCGACACCAGGGCCAATCGCCAATCGGTATAGAACATAAAAGCCAGGATGAAAATTATTTGGAGCATATCTCCCGCCATGGCAGCGAGTCCTTCACTGAAAACATCGGCTAGCGACTCTACATCCGAAATGGTGCGCGTAACTAACCTTCCAATTGGGGTCTTGTCGAAAAACTTTAACCGGAGATTAATTAAATGCTCGTATAATTTTATTCGAATATCACGGATAACAAATTGGCCAATGCGTCCTGATAAATAAGTATGAACGTATTGCACCAGCGACTGCACGGCCAGCAACCCAAGAATAATCAACATCACGTTCACCATTCCATGGTAGTTGTTGTTCGCAACATCACGGTCGAGTGTAAGTTGGATTAACCAGGGCCGCACGGGGCCTAATATTCCGAGCAATACGGTTAATATAACAATGGCATAAAATCTGCCCTTGTATGGCTTCACGAATTGTATTATCCGTTTCACCACCTTGAAGTCTATAATGTTGCCGCTGCTTACTTGTTCCTTTTCCAATTGGTTGTTCGTTGTTCGTTATTAGTTGCTTGCATTCTTCACTTCCGCCTTATTTCAAAAAAATCTTCTTCGGATACTTCACGTCCATTAAGTAAAGCCCATCGGCAGGAACATTCATGCCGGCCCGTTTTCTATCCTTACTTTTCAAAATTGCTTCGAATTCTTTCATGGTAATTTTTCCCGAACCTACATCAACGAGTGTTCCAACAATTGCCCTCACCATGCCTCGTAAAAACCGGTTGGCTGAAATATCAAACACCAATAGATCATTTTTTGTTGCCCATTTGGCTTTTTTTATGTTGCAAATGAAATGGTTTACATCCGTTTTCACTTTGCTGAAACATTCAAAATCGTGCATGCCTGGCAATAACGCAGCGGCCTTGTTCATGGTTGGCACATCGAGCGGTTTAAAAAAATGCCAGGCCAAACCAATCAACAGCGGATCTTTTTTTCGGGTAATGATGTAGCGGTAGCTGCGCTGCACGGCATGGTAGCGGGCGCTGGCTTCCGGATGTATTTTTTGGATAGACTGAATGGCTATGTCTTTCGGCAGAAATGCATTCAGGTTTTGAGTTAATGCTTTGGCATTCACATCATCGGCCAAATCCACATGAAAATACTGGCGTTTACAATGCACACCCGTGTCGGTGCGGCCACTTCCAACAATGGCAATCTCCTTTCTAAAGATTTTGCTCATGGCTTCTTCCACCACTTGCTGCACACCTTTTGCATTGGCCTGCGTTTGCCAGCCGTTGTAGTGTGTGCCGAGATAGGAGATGGAAAAGAGATAACGCATAAAATTCGGATGCGAATGTCACTAATTTAAGACGAATGGTTGCCATAAATTATTCGCGAAAATTCGTGTAATTCGTGTCAAAATTTAAGGAATGAAAACCAAGCTCATCTATTGCCTTTTGCTTTTCCCTGTGTTGTTGCCGGCCCAAACCGATGCCCAGCTTGAATCGGCAAAAAAGAAACTCGCTGCCAACGATTTTGCGGGTGCAAAAGCCGACCTCACCAAAATTCTGGAGGCCAATCCAAAAAATAAAATTGCTCTTGACTTGCGTGGCAAAGCGCGAACTGGTCTTTCAGATTTTTATGGAGCCATTACCGACCTTACCATTGCACTTGAAATTGATTCCACTTTTGCTGAAGCGCTGCACGACCGCGGCCTGGCCAAAATGAATTTAGGCGATGATGAAAGCGCCATTGTCGATTTCGACAAGGCCATAAAATTCAGTCCGAAATTTACAGACGCATATACCCATCGCGGTTTTTCCAAGTTTAACCTGGACGATCTCGAAGGCTCCTATTTTGATTTCTCGAAAGCCCTGGAACTGGGGCCTGCCGATGCCGATAAATATTACAACCGTGGCTTTGTGAAAGCTGAATTGGGTGAATTTGTGAGCGCTATTGATGACTACAATAAAGCTATTGAGCTTGGTAAAGCCGATGCGGAGTTGCACAACTACCGGGGCGTGGCGTATTACAGCCTGAGCAATTTCGATCCGGCTATAGCCGATTTCAATGAGGCCGTGAAACTGGATGCAAAAGATCCGGTAAAGTTTGAAAACCGTGGGCTTGCGCGCAGTGGCAAAGGCGATTTGAAAGGCGCTCTTGAGGATTACAATAAGGCCATTGAATTGGATGGAGAAGACCCTGAAACATTTCTCTTGCGCGGAGAACTTAAATTTACTTTGCAGGATTTTGACGGGGCCATTACCGATTTTACAAAAGCCATTGAACTGGACGATACAAACCCTGCTTACTTTTACGACCGCGCCATGGCCAAAACCGAAAAAGAGGATTTCTCCGGAGCGGTAGATGATTATTCGGCTTCCCTTGACCTGTTGCCCAACGACCCCGACACTTATTTGCAACGCGGCCTTGTAAAAATTTTAATGAACAACAAATACGATGGCTGCCTGGATTTGAAGCGTGCCGATGAATTGGGTTCTTCCGCTGCCAAAGCGGCCATCAAGAAGAGTTGCAAGTAAAATGAGATGATGGCCTTAACCATCACCGCAATAATTTTAGGCGTTTACGCTTTTCTTTGTATATCCATTTATTTTTTCCAGCACCTTTTCTTTTTCAGGCCCGAAATCCTGGCCACGCAGTTCAAATACCAATATGCCTTTCCTTTCGAAGAATTGAATTTTGAAATGGAAGATGGCGGAAGTATAAACGCCATTCATTTTAAAGTGCCCAACTCGCGTGGCGTTATTTATTACCTGAAAGGAAACTCCCGAAGCATAAAGGGATGGGGGAAATTCGCGAAAGATTTTGTAAGCAACGGCTACGATTTTTTTATGATGGATTATCGCGGTTTTGGCAAGAGCCGGGGAAAACGTTCCCAGGAAAAATTATTCAGCGATGCCCAGTTTCTTTACCAGTGGCTGCGGAGCAATTACACGGAAGAAAAAATTGTAGTGTACGGAAGATCCTTCGGTAGTGGTATTGCCGCTCGCGTGGCTTCGTGGAATAAGCCACGACTACTTATTCTCGATTCGCCCTACTTCAGTTTTTTATACAACGCCAGGCGTTATGCCGGTTTTCTCCCGCTGAAATGGATTATGAAGTACGACCTTCGCACCGACCAATACCTGAAAACAATTTCGTGCCCTGTTCACATTGTTCACGGCAATAAAGACCACTTGATTTCTTTCAGTCAAAGCGAAAAGCTCAAAGCTCTTCACCCGGACAAAGTAATTCTTCACCCAATTGAAGGAGGACGCCACAATAACCTACCCGATTTCCCGGAGTTTTTTGAATTGTTATACGATATACTCTATGTGCCACCCCAGGCAGGATAAATTCTGGAGGAAAGGATATAGTTATAGTTAAGGAATAAAGGCTAACTTTTCCATATGAGTAAGCTGATGAATTTTACGAGGGTATTTGATATCGTAGAATATCAAATGAAAAAATATCCGCAGCAAGCTTCATTAAATTATTTTGAAAATGGCTGGAAAAGTTTTTCAACCGCTAAAATTCAGCAGACTGTTGATGGATTTTCGTGCTGGCTGATTGAGCAGGGATTTCAAAAAGGTGATTGTGCGGCCATAATCCCACGAATGGGCAGCCCTGTCTGGATGATGATCGACTTCGCCTGCCAGCAAATCGGGATGGTGATCGTTCCCCTTCATCCAGTTTCTTCTGCAGAAGAAATGAAATTTATTTTGAATGAAACTAATGCCAGGCTTTGCATTGCAGCCGATGTTCAGCTTTTCAACAAAGTAAAGTCAGTTACTTCTATTTCCAATACATTCCACCTGGAAGAAAATCAGAACGGATTCTTAGCGATCCTTTCATATCCCGATCAGAATGAATCGCTTTTGAGTGAGCTTAATAAGCGCAGAGATGCTGTTTCCGGAAATGATACGCTCGCCATTATGTACACTTCGGGAACATCGGGAACACCAAAAGGGGCGGTGCTCACCCATCAGAACGTGGTGAGCAACATCAAATCTATTTTGCCGGTTATGCCCATCAAACCTTCCGATAAAATTTTAAGCTTTCTCCCATTCAGTCATATTTTCGAAAGAACAAGTTGCTATGCCTATATGGGCTTCGGGGGCAATATTTTCTTCAGTCAGAAATTAGAAACCATTGATCAGGATTTTAAAACGGTAAGGCCATTTTTTTGCACGTGCGTTCCCAAAGTATTAGAACGTATGTATGAAATACTGGAAGAACAGCTGCAGGAAAAAAGTATATTGAAGAAATTACTCATTACGTGGGCCATGAGAATTGGCGAGCAATTCAAATCAGGCAGCCGCGGAAATCTTTTGTTTGGTGTTAAATTATTTTTTGCCCGTTTGCTGGTGCTCAACAAATGGCGCCACGCATTGGGAGGAAAAATTAAATACATGGTAGTGGGCGCGGCTGCGCTGCGTCCTGAAATCGGCCGATTATTTTCTGCTGCCGGGGTGATGACGTTATCCGGTTACGGCATGACGGAAGCTTCGCCTTTTATTGCCGTGAACAGGCCGGAGCCCGGCATGAATAATTTTGGAACTGTAGGGTTGCCTGTGCCCGGTGTGGAAATAAAATTAGATGAACCAAATGAAAATGATGAGGGTGAAATTTTAGTGAAGGGGCCGAACATAATGAAAAGCTATCTCAACCGCCCTGAATTGAACCGTGAAGTTTTTACTTCCGATGGCTGGTTTCGCACAGGCGATGTGGGCAAGATGGTGAACAAGCGATTTCTTTCCATCACCGATCGCAAGAAAGATATTTTCAAAACTTCATCGGGCATCTACATCGCCCCTCAGCCCCTTGAAAGTCATTTTTGCTCTTCTCCGTTTATTTCGAAATGTTTGATTTTTGGTTTCAATAGGCCTTTTGTGAGCGCCATTATAGTACCCAACTTCGTTTTGCTGAAGTCGTGGTGCGAGGAAACCGGGGTGCATTGGACATCGCCCCAGTTCATGGTTCATAATATTAAAGTGATCCAAAAAATTCAACAGGAGGTGGATGCGCTAAACCAACCGCTTCAAAACTATCAGCGTGCAAAGAAGTTTATTTTAAGTGAAGAAGATTGGACGGTGGAGACAGGAGAACTGACCACTTCATTTAAAATGATAAGGACGAAGTTGATGGAACGGTATAAGCAGGAGATTGAGAAGTTGTATGACTAATCTGCAGGAGATGGGTTTTATCCAAAAACAGAAAGCAACTATTTTAACCCTAAAATATTTTCGGTTCGTTTTCTTGTTTCATTCAGTAACTCTTTATCCTTCGAAAGAGAAATACCGAACGATGGAGCCATTTCCTTCAACTTAGCTTGCCACGCAGCCGATTTACTTTCTTTGGGAAATATTCTTGGAAGAATACCAAACATAATGGCTGCAGCTGTAGATGCACCAGGCGATGCGCCCAGTAGTGCGGCTACACTTCCATCCTGAGAAACGATTGCTTCAGTTCCAAACTCCAACTTGCCGCCTGAACCTTCATCTTTTTTAATTACCTGAACCCGCTGCCCAGCTTCTTTTAGTTCCCAATCTTTTAGTTGAGCCACCGGAACGTATTCGCGTAGAGCTTCAACCCGGTCTTCGTGTGTGAGCCTCACCTGGTCAATCAGATATTTAGTTAATGGAAGGTTTCTCAATCCGGCCGAAATCATGGGGAACAGGTTATCGGACTTAATCGATTTGGCCAAGTCGAATCGCGATCCTTTCTTTAAGAATTTTGTAGAAAAACCGGCAAACGGCCCAAACAGAAGTTCTTTTTTGCCGTCAATAATGCGGGTATCAACATGCGGCACAGACATAGGAGGAGCGCCAACAGAAGCTTTTCCATAAAGCTTCGCCTGGTGTTGCTGGATCAATTCTTCATTCGTGCATTTCAACCATAACCCGCTCACCGGAAATCCTCCGTAACCATTTCGTTCTTTTATCTCTGCTTTTTTCAATAAAGAAAGGGTTGCTCCTCCCGCACCCAGAAAAACAAAATTCGCCCGACAACTTTCTTTTTGCTCGTGGAGCAGGTTTCTTACGATTACTTCCCATCCGCCTTTTTTGTGCGGATCAATATCAAGAGTTTCTACATTGTGGTGAATGGTGACCCCCGGCATTTTCTCCAACTGGGTAAAAATTTTCCTGGTGAGCTCACCAAAATTAACATCCGTGCCTCCTTCCGTTCGGGTTGCAGCCACCGGTTCATGCAGAGAACGATCGCGCATAACGAGGGGCGACCACTTGGTAATTTGATCTGGTTCTTCCGTATAAAGCATTTCGCTGAACAGCGGATTTTCATGCATTAATGTGTATCGGTTTTTCAAATAATTTACATTGTCCGATCCCCAAACAAAACTCATGTGTGGCACTTGCGAAATAAAATCGGAAGCCTTTACATATTTTTTTTCCACCAGGTAAGCCCAAAATTCTTTCGACACTTCAAACGCTTCACAGATTTTTGTCGCCTTCGAAATTTCAATGGAGCCATTGGGCAACTGTGGAGTATAATTAAGTTCGCAAAAGGCTGCATGGCCGGTACCGGCATTGTTCCAGGCATCCGAACTTTCCAGGCCTGCCTTGTCCAACCGCTCAAACACCTGAATAGTGATGTTGGGATTTAACTCTTTCAGAATAATGCCCAGCGTGGCACTCATGATTCCGGCACCGATAAGGGCAACATCGGTTTCGGGGATTAGCGGCTTTACTCCTTTAGACATAGGGCAAAATAAAACGCCAATTTAGAGCAAGGGAAAAGGGTATGCAAACCCCATCCAAAAGAACTACTTAGAACTATAATCCGGTTATTTATTATCAATCAAGCCTCTTCCGCTTTTCTTAAGCTCTCCACTGCTCTTAAGTTCTTTTGAGATTACATCGAGAATGCCGTTGATAAATTGTTTGCTTTTGGGTGTGCTGTAGCCTTTGGTCAGTTCAATGTATTCGTTGATGGTCACTTTTACGGGGATGTTTGGAAACTGAGTGAGCTCGGCAATAGCCATTTGCAATACCACGCGGTCGGTTAAGGGCAACCGGTCTACATCCCAATTTACGGTGTGGCTGCCGATAAGTGCCTGGTGTTTACCGGGAAGTGTGGCGGCCTTTTGAAAAAGTAAATCCACAAATTCCTTGTCTTCCTCCCACTCCACCGATAATTTCTGAAGCTCAAGGGCGCCATTTGTTTTGATTGCCTTCAGCGATTTCTCTACCATGCTTTTCAGCACTTCTTTGTCCTCGGCCCAGCGCTGGTCTTCATCTTCAAAAAATCCGGCTATGGCGGTATTCGAAATGATCAGCTTTCGTAGCAAATATTTTAAGATTTCAAGTTGCTTTTCGGTAGTAGGATTTTTGAGTCCGGAGTATTGAATGAATTCGTCATCTCCCTTAACGATTTCTTTGAACCAACCTCGCACTTTATCCATTTGGTTGTCCCACTGCCCTCCTGATTTCGCTGATTCCTTTTTTAGTTCCGGGGAATCATCAATGGCTTTAACGAAAGTATTTTCCGAAAAATTGCGGAATGCTTTTCTTTTATCCAAAGCAGCCACCGAAGCCAAAGCGGGCAACAGGTTGAGCATTAAATAATACGTGGTTGAGAGTTTTTCCAGGTCCAGCAGAGTGCTTTTTTTCAAAAAATCAAAATCTTTTTTAACACGGGCGTGAAAATCGGCAAGGCTTTTTTCGATAGCCTTATTTATTTTTTCATCATCGGGGAATTCAAAAGTTGGGTCGCTGAATTTTTTATCAAACGAACTTAGGGCCACATCTCTTTGTTTTTTTAGCTCGGTCTTGTCTTGAGCTTCCATGGAATTTAAGTCGAGTGCAAATTTGGCTGCCAATTCATCTTTCGAAAGCATCAGGTTGGCTTCACGGCATTGCTCGAACGCAAACAGGCTTTGCATTACTTTTATCCGCAGGGTCCTTCTATTCAGCATAAAAACAAAGAACAGTTATAAAACGAGGCGGCAAGGTACAAACGGAAAAGGGAATTGGAAAACAAGACTTAAGGGTTGACGTTTAATTCCAACAAGGGAACGAATAATTCACGCACTCGTGTCTCCTTTCAATTTAGTAGTTTTGAAACCCACTCATGAAAGAACTCGCTTACCTCAATCAATACCTGCTAAAGTATAAGAAGCACCTGCTGCTGGGCTTGCTCTTTATTCTTATTTCGAATGCGTTTCAAATTATGCCCGCACAAATGGTGCGCCATGCCATTAACATGGTTACGGAGAACATCAGTATTTACCGGTCGTTCAATGGAATGCCCAATCAGAAGGAATATTTTAATGTGTTTGCCCGCGGCATTTTGGTTTTTGCTTCACTCATTATTTTGATGGCCTTGCTGCGTGGTATTTTTCTCTACTTCGTGAGGCAAACGTTGATCGTGATGAGCCGGTTGATTGAATTCGACTTGAAGAATGATATTTTTCTCCATTACCAATCCCTGCCCTTAAGCTTTTACAGACGGAACAACACAGGCGATTTGCTCAATCGCATTTCGGAAGATGTCGGGCGCGTGCGCATGTATATTGGTCCCAGTATTATGTATGGGCTTCAACTGTTCACACTTTTTATCATGATAATCCCCATCATGTACAGCGTGAGCCCAATGTTAACCTTGTACTCGCTGCTGCCGCTTCCGTTTTTGTCGTTCAGTATATATTATGTGAACAATATCATTGAACATCGCTCTACAGAAATTCAAAAAAGCCAGTCGCGGCTCAGCACATTTGTGCAAGAGGCTTTCTCCGGCATACGGGTGTTGAAATCTTTTACGCGCGAACATGAATCCATCGAGCGGTTTTCGTTGGAAAGCAACGAATACAAAAAGCAATCATTAAAACTCACACGCGTGCAAGCGTTGTTTTTTCCATTAGTGCTGGGGCTCATAGGCATCAGCAATGTACTCACCATTTATGCGGGAAGCGTGGAGGTTATAAACGGGTCATTAACATTTGGCAACGTTGCTGAATTTGTGATCTATGTAAACCTGCTGACATGGCCCGTAACTTTATTGGGATGGACCAGCAGCATGGTGCAGCGGGCTGAAGCTTCGCAAAAAAGGATCAACGAATTTCTGAAAGTGAAATCAGAAATCGTGAATGGCAAAATTGATAAACCGATTGAAGGAAAAATTGAATTCAGAAATGTATCGTTCACCTATCCGGATACAGGAATTAAAGCGCTAAAAAATATTTCCTTTTCGATTGAACCGGGAGAATCGTTGGCCATTGTCGGAAAAACCGGTTCTGGTAAAAGCACGATTGCCGCTTTGGTGGCAAGGCTTTATGACGTTACGGATGGGGAAATCCGGATGGATGGAACGCCTATTCGAAATTTTGATCTCACCTCATTGCGGGTTCAACTGGGTTATGTTCCGCAAGATGTTTTTCTATTTAGCGATACTATTCACAACAACATTGCCTTTGGTTTGACCAGCAGAAATGAGGAGAAAATTATTCAGGCTGCCAAAGATGCAGACGTGTATGATAACATTATGGCTTTCCCCAACCAGTTTCAAACACGAATTGGTGAGCGTGGAATAACTCTTTCTGGAGGTCAGAAGCAACGCGTTTCAATAGCTCGCGCCATTGTGCGCGAACCAAAAATATTGATGCTGGACGATGTGCTCTCCGCTGTAGACACCAAAACCGAGAACACCATTTTGAACAGCCTGAAAAAAATAATGGAAGGCCGAAGCACCATCATTATTTCGCACCGCGTTTCCTCGGCTAAGCTGGCCAACAAAATAATTGTGCTGGCCGATGGGCAAATTGTGGAAGAAGGAACGCACGAAAGTTTGATAGCACTGAAAGGTGCTTACTTTGAACTCTATGAAAAACAAACGCAGGCAGAAACGGTTGAGTTAGATGAAACAGAAAGCGGTGTTTAATATATGAAGAGAGTCACCATCTTTTCCCTGTCTGTTTTATTTTTTCTCTCCGCGCAGGCTCAGGATTTAACGCAAGCCCGAAAAATTATTGATACCCTGACTTCAAAATATTTTTGGGGTCGGGGTTATACCCACAACGGCATGCAAAAAGCCGCAGATTATATCGCTGCTGAATTTAAATCGTATGGGCTACAAGCATTCAACAACAAAGGATTTTTGCAGGAGTTTTCTTACCCGGTAAATACTTTTCCCGGGAAAATGGAAGTAACGCTGGACGGAAAATTATTGAGCCCCGGTTTCGATTTTATTGTAAGTGCGGACAGCAAGGGAATGAAAGGTAAAGGGATTTTGGCACAGCAGGATAGTACCCACTTTGTGGATTTGGAAAAGGAAATTGTTGTTTCATTGGAAGAGAAACTCACATGGTCGGCATCGACCAATCCCGAGCATTACACATTTATTCAAGTGAGGAAGAAATCGGTTAGCAATATTCCATCGGCTATAAGTATCAACATCGAAAACAAATTCATCAATAATTTTAAGGCTGTAAATGTTTGTGGTTTCATTAAGGGCACATCGCAACCCGATTCTTTATTGGTGATTACAGCCCACTACGATCACCTTGGTGGCATGGGCAATGAAACTTATTTTCCGGGAGCGAATGACAATGCGAGCGGCATAGCGCTTTTGCTTTCGTTGGCTAAGCATTACTCGAAAAACCCGCCACCGATTTCCATCGCCTTCATTTGTTTTGCCGGTGAAGAAGCCGGGTTGATCGGTTCGAAATTTTTTTCCGAAAACCCGCTGTTCCCGCTTAAAAAGGTCATTTTTTTGATCAATGTAGATTTGGCCGGAACGGGCGATGAAGGCATTACGGTTGTGAATGGCTCGGTTTTTACCCAAGAGTTGGCACTCCTTAATGAAATAAACAATCGCGAAAATTATTTAGTGAAAATCAAATCGCGGGGCAAAGCAGCCAATAGCGACCATTATTGGTTTAGCGAAAAAGGGGTGCCTTCATTTTTTATTTACACACTCGGGGGCATTCAGGCTTATCACGATGTGTATGACAAGGCAGCCACTTTACCACTTACCGAGTTTGAAGATTTGTTTAGGCTGGTGGTTGAGTTTAATGAGCGGGTAGTAAATAGATAGAACATTTTTTATTGATAGGATTCCAATAATCCTCCCGTCATTCTAACGAGCTCGGTCTTTATGGAGAGCACTTCAAAAATTGAAGTATAATTTTCCAATGCGGCATTTTGAAAATCCTCCTGAACTATACGGAGGTCAATAGCGCTAAACGAACCATTTTTATATCGTTCAGTGGCCAACGATAAATTCAATTCAGCGGCCTTGAGTTTAGTTTGCGCAATAACTACCAGTTGCTTTCTTAACTGGAATAAATCAAAATTGGCTTGCAAATCATTTTCGAGGGATAGCTTTAATTTGTCTGTTCCAAGCTGAGCGATCTTTTCATCGATCTGCGCATTTTCAATAGCCCTTCGCACCTGGCCTCCATTAAATAAAGTAAACCGGAGGTTAAGGTTTGCATAAGCGCCATAGCTGTAACCGTTTTGCGATATGTATTCGCGGGCAGTCACTGTGTTAATTACCGGTTGCGACTGATCATCGAGCAAATATCCAACCGTTTGCTTTTCTGGAGTCCCTACTATGGGCCGGAAGTACGCGTTTAACTTATCGAGACTTCCGGTCGCTCCAAAGTTGAGGCTCAGGGTAGGGTAGAGTGCCGAGCGCGCACTTTGTGTTGCTATTCTTTGCAATTCCTGAAAAATAAACTGGTTTCTTAAACTGGCGTTGGAACTTATCATTTTTTGTCTCATCGCCTCATAGTCTAATTCCTCAACCACAAAAAACAGGCTGTCGGAGAATATGTATTGCGTATCCAATTTTTCGTTGAGCAGTTCATTCAAATTCCTGACAGAATTTTTAAATACGAGGGTTTGACGCAGCACGCTGGCCGAATCAGTGAGATAATTATTTTGCTCTTGCAGCACATCGAAGGTGATGGCGCCACCCAACTGTTTTTTTAATCGTACAAAATCGTAACGCTCTTTGGAGAAGCGCATCACTTTCTTTTGCACCTCCAGCCGGTGCATTTCCAACAGCACGTTGTAGTAGCTGAGAATAATAGTTTGGGTTGTGTTTTCAATAATGAACCGGGCGTTGCCTGCAGTTTGATTTTCAATTTCCTGCAGGCGCGATTTATTCAGCCGAACGCCATACCCATTGAACAAAATCCAGTTCACATCCAGTTGGCCGGGAATGCTGCTTGAGAAACTTTTTCCGGGCACGGCAAATGGGTTAGCGGGTTTTCGATATGCCAGGTTGTTGTTGCTGTTCCCGCTGAACGTAATGGTGGGTAGCCTTCCGGTTTGCCCCCAATTGTTCAACAGTTTGGCTTGCTCTACCTCCAGGTTTTGGATCTGCGCATCAAAATTATTTTGTAGCCCCCGTTGCACAGCATCAACTAAACCCAAAGGTTGCTGAGCCACGCAATTGAGTGTGAAAAAGAAAAAAACTAACAGAAAGAAGTATCGCGGATGCATCACAAAAAAATTTATATTAAACGGTAGCAATGTGCTGCACATGCTTTGACGTGAAATAAGTATAGATGGCGGGAATAACGAACAACGTTAGCAACGTTGAGAAAAGCAGGCCACCAATCACCGCCATACCCATAGACACCCGACTTTCTGAGCCTGCACCTAATGCCAAAGCGATCGGCAAAATTCCTAATACAGTAGATAAGCTCGTCATTAAGATCGGCCGAAAGCGACTCTCGGCTGCATCCGTCACTGCTTCTAAAATATTTAATCCCTTTTCTCTTTTCTGGTTGGCAAACTCCACAATCAAAATCCCATTTTTTGTTACCAGTCCAATCAGCATAATAATTCCAATCTGGCTAAAAATATTCATAGTTTGATTGAAATACCACAAGGTGAGGAGTGCTCCGGCTAATGCCAGAGGCACAGTAAACATGATTATGAATGGGTCGCGGAAGCTTTCAAACTGCCCTGACAAAACCAGATAAATAATCGCCAGGGCTATTAAAAACGCCATATAAATACTTGATGAGCTTTCTGAAAATTCGCGCGAGGCGCCATCCAAACTGGTTGTGTAGGATTCGTTCAGCACCTCTTTCGCGATACGCTCCATTTCTTTTATTCCATCGCCAAGCGCCACGCCTTTAGCTAATTGCGCGCTGACTTTGGCTGATGAGTAGCGATTGAACCGATAGAGTTGTGGAGGGCTGCTGCGTTCCTGGATTGAAACCAGGTTATCGAGTTGGATCAGGTCATCGTTCCTATTTTTTACATACAGGCTTCTCAAATCAAGTGGTTCATTTCTATCTATGGGCTTCACCTGCCCAATGATTTGATATTGTTTGCCATCCATGATAAAATTTCCAAAGCGTGAACCACTTAATCCGAGTTGCATGGTTTGCGCAATGTCCATCACATTCACTCCGAGGTTTCGCGCTTTATCACGGTTAATTGTGATGTTGATTTCAGGCTTGTTGAATTTCAAATCCAGGTCGACAAACGCAAACTTGGGGCTCTCCCCCGCTTTGGCCATAAACACCGGCAAAATTTCGCGCAGCTTTTCAATGTCAGCCGCTTGAATAACAAATTGAAGTGGAAACCCTGCTCGCCTGTCGCCTATAGTTTGGGCTTGAGTAATAAACGTTCGAACGGCCGAATATTTTTTTGCTTTTATTGTAACCTCATCAACAATCTGCTGCTGAGTTCGCTTGCGCTCATCTGGTTTAACCAGGATAGCCCGAACAGCGCCCGTATTTACACCAGAGCCTCCGCCAAATGATGGGGCAGTAATGGTGTTCATCCCGGCCATCTCAGGAACCTCACGTTTCAAAAAAGCGGTAAGCGTATCCATTGTGGTTGACATAAGGGCAAAGCTGGTGCCTTCAGGGCCGATCGCCTGCAGTCTGAATTCGCTTCGGTCTTCCATGGGCGCTAACTCGGCCGGCAGGGTGGTGCCAAACCAATAAATTAGACCCGAGGAAATTAAGATGATGACAAAGGCCATCCATCGCACTTTCAAAAAACTGCGCAATAAATTTCCATATCCTTCTGATAAGCCGGTAAAGAACGGTTCAGTTTTGCGATGCAGCCATCCTTGTTTTTCCCTTTTCTTTAGGATTTTGGATGTCATCATCGGTGTGAGTGTGAGGGAAACAAAAGCAGAAATAAGAACAGCGCTTGCCACCACCAAACCAAACTCGCGGAATAACCGGCCGGTTAAGCCTTGCAAAAAGATCACAGGGAGAAAAACGGCAACAACTGCAATGGTTGTTGAGATAACGGCAAAATAAATTTCGATTGAGCCTTTGCGCGCAGCTTCGTGCGGCTCCTCCCCTTCTTCAATTTTTACATAAATATTTTCGAGAACAACAATGGCATCATCAACTACCAGGCCGATGGATAAGACAATTCCTAACAAGGTCAGCACATTGATCGTGAAGCCCAGCATGTACATGATGAAGAATGTGCCGATGAGTGAGATGGGAATGGTGGCAACCGGGATCAGGGTGGTACGCCAATCGCGGAGGAAAACGAAAATGATCATCACCACAAGCAAAAAAGCAATAAAAATGGTTTCCTGAACTTCGGTGATGGATTCCCGGATGAACTTAGTGGAGTCGAACCCGATAAGATATTTTACATCCGGGGGGAGGTCGCGTTCAATTTGTTTCAGTTTGATGTAGAGCCTGTCGGAGATATCAATGTTATTTCCACCGGGTTGTGCAATCAGGGCGAGAGAAACTCCCGGCACACCATTTCGCTTCATTATCGTTCGGTCGTTTTCCGGATAGAGTTCGGCATTTCCGATATCGCGAAAGCGAACCACGTTGCCTTCCGATTCTTTTATAATCAGGTTATTGAAATCTTCCACTGTCGACAACCGGCCCATGGTGCGAATGGTAAGCTCTGTAGAGGCTCCCTCCACTCTTCCAGAGGGCAGCTCCACATTTTCGCGGTTCACTGCCTGCAGCACATCGGAAGGCGCCAGTTTTAAAGCAGCCAGACGAATAGGGTTCATCCACAAACGCATGGAGTACCTTCGTTGCCCCCACATTTGCACTGAACTTACGCCCGGAATAGTTTGAAGTTTTTCTTTGAAGGCTATTTCGGCTATGCGTGACAATTCCAGCAGGTCGCGCTTGTCGCTGGTGATATTCAAAAATATAATCGGGCTGGAGTCGGCATCGGCTTTTTCAACAACAGGTGGATCTACATCAGGTGGAAGTCGGTTGAGCGCGCCTGAAACTTTGTCGCGCACATCATTAGCAGCAGCTTCCAGGTCAACACCTAATTCAAACTCAACGGTTATCCGGCTGGAACCTTCCCGACTCACGGATGTCAGCGTGCGAATGCCGGCAATTCCGTTCACAGCGTCTTCCAGTGGTTCGGTTATCTGCGACTCAATCACATCAGAGTTGGCTCCTACATAGGAAGTAGAAACCGTTACCACGGGTGGGTCTACGCTCGGAAATTCGCGAACACCAAGAAAAGAAAATCCAATAAACCCAAACAGAATAATAATCAGGCTCATAACCATGGCAAGCACGGGCCTTTTGATGCTGATGGTGGAGAGACTGGCCATTTTTAGTTGGTGATTCGTGTCACACTAACCAGAAGACCCTTTCGAAGCTGGAGAATGCCGGTGGTAAGAACCGTGTCGCCAACTTTTAAACCAGAAAGTATTTCAAGGGAGCGCTCGGTTCTTTCACCGGTTGAAACTTTTGCTTCTTTGGCTCTTCCATTTTCTAAAATATAAATTTTGTTCCCCTCTTGTTCAGGCACCACAGCTTCGGTAGGCACCATAATAGAATTTGCTAAATGTTCCAGCACAAGTTGAATCGTTACAAACTGGCCGGGTAGCATTTTTCCATTTGGGTTTGGAGTTGATGCCCTGATTTTCAAAGTTCGGGTGCTCGCGTCTATCTGCGGCTCCACCGCGTAAACTTCTCCACTGAATTGGGTGGTATCGTTTTCTACAGAAAAAAATATTTTGCTTCTGACTGAAACTTTGGATGCGTGCTTGGCCGGAATGGAGAATTCGATTTTTGCGGGATTGAGATTGTAAAGCGTGGCCATTACAATTGATGGAGATATGTAAGCGCCTTCACTCACGTAGCGGAAGCCGATAAACCCATTAAATGGTGCCCGAATGGCTGTCTTGGCCAATTGTGCCTCCAACACCTGGAGGTCTGCCGTGGTGGTGTTAAGCCTGTTCAAGGCGTTGTCATACTCCTCCTGACTTATCGCTTCTTTTTCCAATAATTTTCTCTGGCGGAATTCATTGTCTTCGTTCAGCTTCTTATTGAATTTTTGCTTTTCGAATTGAGCCAGCAGTTCGGCATCGTCAATTTTTATGAGTAAGTCACCTTTCTTCACGGCCTGGCCTTCTGTAAAATGAATGCCTGTGATTTTGCCGGAGACTTCGCTTTTTAATTCAATGGATTCATTGGCCCGGATGGCGCCAGTTACTACCAGTTTCTTGTCGAATGACGCAGGCTTTATGATTACTGCTTCAACTGTTAAAGCCGTCTCATTTGATTGAGCACTGGTTGCCGGCCCTGCATTCTCTTCCTTATTAAACAATCCTAGTTTGGGCAAGGCGAGCAAAACGATAACTGCAACAATGATTAAAACAGTAATTAAACTTTTCTTCATTTTTAAAATTTGACCTGTTGCGGTTCTAAATTAATGTACAACTTTTCTGAAAGACGGTAAAACAACTCAAACTGTTCGGACTCCGGAAAACTATTATACCAATGTGCTAATCTATTCGACCAGTGGAGAAAGGCCCCTTATTGGAAAGTAGCTTGTGCAATTTCAGCACTTGGGGAATTACTGCGCTTACCTCATCGTTGACAATGGTAAAATCAGCCATTTCAGTAATCTGTTTTTCTTTCAACTGGCGCTGCATAATATTTTTAATCTCAGGCTCTGTGCGCTTGTCGCGGCTCATCACCCGTTTTATTCGAATAGCCTCCGGTGCGGTTACTGCAATTATTTTATCCAATTGTTTGGCTGACCCGCTTTCAAACAATAGCGCGGCTTCTTTAATCACATACATTTTGTCTTGATGTTGCTCAACCCAATTTTTATAATCCTCAGCAACACGCGGATGCACCAGGCTGTTTAGTTTTTCCAATCGCTCGGGAAAACCAAAAACCTGGTCGGCCAAATATTTGCGGTCGAGGGTTCCCAACGAATTGTAAGCCAAGTTTCCGAATTCTTTTTTAATCTGTTGAACGAGTATTCCGTCAGTGGTCATTAAGGCTTTCGCATGGCTGTCGGCATCATAAATAAGAATTCCCAGGCTCGCGAATATTTTAGTTACGGTGCTTTTACCTGAACCAATGCCACCCGTAATACCTACTTGAAATGGAATCGGCATAAATTTTAGAATTTCCTGACAGTAATGGAATCGGCTAGAACCAACCTGGAGAATGAGGGCAAGCCCTTAATGTTCGGGAAAATTTTTGAAACTCCAGGTTCCAATGTTTGAAGATCGATAACGGCAAACGGCCCAACCGTTTTGGCGAATTCTCTTTTTCGCACAACAGGAATGAGAAGTGTAACAGAAATACTATCCTTCGATATTTGAGATCGATAAGGAGGTGATGGGAGCACGACAACTTTGACCTTCCTGGTTACTTCAGTAAGTTCACTCACTTCAAAACTTATTGTAGCTGTGTTTGGTACAAGCGTCACCAGGCCGTCAAGACCATAGCTTAATTCGGTTTCTTCCTTTACGTTATCAGAAATATTTTCGAGCGGAAACTCCAATTGAATGCTGTCTGATATTTTGGAAATGATTCCGGCCGGCCCTTGTGCCAAAACTGAATCAGGGGTAATTACCAATTGCCCCGCAAAACCAAATCCTTTTTTGAATTGCAACTGGTTTTTGCTGACGACTAATTTTATTTTTTTGGATTCCCGGTTATCAATGGAAAGCAAGAGGGTGTCGGACGCAACATGGTTAATTTTTATTTGGCCGAGTTGCGCTGCCGCAGCCGTAAGAATGGTGGCGGGTGCGATCTTGGCAGTTTCTGTTGGCCTCTCCAGGTCAATGATCAGTGGTGTCACCTTAAAGCCGAGGCTTTTGCGCAACAAGTCCCAGCCTGATCCGGAAATATTAAGAAGGACATTTTTAGGCAGGGATTTAATGGGAATAAACCCGGCCTGGTCATACTGAAATTGAACCGGGAATGAAATGGTGGCCGTGTGTTCTTTATTGAGTGCATTAAAAAACCAGAAGACCGTTGCTGCCACCAGGCAAAGCGCAACGGCCTTCCAATTTGTTTTGTCAAACCTAAAAATATTGACTATGCCATCAAGGATATTCACGGAGGTTATTTGACACTAAGTTCACTAATTTTTGCGAATGCTTCAGCGTGGATTCTTTAAAAATCAATCAGTGAAAACTAATGTCGAAGAAAATTATTTGCTCGCTGCCTTGGATGACTCCATGGAGATCGCGGATTTAGAGTACTTCATCCGTGCCCCTTTTTCAGCTTCCAAAATAAAAGTATCACCTTCCAGTTCGGCAACGCGGCCATGCATACCGCCAATGGTAACAACATAGTCGCCTTTTTTCACTTCTTCAATAAATTTCTTTTGCTCTTTAGCTTTTTTCTGTTGCGGGCGAATCATAAAAAAATACATAATCACGAACATAAGACCGAGCATGATCATGAAACTGTAGTTGCTAGCGCCACCGCCACCTGCTTGTAAAAGAATTGAGTATATCATAATTTTAGTTTACCTGTTTTGTACTTGTTTCACAGCCAAGTCCAGATTACTTCACTGGCCCTGTTGATTCTGCTGAAGCCGTTACTGATGCTTTGAACTTTAATGTGGCTTGTTTGGGCCAGGTATTCGCAGTAACGGTAATGGACTTGCTGTTTGCTCCTACTTTACCTTTGGTGTCAAATTCCGCCTTCACGAAACCAGAGCCTCCTACCGGAATAGGTTCGCGAGTCCAATCGGGAACGGTGCAACCACAAGAAGGTTGAGCGGATTGAATAATAAGCGGAGCAGACCCAGTGTTTTTAAGTTTGTATGTATAAGATACTTTTTGTCCTTCAGGCACTGAACCAAAATCATGTTCCATTTTTTCAAACTCAATTATGGGTAACGGACCGTCAGGCTTTTGATCGGATGCTGGCACTACAGCCGGGTTTGCTGAATTATCAGTAGCAGGGGTAGTGCTTTTTTCCTGCTCCATTTTGGCCAGCCGGTTTTCTAGTTCAGCAATTCTTTTTTCGGCTGCCTTATCGCGGCAAGCTATTGATGTGGCCACCAATACCAGCGCCAACAAAATATTTTTTACTGTTTTCATTTTTACTTTTTTGATTAATCAACTTTAAAATTAAAAGCAGGAGGGCTTAATCATATCCCGGCCCGCAGTGTTTAACAAATCATTAACTCTTTTTGTTTCCTCTAATCTGAGAGAGCAGCTCGTCCACATCTTCCAGCAATTTTTCTGCTTTATCTTTTGCTTCTGAAACCACTTTGCCCGATGGTGATTTGGAACCCGTACTGGCTAATGGAACCTCTTTCCCATCTACAAAACCATTGATGAAATCCTCCAGCATTTTCTTATACTTGTCGAGGCGGAAGGAAAGTTTCTCGCGGGTATTGGAGCCTTTGTCGGGAGCGTAAAGCACCCCGAGAATGGCCCCTAAAGCTGCCCCGGCCAGAAAAGCCATCATTGCGTTGCCCTTTTTACTCATAGGTTTAAATGTTTAGGGATGGCAAAGGTAATTCAATTATCAATTTCCAAAGCCTTGAATTTTAATTTTTGATGAGAGGAAATTGACACCATTTGATGTGCTGCTCTAACGGATTTTAATGAAATCAGGCTTCCTCAATCCGAAAAATCCATCACACAATTAAAACTCCAAACCTGGTGTGGTTTTATGCTGATGCCTACTCGTTTATAGTAGGGCGATAATATGCTTGCCCGATGTCCTTTGGATGGAACGCCATCATCAATCATTAAATGCAAAACAATGTGTAAAGCATCACTATAACCGTAGTCGCAATTCTCGGCCATATACCCGCCATCGTGGTAGCGCCTGATGCGATCGAAACAGGCAGTACCATCGCTGCTGTTGTGGCCGGTCTTTCCGTTGGCGCCCATGTCGTTGGCATGGTAGGCTGCGCTTTGGCTTAGTTTATTATTAGGCAGTAGTGCCTTTAAGCCAGAGACATTGCGCAAGTCGATGTAAAGACTTCGTAAGTAATCGTTATCTGGTGTTGAGTTTTCTTTTACGAAAGGGTCGAGCACATTTTTGATAAATGCGTTGCCGTCCAGTCGGGCAAGGTTAACCAACGTTAATACTTTCTTCTCTTCATCGGTGAGGTACTTTACTGAGTCGGCTGTTCGGGCAGCGGTAAGGGTTTCTTTTCTCCAGAGTGAAAGATCCTGGGCACAAAGCCGGGAGGTGAAAAAAATGAAGATTAAAGCCAATGATAGTTTCATAATTGTGGGTTTTAAATTTTGAAGATAACGAACGTGTGCCAATAAACTTGTTTGCATGCTTCCGTTTTAGGTTGGAGGTATAAATTCTCAATATCAAGACTTACCTTACATGGTTGGGAAAAGCCATCGGGAACAAAAAATTAAGGTTTTTACATGATTACCTTTATTAACCCATGAAGGCTTTTTGGAGAACTACCCTGCCTGGAAAGTTATTATTTGCACTCCTCATTTTCTGTGCCTCTCCATCTATAGGCCAAACCAAAAACATAAAGTTCAGTCATTTAGGTATCGAAGATGGTCTTTCGCTGAGTTTTGTTACCTGCATTTTCCAGGATAGCCAGGGGTTTATGTGGGTTGGCACCAATGAAGGATTGAACAAATACGATGGGTATAAATTTACGGTGTATAAGACCAACGAGCACGACAAATATTCGATCAGCCACAACATTATTAATGGAATTGCCGAAGACTCCAAAGGCAACATCTGGATTGCTACTTCTGGTGGCATCAATATGCTTGAAGTGGAGACCGAACGGTTTATACGCTACACGGCAAATGAGAATATCCCAAACAGCCTCTCCGGAGATTATGTTCAGGGCTTGATCGTAGATCATCAAGACAATCTATGGCTGGCAGTGGCGCAGGGATCAGCTTCACACGTTGGCGGCTTAAACATGTTTGACCCAAAGACCAGGAAATTCACCAACTATACTTACAATGCTGTGGAAAACAAGGAAGTATTGGAAAGTGACGTGTATACTGTTTTTCAGGATAGCAAGCATAACATTTGGGTAGGTACACGTAATGCGGGCTTAAAATTATTCGACCCGACTGCGAAAATGTTTACACATTTTCGGCACCATGCCTCAGAGAATTCGTCTATCGCGAGCGATGACATAAGGGTGATATTTGAAGATAGCCGCCACAATCTGTGGATCGGCACACGCAGCAGTGGTTTGGAATTGATGGATGTTAAAAGGGGCACGTTCACGCACTTCAGGCACCAGGCAGGTAATGCAAACTCCCTTCTCAGCGATGCCATTTTGTCGATAGGGGAAGACAACAGCGGAAATTTGTGGGTAGGCACTGATAATAATGGCCTGAGTATAATGGATGCGCGAAATGGTGAAATTCAAAACTATACCCAAAACATAAACAACCCGCAAGGGCTAAACAATGGCTCTATTTACAGCATTTGCAAAGATGAAAAGGGAAACATGTGGCTGGGCACCTTTAGCGGTGGAATAAATTTTTTTAGTGCCGAGGGAACCAAGTTTGCACACTACAGGTACAACGAAAACCATAACAGTATTAACAGCAATGTGGTATTCTGCATTCGCGAAGATTCAAAAGGAAATCTGTTGTTGGCAACCGATGGTGGTGGGTTGAATATTTTTGATCGTAAAACGGGAACGTTCAAATACCTCAGGCACGAAGAAGGAAATTCAAAAAGCATTTGTGGCGACCATGTGCTTTCTACGCTGGAAGATAGCGAACACAATATTTGGGTTGGCACCTGGGGCGAGGGCATAACTGTTTATAACCCAGGAAAAAATTCCTACAGGCATTTTAAAAACAATCCTGAAGACTCAACCAGCATCGGTGGTAACAATGCCTGGTCGTTGGTTGAAGACCGGGATAAAAATATTTGGATAGGAACATACTGGGGCGGATTGAGCCGCTACAACCGAAAGCAAAATAATTTTACACAGTTTAAAAACACGAACGACACCACCACCATCAACAGTAATGTGATCAACACTGTGTTTGAAGACAGCAAAGGAAATATCTGGATCGGCACCGTGAATTTCGGACTCGATTTATTCAATAAGCAGACAAATACATTCACACACTTTGTTCACAGCAACAATAAAAACAGTATTAGCGATAATATCGTAACCGGCATATACGAAGACAAGAAAGGAATCCTTTGGATCGGCACGTCCAACGGCTTAAATAGTTTTGATGTGCAAACCAGGAGATTCATTAAATACGGAATTAAAGAAGGGCTACCCCATAACTATGTGCGCGGCATTACAGAAGATGGACACGGTAATTTGTGGATAAGTACCAACTGGGGCTTATCAAAATTTAATGTAGCAGCAAAGACCTTCGAAAATTATTCTGTTGCCGATGGGTTGCAATCGCTGGAATTTAAAACCCATGCCGTTTGCAAAAGCAATTTTGGTATGGCTATGTATTTCGGGGGCATCAATGGCTTCAATGAATTTTATCCGGATAGCATAAAAGAAATTGCTTACGAACCGCCCATTGTTTTTACAGATTTTCAAATTTTTAACAAGCATGTTCCTATTGCTGATAGTCTGGAAGTGTCTCCCCTCAAAAAACATATATCGAAAGCTAAGGAGATCACAATTTCCTACCGCGAGTCGGTCATTACTTTCGAATTTGCTTCGCTGGATTATTCATCAAATAAGAAGAAGCAATACTTGTGCAAGCTGGAAGGGTTCGATGAAGATTGGAGAAATATTGGAACAAGAAATTCGATAACCTATACAAACCTGGATCAAGGCGAATATACCCTGAAAGTAAAAAGTTTAAATAATAAGGATAAGCTTTCAAAAAATACTGCCGAGTTAAAAATATCCATCACACCTCCCATTTGGAAAACATGGTGGTTCAGGTTACTCTCCGTAATTCTTTTAGCGTCAACTATTTCCGGTGTTTACAGCATGCGGGTGAGCGGCATTCGAAAAACCAATAACAAACTTCAAAAACTGGTTGATGAAAAAATGCAGGAGCTTACTGAGCGAAAACGGGTAGAAAAGGCCCTTTCCAACGCTAATACCAACTTAGAACTTACCATTAAAGCTGGCAATATCGGGCTGTGGAGTTGGGACATTAAATCTAAAAAGTATTATTTCTCGCCCGAGTTTAAAGCACATATCGGGTTTACAGATGAAGAATTTCCAAACACCTTTGAAGCCTGGAAAAGCAGGTTGCACCCTAATGATGCACAGGTAGTGAGCGACACGGTGAACCGGGCACTTCACACATTAGAGCCAACCCACAAAGTAGAGTTTAGGTTCAGGCATAAAGATGGTTCCTACCGGTGGATTTTAGGACAAGGTTCTCTTGAGTTCGATGAAAATGGAAATGCCTCTAAGCTGCTCGGCACTCATGTGGATATTACCGATAGAAAACGTGCCGAAGCTGCCATTGAGGAAAGTGAAGAACGCTTGCGCCAGGCTGTGCATGTTTCACAGATCGGGATTTTTGACCACGACCAAACTACCGATACCTTATATTGGTCGTCTGAACATCGCAATATTTTTGGCTATGATCATGACGAACCAATCAGCGTTGCAAAAGCACTTGATCACATTCACCCCGATGATTTAGAGCAGATTTCATTGGCTATACAACAGGTGCACGATCCGGCTGGTGATGGATTGTTTAATGTTATCTACCGGATTTACACCAAGCAAAGAGAAATAAGATGGGTGAACGCGCGTTCACGAACAATCTTTGAAGGAACCGGGGTAACGCGGCACGCCATCCGAACCATCGGTGCCTTGGTTGACATAACGGAGCAGAAACAATTTGAAGAAACCCTCCAGGCAGCCAAAGAGCTGGCTGAAGATGCCAATCGCGCCAAAACGGAATTTCTGGCCAATATGAGTCATGAAATTCGCACGCCTATGAACTCGATCCTTGGATTTTCAGAAATATTACTCAACACACAAACAGAAAAAAATAGTCAGGGCTATTTAAAAAGTATCATATCAAGCGGGAGAACTTTGCTGAGCCTGATCAATGACCTGCTGGACCTGTCTAAAATTGAAGCGGGGAAATTGGAACTTCAAAACGAACCCGTTCAGCTGGTGGGGTTGCTTAACGATGCGCTTGAAATGTTTCGCCCGCAACTGGAAAAAAAATCGCTGTTGCTCGATATTAAAAAATCGGATGATTTCCCGCGGACCATCAAAGGCGATGAAGTCAGGCTAAGGCAAATACTGATCAACCTGGTAGGCAATGCAGTGAAGTTTACAGAGAGCGGGGAAATTTCTGCTTATCTCGGTGCGCGCAATTTTCAAAAAGACGTTTGCGATATAGAAATAGTTATTCGCGATACCGGCATAGGCATTGATGCTGCCGAGCATGAATCCATTTTTGAATCTTTTCGCCAAGCCAGGGATGAGGCGATAAAACATTTTGGAGGAACAGGCCTTGGCCTTGCTATTTCAAGCAGGCTTACAAAACTAATGGGCGGGCGCATTGCTTTAAAAAGCAAACCGGGCGAAGGCAGCACATTCACGGTACATCTGCCTAAGATTGGTTATATGAACAACCCAATTGTGCATGAAGATGAATTGAAGTGGAGGGTAAACACCATTGACTTTCAAAATTCGAAAGTGATGATTGTGGATGATGTGCCCTTAAACGTGTTTTTACTGGAAGCATTTTTAGAAAAACATGGACTGCAATTTATAACGGCATCAAATGGACAAGAGGCAGTGGAAAAAGCCAGTCAATACATTCCCGATTTGATTTTAATGGATTTTCAAATGCCCGTTATGGATGGCCGAAGAGCCACAGAAATCATCAAATCCACTCAAAAAACTAAGAAAATTCCGGTGGTGGCCTTAACAGCGGCTGTGCATTCAGTAGGTAATGAATTGGATAAAGCCCTGTTTAACGGATTTCTCTTTAAGCCGGTGAGCAAAGACAGTTTGCTCGATGAACTCAAGAAATTCTTGCCCTATCGGCAAACGCCTGGCGCTCAAAGTGAATCAAAAAAAACATCGGCCACTATTTCAGACGATAATTACCAGAAATTAAAAGCACAAGCGTCATTTCTTTCCAGCCATTTTTTGCCACGCGCGGCCAGGCTAAATGAAATTATGGACTTGAAAGCCATGAACGCGTTTATCCGCGATCTGAAACTATTTTCCGATCAACACCAGATTGAATTTCTTGCCGAGTTCACGCAAAGCTTTTATGATTTGTTGAAAATTTTTGATGTGGATGGATTGAACGATAAACTATGGGAGTTTACAAAGATGATTAAGTCGCTTGACGCTAAATAAATTTTTATGGAAGAAGGTGTAGAGTCAAACGATCGTAAAATAATTTTAATAATTGATGACCAGCCGCGCAATTTGCAATTGGCTGCCCATGTGCTGAACCCTTACTATGAATTGATCCTTGTTGATTCCGGTGAAAAGGGTTTGCGCATTGCTTCCGAAAAAATGCCTGACTTGATCTTGCTGGATATTATGATGCCCGAAGTATCGGGGTTTGACGTTTGTGAAAGGCTAAAGAAAGATGACGCACTTAAAAATATTCCAATAATTTTTGTTACTGCCAAAACGGAAGAAGTTGATATTCTAAAAGCCTATGAATTGGGCGGAGCCGATTACGTTATCAAACCATTTCGCACGCGTGAGTTACTGGCCCGGGTAAAAACCCACCTGGCGCTAAACGACCAGTTGCGAAAAAATATTGACTTGAGTAACCAGAAAGACAAACTTATTTCGGCTATCTCCCACGATTTGAAAAGTTATTCGGTAAGGATAAAAAGCCTGGTGGAAATTCTTTTTGATGAAGGAGAAGATTTGGTCTCTAATCCAAAATTGAAAGAGACTTTTTCCATGCTTCAGGAAAGCGCTGATAAAAACTTTGAACTGCTCGATGACCTGATGCTGTGGTCGCGCAACCAAGTTAACAAAACCACCTTGAACAAAATGGAGGTGAACGTTCAACCAATTGCAGATAAAGTTATCAATCAGCTTAAGGCGATGATTGACGATAAAAACCTAACTGTAAAAAACCTTATCCCTGTTGATGTGCAGGTGTTTGCCGATGTCCGTTCAATGGAATTTGTATTTCGAAACCTGCTCTCAAACGCCATTAAATTTTCCAAACTAGAGGGCACCATAACTTTTCAGTCAACACAGGCAAACGCCCATACCGAAATTGAAGTTGTGGACAACGGCACAGGAATGAATCCTGAAAAGGCCAGCCGCTTATTTAATATGAGTCAGGTAAGCACAACAGGAACTTTTGGCGAACGCGGTGCAGGCATTGGGCTGCAACTGTGTAAAGATTTTGTGGAGCAAAATGAGGGCACTATTGAAGCCGTAAGTAATGAAGGAGAAGGAAGTATTTTTAGAATAAGGATACCAGCCAGAAAAGAGTAATAAACAGCATTGCCTATTCTCATTCTCTATAGCATTCAGCGGGTTTATCCGTGAAGATTATCCAAGAATAAGTTTAGCAAACTCTCGCTCCACCTTCCAATCCTTGGCAAGCTTTAACATGGCTGTAGCTTCCATTTCTGTTACGTAGCCCTTCAGGTTATTCGATTCCCAAACCATGCTTATAATTTCGGTACGCTTCTCGAGGGTGTAATCCCCGATTATTTCATTGAGGTGTTCGCGCGCCCGGTCAAAGGCGGTTAGGTAATCGGTAGAGACAAATTCAAGAGCCCACTTATATTCGTTTTCAGCATCCAAATTGCGGGAAGTAGCTTCCAGGTCGGCTTTCTCCAATTCATCGAGGCCATGATAGTGGTAGATAACGGCCTTCAACAACATCCTTACTTTTTTCTCTTCTTCAGTCATGGTTAAAAAGTTGAAATTAGAAAACCTATTCTATCAAAAAAAGGTCGGAAGTGATTTTATCGGCATGCATTTTACCAGTGCGCGTCAAAAAGATGGTATCACCTTCCGTGATCATCAAGCCATCGTCAATGCACGTTTTAATATATGCATGCTGGCTGCGAAACAAATCGTATTGATGGTTATGTAAAAGGTATGTAAAACTACATCCCCATTGTGTGCGAAGCGAAGTCATGAGGTATTCATTGATGTGATCTTCGCGGGAAAGTTTTTCGGCTGTGGCCGGAATGGCTTGACTACGAATTGATTTCAAATATGTGTAATTGTTAGATACGTTTGCCTGACGATCGCGGCCATTAAACGAATGCGCGCTTGGGCCAACACCTAAATATTTTTTCTGTTTCCAATAGTTGCTGTTGTGCTGAGATATAAAGCCGGACTTAGCGTAATTCGAAATTTCGTAATGCTCAAATCCCGCCTTCAAAAGGGTATCCGCAATAATTTCAAATTGAGAAGCATTTTCTTCATCGGGGGCGGGGGTGAATTTTTTTGCAGCGTGCCATTTGCCCAGGGCCGTTTTTTCTTCCACGGTAAGGGAATAAGCAGAAATATGTTCGGGGCTTAGGCTCAATAATTTTTGAATGTCGCTGGCTAAGGAATTGGAGTCGCGTGCGGGAATGGCGTAAATCAAATCCACATTTATGTTAATGAATCCGGCATTTCTCGCATTCTCAATGGCAATTTCTGCCTGTAAAGAATTGTGAGACCGATTCAGGAATTTTAGAACAGTGCTATCGAACGACTGCACACCAACGCTAAGCCGGTTCGCTCCAAAGGTTTTTAATAATTGCAATTTTTCGTGTGTGAGGTCATCTGGGTTGGCCTCCAAAGTTATTTCGGCTGATGGCGCAACTGAAAAATGTTTGTAGACAGACTGAAAAATATTTTCCAGGTCATGAGCCTCGAGTAACGAAGGTGTCCCGCCTCCAAAGTAGATAGTCTCAACGGTTTCACTGCTTAAATAATTTTTCTGAAGCGCAAGCTCATCCCCAATGGCTTCACAAATTTCTTTTTGAAGTGACCGATTGGTTGAAAAATGGAAATCGCAATAGTGGCAAGCTTGCTTACAAAAAGGAATGTGAATGTAGAGACCGGCCATCCGTCAAAGTTATAGAGTTTATGAATGCGCGGTTGACGCTTCAAACTTGTAATTTTGCAAGAATGAAGAAAGCATTTTTGATAACCTTAACTTTTCTGCTTGCAACCCATGGTTATGGCTACGACACTTTATTTTCAGATTTATCCAATACCTGGCAGGTATATGAAGGAAAGACTTACAGAAAATTTGAAGGAAAAGGGAATGCTATTCACTTCATTTTAGGAAATGATGCAAAGGGAACGCTTGAAATAAAAGGGGAAAGCTATTTCTCAGTTTTCTTTAACGATAAGCTTTATAAAAAGGGTGTCGGAAAAATAGAATGGGATATTGAAAATCTAAAACGCACTCATCCTTTCCCGCTTCGAGTTTCCATCTATTCTTCAAGAGGAGTAAGCGGACTTTCAACCCGATTAATAAACATTGGGGAAGAGAGCAATACCAGAAAAGGGAATTATTCTTTCAGAAATGGGATTATCGTTTCATCGTTAATATTGCTGATTGCCCTTGTCGCGCTTATCAGAAACAACCCACAGGCAACGCTTGAATATTTCAACGTTCTTAAAGTATTTTCGGTAAGAAATTCCGATGAAGGGGTTGTAACCATCCGGGTTACATCGGCCAATAATGCATTTCTCTATTTTTTCTGTTCTGCTTTAGTTGCATTTAATCTTCTCATATATTTTAATAATGATAAGTTGTTCTCTAAAGACTTTTCCGTCCTAAGTTTTTTTATTGAACTCTCCCTATCAACTGTCATTGTATTCGGCATTTTACTCTCTAAAATCATAATCATTAGGATGGTGGCGAGGTTGTTCAGGCTTTCTGAATTTGCCCCTGGTCAATTCTACAATTTTGTCAGGTTATTGTTAATTGGGTTCAGCTTCACATCCATTGTTTTACTAACTACCTATATGCTGGGGGTACATTATGAAGGCTGGTTAACAGCTCTGGCCTTTATAATAGTGTTTATGCTTGCCGGATTTTTAACCGCTACCTTCATTAAACTTAACAACCGGGGCGGGTTTACGGTCTTCCATTTATTTTCCTACCTTTGTGCCTCGGAAATATTTCCGCTTGTCATTCTGTTGAATGTATTTTTTTCCTAAAGCCAATCTGATTTCGTGTTAACTATGACAGAAACTGCTAATGGCAGGGTGCGAAAAGTAAAGAGCATCCTGGTTACTCAGGAAGCACCTCCAGACGCTAACTCTCCTTACCTAAAGCTGGCTGAAAAATTTGGCGTCAAAGTCGAATTCAGGCCGTTCATTCAAGTGGAGCCGATCGATCTGCGCGAATTCAGGAAGCAGAAGGTGGATATTTTGCAGCACTCAGCAATAATTTTCACCAGCAGAAACGCTGTTGATCATTTCTTTCACTTGTGCAGGGAATTGAAGATGGAAATGCCCCCCGATAT
>Ga0315912_10001042_pt1 | contig 37530 bp, 37 predicted proteins | sample VfabasoilMG_FD_204469 | JGI IMG/M metagenome (GOLD analysis project Ga0315912, IMG submission 204469) | Garden soil microbial communities collected in Santa Monica, California, United States - V. faba soil | ecosystem: Environmental > Terrestrial > Soil > Garden | place: USA: California... | reverse complement strand
GGAATGGAGTTATTCGCGAGGGTGATTCGCGCGCTCACGCGCGCTCCTACGAAGGCCGTAGCGACGTTCCGGCTCATGCCGCCACCCCGAGTTCCGCGTCCACGATCGAGCGCTTGTTGGCGATGAAATACTCGAACTCGGACCAGTAGTGCCGCAGGAACCCCTGCACCGGCCAGGCCGCCGCCTCGCCGAACGCGCAGATGGTGTGGCCCTCGATCTGTCCCGCCGCCTGCTTGAGCATCGCGAGGTCCTCGGGCACGGCCTTGCCGTCCACGATGCGCGTGAGCATGCGGTACATCCAGCCCGTGCCTTCGCGGCAGGGCGTGCATTGGCCGCAGGATTCGGCGTAGTAGAAGCGCGCGATGCGCTGGCAGGCGCGCACCATGCACGTCGTCTCGTCCATCACGATCACCGCGCCCGAACCCAGGCCCGAGCCCGCCTTCTGCAGCGCGTCGTAGTCCATGGTCAGGTTCATCATGGTGTCGGCGGGCAGCACCGGCATGGAGGAACCGCCGGGGATCACGGCCTTGAGCTTGCGCCCGCCGCGCACGCCGCCGGCGAGCGCGAGCAGGTCCTTGAACGGCGTGCCCAGGCGGATCTCGAAGTTGCCCGGGTTGTTCACGTGGCCCGATACGGAAAAGATCTTCGGGCCGCCGTTGTTCGGCTTGCCCAGTTGCAGGAACCAGTCGGGGCCGTTGCGGATGATGGCGGGCACCGAGGCGTAGGTCTCGGTGTTGTTGATCGTGGTGGGCTTGCCGTACAGGCCGAAGTTCGCCGGGAACGGCGGCTTGAAGCGCGGCTGGCCCTTCTTGCCTTCGAGCGACTCCATCAGCGCCGTTTCTTCGCCGCAGATGTACGCACCGGCGCCGAGCGCGTTGTGGATGTCCACGTCCACGCCCGACTCCAGGATGTTCTTACCGAGCCAGCCATGCTCGTACGCCTCGTGCAGCGCGTGCTCGATGCGTTCGAACGGCTCGTGGTGGAACTCGCCGCGCATGTAGTTGTAGGCGACCGAGGAGCCCGTCGCGTAGCACGCGATCGCCATGCCCTCGAGCACCGCGTGCGGATTGAAGCGCAGCAGGTCGCGGTCCTTGCAGGTGCCGGGCTCGGACTCGTCCGAATTGCACAGGATGTACTTCTGCCCCGGCGCGTTGCGCGGCATGAACGACCACTTCAGCCCGGTCGGGAAACCGGCGCCGCCGCGACCGCGCAGCGACGACTGCTTGACCATGTCGATCACCTGCTCCTTCGGAATCTTCTCCGACAGGATCTTCCGCCACGCCTGGTAGCCGCCGGCCTTGAGATAGTTCTCATAGGTCCACGGCTGCTCGTAGTGCAGCGTGGTGAAGCAGACGTTGTGGTCTTGCGGGGCGGGACCGTGGGACATGGGGTGCAGAGTTCTTCTGGTCTTGTGCGATTGGCGGAATCAGGGCTGAGGGCTGAAGACTTCAGTTCTTTACGCGGTTTCCAACATCCAACGAAGGCCGAACGCTTGGGACTCGCGCGACGACCAAGGGTTTCAGCCCTCAGCCCCCAGCGCTCAGCCCTTCAACTCAACCCATCCAGAATCTCATCCACCTTCTCCACGCTCAGCCGCTCGTGGTAATGGCCATTGACCACCATCATGGGCGCACCGGCGCAGGCGGCGAGGCATTCCTCCTCGCGCTTGAGGAAGATGCGGCCGTCCGCCGTGGAGCCGCCGTTCTTCACGCCGAGCTTGCGCTCGCAGTGCTTCACGAGGTCTTCCGCGCCGTTCAGCCAGCACGAGATGTTCGTGCAGATCGCCACTTCGTTGCGGCCCACCGGCTCGAGTTGGAACATGGAATAGAACGTCGCGACCTCGTATGCCCATACCGGCGGCAGGCCGAGGTACTTCGCCACCGAGGCGATGAGCGCGTCGGTGAGGAAGCCGCCGTTCTGGTGCTGCGCGGCGAACAGGGCCTGGATCACGGCCGAGCGCTTGCGCTCGGGCGGGAACTTCGCGACCCACTGGTCGATGGTCGCGCGCGTGTCCGCCTGCAGCGCGACGAGCGGATCGACGTCCGCCACCGCCGCGAAATTTCCGGTCGCCCTCATCGGTCGATCTCCCCGAAAACGATGTCGAGGGTGCCGATCACCGCGACCACGTCGGGCAGCATGAAGCCGCGCACGATCTCGTCCATGGCGGAGAGGTGCGCGAAGCCAGGTGCACGCAGCTTGAGGCGGAACGGCTTGTTCGCGCCGTCGGAGACGATGTACGCGCCGAACTCGCCCTTCGGCGCCTCGACCGCGGCGTAGCACTCGCCCTCGGGCACGCAGTAGCCCTCGGTGAAGAGCTTGAAGTGGTGGATCAGTGCTTCCATGTCGTCCTTCATCTCCTCGCGGGAGGGAGGCGACACCTTGAAATTGCGCACGATCACGGGGCCTTGGTTGTCGCGCAGCCAGCGCACGCACTGCTTGATCAACCGGTTGGACTGGCGCATCTCCTCGACGCGCACCAGGTAGCGGTCGTAGCAGTCGCCGGTCACGCCCACGGGCACGTCGAAATCCATGTGCGCATAGGCCGCGTAGGGCTGCTTCTTGCGCAGGTCCCAGGCGATGCCCGAACCGCGCAGCATGGGACCGGTCATGCCCCAGGCGAGCGCCTGCTCGGGCGTGACCACGCCGATGCCGACGGTGCGCTGCTTCCAGATGCGGTTGTCGGTGAGCAGCGTCTCGTACTCGTCCACGCGGCGCGGGAAGTCGTCGGTGAAGGCGTCGAGGAAGTCGAGCATCGAACCTTCGCGCCATTCGTTGCGGCGGCGCAGCTCCAGGCCCTTGGCCCAGCGCGAGCCCTGGTACTTGGGCATGGTGTCGGGCAGGTCGCGGTAGACGCCGCCGGGACGGTAGTAGGTCGCGTGCATGCGCGCCCCGCTCACCGCCTCGTAGCAGTCCATCAGTTCCTCGCGCTCGCGGAAGGCGTACAGGAACAGGGTCATGGCGCCGAGGTCGAGCGCGCTGGATCCAAGCCACATCAGGTGGTTCAGGATGCGCGTGATCTCGTCGAACATGGTGCGGATGTACTGGGCACGCACCGGTGCCTCGATCCCGAGCAGCTGCTCGATCGCGCGCACGTAGGCGTGCTCGGAGCACATCATCGAGACGTAGTCGAGGCGGTCCATGTAGCCGATCGACTGGTTGTACGGCTTGCTCTCGGCGAGCTTCTCCGTGCCCCGGTGCAGCAGGCCGATGTGCGGGTCGGCGCGCACCACGGTCTCGCCGTCGAGCTCGAGCACCAGGCGCAGCACGCCGTGCGCGGCGGGGTGCTGCGGCCCGAAGTTCATCGTGTAGTTGCGGATTTCCTGCACGACTCACTTTCCCTGGAGGGTGGACTGCTGTTCTGCCTGGCCCTGCAGCCAGCGCGAATCGTGGCGCACCACGCGCGGCACGCCCACGCGCGGCTCGATGCTCACCGGCTCGTACACGACGCGACCCTTGGCCTCGTCGTAGCGCACCTCCACGTGGCCGATCAGCGGGAAGTCCTTGCGGAACGGGTGCCCGACGAAGCCGTAGTCGGTGAGGATGCGGCGCAGGTCCGGGTGGCCCTCGAACACGATGCCGAACAGGTCGAAGGCCTCGCGCTCGAACCAGTTCGCGCCGGGCCAGATCTCCGACACCGAAGGCACGCTGGGCAGCGCGTCGTCGCTCGCGAAGTAGCGCAGGCGCAGCCGCTCGTTGTGCGCGATCGAGAGCAGGTGCACGACGGCCGCGTAGCGCCGCGGCACCGGCGCCGACGGCCTGCCGTCGTTGCCCTTGAAGCGTCCCGGGCCCTGCCCTTCGACGCCGCGGCTGAAGCCTTCGTTGGAGACCGACTCGGTATCCCACTCGGCCTCGCCGAATCCGAGGTAGTCGATGCCGCACAGGTCGATGAGCTGCTCGAAGCCGAACTCGTCGCGCAGCGCGCGCGCGATCTCTGCGGCATGCTCGGCCGCGCACTCGATGGTGTGCTGCATCGGCGCCTCGCGCACGCTGCGCAGCTTCGCGCCGAAGCGCTGCTTCAGCCGGTCGACCAGGGGCAGGTTGGCGTCCATGGGTGCGCGCCTCGCCTCAGCCGTTCGCGATGCTTTGGGTACGGCGGATCTTCTTCTGCAGCTGCAGGATGCCGTAGATCAGGGCCTCGGCCGTGGGCGGACACCCGGGCACGTACACGTCCACCGGCACGATGCGGTCGCAGCCGCGCACGACCGCATAGGAATAGTGGTAGTAGCCGCCACCGTTCGCGCAGCTGCCCATGGAGATCACCCACTTGGGGTCGGGCATCTGGTCGTAGACCTTGCGCAGGGCGGGCGCCATCTTGTTGACCAGGGTGCCGGCCACGATCATCACGTCGGACTGGCGCGGGCTGGGACGGAACACCACGCCGTACCGGTCCAGGTCGAGGCGCGCCGCGCCCGCGTGCATCATCTCGACCGCGCAGCAGGCGAGTCCGAAGGTCATCGGCCACATGGAGCCGGTGCGCGCCCAGTTCATCAGCACGTCGGCGCTGGTGGTGAGGAAGCCGCGCTCGAGCAGGGGGTTGTCCCCGGCCGGACGCAGGATGTCGTCCACTTCGCCCAGCGGGACGGGGTTGTGGAAGAACTCGCTCACTCCCATTCGAGGGCTCCCTTCTTCCAGACGTAGGCGAAGCCCACCAGCAGCAGGGTGATGAAGATCGCCATTTCGATCAGCCCGTACAGGCCCAGGCTGCGGAACACCACGGCCCAGGGGAACATGAAGGCGATTTCCAGGTCGAACACGATGAACAGGATCGCGATCAGGTAGTAGCGCACGTCGAACTTGCTGCGCGCATCCTCGAACGCGCCGAAGCCGCACTCGTAGGGATCGTTCTTGCCGACGCTGGGGCGCCTGGGCCCGAGCACGGTGCCGATCGTGAGCAGGATCAGCCCGATCGCCGTGGCCACGGCGAGGAGCAGCAGGATCGGGAAGTACTCGGCGAGTTGCATCGGCAGAACCTGTCTTGCATCCGTCAACACGGCGGCGGCGCGCCACCAGGGCGCGCCGCCGTTTCGATTGGTGCCCAGAAGAGGACTCGAACCTCCACGACTGTCGTCGCTACCACCTCAAGGTAGTGCGTCTACCAATTCCGCCATCTGGGCATGTTCTGCATCTTGACTTCGATCAGGCAAACTCAGTTCTTCGGCGCCTCCGGCACGTCTTCCTTGGCGGCCTCGGGCGTCGCTGCGGGTGCTGCCGCCGGTGCCGCGGCCGGCGGGGTCGCCGCGGGCACGTCGAACGCGTTCTGCGTCGGCGCAGGCACCGAGCCATCGGCCGGCGTCGTGCTCGCGGCGGGTGCCGCGGCGCCATCGGCCTTCGCCGGCGCCGTCACCTCGCCCGCCATCACGCCCAGGTCGGCCGCCGGATCGCCGATGGAACCGCGCGAGATCAGCACGCCCATGACCAGGCTGAGCACGAAGAAGGCGGTGGCGAGGATCGCCGTCGACTTGGTGAGGAAGTTCGCCGAGCCGCGCGCGCCGAACACGGTCGCCGACGCGCCCGAGCCGAAGCCCGAACCGGCCTGCGCACCGGCGCCGCGCTGGACCAGGATGAACCCGATCATGGTGGCGGCGATCAGCACGTACAGCACGTTGAGGATGTTTATCGTCATGTGTCCTGGTCCACGAGGGCGGCCGCCGCGCGGCAGATCGCCAGAAATTCATCGGCCTTGAGCGACGCCCCACCGACCAGTCCCCCGTCCACATCCGGGGCGGAAAACAGTTCGGCGGCGTTGCCGGCCTTGACGCTGCCACCGTACAGAATGCGCAGCGAGTCGGCGATTCTAACATCCCGTTCCGCGACTTTGCCACGCAGGGCCCGATGCGCGGCCTGCGCCTGCTCCACGCTGGCGGTCCGGCCAGTACCGATGGCCCACACCGGTTCGTACGCGACCACGGCACTCGCGAAGGCGGCGACGCCCGCGCGATCCAGCACCACCGACAGCTGGCGCGCGAGCACGCTCTCGGTCAGCCCGCCGTCCCGCTCGGCGAGCGTCTCGCCCAGGCACAGCACCGGTACCAGCCCCGCGGACTGGGCCGCGACGAACTTGCCCGCCACCAGCGCGTCGGACTCCCCGTGGTACTGGCGTCGCTCGGAATGGCCCACCAGCACGTACCGGCATCCCAGTTCGGCGAGCATGCCGCCGGCCAGTTCGCCGGTGTAGGCGCCTTCGGCATGCGTGCTCAGGTCCTGTCCACCGAACTGCAGGCGGCTGCCCTGCACCGCCGCGATCAGCTCCGACAGGTACAGCGCCGGCGGACAGACCGCCACGTCGACCTGCTCCGGACACCCCTGGGCCAGGGCATGCACCAGCGACAGCGCGGACTCGCGCCGTCCATGCATCTTCCAGTTACCGGCAACCAGCTTGCGGCGCATGTGGGCCCATGGGGAGCACGAGGACGCGCAGAATAGCCAGCCCGACCGGACAAGGCAAAATGACCATGGCGAACGGAAACCACACCGCGGCGGCGCGACCCTGGGCGCTGGTCACCGGCGCATCCGCCGGCATCGGCGCGGCCTGCGCGCGTGAACTGGCGCGCCGGGGCTATGACCTCGTCCTGGTCGCCCGGCGCGGCGCCACCATGCGCGCGCTCGCGGAGGAGCTCTCCGGGCGCCCGGGCTGCCGCAGCCAGGTGCGCGAAGCCGATCTTTCCGATCCCGCGAGCATCATCGACCTCGTCGCGTGGCTCGCGCGCGAGGGCATCGCGATCGAGTTCCTGGTGAACAACGCCGGCTATGGCATGCCCGGCACGCTCGTCTCGCAGCCCTGGGATCGGCACCGGAGCTATCTCGAGCTGATGGTGGTCGCGCCAGTCGCGCTTTGCCGCCACCTGCTCCCCGACATGCAGCAGCGCAAGCGGGGCTACGTCCTGAACGTGGCCTCGCTCGCGGGATTCCTGCCCGGCACGCGCGGCAACACGCTGTACGGGGCGAGCAAGGCCTTCCTCGTGCGGTTCTCCCAGTCCCTGGCGCTGGAGAACCGCACGTACGGCATCCACGCGACCGCGCTCTGCCCGGGCTTCACGCGCTCGGAGTTCCACGACGTTTCGGGCACGCGCGACCTCGCCGACCGCCTGCCCCGATGGCTGTGGCTCGATGCCGATACCGTCGCGCGGGAGGGCATCGAGGCCTGTCTGCGCGGCGACGTCGTGCGCGTGACCGGGTGGGTGAACCGCGCGATCAAGGCGATGATGGACCTGCTGCCCGACGCTTGGGCACTCGAACTGACGAAGCGCCAGGCCGGACGCATCCGACGCGAACAACCGTCCGGGTGAGTCGGGTTCCAGTCGGGTCGCCGTTCACGCGCCAGGCTCGCCGACGCGCGCGTTTGAACAGGAGATCCAGATCCGACGCAGGAGCCCCCAGCCCAACCGAGGGCGCACCGTGATCGTGCGGCATGTGCTCGAACCCGCCCCAGCCCTGGTGTCGCCCGTCCCCTGCCGTTGTAGAGCCGAGCTTGCTCGGCTCGTACGCGCGATGAAGCGAGCGGAGCAAGCTCCGCTCTGCAAGACGCCCGGAAGCCCGCGCCACAACGGATGATTGACTGGACCGCGCGTCAACGCGCGACCTGCAGGGGCTCCACGATCGCCTGGCGATGCTTGCTCGAGGATGGCGTGCCAGGACGCAAGCGGGGCGCCATCGTCACCGATGGCGCCCCTGCGGATGGCAATCGAAAGCCGATCGGGCTACTGCGGCAGCGTGGCACTCAGGTAAGTCGCACCGTCGCGCTTCACCTCGAGCAGCTTGCCGCGCGGATCGAACTGAAGCGCGAGGCGGTCGCCGTCGGCGGGGTTGCGGAAGCGGATCTCACCTTCGCCGTCGACCACGTCGATCAGGCCCTCGAGCGTGCCGCCGATCATGAGGTCGTAGCTGCCATCGGGCACCTTCTCGATCTCCACCTCGAACTCCTGCTCGCTCGCCGTGGCCTCGTAGCGCGCCTCGCCGCGTGCGTCGGCGTCGACGCCGCTGGAGAGCAGGGCGACGGCGAAGGCGCCTGGCAGCGAGGTCGTCGTGCCACCGCCGTCGTCGTCGCTGTCATCGTCGTCGCCACCGCCGTTGTCGTCGTCGCTGTCGTCGTCGCTGTCGTCGTCGCTGTCGTCGTCGCTGTCGTCGTCGCCCCCGCCGTTGTCGTCGTCACTGTCGTCATCATTGCCGGAGTCGTCGCCCGAGGTATTGGTGGCCTCGCCGCTGGGCAGGGTCGGGAACGTGCCGGCCAGGACCACGAGGCCGTCCTTCACCGCCTCGACCAGTTGCCCGCGCGGGTCGAAGTCCAGCGCCGCCTCGCCATCGTCGTCGGGCGGATCGCGGAACTCGAGTTCGCCTTCGGTACCGCCGAGGACCTGCACCACGGTGATGGTGCCGCGCGCGGTCCCACCCACGCGGAGGATGTAGTCGCCCACCGGCACGCGCTCGAGTTCCGCCGAGAACTGCACGCGATCGCTGCGCTGGCGCAGCTTCGCGCTGAACTCGGGACCGGTGCTTCCCTGCGGTTCGATCTTCAGCAGGTACTGGGCATCGCCGCGGGGCGGCGCGCCGCTGGAGGTGTTCCCAGGCGGCGTGCCCGGGTTGCCCGAGGATGCCGGCGCGATCGCGGTGGTGAGGAACACGGACGTGCCCTGCGCCACCTCCACCGTCTGCCCGCGCGGATCGAAGTCCAGCAGCACCTTGCCCGGCTCCACGGGGCTGCGGAACTCGGCCTCGCCCTCGGTGCCGCCCACGACCGTGACGACCTCGAAGCTGGCGCGCACGATGCCGCCGACGCGCACGTCGTAGCGGCCGGCCGGCAGGTCCTCGGCTTCGACCGAGAAATCGCTGCGACCCGAGCGCTGCTCGAACTTCGCCTTGCCCGATGCACGCGGCACCAGGCCGGTGTTCGTCATGAACTGCGCGCTGCGCACCTCGCCCGTCCGGGCGGTCTGGTCATCGGAAATGCCGCCCGAACAGGCGCCGTTGTACATCTGGGTGAGCCGCTCGATCGGCACCGTCACCGGAGCCGATCCGGCGCCCGTGGGGATCGCGCGCACCTGGCCGTGGTTGCAGTCGTCGAAGGAAACCTCGAGCCGACCCCAGTTCGACACGGTCCCGGGCGCGGAGCCGAACGGGCCTGCCTTCGAGGTGCCGCTCGCCGTGTAGGCGGTCATCGACGCATGGTCGCCCGTGACGGCACCCGTGCCGATCACCCAGATCTGGCGTCCGGCGGCATCGAACGTGTACCAGCTGACCAGCAGGGTCTTGCCCTGCGAGCCGTCGACCACCTCCATCGCGAATCCGTGCCCGGCGTTCGCGGGGTCGTACCACGAGGCGGTGAACTCGCGCGTGATCTCGAGCGCGGATGCCGGGGTGGCGGAAAGCGAGCCGAGCGCGAGGGCGCAGGCGGCGGCGAGTCTGTGCGGGGTGCGGGTGGACATGGCGAGTCTCCTGGGGTGGGTTCGCACGTGGATGCGGCGATGGCTCCAAGATAGGAACCGGACCGGCGCGATCCCATGAGGGGAATTCCTCAGGGGACTGGGCGAAATCGCCCATGCGGCAGGGGAACCGTGCATGGCGTCGCAATCCAGCGGGACGCCGGTGCGCACCCGGTCGGCAGGGGCCGATCCGGCGTCGGGACGCCGACGGCAGGTTCTGGCGCCGCCACGGCCGGGCGTGCAGGGGTATTCCCCCATCGCACGCGTGAACGATCACCCAGCGCGCGCAATCCGTGCGCGGAACGCTCGACCGGGACGCCAGCATCGCCTATGGTTTCCGCACACCCGTTCCGGACCTCGGACCGACCGCCATGCTCCCCATGACCCTTCCACGCGCGAAGCGGGTCCGCGCCGCCTGCGCCAGCGCGCTGCTCGCGTTCGCGGCCGCCGCGCAGGCCACCGTGGTGATCGACATCCAGGGCGATGTCGCCACGGCCGACATTTCGCTGCCGACGGCCGGCCCCACCTACCACGCGCAACTCGTGCTCACCTTCGACGACCCGGTCGGACTGAGCGCGCAGTGCCTGGGCATCAGCGCCACGGCACTCGAGGGCGCGGCCCTGGTGGCGGTCAACGCGCGCCTGGCCGACGCGCCGAACACCGCGCTGGATCCGGCCTTCCCCGTGCTGGTCACGGTCGACCCGCCCACGGGCTGCGGGCTGGGTTTTCGCAACGAGGTGCTGGTGGAGCTGCACACCGAGGACCTCGCCTACGCCGCATTCTCGCCCTACCGCCTGTTCAAGGCTCCGACCGGCGGCACCTTCGTGGACATCACGGCCGCGACCGAATCGGGCAGCTTCCGCGCCCGCGGCACCACCGGCGGCTTCTCCGAGTTCGTGATCGCGAAGCGCACCGTCCAGGACTACGCCGCCGATGCCACCGCGATCTACGACGCCCTGCACGAGCGCCTGGACGACGACGACATCTCGCCCACCACCCAGCGCGTGCTCGAAACGGACCTGAACCTGAGCCGCGCGGCGTTCGAGGCTGGTGCCACGAACGACGCGATCACGCTCCTCCAGGCCTTCCGCACGCGCTTCGACCAGCTCGCCGGGACCGAGATCCCGAACGAGTGGCGGGACGAACGCGACCTCGTGGACGATGCCGGCGAGATTGCGAGCCTCACCGATGCCCTCGCCTTCGCACTCTCGCGACTCGCCGGAAATCCCTGATCCGGGGCCAGGATTGATCGTGATCAGGTTTCGGGTGCGTCCGCTCCGTTAGCATCGCCGGCAATTTCCATGGAGCGCCATCGACGGCGCGCCCGAGGTCAGCCATGCCGGCCAGGATCCTCTGCCATGTTCCGGAGCAGGCGCCGTCGCACGCCGTGCTCGGCGACGACCGCCCCTGGGTACTCGGTCGACAGGGCGACTGCGACGTGGTGCTGGCACACGGCTCGGTGTCGCGCCAGCACGCCCGCGTCTCGTTCCACGCCGATGCCGGCTGGACCGTGACCGACCTCGGCGCGAAGAACGGCGTGCGCATGGAGGGCGAGCGGATCGCCTCTGGCGCGCTGGGCGAGGCGAGCTGGTTCGCCCTGGGTGACGTCCTGTGCGAGTTCTCCGTGATCGACCAGGCCCAGGCCGACGCGCTCGCGCAGCGCTCTGCCCTGCGCCGCGCCTCGTCGATCGGCTGGCAGCGCAGGATCGAGGCCGCGGTGGACGCACGCTCCGTGCTCGCGGGCGTGCTCGAGGCGATCGTGGCGCTTTCCGATTGCCGGCGTGGTTTCCTGCTCACGGTCGAACGCGACGGCGAACCCGTGGTGCGCGCCTGGTACGCGATCACGCCCGACGTGGTGGCGGGGGCGGCTTTCTCCGGCAGCCGGGGCGCGGTCGAGCGGGCCTTGCACGAGCGCCGAATGGTGCTGATGTCCGAGCCCGGCCAGGGCTGGCTGCTGCGCCAGGCGAGCGTGGTGCGCGAGGGCATCCGCTCGCTCGTGGCGCTGCCGTTGCAGCACGAGGGCTCCCTGGTCGGCGTCGCCTCCGCCGACAGCGACGACGACGCGCGCGTGTTCACGCAGCTCGACGCCGAGCTGCTCGAGGCGTTCGCCGGGCGCGCGGCGAGCGCGCTCGCCGCGGCAGACCTGCAGCGCGACCTCGATGCGCTGCAGCAGCGGCTGGGCGACGGGTCGGTCGGCGCGGTCCCGCGCCGGCGCGCGGCCGTGACCTGGAGCGACCTGGCGCCGCCAATGCCGCTCATGACCGGCTCGTCGTGACCGACGCCGCAAGCGACTCCGCGAACCCCCTGGACAATCCCGGGGCGACCCAGACCGGCCGCTACGCGCTCGCGGAGTTCCGCCGAGGCGAGCGCGTCGCGGGGCGCTACCGCATGGAGCGCGTGCTCGGCATCGGCGGCATGGGCGTGGTGTACCTCGCGCACGACGAGCAGCTCGACGTGCCCGTCGCGCTCAAGGTGCTCCGCCCGGAGCTGGCGACGCGGCCGAACGCGTTCGAGCGCTTCCGCCAGGAACTGCTGCTCGCGCGCCAGGTGTCCAGTCCGCATGTCGTGCGCATCCACGACCTGGCCCAGCACGAGCACCTGTGGCTGATCAGCATGGACTACGTCGAGGGCCGCTCGCTGGAGGCGGAGCTCGAATCGTCGGGCCGGCTCGCGCCCGGGCGCGCCGCGGAGATCGTGCGCCAGCTCGCGCTCGGGCTCGCCGCCGCGCACGAGCAGGGCGTGGTGCACCGCGACCTCAAGCCCGCGAACGTGCTGATCGGCTCCGATGGCCGGGCGCGCATCACCGACTTCGGCGTCGCCCGCTCGGTGGGCGCCACCGGACTCACCGCGTCGGGCGTGATCGTGGGGACACCGGACTACCTCTCGCCCGAACAGGCCCGGGGCGACCCGATCGATCCGCGCAGCGACCTCTACACGCTCGGGCTCATGCTGTACGAGATGGTGAGCGGGGTGCTGCCGTTCCGCGGTGGCACGCCGGCCGAACTGATCGCGCAACGACTCGTGCGCGCGCCCGATCCGCTGGCGAGCACCTGTCCCGACGCACCCCCCTGGCTGGCGAGGCTCGCCGACCGCCTGCTCGATCCGCGCCCCGCGCGGCGGCTGCAGCAGGCGACCGAGGTGGTGCGCGCGATCGAGCAGCGCCAGGTGGCGCGCGCACCGGTCGATCCGCGCGTGGGCATACCCGTGCTCGCCCTGCTCCTGCTGCTCGCGCTCGCGCTCGTGGGCTGGCAGCGGGACTGGTTCGGGCGCCCGCCCGTGGCGGCGGGCGCCAGGGTGGTGGCGCAGGTCGAGCCGCTCGCGCTCGCGGTGCTGCCGTTCCGGGCGCCGGCCGGCGACGAGGCACGCCGCGCACTCGCGCGCGGCATCCCGCAGCGCCTGGGCAGCGCGCTCGCGATCGAGCCCGGCGCGCGTGTCGGCGACCTCGAGCGCAGCGAACGCATGCTGGCCGATCTGGGCTTCGATCCGGACAACCAGGACGAACACCTCGCCGAGATCGCCCGCGGACTGCCGGCACGACGGCTGCTCGGCGGCCGCCTGGAACCGGAGGCCGACCTGACCGCGCTCGTGCTCGAAGTGCGCACGCCGGACTCGACCCAGCCCGCCTGGCGATTCCGCACGCCCGCGTTCGACGATGCCGGGGGCGCCACGGCACTGGCGGAGGCAGAGCGCGCCCTGCGCCAGTACCTGGGATTGCCGGCGGGCGCGACGGCATGGCCTTCCGTCTCCGCCTTGCGCGCCGCGGGCGGACTGCAGCCGTCCCGCGCCGAGTCGGTCGCGGCGCTGGTCGCCGCCGCGCGCGCGGACGCCAGCGGCGACCTGTGGTGGCCAAGCCTGCGGGCGCTCGAGTTTCGCGGCGAATCGGCCGAGGCGGCCGCCCTGGCCCGCGCCGCCATCGATGCCCTGGCCGAACGCGACGATGCCACGGCCGAGCGCACCCGCGCGTACGCCGAGGTCCTGCTGGGTGAGCCCGACGCTGCGCGCGGTCGGGCCCAGGCCTTGCTGGCCCGGGCACCGGAGGACCTCGCGCTCGCGCTGCTCGCGGCACGCGCCGAGGCCGAATCGGGCCATCTCGAGGCGGCCATCGGTCGCCTGCGCGGCATCGTCGTGCGCGATCCCCGGGACGTGGAGGCGTGGTACCAGCTCGGCCGCGCGCTGCTGATGGCCGGCGATGCGCGGCAGGCCGTGGACGAGGCCCTCACCCGTGCGCTGGTGCTGGCGACCCGCCTCGACGATCCGCGCATGCAGGCCGACGTGCCCAACGCGCTCGGCCTGGGCTACCGGCAGCTGGGTCGGCTGGCGCCGGCCGCGGCGCAGTTCGAACTCGCCGCCGAGTCGCGTGCCGCGCTCGGCGACGTGCGCGGGCAGGCGGTGAGCCTGCGCAACTTGGCCACGGTGCACAGCATCCTGGGCCGATTCGACCGGGCGCGCGAGGCGCTCGACCACGCGCGCACGCTGCTCGCGCCCCTGGGCGACGCGGCCGCGATGGCCGACCTCGCGAACAACCTCGGCGTGCTCGAGGAGGAGCGCGGCGACTATCGCCAGGCGCTCGCCGCGTACCGCGAGGCGCTCGCGCACTTCCAGCAGTCGGGCGACGCGCGCGCGCTCGGCGAGACGCTGAACAACGTCGCGTTCGCGTACTACCAGGTGGGCGAGTTCGAGCACGCGCAGGTGTACTGGACCCAGGCCGCCACCACCTATGCCGGCATCGACGACCGCGCCGGCTCGGTGCGCGCCGACCAGGGCCGCGCGCTCGCGGAACTGGCCCGCGGCGATTTCGCGAGCGCGCGCAACCTGCTCGAACGCACGCTCGTCGTCGCCGAGCAGCTGCAACTGGTGGACGAGCGCGGCGCCGGCCTGCTCGGCCTGGCGGAACTCGACCGCATCGAAGGCGACTGGCGGACGGGCACGACGCGGGCGGCGCAGGCGCTGGACCAGTTCCGCAAGCGTGCCGATCCGCGCGGCACGGCCGAGTCCCTGCTGGTGGCGGGCGCGCTCGCGCTCGAATCGGGCGACCTCGAGTCGGCCCGCCCGACGCTGGCCGAACTCGCCCGCAGCGTTCCCTCGAATCGGGAGCAGCGCGCGCTGGGCGGATTGCGCAGTGCCGAACTGGCGCAGTCAGATGGCGACGCGACGGCCGCGCTGCGCGCGGTGGATGCCGCCATCGCCGATGCCGCCGGTTCGCACAGCCTGGCGACCGAACTGGCGGCGCGCCTGGCGCGGACCGCCGTGCTCGCCGACCTCGAGCGAGCCGACGAGGCCCGTGCCGAACTGGCACGGGCGCGATCGGCGTTGCAGGGATACGCGAGCGTGCCGCTGCGCCTGATGCTGTTCGAGGTCGCGCTGCGCGTCGACGCGGGCAGGTCCCAGGGCGACTACCGCGAGGCGCGCGCGCTGTTGGCGCGCCTGCCCCGCTACGGGCGCACGTATCGCATCCATGCCTGGGCCGCGCGCGCGTTCTCGTCCCGGGGAGATCGGGTCGCGGCCGCGGAGGCGGCGCGATCCGCGGCGGCGGCCTACGCCGCCGTGGTGCCCGGCGTGCCGGACGCGGCACGCCAAGTATTCGAGGCCCAGGCGCGCGCGCTGGGCGTGGCCACGGAGCAGGAACCATGAACGGACCCCGGGCACCCGACCCGCGTTCGCCCGATGCAGGACAGGTTGGCGAGGCCGGTTCGATCCAGCGCGAGCTCGCGCGGCTGCGCGACGAGCAGGACCGCATCTTCAGGCGCATGCAGTCGAGCGAGCAGCACTTCAGGAAGCTGGCCCGCTCGGTCTGGCGCGTGCAGGAGGACGAGCGCCGGCGCATCGCACGCGACCTGCACGACGGCGTCGGCCAGAACCTGACCGCGCTCAAGCATCGCCTGGACGCCTTCGCGGCCGATGCGGGGCTGGCCGACGCCACGCGCGCGAGCGCGCAGCAGGCGCTGGACCTGTGCGCCACAGCACTCGACGAGGTGCGCGCCCTGTCGCGCGCGCTGCGCCCACAAGTGCTCGACGACCTCGGCCTCGAGCCCGCGCTGAACTGGCTGGCGCGCTCGCTGCGCCAGCCCGGCGGCGCGGAACTGGAGGTCGACCTCGCCACCCTGCCGTCGGGCCTCGACGGCGAGACCGAGACCCTGGTGTTCCGCATCGTGCAGGAGGCGCTGACCAACGCGCTCAAGCACGCCGGCGCGCGCCACGTGCTCGTGCGGGTGGCTCGGCGCGGACCGCTGCTGCAGGTCATGGTGGTGGACGACGGCGCCGGGTGCGATCCCGACGCGGCGCTCGCGGCCGGCAGCCAGGGCCAGTCCACGGGATTGTCGAGCATGCGCGAGCGGGTACGCCTGTTCGGCGGCCAGTTCCAGTTCCAGTCCGCGCCCGGCGAGGGTGCGCAGCTGCGGATCGCGATCCCGATCGAGGCGCCGGCGTCGGGGACCGGCGCATGAGCGCGCACCGTCCGATCCGCGTACTGGTCGCCGACGACCACACCATCCTGCGCGAGGGCCTCGTGGCCCTGCTCCAGGCCAGCGGCGAGTGCCAGGTCGTGGGCCAGGCCAGCGACGGCATCGAGGCGATCGACCTCGCGCTGCGCCTGCGCCCCGACGTCGTGGTGGTGGACATCTCCATGCCGCGCCTGAACGGCATCGAGGTCGTGCGCCGCATCCGCGAACAGCTCGAGCAGACCCGCGTGCTGGTGCTCACCATGCATGCCGAGGAGGAATACGTGCTGCACGTGGTGCGCGCCGGCGCCGCGGGCTTCCTGCTGAAGGACAGCGCGAGCGGCGAACTGCTGAGCGCGGTGCGCGCGATCGCGGCCGGTCGCGGCTACTACGGCGGGCATGCGGCGAAGGTGCTCGCCCAGCAGGTGCACGAGCCCACGCGCCGGCTCGAGGATCCCTACCGGGGTCTCACCCCGCGCGAGCGCGAGGTGTTCCACCTGATCGTCGAAGGCCTGACCACGAAGGAAATCGCGCGCAGGCTCGAGATCACGGCGAAGACCGCGGAGAACCACCGCACGCGGCTGATGGAGAAGCTCGAGGCGCGCAACGTGGCGGAACTCATCCGCTATGCCGTGCGCCACGGCCTGATGGATTGACCGGGGCTACGGCGGATAGCAGTCGCCGTAGGTGTCCTCGTAGCCGTCGTCGTGCAGCGAGATCGCGCCGTCGTACGCGTACGCGCCCCCGGCACGGGCGTTCGCGCCCTGGCCCATCGAGGGCGCCGAGACCAGGCTGCGCGCGGCGTTCGTGGCGGTCGCCCAGCCGAGCAGGCCCTGGCGCGCAGGCTCACGCACGAGCAGCAGCCCTTCCTCGTTCCAGAATCCACCGACGTAGGCGAACTGGTAGATGCGCCCGCAGCGGTTCGTGGTCGGCACGCCGGAAAACGGCGCGCCGACCACCATGCGATCCTGGGAGAGCCCGACCGACCACCCGAAACCGTCGCCGGCCAGCGCGCCCGCGGCGCCGAACGCCGCCGGATTGCTCCAGGCACCATCGTCGCGCTCGAACACCCAGACCTTGCCGCTGCCCGCACCGGCACGCGGCCCGCCGATCAGGGCGCGCTCGCCGAGCATCGCCACGCCCTGCCCGAACAGCTCGCCACTCGCCTTGTCCGGCGATTCCAGGCGCGCCTGCTGCGACCAGTTGTTGCCCGCGCCGGTATAGACGTACACGGAGCCGTGCGCGTAGGTGCCCCCCGTGCCGTGGAACGGCGCGCCGACCAGCACCGTGTTGCCGAAGACCGCGACCGAACTCCCGAACGCGTCGTGCGGCGAGGCGACGTCGGCCTGCAGCGGCGTGGGACCGCTCCACGCGGTGCCGCTGCGGGTGAACACGTACGCCTCGCCCTGGTCCTCGTTCGCGAGGTCCGCGCCCACCGCGAGCGTGTCGCCATCGAGCGACACGGCGATGCCGAAGCGATCGCCGCCGCCGCCACCGCCGGCGTCGAGCACGGCCTGCAGGTTCCAGGTCCCGGCCGTGCGCAGATAGACGTAGACCGCGCCCGGATCGGCGCGTGGCGCGCCGATCGCCACGGTATTGCCCGAGACCGCCACCGCGTACCCGAACAGCTCGCGGCTTTCGGGCTCGGGCGGTGCCAGCCGCACCGACGCGGCGCAGGGTTCGCTGCTGCAGTCGTACACGTAGGCGGCGCCGGTATTGCCGCCTTCGCCCGGTGCACCGAGCACGCTGATCGCGCCGCTGGTCGCGGCGGCATGTCCCAACGAGGCGTTCACCGCCGGCACGGGCGCGGCGAGGCGCTGGCGCTCGCCCACGCCCCAGGCGGGCATCGCGAGCGCGAGCAGCATGTACGGCGCGCAGCGGCGGATCCGGCGCGGAATGGCGACGACTCGCGGGGGCAGGCGGCTGGGCATGGCGGGATTAGTGCGTCCGCGAGGCGGCCGTGTCAACGCGCGCCTGGGGGATTTCCCCCAGGTCGGGACGGCGTTCGAACCGTGTTGGGATGGCCGTCGCGGTTTTCGCGGCGCACCGCCGCCCTGCCCGCTCAGACCAGCTTGATCTCGCGCAACCGCTCCATGAGGTAGTCGTGCGAGGTGATCGGCGTCGGATAGCGGCTGGGATTGTCCGTGCCCGTGCAGCCGGGCAGCACGTCGATCAGGAAATCCGGGTTCGGGTGCAGGAAGAACGGCACGGAATAGCGCGGCTGGCGCGCCTTCTCGCCCGGCGGGTTCACCACGCGATGCGTGGTGGACGGGTACACGTGGTTCGTCAGGCGCTGCAGCATGTCCCCGATGTTCACCACGATGGTGTCGCCGGCGGTGGTGATCGGCAGCCATTCGCCTTCGCGCGTCAGCACCTGCAGGCCCTCGGCGCTCGCGCCCACGAGCAGGGTGATGAAGTTGATGTCCTCGTGCGCGCCGGCGCGGACGTTGGGAACCTCCGGCGCGGTGATCGGCGGATAGTGGATCGGGCGCAGGATGGAATTGCCGAAGTTCGTCTTGTCGTCGAAGAAGTGCTCGGGCAGGTGGATGTGCAGCGCCAGCGCGCGCAGCACGCGCGTACCGAGCGCGTCGAGCGCCTGGTACAGGCCGTAGCCGAACTCGCGGAAGCCTTCGACCTCCTCGGGCCACAGGTTCGGCGCCATCACCTCGGCGTAGCGCGAATCGCGCGGGATCTCGCGGCCGATGTGCCAGAACTCCTTCAGGTCGGGGTACCGGGAATCCTTCGCCGTCTCGATCCCGAACGGCGTGTAGCCGCGCGCGCCGCCGGTGCCGGGCACGTGGTACTTGCGCTTCGTCGCGTCGGGCAGCGCGAAGAAGCGTTGGAAGCGGTCGTAGGCGCTATCGACCAGCGACTGCGGGATGCCGTGGCCGCTGATCCCGCAGAAACCGTATTCGCGATAGGCCGCGCCGAGGTCGGCGACGAAGGCGTCGCGGTCGCTGTCGTAGCGGCGGATGTCGAGGGTGGGGACGGATCTGCTCACGCGCTGGCTCCCGAACGGTGTTCTGACCTCGGGAGTTTATCCCGAGGGCACGCCACTGCATTGATCCCGATCAGGCGCGCGCAGGCCCGCCGGGGCAGGCGGATCTTATTGCGCCGGGACTCAGTCCAGGGCCGCGCGCACCGTGTCGGAGAGTTCGGCGACCCATCGGGCGACCAGGTCGTCGTCCTCGGCTTCCACCGTCACCCGTACGACCGGTTCGGTGCCCGAGGCGCGCAACACCACCCTACCGCGCCCTTCCAGCGCGCGCTCGGCGCGGGCGCGCGCCTCGGTCACGCTGGCATGCTCCGCCGGCCGGCTGCCCGCCGCGACGCGCACGTTGACGGTCCGCTGCGGGTAGCGCTTGAGCCCCGCGCACAGCGCCGCGAGGCTCAGTCCGCGGCGTTGCATCACCTCGAGCACCTGCAGCGCGCTCACCAGGCCATCGCCCGTCTTCGCCCGGTCCAGGCACAGGATGTGCCCCGAGGCCTCGCCGCCGAGCACGCCGCCGTGTTCCACCAGCGCCTGGTGCACGTAGCGATCGCCGACGTTCGACCGGCGGAACCCGATGCCGTGCGCGCGCAACGACTGCTCGATGCCGAAGTTCGTCATCAGCGTGCCGACGACCGGCCCGCGCAACCGGCCGCTCGCATGCCAGTCCAGCGCCAGCAGGTGGATGAGGTCGTCGCCGTCGCGCACGTGGCCGTTGCCGTCGACGAACAGCACGCGGTCGCCGTCGCCGTCGAAGGCGATGCCGAGGTCGGCGCCGGCCGAGGCCACGGCCGCGACCAGGCCCTCGGGATGCATGGTGCCCACGCCATGGTTGATGTTCAGGCCCGTGGGCGCCGCGCCGATCGTGCCGATCTCGGCCCCGAGGTCGGACAGCAGCCGCGGCGCGACCTTGTACGTGGCGCCGTGCGCGCAGTCGAGCACCAGGCGCAGGCCGGTGAGCGAGAACTCCTCGGGCACCGTGCCGCGGCAGAACCCCAGGTAACGCTGCGGCGCGTCGTTCATGCGCGTGGCGCGCCCGAGCAGTTCGGGCGGCACGGTGTCGAACGGCGCCTCCAGTTCCGCCTCGATCGCCGACTCCAGCGCGTCGGACAGCTTCTCGCCCTGGCCCGAGAAGAACTTGAAGCCGTTGTCCTCGTGCGGATTGTGCGACGCGGAGATCACCACGCCGCCGCTCGCACCGGTGGCGCGCGTCAGTTGCGCCACGGCCGGCGTCGGCATCGGACCGAGCAGCCTCACGCGCGCACCGCCCGCGATCAGGCCCGCTTCCAGCGCCGCCTCGAACATGTAGCCCGACAGCCGCGTGTCCTTGCCGATGAGCACCGATCCATCGCCGCCGGCCGCCACCAGCACGCGCCCGGCCGCACGCCCCAGGCGCAAGGCGAAATCCGCGCTGATCGGACCGACGCCGACTCGGCCGCGGATGCCGTCGGTGCCGAAGTGTTTGCGGGTGGGCATGGCGTGCAGGGCTGAGGACTGAGGGCTGAAGTCTACAGTCGCACCGGTGGGTGTCGGGACTGGTGCTTTGTCGAGTTCGCGCGGAAACCGGTCGAAGCAAAGGGCAACCGAGCAGCCTGGGCCTCACAGGGTTTCAGCCCTCAGCCCTCAGCCCTCACTCCTCCGCCAGCAACCAGTCCCGCCGCGCCGCGTCGCGCCGGCTGCTGCGGCTCTGGTCGCCCGTCCCCGTCCACACGGCCTCGAGCACGGCGAGCGCATCGCGCGTGGCCGCGACGTCGTGCACGCGGAGAATCTGTGCGCCGCGCGCAGCCGCGATCACGGCCGCGGCCACGGATCCGTGCACGCGCTCGGCCGGCGCGCTGCGTCCGGTCAGCTTGCCGATCATGCCCTTGCGCGACAGGCCCACGAGCAACGGCACGCCCAGGCCCGCGAACTGCCCGAGGTTCGAGAGCAGCGCGAGGTTGTGCTCGAAGGTCTTGCCGAAGCCGAAGCCGGGATCGATCACCAGGCGCTTCTTGTCGATCCCCGCGAACTGGCAGGCGAGCACGCGATCGGCGAGGAACTGGCGCACCTCGCCCACCACGTCGAGGTACTGCGGATCGTCCTGCATGGTGCCGGGTTCGCCCTGCATGTGCATCAGGCACACCGGCATGCCGAGCGCCGCCGCCGCTTCCAGCGCGCCGTCGCGGCGCAGCGCATGGACGTCGTTGATCATGCCCGCGCCGGCCGCGAGCGCCGCGCGCATGACCTCGGGCTTGCTGGTGTCGATCGCGATCGGAACCGTCACCCGCTTCGCAAGCGCCTCGATCACGGGCACCACGCGCGCGATCTCCTCCTCGATCGACACCGCGGCCGCACCCGGCCGGGTCGATTCGCCACCCACGTCGAGCAGGTCGGCGCCCTCCTCCACCAGCCGCAGGCCATGCGCGACGGCCTGGTCGCTGTCGAGGTACCGTCCGCCGTCCGAGAAAGAGTCGGGAGTCACGTTCACCACGCCCATGATGCGTGCGCGGTCCAGGCGCAACAGGCGACCGGCGCAGTCCAGCGTGGGGGCGAGATCGAACATGGGGCGTTCCAGGTTGTCCAGCCGCCAGCGTAGCGTCTCGCGCCCCTCCGTGGATCGCCCCGCCCGCGATCCCTACTTCGCCAGGTACCGGCCGTACCAGGCCAGCGCGCGCTCCAGGCGATCGCGCAGGTAGCTCGGCACCTCCATGGCGTGGTGTTCGCCGGGATAGACCACCAGTTCGGTCGGAACGCCGAGCGAACGCAGCGCCTGGTACATCTGCTCGGAGCCCAGGCACGGCACGTTCGCGTCCTTTTCCGCGCAGTAGAACTGCGTGGGCGTCGCGATGCGGTCGGCATGCAGGAACGGGTAGCTCACGCGGTCGTACGCCTCGCGGTTGCGCCACGGTGTGCCGAGTTCGAGCTCCACCTCGCGCACGTACATGTCGTGGCCGTACATCGCCAGCGCGTTCGAGGAACCCGCGCCGCTGACCGCGGCCTTGAAGCGCCTGTCGCTCGCGATCACGAAGTTCGTGAGGATGCCGCCGTAGCTGCGTCCGCCAACGCCCAGCCGTTCGGGATCGACGTAGCCCTGCGCGACGACGTGATCCACGGCGGCGAGCACGTCGGCGACGTCCTTGTTGCCCCAGTCCGCGCGGATCGCGCGCGAGAACTCGAGGCCGCGCCCCGAGCTGCCGCGTGGATTGGGCCCGATCACCACGTACCCCGCCGCGGCGTACGCGTGCCAGTCCGGCAGGAACTCGCGGCTGAACTGGTACACGGGGCCGCCATGCAGGCGCAGCAGCGCGGGGTACTTGCGCCCGGGCTCGAAGCCGGGCGGCTTCATCACCAGGCCCTCGATCGAGGTGCCGTCCGCGCTCGCGAACCGGATCTCCTCGACCGACCCCAATCGCTTGCCGTCGAGGAAGGCGTTGTGATCGGTGAGCGCGCGCAAGCGACCGCGGTCGACCGCGGAGATCTCGTACGGACGCGAGTCGGTTCCCCCGAGCACGACGATGCGGCCGTTCGCGGCGAGGTCGAAGTCGTAGTCGAAACGGGCACCGCCGTCGAGCGTCGTCACCTTGCCGGTGCGCGGATCGATGCGCGACAGGTGGGTGACCTGGTTGCGCTCGACGAGGGCCACGATCGAGCGGCCATCGGCTGTCCACCGCGGCTTGCCGAAGCAGCGATCGATCGGCGCGGGCACCGACTCCTTTCCGCTATCCAGGTCGACCACGGCGAGTTGCCAGGGCACGTAGTAGATGTCGCGGTCCTCGCCGCTGCGCAGGTACGCGATGCGCTTGCCGTCGGGACTCCAGTCGGGCCGCGATTCCCAGTACGGATCGAGGTCCGATCCGGGGAAGCGCGTGAGCTGGCGTTCGGGCGCGCCCGCGCGCGGCTCGATCAGGTACACGTCGTAGTTCAGGTCCCGGTCCGGCATCGCGCTGCGGCGGGTCACGTAGGCGATCGTGCGGCCGTCGGGTGACCACGACGGGAGGTACTCGTCGTGCGCTCCGGGGGTGAGCAGTTCGGCCTTGCCGCTCCCGGCATCCACGAGATACAGGTGGCTGTAGCGACTGCCGAGCCATCCGCTCACGTCGTCCTTGAACCCGAACCGGTCGATCACGATCGGAGGTGGATTCTTCGGCTTGTCGGCGCCGGGCGCCGACTCGGCATCCATCGCGATCGCCGCGATGCGCTTGCCGTCGGGAGACCAGTCGTAATCGCTCACGCCGCCGGGAAGGTCGGTGAGCCGGCGCGCCTCGCCACCGGCCGTGGGCAGCAGCCAGATCTGCGTCGCCGCGTCCTCGTCGCCGCGGTCGGACAGGAACGCGAGCGACGTGCCGTCGGGCGACCAGCGCGGCAGCCACTCCGAATGCGCGGGCGTCGAAGTCAGTTGCACGCGACCGCTGCCGTCGAAGCGCACGCGCCACAGGTCGCTGGTCGCGCGGTCCTCCGCGACGTCCACGCTGCCCACGGTGTAGGCAACTTCGCTGCCGTCGGGCGACAACGCGGGCTGGGAGACGTCCACCAGCCGAGCGAGATCGGCCGGACCGAACAGGTCGGAAGGCGACTCGGCGCCTCGCGCCTCGAGGCTGAGCGCGAGCAAGGCGACCATGCGCAAGATCGATTGCGAACCCACCACGGACATGCCGACCCTCCTCCGGTTTCCGGTCGGCCCTCCGACCGGCGTCATGCCGATCATCGCAGCGAAGATGGATCGACGCGACAGCGATCCTCGAGCTTGCATGCGACGGCCCGGCTTCCCGCGCGCCCAAACACGAAGGCCGCCTCGCGGCGGCCTTCGGTGGAGGATCGAACGACAGCGTCGATCAGGTCTGCGTGGCGGCATCGCCGATCGGACCGGTGCCGGACATCGGAGGCGACTTGGGCGCGTCGCCGCCGTCGCTCCAGTCCGCCGGCGGCTCGGGCGCGCGGCCGTCCATGATCGCGTCGATTTGGCTCGCGTCGATGGTCTCGTACTGCAGCAACGCGCCCGCCATGGAGTGGAGCTTGTCCATGTTCGAGGTCAGGATGCCCTTCGCCGTGGAATACGCGGCATCGAGCACCTGGCGCACGACCTGGTCGATGCGGCGCGCGGTCTCGTCCGAGACGCTCTTGTGCTGGGTCACGCTGCGCCCGAGGAACAGTTCCTCCTCGTCGTCGCTGTACATGACCGGACCCAGTTCGTCGGAGAGGCCGTACTTCGTCACCATATTGCGCGCGAGCTGGGTCGCCCGCTGGATGTCGTTGGACGCGCCGGTGGTGACCTGGTCGTCGCCGAAGATGATCTCCTCGGCCACGCGCCCGCCGTACAGGCCGGACAGGCGGCTGTGCAGCTCACGCTTGGTGTGGCTGTAGCGGTCGCCCTCGGGCAGGAACATGGTCACGCCCAGCGCACGCCCGCGCGGGATGATGGAGACCTTGTAGACGGGGTCGTGTTCGGGCACGAGGCGACCCACGATGGCGTGGCCGGCCTCGTGGTAGGCGGTGAGCTTCTTCTCCTTCTCGCTCATCACCATGGACTTGCGCTCGGCGCCCATCATGATCTTGTCCTTGGCGCGCTCGAAGTGGTCCATGCGGACCTCCTTGGAGTTCTCGCGCGCCGCGAACAGCGCGGCCTCGTTCACCAGGTTCGCGAGGTCGGCGCCGGAGAACCCGGGCGTGCCGCGCGCGATCTGGGTCGGGTTCACGTCGGCCGACAGCGGCACCTTGCGCATGTGGACCTTGAGGATCTGTTCGCGGCCGCGGATGTCGGGCAGCGGCACCACGACCTGGCGGTCGAAGCGGCCCGGGCGCAGCAGCGCCGGATCGAGCACGTCGGGGCGGTTCGTCGCCGCGATCACGATGATGCCCTCGTTGCCCTCGAAGCCGTCCATCTCGACCAGCAGCTGGTTCAGGGTCTGCTCGCGCTCGTCGTGGCCGCCGCCGAGGCCCGCGCCGCGATGGCGGCCCACGGCATCGATCTCGTCGATGAAGATGATGCAGGGCGCGTGCTTCTTCGCCTGCTCGAACATGTCGCGCACGCGGCTTGCGCCCACGCCGACGAACATCTCGACGAAGTCCGAGCCGGAGATGGTGAAGAACGGCACCTTGGCCTCGCCCGCGATGGCCTTGGCCAGCAGGGTCTTGCCGGTGCCCGGCGAGCCCACCATCAGCACGCCGCGCGGGATGCGCCCGCCCAGCTTCTGGAACTTGCCCGGGTCGCGCAGGAACTCGACCAGCTCCTTCACGTCCTCCTTGGCCTCGTCCACGCCCGCGACGTCGGCGAAGGTGATCTTGACCTGGTCCTCGCCCTGCAGGCGCGCACGCGAGCGCCCGAAGTTCATCGCGCCGCGCCCGCCGCCGCCGCCGGCCTGCATCTGCCGCATCATGTAGATGAGCACGGCGATGAAGATCACGAAGGGCAGCGCGTTCAGCAGCAGGTCGACCAGGAAGCTGTTGCGCTTGATCGGCTGCTGCTCGAAGCGCACGCCGTGCTGGTCGAGTTCGGCGATCAGGCCATTGTCGTAGGGCGCCACGGTCTGGAACTTGCCGCCATCGCGGCGCTCGCCGACGATGGTCATGCGGTCCTCGGCGATGGTCACCTTCGAGACGTTGTCGTTACGGACCTCCTTCAGGAACTCCGAATACACCAGCTCGGTGCTTTCCACCGACCGCTGGGAGAGGCTCTGGAACACGCTCAAGAGCACGAGCGCGATCACCAGCCAGACCAGCACGTTCCGGAACATCTCGTTCATCGACTGCCTTCCTCGCCCGTGGATGCCGCCAGCTGATTGCCGGCGGACCTGCACGAGACTAGTTCACGCCACCCCAACCTGAGCTGTCCGCCAATCGGACCGCCCGTCGAACGTACCCATTCCACCGTAAACACGGCGTCACGTCCCGTGCCACCGGTTTACTCCCTGCCCTTGAAGCCCGTCGCGAGCGCGTACACCTCCGCGCTGCGGGCACGCGACGCTTCCGGCTTGCGCATCACGATCTTCCCATAACCCTTGCGCAAGTCCTTGACGTACTTATCGAAACCGACACCCTGGAAGAGCTTCACCAGGAACGTGCCGCCGACCTTCAGATGCGCCTGCGCGAAATCCCGGGCTAGCTCCGCCAGCTCCATCGAACGCGCCTGGTCCACCGAGGACACGCCCGACATATTGGGGGCCATGTCGGAGAGCACAAGATCCAGCGGTGCACCCCCGAGCAGCGCCTCCATGCGCGCGAGCACCTCGGGTACGCGGAAGTCGCCCTGGATGAACTCGACGCCCGCCAGGCTCGACATCGGGAGGATGTCGAGCGCGATCACCCGTCCCCGACCTTGCAAGGCCTGTGCCACGAGCTGGGACCACCCGCCGGGCGCGGCGCCGAGGTCGGCCACCGACATGCCCGGCTTCAACAGCCGGTCACGCTCCAGCAGCTCCTCGAGCTTGTAGGCGGCGCGCGAACGCATGCCTTCGGCCTGCGCCTTCTTCACGAAGCGGTCGTTGAAGTGCTCGTTGAGCCAGCGCTGGCTCGATTTGCTGCGATTCATGGACGGATTCGGTCGGTGGCGCGCGCGACGGCGTCGGCGGCGGGGAGGCTTTCGGCCCCATGATACCCTGCGCGCTTTCGAGCACCGCGCCCATGCCCCTTTCCTCCAGCCAGTTGCGACATCTGCGCGGCCTCGCGCACGCGCTCAAGCCCATCGTGATGGTGGGCCAGAAGGGCGTGAGCGACACCGTGGTCGCCGAACTCGACGCCGCGCTCGCCTGCCACGAACTGGTGAAGGTGCGTGCGAGCGGCGTCGATCGAGACGAGAAGGCCGGCATCGCCGAAACCCTGCGCGAGCGCACCGGCGCCGAACTGGTGCAGCGCATCGGCCACGTGCTGTGCTACTACCGGCGCAACCCCGACGAACCGCGCATCGAGCTGCCCAGGCGCTGAGCGGCGCTCCCCGGCACGTGTCCACAACCGTACGCGCGCACTGAGCGGAACCGGACATCGGCCATGTCCCTGATGCTGAATGCCTCGCTCGGCGACTTCGTCATGCGGGCGGTCACGCCGGGCGGGATCGTGGTGGGCGAGCGCACGCTCGCGGCCAGCTTCCTGCTGATGCCCGACGCCCTTCACACCGACTGGCCGCCGGCCAGCGTGGACGATCTGGACGAGGCGGCGATCGACCGTATCCTCGCCCTGGCGCCCGAGGTGGTGATCCTGGGCACCGGCCGCCGCCAGCGCTTCCCCGCCCCTCGCGTGCGCGCCGCGTTCCTCACGCGCCGCATCGGCCTCGAACCCATGGACAACGCCGCTGCCGCGCGCACCTACCACGTGCTGGCGAGCGAGGGGCGGCGCGTGCTGGCCGCCATGCTGCTGCCCGGGGAGAACCCCTGATGCGGCCGATCCGGCGGATCGATGCGAGCCGCATGCTCCGCTGCGCCGGACTCGCGCTGGGACTGCTCCTGGCGCCCGCCCTGGTCCATTCGGAGGTGTACCGCTGGCGTGACGCGGAGGGCCGGTTGCACTACAGCGACAAGCCGCCGAAGGACGGCAGGGCTGACGTCGTCGCCCTGCAACCCGAACCGCCACCGCCGCCCGAGGCACCGCGCCCCGCGGGAACCCCGGCCAGGCCCTCGGCCACCGCTGCCCGGACCAGCGAGCGCCAGGACCTCTCGGTGGTCATGTACACGATGCCGAACTGCGGGTACTGCGATCGCGCGCGCACCCATCTTTCCAGGCGCGGCGTGGGCTGGCAGGAGATCGACATCACCTCCTCTGCGGCGGCCCGCGGCGACTTCCAGCGGCAGGGCGGACGGGGAACGCCGCTGATGTTCATCAACGGCACGCGCCTGCAGGGATTCAACGGCACCAGCATCGACCGGGTGCTCTCCCGGTACGGGTGGCGCTGAACGACGCCGCTCAGCGCGGGGACTCGAGCACGCCCTCGGCCGCGCAGATGCGACGCAGCCTGACCAGCGCCTCGAGCTGGATCTGTCGGACGCGTTCGCGCGTCACCCCCATGTCCTGGGCAATCTCGGCGAGGGTCTGCACGCTGCGTTCGTTCAGTCCGTAGCGCCGCTCGATCACCTCGCGCTGGCGCGCGGCGAGCTTCGAGAGCCAGTCGCCCATGCGGTTGCCGGCCACGGCCTCGGCCAGCAGTTCCATCGGATCGTCCGCATTCTCGTCGGAGAGCGCGTCGCCCAGGGCGCGATCGTCGTCGCTGGACTGCGGCGCTTCCAGCGACGTCACGCGCTCGTTGAAGCTGAACAGCTCCGCCACTTCCTGCGGCGTCTTGCCCAGGCGCTCGGCGAGTTCGTCCAGGCCCGGCGCGACGCCGCGCTCGCGCGCGATCTCGCGCGACAGTCGCAGCGCCTGCGCCAGTTCGCGCACCACGTGCACGGGCAGGCGCACGGTGCGACCCTGCTGGATCAGCGCGCGTTCCACGGCCTGGCGGATCCACCACATGGCATAGGTCGAGAAGCGGAAGCCGCGCTCGGGATCGAACTTCTCCACGGCCCGGATCAGGCCGAGGTTGCCCTCGGCGACCAGGTCCATCAGCGCCAGCCCGCGTCCGACGTAGTTGCGCGCGGCGGAAACCACCAGTCGCAGGTTCGCCTCGATCAGCTGCCGACGCGCATCGGGATCGCCCGCCCGACTGCGACGCGCGAGGCTCACCTCGGCCGCGGCGTCGAGTAGCGGGATCAGCCCGATCTCGTTGAGGTACGCGCTGGTGGAATCGCGCCCCTCCGCATCCCTGCCCTCGGCCACGATGGCCTGGGGGTCGAGGTCGGCTGGAAGAAAGGGGTCCGGATCGCGATGCATGGATTCCCGGGTGCGCCTCGGAAGCGCGACGGCGCGCGTGGATCGTGTGGGAAGTCTACCGCTGCGGCAGGAATTCCATGGGGTCCACGGGGCGTCCCGCGCGGCGGATCTCGAAATGCACCACGCCGTTGCCGGCGAGCTGCGCCAGCGGCTGCCCCGCCTTGACCCGCGCGCCTTCGCGGACGAGACGCCGGCCGCTGCCCCCGTACGCCGAAAGCAGCTCGTTGCCGTGCTTCACGATCACCAGCTCGCCGTAGCCCACCAGGCCGTTCCCGGAATAGACCACTTCCCCGTCCGCGGCAGCGCCGATCGCTTCGCCCGGCTTGCCCTGCACGTTGATTCCCTGCCGGCTCGGATCGCCCGGCAGGAACCGGCCAACCACGCTACCGCGCGCCGGCCAGCGCCAGTTCACGCCACCGATGTTTCGGCTCGGACCGGTGACCGGGGCCGGTGCTGCACCGTCGGAGACCGGCGCCTGGGTCGCGGTGGCAGGTTGCGCCGCTTCCGTGTTCCTGTCCGGCGCGGACGCCGTATTGGTCGGCGAGGGTTTGGGCGCTGCCGGCGGCGCTGGCGCCGGAGCGGCATCGGGCGTGCCCGGGCGGCGAACCGGCGCGCGCACTGCGCTCGCCAGGGTGCCGCCGGATGCAGGGGCACTGGCGCGCGCATCGACCGGTGCGGGCGGCGATGTCGCCTGGGGTGCCGGCGAGCTTGCCGTTCGAGGCGACTGCGGCGCGGACGTGCTGGGCGGGGCCGCGAGCGCGACGGCGGTGGCGGGCGCCGGCTCGGACGCGAGTCCGTACGTCGTCACGCCGGGTGCATCACCGGCGCCAGGATCGCGCGCGTCGGCCACGGCGGTGCGATCGGGATCCCGATCGTCCGGGCGGTCGCGCCCTGCAGGCGCGTCGTCGGGCGGGATGCGGTCGGGTTCATCGGCGACGACGGCCTGCGCCGCGGCCGGGGTCGATGCGGCGGGCGACGCCCTCCGGGGCTCGTCCCCGAGCTGCAGCAACTCGCCCGGGTAGATCGTGTAGGGAGGCTCGATCCCGTTCCAGGTGGCCAGGTCGCGCCAGTCCAGTCCGTGCTTGAACGCGATCCCGTACAGCGTGTCCCCGCGCACCACGCGGTATTCCGGTACCGCGATCGGCTCGGGTTCGGACCAGAAGCCCTCGGGGTCGTCGTTGCGCGAGGCGCGGTCGAAGCATCCCGAAAGCGACAACCCGAGCGCGCACGCCACGAGCCAGGCGCGCAGGCCGGACGTCGTGACACGGGTCGAGGTCCTGATCATGCGTGCCAGTATCGCAAGCCCACGACCAGCCCCACGAGCAGCACCACCGCCCCCCAGCCGATCCATTCCACGTACTTGTGGATCGCGCGCTCGGCGCGCTCGCCGCCCAGGCGGATCGCGCCCGCCACGAGGTACACGCGCTTGCCACGCCCGATCAGCGCGCCGGCGAGGAACGGCAGCATGGGCACGCCGACGGCGCCCGAGGCGATGGTGAGGATCTTGAACGGGATCGGGGTGAAGCCGCCTACGAGTAGGAACCAGAAGCCGTGCTCGACCATCAGGCGGCGCACCTCCTCGAGCGCATGGCCGTAGCCCAGGCGCTCGAGCACGGGCTGCACCAGTTCCATCCCGTACATGCCGATGGCGTATCCGACCAGGCAACCGAACATTGCGGCGACGAGGCTGATGGTGGCGAACAGGAGCGCGCGTTTGGGCTGCGCCAGCGACATCGGCGCCAGCATCACCTCGGGCGGCACCGGGAAGATGAACGCCTCGAAGAAGCTGAGCACCCCCAGGATGTGCGGCGAACGCGGGTGCGCCGCCCAGCGCATCATGCGTTCGTAGATGGGGGCGAACAGCCGCATCAGGACGTGCCTCCGAGCAGGGGGACGAAGCTCACGCGATCCAGCACTTCCCGGCTCTGGCCGCCCTCGCCTGCGCGCACGCGCACCAGGCGCTGGTCGCCGGGCAGGCCGACCGGTGCGATCAGCACGCCGCCGGGCGCGAGCTGGTCGGTGAGCGCGGACACCAGTTCATCACCCGCCGCGGTCACCACGATGGCGTCGTAGGGCGCTTCCTCGGGCCAGCCGCGCCGGCCGTCGTCATGGCGGCTGCGCAAGTCGGCGTAGCCGAGCTGGCGGAAGCGTCGCCGTGCCTGGCGCAGCAGGTCCTCGATCCGCTCCACCGTGTATACCCGGCAGCCGAGTGCTGCCAGGACCGCCGCCTGGTAGCCCGAGCCGGTGCCGATCTCCAGCACCTTTGTCGGAACACGCTCGCCGCAGATCGCCTGCGTCATCAGCGCCACCACGAACGGTTGAGAAATGGTCTGCCCCAGGCCGATGGGCAGCGCCGTGTCCTCGTAGGCGCGCGAGGCGAGGGCTTCCTCCACGAACAGATGCCGTGGGACGGTCGCGATCGCGTGCAGCACGCGGCTGTCCTTGATGCCTTCGGCGCGCAGGCGCTCGATCAGCCGATCGCGCGCACGCTGCGAGGTCATGCCCAGACCGGCGCGCTCCCGAAGGTCCCGGATCGCCATGGACGTCAACCGAGCTTCGCGGCCAGCGCGTCGACCCAACCGGCCACCCGTTCCAGCGCCTGGTAGCGCGTGAGGTCGACGTGGATGGGGGTGATCGAGATGTGGCCGCTGCGTACGGCGTGGAAGTCGGTGCCGGGGCCCGCGTCCTGTTCCGGACCCGGGGGTCCGATCCACCAGATTGGGCGACCGCGCGGATCCTCCTCCCGGATGCACGGCTCGGACCGGTGGCGATGGCCCAGGCGCGTGACTTCGAAGCCCTTGATCTCGGACCAGGGCCGATCGGGCACGTTGACGTTCAGGATGGTGTCGGCCGGCAGCGGGGACACGAGCAGCAGCTCGACGATCGCGAGCGCCGCGCGCGCGGCGGTATCGTAGTGCTGCGGCTGGTGGTCGCGGCTGGCGAGCGACACGGCAATGGCCGGCAGGCCGAGGAAACGGCCTTCCATCGCGGCCGCGACCGTGCCCGAATAGATCACGTCGTCGCCGAGGTTCGCCGAGGTGTTGATGCCCGAGACCACGATGTTGGGCTCGTGCTCGAGCATGCCGGCGAGCGCAAGGTGCACGCAGTCGGTGGGGGTGCCGGCGACCCGGTAGTACCCGTTGTCCAGGCGCGTGACGCGGATCGGCTGGTCGAGGGTCAGCGAGTTGCTCGCCCCCGACCGATCGCGATCGGGCGCCACCACGGTGATCTCCCCGAGCACGCGGAGTGCTTCGGCTAGGGCGTGTATGCCGGGGGATTCGACGCCGTCGTCGTTGCTGACCAGTACATGCATGATGCGCTTCCAGGGAAGCCTGCAAGTCTAGCGGAAGCGGGCGCGCTCCCCCGCTTCGCCGCATGCCTCGGTCGCTGCCGCGCGCGGGTCGATGTCGCCGTCTCGACACCGCCGCGTGCTTGCGCCATCGTGTCCGCATGGCTCCGAAGAAACCCCAACGCCGCCAGTCCGATGGCCGTCCGCCACCAGGCATCTCGGAGGCCGACGCCGCCCTGTTCCGGGATGCCGTGGGTCCCGTTGCCACCGTCACCCACGACCTGGCGGAACTCCGCCAGGTGCTGCCGTCGCCCGTGCCGGTGCAGACGCGACGGGACGAGCGCGCCGCGATGCGCGCCGTCATGGACCTGCCCCTGCCCGAATTGGCGCTGGAACTGGCCGACCCGCTCAGCCATGCCGCCCATGGCGTGGACCCGCGCCTGCTCAAGCGGCTGGGCCGCGGGGAATACAGCGTGACCGCCGACCTCGACCTGCACGGCATGTCCCAGGCCCAGGCCGAACATGCCATCGCCCGGTTCCTGGACATGCACCGGCGCGAGCACCGGCTGTGCGTGCGCATCGTGCACGGCCGCGGATTGAATTCGAAACATGCGGTGCCGGTGCTGAAGGGCCTTACCGACCGCGTCCTGCGCCGCCGCGGCGACGTGCTCGCCTACCGCACCGCCCGACCCGCCGACGGCGGTGCCGGCGCCGTGATCGTCCTGCTGCGCGGCGAGCGCGCGTCCGGCCGCGCGGCCCCGCCGTCGTCGACCTGATCGCAGGTCCGGGCTTGCTCGGCTGTTCGCCCGCGCCCTGCGCTGCGGGCAGAGGGCACGAGGCAGCGGAGCAAGCTCCGCTCTATGACGAGAGGACGGCCGAAAGGCTCCGGGCGTTCCTTGCAGAGCCGAGCCTGCTCGGCCGAGGATCCCACCGTGCGCCGCGGGCGCAAGGCAGCGGCGCTAGCTCCGCTCTACGACCAGAGGGGACTGGGAGATCGCAACGTGATCCAGCCCGGATTCACTCGCCCAGAAACGCGAAAAGGCCCGCGCCCCGGATCCTGGACCCGAGGCCGAGCCTCTTCGCGGCCGCACCCCGGAGGGCGCGACCGTTGCAACTCGATGCCGGAGATCAGCCGCCCTGGCTCTTCTTCCGCTCTTTCTGCATCGGGTGTACCCAGACGACCCGATAGCCGCGCAACATCGCGTCACGCGTGATCTCGGTCATCCGCTGGTAGTCGGCGTTGTCGTCGAGGCTGTTGCTGCTACGCATGCCGGTCTTGGTGTTGCCTCCGGCCGTGCAACCCGTCAACGCGACGGCGATCAGTCCAGTGCAGAGGGCTAGCGACTTGCGCATGGCTTGCTCCCGAAGTACTCGTCCTGGATTCGGGACGACGGGAAGCTTCCCGCGGCCCCGGCAACCGATGCGGGGCTCACGAGGCGCCAAGCACGGTCTGCTGGGTCGAGTATAGGCTTCGGGCATCCCCGATCCAGCAAAAAATTGCGATTTGTCAAGGCACCGGGGTGGCTGCGCCGCGCGATCCATCCGAAGTGTGCGCGAGTTCACGGATCACCGTCGTGGCGTAGCCGCCGGCGTCGAGTTCGAAGGCGAGCATCAGCGCGCCATCGGGCTGCCATTCCGCCGCCAACCGGTGCACGCGCAGCCTGAGCGGGCGGCGGGCCGACGCCATGTCCGCCTTGGCCAGTCCGTCGACGAGTTCGCCCAGGCCACCGGCGACGGACGCCTCGATCTCCCACGCGGCCTCCGTCGCGCGCGACCCTCCGGTGCCCCACAGCGGACCGGTGGGATGTACGTCGCCGCTCGCGACCCGGTCGTGCGGGAGCTCGTCGAGCGCAACGGGTCCGAAGATGGATCCGCGTCCATCGAGCTGGAACACGTCGCCGGCAATCGCCCGGTTCCAGGTGCCGTCCGCGACGCGCACCGCGAGCACGCCGTTGAAGATCTCCGACCGCGCCGCGCTGAGCAGGATGCCGCGCTCGTCTCGCCCGACGCGGCGCCCCTGGAACATGGCGCGCACGGCCTGCCGGTTGCCGCCGCCGCGGCCGAACCGCTGTTCCCCGAAGTAGTTCGGTACGCCGTGTGCGGCCATGCGGGCGAGTACCGCATCGGCGCGGACGCGATCCCCGGCAACGTCGCGCAGGGTGATCCGGAAGCGATTGCCCGCGAGCGCGCCGCGCGGCAGCTTGCGCGCGTGCCGCGACGCGGACAACACGCGCAAGCCCGATCCTTCGAGGGCCGACCAGTCCGGGTCGGGCCTTCCCGGCAGATGCACGCTGAAACGCTGCCGGGTGAGGCCGTGCCGGTCCTTCATCCCGGCATAGCCGATCGCGACCTCGCCGACCCCGGCGTGGCGCGCCAGTGCCTTCGCGGCGTCGGCCGTGTTCAGCCCGCGCTTCTCGGTCCACAGCAGCGCGTGCTCGCCCTGTCCGCTGGGATCGAATCCGGGCAGTTCCTCGACCTCGAAGTCCTCGTGCCGCGACCGCAACACGGCCGTGAGCGGCGCGCCGCCGTGCGCGAACGGCAGCCCGTCGGTGTCGCTCACGCGGCCGTCCGGCGGTGCACCAGGGCCACGGCGTGCGCCGCGATGCCCTCGCCGCGGCCGAGGTGGCCCAGGCCCTCGTTCGTCGTGGCCTTGATCGAGACGTCCTCGGGACCCAGCCCGAGGTCGGCCGCGAGCGCTTCACGCATGGCCAGGGCGTGCGGCATCACGCGCGGCGATTCGCACAGCACCGTCACGTCCACGTTTCCCGGGACCCACCCCCTTTCGCGCACCAGGTCGGCGACGTGGCGCAGGAACAGGCGACTGTCCGCGCCTCGCCAGCGGGGATCGGACGGCGGGAAGTGCTGGCCGATGTCGCCCAGCGCGAGGGCGCCGAGCAGTGCATCGCACAGCGCGTGGATCACCACGTCGCCGTCCGAGTGCGCGACCAGTCCGCGGTCATGCGCGATCCGCACGCCTCCCAGGGTGACGTGGTCGCCCGCGCCGAGCGCGTGCACGTCATAGCCGAATCCCACCCGCATGGAACCTCCGTGAAACCATCGCTTTCGATTCGTGCTCGTTCGTTGCAGAACGATGCGCGACATCGGCGTCCTGTTTGTTCTGCCACGTCCGCACGATGGACATGGAGATCATGGAGAGAACTTTCTAGCGCTCCCCCTGCGACACCAGGATCGCCTCCAGCAGGGCGCGATCCGATGCTCGAGTCAACTTGATGTTGTCTGCACAAGACTCTACCAACAAAGGTTTTCTTCCAATCGATTCCATGGCACCGGCCTCGTCCGTGTAGAGCGAAGATGAGGAACCGATGTTCTTATTTCGTGCGCCCAACGCCTCGTACAACTCGCCCAGCCGGAAGATCTGCGGCGTGAGCGCGCGCCACAATCGTTCTCTGGAAACCGTCTCGGCGCAGGTTCCCTGATCATCCGCACGCTTCAGCGTATCGCCGACCGGCAGCGCCAGCAGGGCGCCGACCGGATGCAGCGTACCGAGCCGGATCAGTTCGGAGATGTCGGACAGCCGAACCGCGGGCCTCGCCGCGTCGTGCACCATCACCCAGGCGTCCGGCGGCAGGAACTCGAGCAGGGCGGCGAGTCCGTTGCGCACCGAATCGGCGCGCTCCCGGCCGCCGTCGCAGGTGCGCACGGGCTTGCCTTCGTGCAGCACCCAGCCGGGCCAGCGCGTGTCGTCCGGGGCGAGCGCGACCATCATCCCGGCGATTTCGGGATGGCGTGCGAGGCGCGCCAGCGTGCGGTCGAGCATGGTGCGTCCGAGCAGCGGCTGGTACTGCTTGGGCACCTCGCCACCGGCACGCGTACCGGCGCCGGCGGCCGGGACCACGCACCAGATCATTCTTCGGGCGCCCGGCCGACGGGATCGATCACCTGGTAGAAGACCTCGCCCGGACGCGTCATGCCCAGCTCCGAGCGCGCACGCTCCTCGATCGCCTCATGGCCGGACTTGAGGTCCTGCACGTCGGCCGCCAGCGCGGCGTTGCGGCGGCGCAGGGCCTCGTTATCGGCCCGCTGCGCGTCGATCCGGCGGGCGAGCCGATCCACCTCGATGAGGCTGGACGGGCCGGTCCACAGCCGCAACTGCACCGCCGCGACGATCGCCGCCAGCCCCAGGATCAGGCTCGGGACGACGAATCGGCTGAGGCGGCTCACGTTCGAGGTCAGTCCTGGTAGGCGGAAAGGCTGGTGAAGGCCTTGCGTCCAGCGTAGCGGGCGGCGCTGCCCAGCGCCTGTTCGATGCGCAGGAGCTGGTTGTATTTTGCCACCCGGTCGGTCCGGCACAAGGAGCCGGTCTTGATCTGGGTCGCGCTGGTGGCGGCCGCGAGGTCCGCGATCGTGGTGTCCTCGGTTTCGCCCGACCGATGCGAGATGATCTGGGCGTAGCGGTTGCGCTCGGCCAGGGCGATCGCGGCCAGGGTCTCGCTCAGCGTGCCGATCTGGTTCACCTTGATCAGGATGGCGTTGCCGATGCCCTTGTCGATGCCCTCGGCCAGGATCGCGGGGTTGGTCACGAACAGGTCGTCGCCGACAAGCTGCACCATGCCGCCCACGCGCTCGGTCAGCAGCTTCCAGCCGGCCCAGTCGCCCTCGGCCATGCCGTCCTCGATCGAGACGATGGGGTAGCGCGCGCACCAGTCCGCCATGAAATCGACGAACTGCGCCGGGGTGAGCTTGCGACCCTCTCCCTCGAGGTCGTAGACGCCGTCGCGGTAGAACTCGGAGCTGGCGACGTCGAGGCCGAGCAGCACATCGGTGCCCGCCTTGAATCCGGCCTTGCCGACGGCCTCGAGAATGGTCTCGATCGCCTCCTCGTTCGAGCGCAGGTTCGGCGCGAAGCCGCCCTCGTCTCCCACGGCGGTGTTCATGCCGCGGGCCTTCAGCACGCCCTTGAGCGCGTGGAAGATCTCCACGCCCGTGCGCAGCGCCTCGGAGAAGCTGGGCGCGCCGACCGGCAGCACCATGAACTCCTGCATGTCGACGTTGTTGTCGGCATGCGCGCCGCCGTTGATGATGTTCATCATCGGCACCGGCAGCACGATGCCGCGCTCGCCGGCGAGGTCGGCCCAGAGCGGGATGCCGCGCGCCGCCGCGCGCGCATGCGCGTTCGCAAGCGAGACGCCGAGCAGCGCGTTCGCGCCCAGGCGGCCCTTGTTCGGGGTGCCGTCGAGTTCGATCAGGCGCGCGTCGAGGCCGGCCTGGTCGTCCGCGTCGAACCCGGCCAGCGCCTGCGCGACGGTGGTGTTCACGTTGCCGACCGCCGTGCGCACGCCCTTGCCGAGATAGCGCGACTTGTCGCCGTCGCGCAGTTCCACCGCCTCCCGCGATCCGGTCGAGGCGCCGCTCGGCACCGCCGCACGGCCCTGGTGCCCGCTCGCGAGCGTGACCTCGGCCTCGAGTGTGGGGTTGCCGCGGGAGTCGAGGATCTCGCGGGCGTGGATGCGGGTGATGGCGTGGGACATGGGGCGATGGTTCCTGGATTCGATGACGAAAGGATTTCGTGCTCGATTGTAGGAGCGCGCTTCAGCGCGCGGTCTTTGGTCTGACGCGCGCCGGAAAGATAGCGCGCGGAAGCGCGCGCCAACAAAACGCGAGAAAAGG
>Ga0315912_10001041_pt1 | contig 37574 bp, 36 predicted proteins | sample VfabasoilMG_FD_204469 | JGI IMG/M metagenome (GOLD analysis project Ga0315912, IMG submission 204469) | Garden soil microbial communities collected in Santa Monica, California, United States - V. faba soil | ecosystem: Environmental > Terrestrial > Soil > Garden | place: USA: California... | reverse complement strand
CGGTAGTCCCAGATGCTCAGCTGCGTCGTCGATGGCGTCTGCTCCACCACGTTCGTGCTCCCCTCGGTCTTGCCCTTCGCCACCTCCACGCGGATCAGGTACCCGTCGGGGAGTACCTCCGTCCCCTTCGGCGGGTCCACCAACTCGTAGTTCCACCCCGCCTTGCTGTGCCGCACAAGCACGCTGTACGCCTGCTCCGCCGGCTTGCCCTTCACAGACCACGTCGTCGTCGTTCGCGAGAAGCTCTCCACCTCCAATACCCCCCGCGAGATCTTCAACAGCCGCATCTCATCTCCGTCGTATGCCGACGTCGAGCTCACCAAGATGCTCGGCTCCACCGCGAACGGAATCGTCGCGCTCGTGTTCGTGCTCACCGCCTCCGAAAGGCCCTCGCCCACGAAGCTGCCCCCCGTGTAGATGCTGATCGGCCCCGGCTCCAGCACGAACGGCGTGCTGTTCTTGAACCGTACCACTCGGTATGGATTCGCGTCATACCCGATCCCCGCACCGCCCGGCCGATACAGGAACGTCTGCTCTGCATCCACCTGTCGGTTGAGGATCGCCACCATCGTCGAGCTCCCGTTGGGCACCGTGATCCGCTCTTCGAGATCGAACCGCGTCATCCCGCTCACCTGCTTGGCCCGCGCGTCCGCCAAGGTGCTGCGCCGCAGCCCTTCGAGGTCCACCGCGCTCATCGCATCGTCGGCGGGCGCCGCCATGCCGCCCGGCATGCCGCCCACCACACCGGCACCGCGCCCGTAGCCTGCTCCGCTGGAGGACTCGGCGCGCTTGGACTTCTGCATGGAGCGCTCTTCCTCGGCCCAGTACCCGTCGCCGTCGGCCTTGTCGGCTCCCGCGTAGTCGTACATCTCGCCCGACGCGACGGCATCGGGCTCGGGCGCGGCCATGGGGGGTGGGGGCGGCGGCTCGAATTCGCCGTACGTGGTCTCGCCCATCGCCACCACGGCCCGCTTGCGCACCCCCGCCTCCGTCAGATCGCTGCGCCCCACCGTCCGCGGCGTGTGCAGGTCGTACTCGAACGCGATCGGCTCTCCCGACGTCAGCGACATCTTCACCGCCGACCAGTCCTCACCGCTCGTGTTGTCCACCACCGCCCAGCCCTGCAACAGCGCCTGCCCCTTCCCATTCTCCGGCAGCACCACCCGGTACGTCGGCTTCCACATCGGCGCCGCCACCACGTAGCTCACGCTCACATCGTGCGTCTTGGCCCCCACCAGCTGGATCGCAACCTCCACCTGCTGGAACATCCCCTCGCCAGAGCTCGCGTCCAGGCGGCGATGCAGCTGCATCCCCAAGTCTCCGTCGTGCAGCGTCACGTCGCGCACCTTCGACAGCCGCACCACCTTCAGATCAGGGCCCTTCATCAGCGTCACCTTGAAGTCCCGCTGCGAAGGGCCTCCGCCGCTTCCGCCCTTCGCCGAGGGGTGCGCATCGGGATCGGGCTCGTCCACGATCATCTCCACCAGCACCACGCGACCACGCACCCGCCCCAGCGTCGTGTGCAGCGTGACCTCCGTACCGCGCAGCCCATCGAGCAGCTGCGCCAGGCTGCCCTGCCCCGGCGTCAACGCCGATAGCGCCGCCGCCGCCCACGTATCGGGGTCCAGCGGCATCGACACGCTCACCGCCTGCCCTTGCTTGTCCACCACCGTCAGGCTCTTGAGCAGATCGTTGATCTGATCGCGACGCACCCGAATGTGCAGCGTGGAGTCGTTCACCTCCCCGTGACGCTCGAAATACCCGATGCCGTTGCGATACAGCACCACCCGCTCGAGCCCGAGATCGGTGGAGGTGGCGGGAAACATCGACCGGCCATTGGCACAGCCGGCGGACACGAGGGCGAGCAGGGCGAGACTGGCGAGCTTGGTGGTGCGCATGGTGATCCGGGATCGGCGGGACTCTACCGATCCGGCTGCTTGTACGCACCAGCCCACCATCGCGGCGTGCCGGCAACGAATGCAGCCTCCGCGCGATCGCGCACTCCTCCAGCCACCCTGCGGACCTCGGGCACGACCGCGTTTGCACTACCGAGGCGCGTACGCTGGGCTCGGGCTCGCCCGGTCCCAGCACCATTTCTAGATCACGAGCACGTTCCCCGAAGCCCCATTGCCACCGCGCAGGTTCGCCGCCCCGCCGCCGTAGATGGACACTCCTCCGAGCCCGCCCACGAAGATGAGGCTGGCCCCAACCACATCGGTGGCCGGCGAAACGAGCTGGATCGACCCCCCGGCCCCGCCGCCACCGGCTCCGGTTGCACCTTCGCAGCCGGCATCGTTGCCGCCATTGCCCCCGCTCGCGTCGATCGTACCGCTGACGGTGATCGAGCCCGTCGCCTCGATGGCCACGACCCCACCGCCACCTCCACCTCCGGCCCCCTCGTCGTCGAGGGGGTCGAGGCCGGCCCCGAGCACGCCATCCTTCTCCACGCTGCCGCCCCCTCCTCCACCGCCGCCGACCAGCGGCGGGAGGCTGGCATGCGCCTCGCCGCCCGTGCCCCCCACGCCACCGGCGTTGCCGAGGCCGTTGGCCCCCGCCGCCAGGTGACCGCCGCCGCCACCCCCGGCCGCACCGAACACGAGATCGATCACGGCCGAAGCATCGCCACCGGTGGCGGGGAACATGCCCGGCCCCTCGCCGGGGCGGCCGACCTCGGTGCCCGACCCGCCCAGGCCCGCACCGTCGCCACCGTCGAAGCCCCCCGGACCGCCCAGACCACCATCGCCGGCCGAATTGCACTCGATGCCACCGCCGCTCGGGTTGGTGCCGTCGTTGCCCGCCGCATCGATCAGCCCGTCCACGACCACGTCACCCTCCACCATCACCCCGAACGGAGCCGTACCCACGACCGTGAGGCTGGAGCCCGCCGGAAGCTCGAAGCCGGTGAGGTACCAGGTCGAGGTCGCGGGATCCCAGCTCGTCTGGAACAGGCCGTCGAGCTCGCCGAGATCGGTGTCGAACACGTGCATCCCGTCCAGCACCAGCGCAGGCGCGGGCTCACACAGGTTGCTACAGAAGTCGAAGCCCAGCCGGTTGCCGTCGTCGCACAGCTCGAGCGCAGCGGCGTTCACCGTGCCATCGCCGCACTCCACGGCCGAGCAGTCCGCATCGCAGGTCGAGGAATCACGGCCTTCGTCGCATTCCTCGCCGGCGGCGCCGTTGAGCATGCCATCACCGCATTCCGCGGCCGAGCAGTCGGCGTTGCAGCGTGCGGACTCCACCGCGTCGTCACATGCCTCGCCGGCAGAGACATTGGGGATCCCATCGCCGCATACCGACACCGAGCAGTCGGCGTTGCAGCGCAAGGACTCTCCCGCGGTGTCGCACGCCTCGCCCTCGTCCACCGTGCCGTCGCCACACGTGCCGACCCCCTCGGTGGTCTCGTCGCTCGTGCCGGTACCGCCGGTCGCCCCTTCGCTCCCGCTCGAGGTTCCCGACGCAGTCTCGTCGGCATCGGTGGCATCGAGCACGGTGGTGCCCGACTCGGTACCCACGTGATCGCTGGTGCTGCTCGTGTCGACCATGGCCGGTGAGTCGTCGCCGCAACCAAGGCAGGGCAGCAGCACGCCCAGCCACGTCGACACCGGCGCGCGGCGTGCTCCACCCCTCCATCGGCTTTGCGTGACCCGGCGGAGGTCGATGCGTGGAGATCCGTGCACGATGCCGGCATGATCCCCCCGAAGCCGCAGAGCGGTCCAGGAGCACGAGCACCATGGGAAGCACGTTTCGACAGGATCTCCTCGCCGACAAGGTCGCGCTCGTCACCGGGGGCGGCTCGGGCATCTGCAAGGGCATCGCCGCGGCGTACGTGGCCCACGGGGCCAACGTGGGGATCGTGGGCCGCAAGGCCGAGCGCCTCGAAGCCGCCGCGGCCGAGCTCTCCGCGCTCGGGCCGGGCCGCGCATTCGCGCTGCCGGGCGACGTGCGCGACTTCGCAGCCATGGAGCGGGTGGTCGACACGCTGCTCGAGCGCGCCGGGGCCTTGCACATCGTGGTCAACGGGGCCGCGGGCAACTTCCTGTGCCCCGCCGCCCGCCTGTCGAGCAACGGGTTTCGCACCGTGCTCGACATCGACGCGGTCGGCACGTTCAACGTCTCGCGCGTGGCGTTCGACAAGGCGCTGCACCGGGGCGGGTGCATCATCAACATCTCGGCCACCTTGCACTACGGGGCCACGCTCATGCAGATCCACGCGGCCTCGGCCAAGGCGGCCGTCGACGCAACCACGCGCGGGATGGCGCTCGAGTGGGGACCGGCCGGCGTGCGAGTCAACGCAATCGCGCCGGGGCCCATCGCAGACACCGAGGGCATGACCCGCCTGATGCCGCCCGGCCAGCTCGAGCGCGCGAACCGGGCGATTCCGCTGCGCCGCTTCGGCCGAATCGACGAGATCGCCGAGGTAGCGCTGTTCCTGGCCTCCGACGCGGCGTCGCTAGTGACAGGCCTCGTGGTGGTGGCCGACGGCGGCGCGAGTTTGCCCACCGGCATGAGCCTGGGGCTCTCCGGCGATGGTTGACGGTCGGCGGCTGCGGTATCGTCGGCCATCGGATTTCCTCCCATGCAGATCGATTTCGTGAAGTTCCTCGCCGCCGCGTCGCTGATGGCCGGCTGCATCATCACCTCTTCCGACGACGTGTCGGACGACGGCAACAGCACCAACGCGCCTGCCACCTCGAGCACCACCGCGAGCGAGAGCGATGGCGACACCGCCACCGGCACCGGCGGCACCGGCACCGGCGGCACCGGCACCGAGAGCAGCACCGCGGTCGTCGACGACACCTCCGGCGACCCGTTCGTGTGCTCCGACGGCCAGGAGCTCCGCCCCGAGCAGGTCTGCGACGGCACGCCCGATTGCGAGGACTACCAGGACGAGGCGCAAGAGGGCTGCGGGTTCGCGTGCGGGGACGGCACGGTGATCCCGGGCATCTGGGTCTGCGACGAGTTCGCCGATTGCGAGGGCGGCGAGGACGAGAACACGGGCGACTGCATGCAGCCCACGTTCACCTGCGCGGACGGCACGGCGATCCCGGCCGACTTCCAGTGCGACCTCTTCAACGACTGCGCCGACGGCAGCGACGAGGTGGACTGCTTCGCGTGCGACGAGGGTGCGATCCCGATGGCGCAGGTCTGCGACGACACGCCCGACTGCCCCGACGGCTCCGACGAGCTGGACTGCCCGTAGCCCGTGCGGCGCTCGCTTCACGTCACCGCGCTCGCGGTGCTGCTCGCGGGCGCTTGCGCCGAGCCAGTGGAGCCTCGGCCCCCGGTCGAGGCCTCGCCCACGCCCGACGAGGCCACGCCCACGCCCGAGCGGAAGGCGCCCAGGCCCGCGCCGCGTCGCGCCTCCGCGTCCGACTTCGAACCCGAGCCCGACGTGGCATTCGAGGCCGGCCCCGAGCCCGCGTCGTGGGCGTTCTATCCCGCGGTGGACCCCATGCTGCGCGACGCGCTGGCCGGCGGCGAGCGAGCGGACGCGCTGCTCGAAGCGCTCGTGCACACGCTGGCCCCGTTCCGCTGGAGCGGCGTGGACGACTGGGACAACCTCGGCTTCATCCGCACCGCCGACGACGCCCCGCGCGGCTTCGTGACCCGCGTGGACGGAGCGCTGCAGATGCAGCCGCCGGGCTCGTACTCGCTCGGCTGCGCGGGCGGCTTCCTCGAGGGCTTGCGCGTCACGCTGACCCCGATGCTCGAGATGGAGGACCTACGGCAGTGCGACGAAGGCACGCTCGCAACGCTGGGCACGCTCGCTCCCGCGACGTGTGAGCCCGAGGCGTTCGGCCTGCATGCGATCGCCAATGCGGCCCGCGCAGCCGAGACGGCCGGCGTCTTGTCCCAGCCGCCGGTGCCGCTGCGAATCGAGCCCCACGAGCCCGAGGCCCTCGGCCCGCTCGCGCTGCCCGGGGCGCTGCAGCTCTGCACCGTGTCGCACGAGCCCACCATCGGCCCGCGCACGCGCCTCTATCACCACATGATGATCGTGATGCGACCGCTGGGGCCGCGCGCGCTGATGCTGTTCGACACCACCGGCTTTCGCGGCGTGGCGATGCGACGCGTGGACCCGCCGGTGCTGTCGCGCTACGTGACCCAGGCCCTCGCCCGCAACGACGAGCACCGCTACGACCCGGCGTCGGCCCGCCTCGACTGCATGACGGTCAAGCGCCGCCGGTGATCCGCAGCACCTCTTCGCGATCGGAGAACGGCCGCACCTCGTTGCCGACCCGCTGCGTGGCTTCGTGGCCCATGCCGGCCACCACCACCACGTCGTCGGGACCGGCGTCCGCGATCGCGCGCTCGATCGCGGCGCGCCGATCGAGGATCACCCGCATGGACGCGCCCCCGGCCACGCCGCGCGCCCCGGCCTCGATCATCGCCGCGATCGCGCGCGGGTCCTCGCGGCGAGGGTTGTCGTTGGTGATCACGCCGAGATCCGCCTCGGCGGCCACGATGGCACCCATCGGCCCGCGCTTGTCCGGCGTGGAATCACCGCCCGCGCCGAACACCACGATCACGCGGCCGCGAGCGAGCGCTCGCGCGGTCCGGCAGGTGCGGCGCAGCGCGTCGGGGCTGTGGGCGTAGTCCACCGCCACGATCGGCCGGCGGGCGAGCACCTCGAAGCGCCCCGGGACCCCCGGCAGCTCGGCCAGACCGCGCACGATCGAGGCCGCCGGCACATCGGCAGCCAGGCACGCCAGCGCGGCCGCCAGCGCGTTCTCGGCGAAGATCTCACCGACCATGCGGATCCGCAGCTCGCCGCCGAGCGCCTCCGCGAGCGGCGACGGAGCCAGCACGATGCGGGTGCCGTCGGCATCGAGCTCCACGGCGGCAGCCTGCAGCTCGGGAGGCGCGTGCGCCGGCCCCCGTGAGGGCACGTGGAACCATAGTCGCCGCACGTCGGCCGGCGTCGCCTTGTCGATGTACGTGGCGTGCAGATCGCCGGCGTTGAGCACCATCGGCCGCCCGGGCCCGAGGTGCAGGAACAGCTGCGCCTTGGCGGCGAGGTAGTTCTCCCAGGTGCCGTGGGTCTTGAGGTGATCGGGCGAGAGGTTGGTGAACACGCCCAGATCGAAGCGCCACCTTCGGGCATACCCGAGCTGCAGGCCGTAGCTCGTGGCCTCGACCACCACGTCGCGGCAGCCGGCCAGGTGTGCGCGATGCATGAGCGCGGTGAAGTCGGCGAACGACTTGCCCTTGGGCACCGACGCGTCGTCGATGAACGCGCCGGTGGTGCCCACCGTGAGCACGTGGCGACCGTCGGCACGCAGACACGCGCCGATGAGCGCACAGGTGCTGGTCTTGCCGTTGGTACCGGTGACCCCGAACGTGTGCAGGGTCTCCGCCCAGGCGAACGCCGCAGGCACGGGACGAACGAAGGCACCGCCGGCGGAGCTGGGCACGCCCAGCCATGGTACCCCCGAGAAAGCAGCGACCCCGCGACCGCCTCCGGGTAGGCGAGTCGCGGGGTCTGGTGGATGTTCGATGCTACGAGGGCCGGGGCTCACGCCCGGGGCTCACGCCCGGGCTCACGCCCGGTTGCGAAGCTCTCGGCGCGCCCGTACGGACGTGACACGGCGCTTGAGCCCGTGACGATCCCAGAAGCTGCCGAGCGAGCGAGGGATCGAGGCCACGCCGGTGACCACGATCAGGGCCAGCATCGCGTAAGTGAGGATGGTGAAGATGCTCATGACGATTCTCCTTCCATGACCGCCGTCCGGGGGTGTCCCGTGGAGCAGGTCAGAGGATGCGCGGCCCTTGTGCGACGCTCGTGCCAAGATTCACCGTCAAATAATCCGTGTAATTTCAAGGCTATGGCATGGGAGCCCGCTCACTGGCAAGTGTCGTGGCCAGGTGCGGCACCCCAGCGCGACTTAGGTGGCTACTGTTGTGGCCGATCGGGGACCGAATGTTGGATTTGGGTGGCGCCGACCGTAGCCGGCTTCGCTGTCGGCGCCCGAAGCCGCGCGCGCAACTATCATTGCGGACGAGACCCGCGTGGTGATGCAGCCCGGCCAGCGCTTCGGCGCGTTCGAAATCATCGAGCACATCGGCTCGGGCAGCTTCGGGCACGTCTACAAGGTGATCGACCCGCGGTTCCCCGAGCCCGTGGCGCTCAAGGTCTCGCTGGCGCCCATCACCGCGGTCGATGCCGCCCAGCGAGCGCTGCGCGAGGTGGCGGTGATGCGCACGCTGACCAACCCGCACTCCGTGCGCGTGTACGACTGCGGGCTGCGACGCGACGGCCACGTGTACGTGCTGATGGAGCTGCTGTCGGGGCTGCCGCTCGACAAGTGGCACGACTTCGACCGACCGCTGCACCCGGCGTGGGCGTGCCACGTGATCCACCAGTGCTGCCTCGGCCTCCGCGAGGCGCACGAGCGCGGCATCGTCCACCGCGACCTCAAGCCCGCCAACGTGTTCGTGGACGAGCGGGTGGTGGTGCGGGTGCTCGATTTCGGGCTCGCGCGCTCGTGGGACAGCAGCTCGGTGATCGGCTTCGACGCCACCGGCACGCACATGCTGGTGGGCACGGCCCACTACGCGCAGCCCGAGCAGATGAAGACGATGTCGCTCACGCCCGCGGCCGACGTGTACAGCCTGGGCCTCATCTTCTACGAGCTCGTCACCGGCCACACGCCGTTCGTGGCCGACCGCTCGGTGAGCGAGGTGGTCGAGGACTGGCGGCGCGCCCCGGTCTCATGGATGCAGGCGCACACCAAGGCGCAGGTGATACCGCCGTCGCGCTACCTCCCGCAGCGCGGGCTCGAGGGCGTCGAGGCGGTGATCCTGCAGGCGCTGCAGAAGAACCCGGCCAAGCGCCCCGCATCGGCGCGCGAGCTGGGCGAGCTCATCGAGGCCGCCTGGCCAGAGACGTGAAGATGGTGACTTGAAGAACAGCGTTGGTCAGGCCGCATCCTTGCGGCCCAACCATCGCTTGAGTACGACGGCGACGGCGATGGCTCCCAGCACCAGGAGCTTCTTCGCCGCGAGCAAGATCTTGAAGAGACCCGCGAGGATTCCGGCCTTGGCCAGCACCTTGCCCGCGATGAGGCCTCCGATGCCGTAGGCCGCGACCTCGTCGAGATCGGGGTCGAAGTCTTCGTAGCGATGGCCGGTGACGAAGTCGACGCGCGACAGCACGTCCTCCATCTGGGGCTCGATCTGCGGGAGCTGGCGGAGCGGGGCCACGGCATTGAGCTCGAGCACGCCGCGGCGACCGAGCACGCGGATGGCGTAGTTGAGCGTGTGCTCGGGCTCGCCGCCGAACTCGAGCTCCTGGGCCCAGTAGAGGCGGTGGCCGGCCTCGTCGTAGTGCGGGGGCTCGGCCCAGCCCACCAGCCGAACCGACGGGTAGCCCTGCGAGCGGCGGCCGGGGTTCGCGGCCGCGGCATCCGCCTGCATCTGCGCGAGCAGCTCGTCGTAGTCGATGTCGTCGGCGTCGTCGTCCTCCACGTAGCCATCGGCGGCAAACGTGACGACCACGCCCCAGCCTCGCTCGGGATCGAGCGGGCTGACGTCGGCGGGGAAGATCATGCCGAGGGTGGGCTCACCCGGGGGGTTGTCCCACGCGTCGACGAGGATCCGGTTGGCCTGGTCGGGGTCGAGATAGCGGAAGCCCTCGCCGAGGTGCAGCACGGCGAGACCGTTGCCGATCTCGACGTCGCCGGTCTGGTAGTGGAGCCCGGCCTCGAGCCGCTCGGCCGCCGCGCGAGCGAACGCCTCGACGATGGCCTGCTCGTGCGGCTCGAGCTCGGACCCGCGACCGGCCTTCTCGAACAGCTCCTTGCGGCCCTGCTCGCCCATGGCCTCGAACGCCGTGCGGGTGGCCGGATCGAGCTTCGCGAGCGCGGCCTCGATGATGGCCTGGGCCTCGGGATCGAGCTCGGCCTCGTCCGCGTCCGCGGGCTCGGCCTCGGCCTCCGCGACCCCGGAGGGCTCCTCCGCTCGGGTGACCTCGGGAACCGCCTCGGCCTGCGCCGGAGCAGGCGGGGCCGCCGGGGGGCGAGCAAGGCACCAAAGGGCGGAGAGTACGACGGCGACTGTCACTGCAATCTATTCGTGATCCTCGGAGACCAATCGGACACGACGAATTGAAAAAAATCGACCAAGCCCGTCGGGCAGTACGGGGATCCCTCGTGTCCGAGGTGGGCGAGGCTGCGATGCACCGCGCCTCGGGCCTCGTGCGGCGGGCGGAAGGGACGCCGGGCGGCGAGGGCCGGGCGCCTGCTATCCTGCCCCGACATGCAGCCACTGGAGGAGCTCGAGGGGCGCTACGACGCCCTCCGCGACCGCGATCGCACCATCGCGTCCCTTCAGAGCAAACAGCGCATGATCTCCACGTTCGAGCACGTGCTCGACAGCGAGGCGCGGGCGCGGGTCGATGCCCGCCTGCGCCAGGCGCTCGATCACGTGCGTACGCAGGCCCGAACGCTGGCCCTCGAGCTTGCGCGCGCGGTGTTCGTGGAGCTGGTCATCGACGACCTCGCGCGGATCTCCGGGCAGCTGCGCCGCTTCGAGGGGTACCTCGACGAGCAGCCCTCCTCGCGGCTCGATGCGTGTGGCGACCTGCTCACCTTCCTCCGCGAGCTGCGGGAGACCGACGCGCCGCTGCGCCCACGGCCGCGGCTTGCGGAGTGAGCTCGCCATGGGCGACGTACCCTGGGTGCAGATCGGTCTCGGCCTCGCGGTGTTCGCCGCGGTGGCGTGGGTCGTGTACCTGGCGGGCAAGCGCATGAACGTCGTGCAGGCGGCCCGCCTGGCCGAGGCCGAGGCCCGCGAGGCCGAGGAGCTGCGCAGCCGCCAGGAGGCCCGCATGCCGGGTGGCAGCCCCACCCACCCCATCGAGGTCGCCTCGGCCGCGGTGATCGAGCCGCGGGCCTCGTCGCTGCCGTGCCCGCGCTGCGGCGGCCCGGCCCATGTCGACGAGCACGCGGTGGAGACCCAAGCCGAGCAGCGGCTGCGCGTGACCCGGATGCGCTGCGGCACGTGTGGGCACCGGCGGCCGCTGTACTTCCTGGTGCGCAGCTCCGCGGTCGAGGACGCGTGAGGCGACCAGGACGGCCTACTCGAACGGATCCATCAGCAGCTTGGAGCGCACCGAGGACGTGCAGTTGGGCTCGCCGAGGCCCCCGCAGAAGTCCTGGTCGGCCCAGGCGTCGTCGCCGGGGAAGCCCGCGATCGAAAGCTCGGTGATGCGCGGGGTCTCGAGCTCGCCCGCGTTGAACGACTCGGGCAGCACCTCGAACATCGCGGGGTCGGCCGCGCCTTCGGGGCCACAGTCCTCGTCGAGGCACGGGACCGGCGAGATGCCCTCGCAGATCTCGATCGTGGCGTAGGTGGCGTGCTTGTCGGCCGAGGGGAACACCACCCAGCGAGGCTCTGCGGTGGCAGGATCGGGCGTGAACATGAGCTGGTCGAGCTCATCGCCCATGAACACGCGGCCGTGGTCGGTGGCGGTGTACTCGTGCGCGGCGGTATAGGCCTGCTCCATCACCACGCCGCCCTCGCCCTCGGCAGGCAGTGGGGCGAGTGCGAGCGCGATGCGCTCGGAATCGCCGTTGTGCGAGGTAAAGCCGCAGCTGCCGTAGTCGCGGGTGTAGCCGAGCATCGTGTAGAGCCGGTACGTGCCGTCGGCGGCCGTGGCCACGCGGCCCACGTCGGCATAGACGAACGCGGGGTCACCGAGCGAGGACTCGGCCTCGTCGAAGCGCCGCAGCGGTCGCAGGCGATCGAGCACCACGTCCTCCCAGGCATCGACGAGGCCGTCGGCGTCGAGGTCGTCGCACGGTGGATCGGCGAACGGCAGGGCCAGGCACGCATCGACCGCGGGGGGCAGGTTGCTGTGCAGCGCGAGGCGACCACCGTCGGTCAGCAGGGTGTGGAATTCATGCACGAACGGGGTGGTGGCGGTGTCTTCGGCGGTGGTCGAGGGATCCGCGAGGGTGGTGCCCTCGCCGGTGCCGGTCCCTGCATCGGCGCCCGCGCTGCCCGTGGAATCCGCGGTGAGGCCCGACGAGCCCGAGTCGCCGGAAGACGCGCCCGCGCTGCCCTCGCCCACGGCCGACGAGTCGTCGCCACAGGCAATCACCAGCACGAGCGTGACGACGAGAGCCGAGCGTTCCACGCGGCGATCATACCGCATCCCCTCGTGGATTGGTGGTCGTTGCTGGCGTTGCTACGCTGACTGCGACGGGCTCGGTTGGTTCCCCCACCGGTTCGCCCGCCGGATCACCCCGAAATCGTTGCGTCGCACCCCTTGCCGCAGCATCTCGGCATGCGCTGCCCTGGCGCACATCTGCCGCAGATAGAACGGCTGCTGCACCACGAAGTGATGCACGATGTGCGTGCTCCCGAAGTTGAAGCAGTAGAGCTGCATCGGCCAGAGGATCGGGTGATCCATGATCTGGTTCTGATAGAATACGTCGTTCTCGGGGATGTCGCCGTAATAGTGCGAGTATGACGAAATCAGCGCGAGGCAGGTCTGGCGAATGATGTTGGGGCCGGCCCACAGCACCATCAGCACGTCGAAGAGCCGCAGTAGCCCCGCCGGGGCCACCTCGGGCAGCAGCGCGTCGAACAGGTGCACCAGCGGCCAGCCGAACAGGATCAGCGCGAACATCACGAACGCGGGCGCCGACTGCCGGATCCCCCACATCACGCGCCACTTGGGGTCGACGCGCTTGATCTTGGGCACCATCGGGTTCGAGAAGATCGGGTGCATGGCGATCAGCACGCGGTAGAACCCCGCGCGCACGCCGAGGCCGATGAGGCGCTCCTCGGCGTCGTCGGGCTGCCCGCTGCGCCGGTGATGCCGCAGGTGCTGCTCGCGGCGGTACCACGGGCTCGCGTTGAGCTTGGTCCACCAGATCACGAACAGCATGAACGTCTGGACCCGCTCGCTGCCCTTGAAGAACTGGCTGTGGATGAGGTCGTGCTCGAGCTCGTGGAGGATCGAGATCGGCAGGCCGATGAGCAGCACCGCCGCCCACCACGGCAGGTACCCCGCGAAGTACGCCCACACGAACCCGCCGATCGCCACCAGGCTCCCCACGAAGCACGCCATGCCGAGCGCGTCCTGGTGCGCGAGCCAGCGGTGCTTGGCCCGCAGCCGCTTCTCCTCGGCCACGATGGCGCGGTTGATCGCCTTGATGCGGCTGCGCGTGTCGGTGGCGGGCGCGGTGTCTTCCACGGGCGCATCATGGACCCGCGGCCGGGCGCCGGTGAAGCGGCGCGATCGAGCGCCCGCTCACTGAGCGCGAGGGGCACCCGGGCCCCATTCGGGCCGAGAACGGCATTCTGCGAGGCTCTACGAGCTCCGGCGGCCGGCGTAGCGCTGCTTGGCGGCCCGCCCCTTGCGCTCCATCATCGGGATCAACGCACGCCGCAGCGCCGGGAACAGATAGCCGAGCGTGGCCAGGCGCCCGCCGAGCGCAGGCCGCATCCGCTCCACGCGACCGTCCACGGCGCACTCGAGCACGAGCTCGGCGATCTGCTCGGCGGTGCTCATGGGCTGCGAGAACACGAGGTCGGGCACGCTGTCGAGGTCCGACATGATGAAGCCGGTGTCGACGGGCCCCGGCGAGACCACCGACACGCGCACGCCCGCCGGCTGCAGCTCTTCGGCCAGGGCGAACGTGAATGCCCGCAGCCCGAACTTGGTGGCCGAGTACGTGGCCTCGTGCAGCACGGGGATCCGCCCGGCGAGCGAGGCCACGTTGACGATGGCACCGCGCCGGGCCTGGAGGTGCGGTAGGCAGAGGCGGCAGAGCACGATCGGCGCGGTGAGGTTGACCTGTACGATCTGGGCGAGCTGCTCGGGGGTGAGGTGCTCGATCTCGCCGCGGTGGTTGACCCCGGCGTTGTTGACGAGCACGTCGAGCCGCCCGCCCCACTCCACCGTGCGATCGACCAGGCGCCGCATCGAGCCCATGTCGGCCACGTCGGTGGGCACCGCCTCGGCCTGGTGGCCCGCCCCGCGCAGCTCGCTCGCGAGGGCGTCGAGCGCCTCGCGGCCGCGCGCCGCGAGCACCACCTTGGCTCCCTCGGCCGCGAACATGCGCGCGGCCGCGGCCCCGATGCCGGTGGAGGCCCCGGTGATCAGCACGGTCTGGTCGGAGAAGCGTCGCTTGCCCTGGTCGCTCACAGGCGCGCTGATAGCAGGACACCCTCGCGACGTCGAGCAGGGCCACTGGGCCGCGAATCGCGTGCGCGGGGCCGAAATAACTCCGCAGTGCGCTAGCTTTGGCCTCCGATGCAGCTCGACGCCATGGAGGTGGGCATCATCATCGCGGTGGTCGTGCTGCTCCTGCTGCGCTCCGCTTGGGGGACACGCTTGCTCACGCTGCTCGGGTCGCCGGCCCGGGAGAGCACCCGCAGCGCGAGCAGCGGAGACCGCTGCATCGCCTGCAATGGCGTGGACGTGACGCTGCTCGAGCCCATGGTCTATCGCTGCAATGCCTGCGGCCACGAGGGCGGCGAGGGCTGGGCAGCCCGGCAGGAGGCCCGCCGAGCGGCTTCGCTTCGGCAAGAGGAGCCGAAGCTGCGCCGGGCGAGCGCTCGTCGCGATCTGCGCGAAGCTCGTACATTGGTCTCGAGCGCGCTCGGGACCATCGAACGCGCAAAGTCGCGATCGCCCGTGGTGGCAGTGGGAGACAACGAGGCCGAGGCCCTCACGATGGGAATCCAGCTGTTGCTCGAGGCCAGGCGCAAGGCTCTCGACGCGCAAGCCAAGCTCGGAGTCTCTCTCGGCGCGGCCGTGATGGAGGTCGATCCCACGACGCACGAGCTCGACCTCCAACTCACCAATGGCCGGTTGGGCGGGATCGCACACCAGCGGATCGTCCGCGTCTTCGAGCACGGTCAGGCGATGCTCGCCGCGATCGAAGACGTGCTGCGCCGCAAGTATCCGCGCCGCCGACGACCTGCGAACGGCATGAGCAGCCCGAAGGACGAGACGGCCTGAAGCGTGAGCCACCCGCAGGAGCTCACGCCTCTGCTTCCGCTTCGTCGAGCCCGAAGCGCTCGCGGTAGCCAGAAAAGCGCTCCGCGAGCTCACCGGGCTCGAGGCCGAAGTCGCGGGCCCCGTAGGCGTGGCGCCCATCTCGATGGCGCGGGTGCTCGGCATGCCACGCAGCGAGCCGCGCTCGCGTCTCGTCGGACCACGGCCGCCCGAGCTGCGTACACAGCCGCTCGATCACCGCGACCGGATCGGCCACCAGGTCCGCGTAGAGCACGTCGATCACGCTGTCCTCACCGTGCACCCGTCGATGCTCCATGCAGCGCGCGAGCATTCGCTCGAGGCGCCGCGCCCAGTGGCGGCCGATCTCGTGCGGATCGATGTGGTTGCTCATGATCGCGTGACCATGCGCCACCAGGCTGCAGAACGAAGGCACGGTGACGACCGGATCGCGGTGGATCTGGATCACGGTGCAACCCGGCAGCACGGTACGCAGCGCATCGAGCTCACCAAGGTGATGGGGCGACTTGAGGAACCACGACTGCCCCGCGTGCTGCCACTGCAGGAATCGGAGCATCAGCGCCAGCCAGCGGTACGTCGGCAAGGCGTCCTGCTGTTCGATCCATCGCGCGTAGCTCGGTATGTAATACGACGTCTCGGGCACTCCGCTGCGGAAGCACTTCGCGAGCAGCAACGCTTCTTCCTCGGGCTCGAGCGCCCCCATGGCATGGGCGACGAACAGGTCGGGGCTGAGCCAGCGCAAGATCCGGGCCGCCTGGTGGCCCTTCCCCACTCGCGGATCGGCGAGCGGGTCGGCGGGCGGGTGCCAGTCGAGCGCAGGAACCGGCTCGAGCGTCTCCCACGTGGCCACGAAGCGCGCCCCGGGCAGCTGCCCGAGCAGGCGATGCAGCAAGGTCGTGCCGCTGCGGGGGAGCCCGATGACGACCACGGGCGGAGGAAACGGGATGTCGGCGATCTCGGGCCGACGCTCGAGCCATGCCGCAGCCCGCAGATTGAGCCGCAGGCAGGTCCGCGCGTCTGACAGCGTGATGAGGCGCCCCGTGGCGCTCAGCCGCGCCTCTTCGCGCAGCGACTCGAGCAAGACCCCGAGCGGCTCCTCGACCTCGCAGGCGAGGCGCTCGAGCCCCGTGGCGCGGCGGGCCTCGTCGATCAGCCGCGCCGCCGTGACGCCACGCAGGCCCTCCGGCGCGAGCGTGTCATAGAGGCGCCGCACCCACGGTCGCGCCGGCTGGGCGTAGCTACGCGAGGACGGGCGAGCACTGGGAGCCACGTCCCCGACGGTATCCACGTCCGGGGCTCACGGGAAGCGCGTCGAGGCCGGCCGACCACGCCGAGCGCGGCCGGCCGGCCTCGATGCTCACCCGCTCACTGCGTGAGCTGCCCGCTCTGGTAGTCCCGAAACGCCTGCTCGAGCTCCTCGCGGGTGTTCATCACGAATGGCCCATACCTCGCCACGGGCTCGCCGATGGGCTTGCCCGCGACCAGCAGCACGCGCGTGCCGGCCTCGCCGACGGCGGCGATCCGCAGGCCATCGCCCTCGCGCTCGAGCACCGCGAGGTGCCCGCGCTCGATCGCAGCCTCGCGATCACCGAGCCTCGCTCGCCCCTCGAACACGTAGGCGAACCCGTTGTGCCCGGCGGGGATCGGTACGTCGAGTGAGCCGCCCGCGGGCAGGCTCACGTCGAGCATGACCGGCTGGGTGGCCACCCCGCCCACCGGACCCACCCGGTCGGCGAAGCGGCCCGCGACCACGCGCACGCTGCCGCCGTCGGCGAGCGGCTGCTCGGGGATCTCGCTCGGGTCGATGTCCTGGTAGCGCGGGTCGCCGAGCTTGTCCTTGGCCGGGAGGTTCACCCACAGCTGGAAGCCCCACATGAGCCCGTCCTCCTGCTTGGGCATCTCGGAGTGGATGATTCCGCGCGCGGCGGTCATCCACTGCACGCTGCCGGCGCGCAGGTTGCCGGTGTTGCCCACGCTGTCCTTGTGCTGCATGGAGCCCGCGAGCATGTACGTCACCGTCTCGAACCCACGGTGTGGGTGTGGCGGGAATCCGGCGATGTAGTCGCTCGGGTCGTCCGACCGGAATTCGTCGAGCATGAGGAAGGGGTCGACGATCGGCACCTCGGGCGTGCCCAGGCTCCGCTGGAGGCGCACGCCGGCGCCGTCGGAGGTCTGCATGGCCTTGGCGACCTTGGCGATCGATCGGGTACGAAAGCTCGTGCTCATGGCTGATTCCTTTGCTGGCGCCACTCTAAGGAACGGCGGGGACGAGCCAAGTCACGATCCGCGCAACAATCCGGGACCGCGGCTGGAACAGCGGTCGGCGGGTCCGGCCTCGAGCCGGTGCGAATTCCCGAAATCAGCCGCTGGTGGGCGTGGTAGCCCCAAAGCGGCGCGTTTCGGCGACCGCAGGAGGGGCTCGGGTCATGGGCAGCGGAACCGCAGGTGCAGTCCTCGACGCCATCGCGAGGATGCGCAGGGCCGAACGAGAGCTGTCGCGCCGTCCCCGGATCGGGCACGTGCGCGCGCTGCCCAGGCGCGACGGCGGCGCACCCGATCGGCTGCCGTTCCCCTGCTTCTTCCTGTGCGATGGCTGCGGCCGGCTCGAGGAGGGCACGAGCAACGACCCCATGCGCCGCGAGGGCGACGACGACCGAGCGCCCGGTCCTTGTCCTGCATGCCACGCCACGGCGTGGGTCGATCTCCGGCGCCAGAGCACCGCGCTCGCCTATCGCGAGGCCGAGACGATGGACGTCCGGCGGCGGGCCGAGAGCGGCGACCATCGGAGCCTTTGGCTCGGCGCGGCGACGACCACGGCCGTGACCACCGCGCTCGTGCTCTGGCAGCCCGTGCTCATCGAAATCCCGGCGGTCGTGATGCTGGTCTTCATCGCCACCTGGCTCGCCGCCTCGCGGGGTGTGGCCGCGCTCGCCCGTCGTGCTCGGCCGACCGGAGCCCAGCGGCCACGGTGGCGTCGACCGGTGGTGGGCTCGGGTGGCTCGGAGCGCGCGTCGGTGCGTGGCACGGCGAAGGGTGATGCCTCGCTGCGTGCCCCGCTGAGCCAGGCGCCGTGCCTGGGCTGGTCGCTGCAGGTGTGGAGCGACGACGTGCAGCTGCTCGACGAGCAGCACCACGTGGCGTTCGCGATCGACGGCGAGACGTTCGAGCCCGACTCGGTGCGGCTCGAGCTCGAGACCCGGGAGCTCGTGGTACGCCCCGACGATCAGGCGTTCGCCCGCTTCTTGCAGCGCCGCGGGCTGTCGCCCCACGACCCGTCCCTGCGGGTGCGCGAGGCGTACCTCGTGCCGGGCGCCGTGGTGGAGGTTCAGCCGCGCGATCCCGTGAAGGGGGGCCTGGTGCTCGGCCCGAGCATGCACGCGCTCGCGGCATGACGGGCGTTGGAAGCCGGGCGGCGGACCGATAAGCTCCTGGGTGTGCCGGCGTTCCTTCGCTCCCCCTTCGTTCAGTGGTCGTCCGTGCTCGTGGCGATCGCGGTCGCCACGACGGGCGTGATCCCGGCGGCCAGCGCAGCCGCGCCGCCTCCGATCCAGAAGCCGACCACCCGCGCCACCGAGCCGGCTCCCACCACGACCGAGCCGGCTCCCACCACGACCGAGCCGGTCACCGTCACCGCCGAGCCGGCGCCCACGGCGAGCAAGCCCGCCACCGACATCCAGCAGCTCGTCGCAGAGGGCGAACAGCTCGTGGCCGAGGGCAAGCCCGGCGAGGGTGCCGAGCGGCTGGCGAGCGCCTATCTGCTGATGCCCACGGAGCAGCGGGTGGGCGATGCGGGCCGGACCGTGGTCGTGCTGGCCAGCAACGCCTACGAGGCCGCATGGCAGGCCACCGCCGATGTGGGGCAGCTCGAGTCCAATCAGGTGCTGCTGCGAGCGTACATCGCCGATCTCGAGGAGGCCCGTACGGCGAGCCAGCCCACCTCGCCCGCCGACGAGCACGAGCAGGCGCTGCGCGATCGATCGGCCGCCATCGAGCGCATGCTCGCGGAGCAGAAGGCCGCCGCCGCCCAGCCGACCCCCGCGCCCAGGATCGACCCCACCACCGTCGAGCCGCAGCTCGAGGTCACGTTCCCCCCACCCGACCCTCGCCTGCGCCGCAACGCGCTCACCCTCGTGGGCGTGGGCGCGGGCGGAGCCCTCGTGGGCGGCATCATGGTGATCGCGGGGGCCATCAAGGCCACGCGGGCCGAGGACGAGCGCCGCGAGCTGCCCGCCGAAGAGGCCGGTGAAGCGCGCGGCGACAAGGTCTCTGGCACGATCATCGCCACCTTCGGCGCGATCGTGTTCAGCGGCTCGGTGATGATGCTCGGCACCGGCAGCAACCGCCTCGCAGAACAGCGTCGCGAGCTGGCGCTGACGCTGCGGCCCACGCTGGGCGGCGTGGTGCTGCGCGGGCGTTTCTAGCCCATCGGCATGTAGAAGAACTCCTCGCGCACGACCTTGCCGTTGGCGATCGTGAACACGCCGATCTCGTCGAGCTGGAACCGCATTCCACTGGGCTTGTTGGTGATGTCGTAGCTGAACCGCACCGCGAAACGATCGTCGCCGTGGGGCCAGGGGCCCTCCACGCCTGCGCTGTGGATCTCGTGGTTCTCGACCCACCACTGGCTCTTGCCACGCACGGCGTCGAGGCCCTTCATGACGCGCTCGCCGCCGGCTCGGGGCGCGTAGGCCTCGACGCTCACGATGTCGTCGGCGTAGAGCGTGTTGATGGACTCGAGGTTCTTGCCCGCTTTGCAGAGGGCGACGAGCTGATTGGCGATTTCGATGACGGACATGGCAGCACGGACTCTATGTGCGGCCCGAGGACACATCAATGGCGGCGGCGTGCAAGGCTTTCGCGGCCAGCGGGCGACCACGCCCCACGCCGTTCGGGTTACCCTCGATCGGGCGTGGCCGCGCACGTCGAGGCACTCGCATGAATGCCGAGCTCTTGTTACTGCACGAGCTGCTACGGCGGCTCGTTGCCCAGGCGGAGCAGCTCGAGCGCTCCTCCGCCAGCTTTCGAGCCATCATCGAGCAGTCCCCCGATGGGATCTTCGTGCATCGCGATGGTCGCGTGGTCTATGTCAACCCCGCGCGAGTTCGGATGATGGGGTACGAGCGTGCCGAAGAGCTCCTGGGCATGCGCACCGAAGACCTGATCCACCCCGACGACCGCCACGGCGTCTCCGCCCACGTCGAGGCCATGAACACGGGCGACGAGAAACCCACGCACCGGCTCGGCCGGCTGTTACGCAAGGACGGAACCACCATCGATGTCGAGGTGATCGCCCTGCCCATCACGTTCGAGGGCCGGCCGGCGCTGCTCTCCAGCGCGCGCGACATGTCCGAGCGACGGCAGCTCATCGCCCGCATGATGGAGATGGACCGCATGATCACGGCGGGCACGCTCGCCGCGGGGGTGGGCCACGAGATCAACAATCCGCTGGCCTACGTGCTCGGAAACCTCGAATTCACGCTCGCCGCGCTGCGCGAGCACGGCGATCCGGCGCTCGCAGAGCTCGACGAAGCGCTGGAGGCCGCGCGCGAGGGAGCGCTGCGGATCAGGCAGGTCACCCGCGAGCTGCGCTCACTGGCCCGGGCCGAGGCACCTGCGCTGGTCCCCGTGGACCTACGCGCAGCGATCGAGTCGGCGGTGAGCATGGTCGCCCACGAGCTCCGCCACCGCGCCACGCTGGTGCTCGATCTCCAGCCCACGCCCCCCGTGCTGGGCGATGAAGCGCGGCTCGGCCAGCTGCTCATCAACTTGCTCATCAATGCTGCGCACGCCGTCGAGGAGAGCGGCACCCAACCCGCCGAGATCCGAGTGCGCACCGCGTTCGAGGCCTCCGCCGGCCGCGTGATCGTGGAAGTCGCCGACACTGGCACGGGCATCGACGAGGCCGTGCGCGACCATCTCTTCGACCCGTTCGTGACCACCAAGCCGCGATCGCAAGGTACGGGCCTGGGGCTGGCCATCTGTCGCCAGATCGTGGACGCACACCGCGGTGAGATCACGTTCGAGACCACGCGGGGCCGCGGGACCACGTTCCGCGTGGTACTCCCCGCGAGCAATGCGCCCATCCCGAGCGTGGCGCCCGAGCCGGTGCCAGCGGTCGTGCGGGGGCGGATCCTCATCATCGACGACGATGCCCTGCTCGTACGAGCGTTCGCACGAGTGCTGCGCAAGGAGCACGACGTGGTGGGCGTCACCAGCGGCCGCGAGGCGCTCGAGCACATCGCCACCGCGACGGCATTCGACGTGATCCTCTGTGACTTGATGATGCCGGAGCTCTCGGGCATGGATGTGTTTCGGCGAGTGGAGCAGACCGATCCCGCCGCGGCCCGCCGGTTCCTGTTCATGACGGGGGGTGCGTTCTCACCCCACGCCCAGGAGTTCGTGCAAGAGCATCACGAGCGCACGATCGAAAAGCCCATCCGCGCCGACGCGCTGCGACGGCTGGTCGCTCGCCGCGTGGCCGAGCTGCGCTCGGGCTAGCGCGTGTCAGCCGTACAGCGCCCAGCTGATGAACAGGTTCAGCAGGATGCACATCACCGCGCCGTGCACGATCGCCCGGTTGGTCGCCACGCCCACGCCCTCGGCACCCTCCTTCTTCGCCGCGCGGTAGCCGTGGAACGTGGCGATGAGCGCGACGAGCCAGCCGAAGACGAGGCCCTTGAACATGCCCACGGCGAGATCGGACAGGTGCACGAACTCGCCGATCTGGCTGCGGAACGTGCCGCCGTCGAGCCCCAGCTGCCACACTGCGCCCACGTAGCTGGCCCCGATGCCGATCACGTTGGCGTAGCCGCACAGGATCGGCAGCGCCAGCGTCACGGCCCACAGGCGCGGCGCCACCAGGTGGCGCATCGGGTCCACCGACATCACCTCGAGCGCCTCGACCTGCTCGCTGATCTTCATGTTGGCGAGCGCGGCGGCCAGGTTGGCGCCGATGCGGGCGCCGCAGACCACCGCGGCCATCACCGGGTAGAGCTCGCGCACGCCCCCGATGCCCGCGAACATGCCCAGGAAGTCCTGCCCGCCGAAGCGCTCGAACGTGGCGTACGACTGTACGGAGAGGTTGAGCCCCGCGAACACGATCAGCATGGTGAGGAGCGCTACGCTGCCCACCCCGGCCTGATAGGCCTGCTGCACGAGCGAGCCCATCGGCGGCAGCTGGGTGAATTGGGCCACCGCCGCCCGCCGGGCGAACAACAGGAACTCGCCGAGCATGGCCATCATAGGCCAGCCCCCAGCAGCATCATGCTCACCACGTAGTCGACCACCAGGATCAGCACGATCGTGTACACGACCGTGTCGTTGGCCGCCTTGCCCACCGACTCGGCGCCGCCCTTGACGTTCATGCCGAGGTAGCCCGCGATGAGGCCCACCGCGGTGCCGAACAGCGCGCACTTGCCCATGCCGACCCAGAGGTCGGTCGGCTCGACCTGCGCGGTGAGGTGCTCCATGAACGCGCCATGGTTGACGCCGCCGAGCGGCACCGCGAACACCCAGCCCGAGAGCACGCCGAGCACGTTGGTCATCACGTTGAGCAGCGGCGCGACCAGGAAGCACGCGACCACGCCGGGCACCACCACGTAGCGCATGGGGTCGACCGACATCACGGCCAGGGCGTCGATTTGGCCGCGCACCTTCATGGTGCCGATGCGCGCCGCGATCGACGAGCCGGCCTGGGCCGCCACCATCACCGAGGCGAGCGCGGGGCTGTACTCGCGGAAGATCGCGGTGCCGAGCAGCGAGCTGAGCATGCGTTCGAGCCCGAACATCTGGAAGATCTCGAGCCCTTGCAGCGAGATCACCGCGCCCACCGGCGCCACCGCCAGGCCCACCGGGATGATGCAGCGCTTGACCAGCGTGGCCATGATCCGCACCGTCTCGGCCACGTAGCGCGGCGACGTGGCCGCGATCTGCAGCACGTCGAGGAAGAACGAGAACACGGCCCCGATGGTGGAGAGCAGCTGGAGGATCGGCCGCATGGAGCGGGCGGCGCGAACGCTCGGCGCGCCGGTCGGCTCACTGTATCATCGCCTTCGTGGGACGAGCACGCCTGGACGAGATGCGCCGCCGTCTACCGGTGGTCGAGAGCTTCCCGCCGGCGGGCTCGCGCCGGTACCTGCCCGAGGAAGGAACGGTCGCTCTCGGCGAGATTCCGCGACCCACGCTGGCGGTGTGGGAGCTGACGCTGGCCTGCGATCACCGCTGCCTGCACTGCGGCCCACGGGCGGCCAAGGCTCGCCCCGACGAGCTCGACACCGACGAGTGCCTGCGGCTGGTCGCCGAGCTCGCCGAGCTCGGCGTGCGAGAGGTGGTGCTGATCGGCGGCGAGGCCTACCTGCGTGATGACTTCCTCCTGGTGGTCCGAGCGTGCCGGGAGCGCGGCATGTCGGTGACCATGACCACTGGCGGCTGGGGCCTCGATGCCGAGCGCTGTGTGGCGGCGAAGGAGGCCGGGCTACGCGGTGTTTCAGTCTCGATCGACGGCCTCGAGGAGAGCCACGACTACGCGCGCGACCGTCCCGGGAGCTGGCGGCGGGCGTTCGAGGCGCTGCGCAATGCCAAGGCCGCCGGGCTGCCGATCGCGTGCAACACCCAGATCAACCAGCGCTCGGCCAGCGAGCTGGTGGCGCTGCTCGAGCTGATCGCCGCCGAGGGGATCTACGCGTGGCAGATCCAGTTCACCATGGCCCACGGCAACGCGGCCGATCACACCGAGCTGCTGGTGCAGCCGTACATGCTGCTGCCGATCTACGAGGAGATCGATCGCGTGATCGAGCGCTGCCGGCAGCTCGGCGTGAAGCTGTGGCCCGGCAACAACGTGGGCTACTTCGGGCCCATGGAGCAGCGGCTGCGCTTCAACCAGACCGGCGGCAAGTACTTCCGCGGCTGCAAGGCGGGCATCAAGACGATCGGCATCGAGAGCAACGGCCAGATCAAGAGCTGCCCGAGCCTGGGCGGTCCCACCAACCTCGGCGGCTCGTGGCGCGAGCATGGCTTGCGGGCGCTGTGGGAGCGATCGCCCGAGATCGGGTACACACGGCACCGTACCGTCCAGGATCTGTGGGGCTACTGTCGCGAGTGCTACTACGCCGAGACCTGCATGGCCGGCTGCACCGCCACGTCGGAGCCGCTGCTGGGGCGGCCGGGGAACATGCCGTACTGCCTGCACCGGGCCCAGGAGATGGAGCGCATGGGCCTGCGCGAGCGCCTCGAGCTCGTGCGACCGGCCGCGGGGGTGCCGTTCGACAACGGGCTGTTCCGGTTGATCCGCGAGCCCAAGGATCCCGCGCGGCGGAGCGACCCGGGTGCGACGATGGTGGAGGAACCGCGGGTGGATCGCAATGAGGAGCCCTACGGACCAGGGCGGCCAGTGGGCCCCGAGCCGGCGTGAGCCTCGCACGGGATCGCCGGAGCTATCCCATCGTCGTGCCGGTGCCCGTGCCGGTGCCCGTGCCGGTGCCCGTCTCCGTATCGGTACCCGTGCCTGCGCTCGAATCGGCACCCGTGCTCGTCGTGCCGGTATCGCTGCTCGAGTCCGCTGCGCTGCTCGAGTCGGTATCGCTGCCCGAGTCGGTTACATTGCCCGAGTCGTTGCCGGACTCGCTGCCGGGGCCCGGGGAGGGAGCACCGTAGATGGCCACGGTCTCGACGCACGAGGTCACGGCCAGCGCCAGGAACGCTCCGACGACCGCGGTACCGACTGTCGACGATTCATCGCGAACGACCGCGTCGCAGAACGGGCAGTGGTGAGCATCGGTACGAACGAAGCGAGAGCAGCCAGGGCAAGGGATCATGAGGACGACCCTACCAGGGTCTCTTCATCGTGAGCATCACGATCTCCCGCCGACCCGAACAACCCGAGCTGATCGTCGCTTGCCTGGGGATTGCGTGGCCCTGGCCGCGGCGCCCACTCGGGCGGTGCGCCGCGGCGCTCGAGCTCGAGCAGCCAGCGCTTGGCCTCGATGCCCCCGCCGAAGCCCGTGAGCTGGCCGTCGGACCCGATCACCCGGTGGCACGGTATGATCACCGAGATCGGGTTCTGCCCGTTGGCGTGCCCCACCGCGCGCGCGGCCCCCGGCCCGCGACCGAGGCTCGCGGCTTGCTGGCCATAGCTGCGGATCTCGCCGTACGGGATCTCGCGCAGGGCCGCCCACACGCGCTGCTGGAATTCGGTGCCGAGCGGGCGCAGCGGCAGGTCGAACACGCGCCGCGTGCCCGCGAGGTACTCGCGAAGCTGCTGCGTGGCCGCGATCTCGGGCCGCGCGTCGTCCTCGAGCTCGGCCCCGTGACGCGCCGCGTGGGCGCGCAGGTCGTCGAAGCGGGCGCGGGTCTCCAGCGAGAAGCCCACGTACACCAGCGCATCCTCGGCATCGACGACCACCACCAGCGGCAATCGAGGATCTCGCAGCCACGTCACCCGCCAGCGCTCGTGGAGGCTCATGTGCGACATGCTAGCCCCCCCGCGCGGAGCGCCGCGGGGAAATTTGACTCTCCCGCCCCGGCCTCGCAGCATCGTGAGGGTGAGCTCCTCGGCCCCGCCGCCTTGGCGCGCTCGTCTCTCGAGCTTGGCCTCGCCGCCCTGGCGCCCCGGGCTCGTGCTGGCGGTGAGCGCCCTGGGTCTCGGCTACTGGAGCTGCGCAACCACGCACGAGCCCGATCCCGCCGAGCACAGCGAGCAGCCCGAGGCCGAGCGGCGCGAGGACCCCGAGCTCGTGGCCGAGGCGATCGCGGCGGAGCGCAACGAGCCGCCGATCTTGCTGCCCGTGCTCAACGAGGAAGCGCTCACCGCCCGCGTGGCCGCGCAGCGACGATTGCTCGGCGGCAACCTGTTCGAGGACGCCCGCGGCAAGCCCGTGCCGTGGCTCTCGCCGCAGGGTGAGCTGCCCCCGGATCTGCAGCAGGACGAGGTCGGTCCCCCGGAGGGCGAGGCCGAAGGAGGCGCGCGGCAGATCGACGACGCGCTGCTCGACAGCCTGCCCGGCTCGTCGGGCCTGGGCGGTGGCGCGGCGGGGGTGGCCGCGAACGCCATGGCGTCCGGCCAGCGCATCAACGGCAACGCGCTCGGCCTGTTCGTCCCCATCGAGGGCCCGCCGGGCGCCGAGCCGCCGCTCGCCCGCTTCTACCGCGCGCTCGAGGAGCTGCGCGCGGGCCACGACGCCGACGGCAAGGTGCGCGTGCTGGCCTACGGCGGCTCGCACACCGACGCGGACGTCTATACCCAGTACCTGCGCACCTATCTGCAGGAGCGCTTCGGCAACGGGGGCCACGGCTTCGTGCACGTGGCCAGGCCCTGGCGCTGGTATCGGCACGTCGACTACCGCGTCGAGGGCATCAAGCACTGGATCACCGAGCACGCGCAGCGCCGCAAGGGCCGCATGGATGGCTTCTACGGCCTCTTGGGCTGCAGCCTCTCCGGCAGCAGCAAGCGTGCGTTCGGCAAGATCGTGCCGCGCGGCGACACGGTGAGCAGCGAGCACGAGATCTACTTCTTGCGCCAGCCCAAGGGCGGCAGCTTCAAGGTGCTCGCCGACGGCAAGATCATCGCCACCGTCAAGACCAAGGCCGACGAGGCCAGTGCCGGCTACCACCGCTTCGTGCTGCCCGAGGGCCCGCACGAGGTCGAGATCAAGCTCGACGGCAACGGCGAGGTGCGGCTATTCGGCATGACCATGGAGCGCGAGTCGCCCGGCGTGGTGGTCGACACGCTCGGCATCACCGGCACGCGCGCCGCCAACATGCTCACGTGGGACCGTGAGATCTGGGCCGACAACGTGGCCCATCGCGATCCCGACCTGGTGATGATGTTCTACGGCACCAACGAGGCCATGGACGAGGACCAGCCGATCGGCGCCTACGAGGACGACCTGCGGGCCGTGCTCGGGCGGATCCAAGAGGCGGCCCCCGACGCGAGCTGCCTCGTCATGGGCCCCGGCGACTTCCCACGCCGCGGAGCCGATGGCGTGTGGGTCAACCGCCCGCGGGTGGACGAGCTCATCGAGGTCCAGCGCCGCGTGGCCATCGAGCTCGGCTGCGGCTTCTGGGACACCAAGGCGTTCATGGGCGGCGAGCTGTCCATGCCGATGTGGGTCGCCGCGCAGCCGCCGATGGCCAAGCCCGACCACATCCACTTCACCGTGCGGGGCTACGTGCGGATCGGAATGGCGCTGGTGGACGCGATGATGGTCGGGTTCGACGGCGGGGGGCTGCAGGCCGTCGGCGGGTGAGCGGCGGAGCGGGCCGACATGCCGCGCCGCTGCGATCGCTTCGTGGGCTGGGCGCTGCTGGGCGCTGCGATGGCCAGCGGGCGCCCCGTGCAGGCCGCCGTGCCGCTGCGGTGGGAGGCACCCGCCGGCTGCCCCGAGGCCTCGCAGGTGCAGGCCTGGGTCGATGCGCTGGTGGAACCGAGCGCATCCGGTCGCGCACGGGGTGAGGTGGTGGCGACGGCCGGCCGCTTTCGCTTGACGCTCGAGATCATGACCCCGAGCGGGACCATCGAGCGAGACCTCGAAGCCCTGCAGTGCGAGCCCTTGGCCCGGGCCGCGGCGGTGGTGGTGGCCGTGGCCGTCGATCCCATCGAGGCCGAGGCGCGTGCGAGCGTGCCCCAGCCACCGCTGCTCGCCGTGACCGCTGCCGCGCCGACGGCAGCCGCTCGACCATCCCCCGCGGAGCCCCGCCGCTCGACCATCTCGGCCGCGGCACCCGATCCCCCGGCCGGCTCGAGGCGCTGGCGACCACGCTCGCTGATGCTCGGTGCAGAAGGAGGTGCAGGCGCGGGCCTGCTGCCCGGCGCCCATGCGACTGCGCAGGCCTGGGCGGGCCTTTCGTGGCGCAGGCTCGAGGCCCAGGCGATGGCCATGCATCGCTTCGGTCGGCTCGTCGAGCAGCCCAGCGGAGGCGGGGCCTCGATCTCCGCGACCACGGCCGGCGTGGCGCTCGGGCCCGTGATGCACGAGCGACGCTGGAGCTTGCGCCTGCTCGCCGCGCTCGAGGCCGGGGCCATGGTCGCGGACGGCCGCGGCCTCCGAAACCCTCGCACCGCCGTGAGCCCGTGGCTGGGGGTGGGGCTGCGGCCCGGGGTCGCCTGGTCACCGGTCGCCTGGCTCGCGCTGCGGGGCGAGATCGGCCTCACCGCTTCGATCCTGCGGCCTCGGTTCACCATCGCGGGCGGCCCGCTCATCCACCAAACGTCGCTCCTGGAGGCCAGAATCGGGCTTGGGCTGGAATTCCGCATCCCCCTCGATCCATCGGCACGCGAGCGGGGACCAAGGAGCTAGGGATGCTCGCCTCGCCAGAGCCAACGCCCTCCCCCTCCGCCGGCGCGGCGATCGCGCGACGGTTCCGGGAGATCTACCTGCGCGAGCTCGACTTCGTGTGGACGGTGCTCTTGCGGCTCGGCGTCGACGAGAGTCACGTGGAGGATGCGGCCCACGACGTGTTCGTGGTGGTGCACCGGCAGCTCGAGCGCTTCGAAGGGCGCAGCAGCGAGCGGACGTGGATCTACGCGATCGCGCGCCGAGTCGCGTGGCGTCACCGCAGGAGCGAGCACCGCCGTGCTCGCCGCCACGCCGTGCTCGCAACGGTGAGCCCCGCCCCGACGGATCTCGACGACCAGCTGCGCAGTCGAGAGGCCCGCGACTTGCTCGCTGCGTTCCTCGACACGCTCGATCGACCCAAGCGCGACGCCTTCGTGCTCGGCGAGCTCGAGGCGCTGTCGCGAGCCTCGCTCGGCCGCGCGCTGGGCGTGAGCCCCGGCACTGCCTACTCGCGGCTACGCGCGGCCCGGGCTGCCTTCACGGCCGCGTTCGGCCCCGACGGCCCACACCGCGCGCTGGTGTCGAGCCACGCGAGCGCGCGCGAGCCCGTGCCTCGCGACGCGCGACATCGACTGTGGCTCGTGCTGCCCGGAGGGCTCGGACCGGCGAGCGGTGCGGCGGGCACCAGCGGGGCCGTGGCGTTCGCGGCCACGCTCGTGGTGGGCGTGGGGTTGTTGGGCGCGCTGGCAGCGGGATGGCCGGCGCTGGCGGGGAGGCGGGATCTCGCCGGCGATGCTGCGGTGTCGCGCGCCGGGACCCGGGGAATCGAGCGAAGCGAGCACCCGTCCGACGCCGCGGGGCCGCTCGATGCCGCTGCGCAAGGAGAGCGCCCCGCCGCCGAGCCCTCGATTCCGGCTCGCGAGCGATCGGGGCTCGAGCCTCCGCCCATGGTCCAGCGTGCGCCTCGGCCGAGCATCGAGGCTCCGCTCGCTCGAGCGTCGCGGGCCGAGGGTCGCTCGGCATCGAGGGTTGCAGAGCCCCCTGCGGCCTCGCCTTCACCCGAACCGCTCGCCGAGGCCGTGGTGACGAGCGCCCCGCCCGAAGTGATCGTCGACGCGCTCGCCGAAGAAGCCTCGCTGATGGCCGAGGCCCGCGCCGCGATGCGAGCCGAGCAGTGGGATCGTGCCCGCGTGCTGCTCGGACGCCATGCCGAGCGCTTCCCCGCGGGGCTCCTCGCCAGCGAGCGGCGGATATCGGCGGTGGTCGTGGCTGCGCGCGAGCTGCGTCGGTGATCACCTTGCTCTCCGAGAGTGATCAGCCTGGCCCGTGCCGGGGACCAAGAGGGTGATGAGACGCCTCCCCCCTCCCACCCTTCGCATCGTCGCCTGCACCACGCTCATGCTCGCTGCCGCTTGTTATCTCGACCCCAAGAGCGTGGGCGACGAGGACACCAGCACTGCATCCGGCTCTGCGTCGAGCTCTGCGTCGAGCAGCGATGGCACCAGTGACGCGAGCAATGTCGACCCCACCACCATGGGTGACACCGCCCCCGGCGGCGACGACGACGACGGTCTCGGCGAGGCGCTCGAGGAGTGGGAGGGCGTAGAATTCCACCGTCTGCTGCGTGCCGCCGACGGCAGCGTGCTCACGCTCGGCCTCGATCCTCCGTTCGACGGCAGCAGCGTCCACGCCTTCGAGCTCTGGGGGACCGAGACTTCGTCGAGCACCTGGACCGCGCGCTACTTTGGTGATTTCGCCGTCGGTACCGACGGCTACCTCGCATTGGGTGGGTGGGTGCACCCCGATGGCGACATCCTCGCATCGGACGCGTACTTGTGGCTGCTCGGCGATGATGGCGACATCCCCGTGCACGAGCTGATGCTGACGAGCGGCTCGGCGTTCGTCGGCGAGGTCGAGGTCGGAGGCGGCATGCTGTGGACGATGACCACCCAGGCCACCAACCCCGAGGAGCTCCATCTGGCCGTGCTGCGTCGGCACGGGTCCGAGGGAGCCGTGGAGACCGAGCTCGCGCTGCTCGCCCCTTCGACGACCCTCGCCGTCGACGTCGACGGATTCGCCTACAGCATCGGCGCCAGCGCGCCCCCCCTGCTCCACCGCTTCGACCACGATGGATACGAGGACTGGTCGTTGCCCGCGGGGCTTGGAGTCACCGGCTTCCAGGTCCTGCACGCCCGCCCCGGGGCGCCGGGCGTGGTGGTCGTCAGTGACGTCGTGGGCGGCGTGCACGTGCAGGAGCTCGACGGCGACGGCATCTCGCTGCATGAATTCTTCGCGCCGGCGATGGCATCTCCGGTTCCGCCGGCCGCCGACGTCGGCGATGCGATCTTGCTGGCCCACCCGCTCCCGCCCGACGCATACATCGTGGAGGCGCGAAGCATCGACGGCACGCCGTTGTGGTCCGCCACCCGCAGCGTCACCGACGCATCGAACATCGCCGTGGCAGACGTGCTGGCGATTCCCGGCGGCGCGGTGGTCATCGGCCAAGCCGTGCGCGACGGCACTGGCTTCGGCTTCATTCGCTTCGTCGTGGCACCGTGAGCGGGCCGCTACTTCGTCTTCGCCTCGAACCGATAGTCGCGATCGTACGTCCGCACGTGGATCACCCCGTCCTTCTCGAGGATCACCTCGGGCCCGCTCTTGACCTTGATGCGCTGCACGACCTCGCCGGTCTTGCCGTCGAGCACGAACAGGAAGTCGGGCTCCGCCGTGAAGCCGTAGCCGGTGATCACCCAGCCGTCGCGCACGAGGAAATTATGCGAGTTGCTCACCAGCGGCTCGCTGCGCCACAGCACCTCGCCCGTGGCGGGCTCGATGGCCGTGATGAAGGCATTGAGCCCGCCCGTATCCGAGGCGTAGCCCATGTGGCGGGTGGACACGAACAGCACGCCGTCTTGGACCTGCGCCCACGCGATCTCTTGCCGGCCATGGCCGCCATCGCCGGGTACGTGGCCATAGGCCGAGAAGTCGAGCGCGCCGAGGGACTCGCCCGCGTCGTCACGGATCACCACGCGGTGGTGGTCGCGGCTGTAGCCGAGCCGGTAGATCGCGATCGAGCAGCCCGGCCCGCGAATCGCCTCCACGATCTCTTCGCCCTGGAAGGTGGTGGGGATCTCGGGCGGAAGCGGATTCTTGGGCGTCGGCGCGGGCACGAGCGGCAGCGGTGGCGCGCCGAGCTTGGCTCGCATCGCCGCCATGGCCTTGGTCCCGGACGGGGATGGGGGCAGGTCCCACGTCGGTAGCTCGAGATGATTGCGCTCGAACCATTTTTCTTCGTCGATGATCCCGTTGCGCTTGGCCGAGCGCTGCACGAGCGTGGGTCGAGGCCCTTGCTTGATCGGGGCCTCGGCGAAGAGCGTGTATGCGAGCGGCGGCGCCGGTAGAACGCGGGGCTCGGGCTCCTCGCGCGACATCGGGGCGGGGGCGAGGGGGACGGTGGTACCGGCGGGTGCGGGGTTGGTGGGCGACGGGGTCGGCGACGGGGTCGGCGACGGGTTGGGCGACGGGGTGGGTGCGGGGGATCGGGTTGGGTCGGGCTTCGGCTCGCCGCTGGGGGAGGCCGCGGGCGAGCGGTCGGCGGCGGCCTCGGTGAGCGGCTGCTCCGGTGCGACGGGATCGGCCGCGTCCGTCGGCGGGTCGCGATCGCAGGCCGAGCTCGATGCGAGCAAGCAACCGAGGACCAACCACGACCCGCGTGCCACGAGATAGGGTTGCACCCGCGTAGACCGCCGTCAAATGGCCAAAGCGACGGCGCTGCTTGACATATATGATAATGCTTATATATTGCGGCGCATGAGCGAGAGCATCGCCATCGTTTCCGTTCCCGTCTCCGATCAGGCGAAGGCCAAGGCCTTCTACACCGAGACCCTCGGGTTCTCGGTCGTGCGCGACAATCCCATGGGTCCGCAGCAGCGGTGGGTCCAGCTCGCGCCGAGTGGTGGTGGGGTCAGCATCACGCTGGTCACCTGGTTCGAGTCGATGAAGCCGGGGTGCCAGCAGGGGTTGGTGCTGACCACTGGTGACATCGAGGCGCGGCGGGCCGAGCTCGCGGCGCGGGGGCTCGGGATCTCCGAGGTGGATTCGCAGCCGTGGGGGCGATTTGCGACGTTCAAGGATCTCGACGGGAACGGGTGGGTGCTGCAGCAGCCGCCGGTCGGGGACTGAGCGGCGGTATGCGTGCGGCGGCCGGTTCGGTGCATGCGAGCGGGGATGATGGGAGCGATGCGAACCCGTACCGCGCCGTGTCCGATGGAACGCGGCGGCGGATCCTCGACGTGTTGGCGGATGGCGAGCGCTCGGTGAGCGAGCTGCTCGAGGGCTTCGACGAGCTCAGCCAGCCCGCCCTGTCGCAGCACCTCAAGGTGCTCCGCGACGCGGGGCTGGTGAGCGTGCGGCGAGACGGGCGGCGGCGGATCTATGCGCTGGATCCACGGCCGCTGCGGGAGATTCGCGACTGGGTGGCGCACTACGAGCGGTTCTGGGACGAGAAGCTCGTGGCGCTCGGACAGTTCTTGGATGGAGACGCGTGATGGCTGGGAGCATCGAGAAGGAGGCCTGGTACCCGCATCCGCCCACGCGGGTGTGGATGGCGCTGACCGACAGCGATGCGCTGGCGCGGTGGTTGATGCCCAATGACTTCGAGCCGCGGGTGGGGTGCGAGTTCACCATGCGGACGAAGCCGGCACCGGGGTTCGACGGGGTGGTGCGGTGCAAGGTGCTGGAGCTGGATGAGCCGCGGATGATGGCCTGGCGGTGGGCGGGGGGTGGGATCGAGACGGTGGTGCGGTTCGAGCTGGCGGCGGAGCGCGAGGGGACGCGGCTGCGGCTGGTGCAGACGGGGTTCAAGGGGGTGAGGGCGCGGATGGTGAGCGTGATCTTGGCGAGGGGGTGGGCGAAGATGTTGGTGGGGTCGCTGAAGCGGGAGATCGAGGGTGGCACGGGCTCGGGCCGCGAAGTGGATGCGCCGTAGCGAGATCAGCCCGACGTGAAGGGATCGACGGAGCCACCGATTCGCGGCAGCAGCGCCACAGTGCGCTTCTTAGGAGGAAACCGCGGGTTGCCGATGGCCTTCTCGATGCACGTGGCCAGCGAGCCACTGGCATCGATCGTTCGGCCCTCGACTCGGCCGTCTTCGTCGATGGACAGCCTGATCACGACGACTTCGCCGATGCCGAGCGATTTGCATGATCGTTCCACCTTCGCCTTGATCTCACGCGCGATGCGCCTGGCGGCTTCCTTGTCGGACTCGGGCGGAGGTGGTGGTGTCAGTGGGCGCGGCCGCGGCTTGGAATGGCGCGACGCACCGGCAGCGGTGCGAGGCACGTCGCTTGGGGACTTGGCCGGGTCGGCAGGCCGAGCCGAATCGTCGACGGCACTGGTGGGTTCGGCTGCCGTACCAGGAGGAGCCGTGAGCGCGGGAGGTGATACCGTCGTTGGTAGATGCGGGGTATCCGTGAGCGACGGCGTCGTGAGCTGCGGCTCCACGGGTTGAGATTCTTCGTCCGATCCCACCGCGAGGATCACTCCCATCGCCGACGTCAGAGCGATCGCGATCGCCCCGAGCGCCGCGAGTAAGGCTGTTGGCCACGTGCCCGTGGCTTTGGAGGGTGATCGCATCGCGATGGCGCTCGTGTCGTCGTAAGCCGATCCGAAGCGGCGGGCGAGCGCGCCTGTCGGCGCCTGGTGTGCGAGGTTGCCCGTCGGTTGAGTGGGTGGCGGTGCATGAGGGAAGACGGTGGGAGGCACTGGAACGACGGGCGGACCAGCGACTGCTTGGAGAGGAGTACCCGTAGGAGCTCGAGCGAGTAACGCAGCCCCCTGGCTCGCAAGCGCCGGAATCGTCCGTCCGCGAATCGGTGGGGCCGGAGCGGGGGCTTCGAGCGGAGTCGCGGGCGCAGCCACCGGTGACCGCATCGGCGCATGGAACGTGGTCGGCTCGATCTGCTGCTGGAGCGACTTGGGGCTCCGCCGCAGTGTGGTGTTGGCATTCGTATCGGTGTGGGCCCGAGCGCGGGGCACCGAACCGATGGTGCCCGACCGCACTTTGGTGCCGCTCACCGACCGTAACGCCTGGCCGAATTCTTCCATCGTCGCGAAGCGGCTCTCGGGCTGCTTCTCCATCGCACGCAGCACGACGGCCTCGAGCGCCGCGGGAAGGTCTTGCCGCAGCTCTCGCAGCGGCCGTGGTGGCTCGGACACGTGTCGCGTCACGATCTCGTAGTTGTTCTTCCCCATGAACGGCACGCGCCCGGTGAGCAGCTCGTACGCGACCACGCCGAGCGAGTACACGTCCATGCGCGGGTCGTTGGCGCCGCCGTAGGCCTGCTCGGGGGCCATGTACTTGGCGGTGCCAAAGATCTCGCCCGTGCCGGTGAGGTTCTTGCCGAGCACGCTGTCGTCCGTGGGGACGACGATCTTCGCGATCCCGAAGTCGAGCAGCTTCACGAAGTCTTGCAGGCCCGCGCCCTCGAGCACGAAGATGTTCGACGGCTTGATGTCGCGGTGGAGGATCCCGCAACGGTGCGCGGCGGCGAGGGCGTCGGCGGACTGGGCGAGGAGGTGCTGCGCGCGGGGCCACGGGAACGGGGCGGGGAGGTGCTTGCGGAGGATGTGGTGGAGGTCGTGGCCCTCGAGGATCTCCATCGCGAAGAACACGGAGCCGTCGGGGGTGTCGCCGAAGTCGGTGATCTGCACGACATTGGGGTGGCGGATCTGCGAGGCGGCCCGGGCCTCGCGGCGAAAGCGATCGCGGAACTTGGGGTCGGCGGCGTGCTGGGGGGAGAGGATCTTGATCGCGACCTTTCCGCCGAGGCGGAGGTGCTCGGCCTCGTAGACGGTGCCCATGCCGCCAGCGCCGATGATGCGGGTGAGGCGGTAGCAGGTGGCGATGATGGTGTCGGGCAAGGGGGCGGGGGGCATAAGATGGGCGCCCGTCGGAAGGACGAGTGATCGCAAGGCAGTCTAACTCATGGCTGGAGGCGCTCTTGCGCAAAACGGTGATCCCGAAGGTGCCATGACAACCCTTCGGAGCCGGTATCGGCCCTCTGGACGACAGTGGTCATCAAGTGATCGTTTAGGCCAGCATGAAACGATAAGACTTGAGACGGTGCCACATCCAAAGCTCGATGCATCGATCAGCAGATCTCCACGAGAGTGGCCGCGGTGGCGACCTGGACGCTGCTAGTGCTCAAGCCGCCTGATTCTGAGCGGCTCTTGGCAAGTACTTGAAGACGGCGCGAGCCTTCGTGGTGGTGAAACCCCAGCTGAAGCGGAGCCGCTCGCGGTTGACGCGGCGGTTCCACTGGCGCACCTGGGGGTCGAGCACGGTGAGGGACTCGAATCGGCGCCGGCCCATGCACTGACGGTTGAGGATGCCGATCTCGATCTCGGCTTGGTTGAGCCAGCTGCCGTGCTTGGGGGTGTAGTGCACGGTGAAGCGCGACCACAGGATCCGGCCAAGGAGCTCACCGTAGTGCTTGGTCAGGGACCTGACCGTGTGCGAGTTGAGATTGTCCATCACCAGGTGAATGGTCCGCACGCCTGGGTAGCGGTGCGCGATGAGCATCAGGGTCTTGGCGAATTGGGCCCCGCTGCGGTTGGGGGTCACCCTGGTGATGTGCTTGCCCGCCAGCCGGCTCGACCACGCAGAAGATGTTGGCCGTTCCCTGACGGACGTACTCGTAGTCGAAACGGGCGGGCTTACCGGGCATTGCAGGGCTGGCTTGCCGCTTCTCCCCATGCAGCTGCACCGCTCGCTCGTCGAGGCAAACCACGGGCTGTTGCGGGTCAAGCGGCCGCTCGTACACCTCGAGCACGTCTTCCATCTTGTGGATGTACTCGTCGTCGAGCTTGGGCACGCACCACATTTTTTTCCCGCCACGGCTTGAGGTCGTGGTCGCAAAGCAGAACGCGGATCGTTTCATGGCCGACTTTGTCGACGATGCCGCGTAGGATCGCCTGTTCTACGACGAGCCCGATCGTCCAGCGAGCATGGCCATCGGGTGGCGCCGAGCAAACCATCGCGAGGATGTAGGCCTCCTGCTTGTCGGACAAAATCTTGGCATGGCCCGGACGAGGAGCCTCGGTCAGGGCCCGCTCCAGACCCTCCTGCTCGTAGCGTGCCCTGATCCGGCGCACGGTGGCCTCTCCGCAGCCCACGGCGGCGGGCACGTCGCTGGGGGCCCAGCCCTCATCCAACAGCAGCAGGATCCGTACGCGCGTCAACGTGCGGGCAGAGATCACCCCCTTGCTGGTCAGACCTTCAAGGTGGCTTCGCTCGGCAGGCGAGAGGTCGACGGGATGCGCGTCTTTGCGAGGCTTGCGGCGCTCCCTACCTTCGGTCTTCACAGCCGGGAGCGCCAGGCAAGCCGATCGCCTTCAGCGGTAGCGGCACTAGTGAGGCAGGGAGCCGCCTGGGATCACAAGCGTGAGATTCGAACCAGATTCACGCCCGCCGCCGGGCCCGGTGAGGAGCAAGCCTGGCATCGCTACTACTCCACGCTCTACTACGACATTTGGTCCAATATCCACTACGGTTACGTCGGCATGGCGTGTGAATTCACGGCCGATGGATTACTCGACGGGGCCGGGCTCGAGCAGCTCGGCTCGGACTTGGTCCGGCTCACGCGCCCGCGGTCGACCGCCGGCGTGAGCGGCATGCGTCGCTTCGACGACTCCCTCCGACCGCGCCGCCATCCGCATCGGGACCACGCTCTACCCCGCCGAGGCAACGAGCACGAAGCTGGTGAGCGAGGTGGTGGGCATGTCGAGCTCTCCAGCAAGCCCTATCTACCGTAGCCGCGTTGGCCGGGAGCCCGGCCCATAGCATCTGGTGGCGTCCCTGCGCTGGGAGTGTGTCGGGATAGCGCATTGAGGGGTCTGATCTGGGGAGTATGTGGGATGCAGTCCGGACTAAAGCTTCATATATTTACCGTACCCCTTTGGCATTTTCGCCCGGGCTACCCATTCTGGGTGATTCCCTAGCGCATCTGGCTGAGTATCCAGTCCTTCAAGAATGGGAAAGAGAAGGCCTGTTCCATGGTCTTCGATAACGTAAGCGGAGAACCCTAGCGACTTATCGAGCACTTCGTTCTGCCGCGGCAACAACTGGTACTGCCACGGAGAACACCAGTCCGCAATATCCTCACCACCGTTGACCAAATCCATATGGGTGCGGATCTCCTGCCGCAGGAAGAAGCCGTATGATTCCGGATGGTTGCGGAGCCGAAAACTAGGAGGAGGGCCTCTTGCCGGGTACGGTTGGGTTGCGAAGCCAACAACCGAACCAACCAAGA
>Ga0315912_10001040_pt1 | contig 37601 bp, 30 predicted proteins | sample VfabasoilMG_FD_204469 | JGI IMG/M metagenome (GOLD analysis project Ga0315912, IMG submission 204469) | Garden soil microbial communities collected in Santa Monica, California, United States - V. faba soil | ecosystem: Environmental > Terrestrial > Soil > Garden | place: USA: California... | reverse complement strand
CCTACTCCCCCTCCCCCGCCGTGAACCCCATCTCCTGCTTGCGCTTCCTCCGCACCTTCAACAGCGCCGTCACCGCGCGCCCGTACCGCATCCGCGCCGCATCCGGCGCCAAGCCGCCCAGCGCCGCACCGATCTCGTCCCAGCGGTTGTCGCCGAACTCGAGCAGGCGCAGGCTGAGCACTTCGCGCTGCTCGTCGGTCAGCTCCTCGGTGCAGGCCAGCAGGTCTTCGAGGTCTTCGCGCGCGCCGAGCACGGTGATGACGTCGGGGCCGAGGGCCATGGGGTCGAGCGTGAGTTCGCCGCTGGAGAGGGAGGAGCGCACGCCCTCGAGGGCGTGGTCGCGGCGGCGGTCGCGCTTCTTGGCGTGGTGGTACTCGGCGGCGGCGCGGATCTGGTTCTCGGCGATCTTGGCCAGCCAGTGGATGAAGCTCTTCTCGTCCTGCACCTCGAAGCGGTCGAAGCCGCGCAGGGCGGCCACGAAGGTCTCCTGCAGGATGTCGCCCGACTCCATGTAGCCGCGCATGCGCTTGCCCATGCGCATGCGGATGATCGAGCGCACGCGCTCGTAGTAGTGCTGGAAGAGCCGGTTGAGCGCCTGCTGGTCGTTGCCCTGGGCGCGCTGCACGAGCTGCAGGCTCATGGTGACGGCGGCGTCGGGGATGCCGCGCGGGCGCGGCGCGTCGCCACTGCCGGGCGGACCGCTCGTGGACTCGTCATGCATGTGCGTGGCTCCTCGGCACCCCCCGGGCCCGGCGACCGGCCGAGCCGACCTGGACCGAAGCATGAGCCACCCTGCGCGGCTGTCAAGCTCCGCGCCCGGCGGCCACGGGCTCAGCGCGCTGCGAGGTCCACGGCCAGGACGTCGAGGCCCCGCCCGTGCAGCTCCACGCCCTGCAGCACGAGCAGCGTGTCGCCAGCCCGCAACGCGGTCTGCTGGCTGCCGGCGAGCACCTGGCCGCTGCCGGCCACCACGGTGAGCAGGCCGAAGGCCGCCTCAGGGCGGTAGTCCAGGCGGCCACCGCCGACGCGCGCCCGGGACAGCCGGAAGGCCGGGCCGTCCACGAGCCGGGTCCAGCCGCCGGCTGCCGCCGCGCTGCGCAGCGGGGCGGGCGCCGGGCGGTCGCGCAGGGCGTCGGCGGCGCGCTCGAGGTGCAGCTCGCGGCCCCGGCCCCAGTCGTGCATGCGGTAGGTGGCGTCGGAGTTCTGCTGCACCTCGAAGAGTGCGAGCCCGCCTTCCAGGGCGTGCACCGTGCCGGCCGGCACCGAGATCGTGTCGCCGGCCTGCACCGGCACGTGGGCCATGAGGGCCAGCACCTCGTCCGTGCCGGCGCCGGCGCGCAGGGCGGCCATCAACTGCGCGCTCGTCACGCCGGCGGCCAGGCCGAGGTGCACCACGGCGCCCGGGCTCGCCTCCAGGATGTGCCAGGCCTCGGTCTTGCCGCGCCGCAGGCCATGGCGCTGCGCCACGGCGTCGTCGGGGTGCACCTGAAGCGAGAGGCGCTCCTCGGCATCCAGGAACTTGAGCAGCACGGGGAAGTCGGCCGCGCTGGGGCAACCCCGGCGGCGGCCCGGGCCGTCGAGCCAGGTGGCGAGCGTGGTGGAGGATCCGGCCGCGGCCGCGCCGCGCTGGCCGCGCGCCGCCGCGGCGGGCGAGGTGTCCGGCGCGCTGGCCAGGGCCGTCTCGGTCCCGGGGTACGAGCTGGCCAGCCACCATTCGCCGCAGGGCTCGCTCGTGTCCCAGCCGAAGCGCTGCGCGATGCGTCGACCGCCCCAAGGGCGGGGCACGGCGCGCGGGGCCAACAAGAGGAAGGCGGGCTCGCTGGCGGTGCGCAAGGTGGCTCCGGTCACGGGACGTTCTCCCTGGGTGCGCGGGCTGCCGCCGTCGGGGGCCGCCTGATCGCTCCTTCGGCCGGGCTCGCTGCGCGCTTGAGTCGCAGCGGATGGGGGCGATCCCGCAGACGGGCGGCTGCCCGCCGCCACCGTCGTACTCGGGCGCGCCTCGCCGCTCCTGGCCTCGACCGGCGGCCAGCGCCCGTCCGCGTCGCGCACCAGCGGGCACGCCTCGAGCACGTCGCCGCGTTCGACCCGGCCGTAGACGTGCGGGAACAGCGCGCCGCCGCGCGAGGGTTCGACCACCAGCCGCGGCCCGAGCGCCTGCGGATCGAGGCGCAGCAGCAGCACGCGGCGGGCCTGCGGGTAGTGCACCGCCAGCGTCTCCAGCAGCTGGCTGGCGAAGGACGCGTGCACGAAGCCCTCGGGGCCCGGCTCGGCCGGCCGGCCATCCAGCGTGATGTGCCAGATGGGCTCCAACGGCCGCGGCGCGCCGGGCCTCAGCCCAGCACCTCGTCCAGCCGGTCGATGATGAGCGCCGACCAGGTCTCGAAGCGGCCGCGCTCGCGGGCGGCCAGCTCCTTCAGCGCGCGCCGCCCGATGAACGAGCCCTGCAACTGGTGCGTCTCGCGCACCGACACGGCCGGCCGTTCGCAGCGCGCTACCTGCACCAGCCCGAAATGCACCGAGCCCACGTCGCCCGACTCGTCGTTGATCACGCCCACCGACTGCAGGGCGTAAGGCGTGTCGAGCACCAGTTCCTCGTCCAGCTCGCGCCGGCAGCCGGCCTCGAGCACCGCGCCCGGCTCCTCGCCCAGGCCGTCGACGGGGTTGATGTGCCCGCCGACGCCGATCGAGAGCTTGCCGTGCAGCCGGCTCTCACCACCGGCCTTCAGGCGCTCCAGCAGCAGCACCTCGTCGCCGTGCGCCACGAGCGTGTAGGGGATGATCTGCTTGAACGAGCTGTCCTGCTCGGCGTGCCGCCGCTCGACGAAGAAGCCCCGCCGACGGATGCGCTCGGTCCAGGTGGCCACGCGCCCGTCCTCGCGCGCCGCGACCAGCCCGTGCGGGAACGAGAGGTCGAACAGCTCGTAGCGCTTGACGACGTAGACGAATTCCATGCGCGTTCCGCGGTGCGGGGCTGGCGGGGAGCGCCGGTCGGCGCCCCCGGTCCGAGACCGCCAGCCACCCGCAGCAGGGCCGGCGCGCCTCGAGGCGGCGTATGATACGCGGCTCGTCGGCACGCTCAGCCAGCCCTGCTCGGCAGGAGCGGCCCGCAGCGACCGAGGCGCGCGGTCCAGCGCCGCGCCGCGCACACCGCTCATTGACAGTCCGTTCGAATTTCTGGGACTCCGAGAGAGCCAGACGGCCGCCGCCCGCAGAGGCCCCTCGGGGTCGCTGCGGGGGGAGGAAAGTCCGGGCTCCACAGGGCGCGGTGGTGGGTAACGCCCACCGGTCGCAAGACCAGAGCCAGTGCAACAGAAAGCAAACCGCCTCGGCAAAGTGCCGCGGTAAGGGTGAAACGGTGCGGTAAGAGCGCACCAGCGGGGCGGGTGACCGCCTCGGCTCGGTAAACCTCACCGGGAGAAAGCCCGCATAGGGAGGGATGACGCTGCCCGCGTCGCCAAGACCTCCGGGTAGGGCGTTCGAGGCCGTCGGCAACGGCGGCCCTAGAGACATGGTCGTCACCGGCCTCCGGGCCGGAACAGAACCCGGCTTACGGCTCTCTCGGAGTCCCTTTCGATCGGCGCCCGTCGGGCGCGCGGCACCCCTCGCGTCTGCGCGTGCCAACGCCCACTCCTCGGGATGCTTCAGCCATCCCTCGTGCAGCGACGATGAGCAGGGCGAGAGGAGCACGAGGGGCATGTCCGATCGTCCGACGCCACCACCCGAGCAGCCATTTGTCGGCTTGACGATCAGTTGGGATGGGGATAGTGTCTGCCCAGGACCAATACCCCCTCACCGCGCGTTTCGGGACGCGTCACATTGGTCCGGGAAGAGCCGTCCCGCACCGGCCACACCAGAGTTCGACACCGTGACAGCTTCGCAGCGGCATGGCATCTCGTTCTTGACCCTGGTGATCATGGGCGCCTTGGTCGTCCCGATCCTGGCCTTCACGGCCTCGGGCGGCGCAGCCGGCGCGCCTGAACTCGAGGCGACCCACCAGGTTGCGACCCACACCGGCGGCACCCTGCTCATGGCGCCGCCGCCGGTCACGCTCGTGCTGCTCGGCGTGGCCCTCGTGGCGGGCGCCGTGGTGCGGCGCGTCCGCAAGACCGCGCCGGCCGAAGCCTGAGCGGACGCGCGTCGCCGGCCGAGCGCCGGGACGGGCGCCGAGCGGTCGCGAGCCGGGACGGGCGCCGAGCGGTCGCGAGCCGGGACGGGCGCCGAGCGGTCGAGCACCAGCTCCGGCGAAGTCGGCTTTCGACTGCTGCCGGCGCGTCCTCTACCGGGCTGGGATTTCCGGCCCTACTGGCTCCTCTGGCTCCTCTGGCTCCTCTGGCGGCTCGTCGGCGGAGCCGCTCCCTGCCGGGCCGCGCGCCTCGCGCTGCAGCACCGACTCCAGGATGACCAGCGCGGCCACCGAGTCCCGCCGACGCTTGCGGTCGCTGGGGCGCAGGCCGCCTTCGCGCAGGCGCTGCTCGGCCTCGTCGGAACTGAGGCGCTCGTCCTCGTAGGTCAGCGGCAGGCCGAGGCTCGCCGCCAGGCTGTCGCCGAAGCGGCGCACCTCGCGCGCCATCGTGCCCTCGCCGCCGTGCATCTCGAGTGGCAGGCCCAGCAGCAGGCGCTCGATGCCGCGCTCCTCGATCAGGCGGCGCAGGGCGGCCAGGTCCTCGGCCGGGCTCCGGCGCTGCAGGGCGGGCAGCGGGTGGGCCAGCAGCCCGAGGCCGTCGCTCACGGCCAGGCCATGCCGCACGCGGCCGTAGTCGATGGCGAGGATGCGCGCGTGGATGGCCGGGCTCCGGGTCGTCCGCCGGCCTCCAGCGGGCCGGCCGTTCCCCAGCATCGCCGTCGCCCGGCGGCGCGTCGAGCGCAGCGCGTCATGCTCGCGTCGGTTTCCAGGGTTTCGGGAAGCCGGTTATCGTCGGAGGCGTCGCAGGTTGGCGCCGTGGCGTCAGGCCTGCCTCGGCAGGGGGCAGCAGGCAGCCGGCCGAGCCCAGAGCGTCGGAGCAAGACTGTCATGAGCAGGTCCAGCGTGGCGACATGGGTGGGTCTGGTCGGGTTCGGTCTGCTCGCCGGCAGCGCGCCGGCACTCGCGCCGGGTGACCCCGTGCAGGACGTGGCCGGCGCCGGCCCGACCTCGGTCGCCCTGCTGGAGCCCGCTCCGCCGGCGGCGCCCGCCGACACGAGCCTCGAGGCCGCCATCGCAGCGGTGCAGAGCGTGTTCGACAAGCAGGGCGCCGATCGGCTGCTGAAGGCCATCGACCCCTACTACCGCGTGCGCGGCAACCAGGGCTACCAGCGCAGCCTCGAGCGCTGCTTCCTGCTGCTGCGCGACGCGGGCTTCGCCGACCCGTCGGGCGCCGACCAGCCGCCGGACACGGTGCGCTACCTCGACTTCGGTCCGGTGCTGCCGGCCTGGACGCCCAGCGCCGCGCGCCTCACCGTCGTCGAGCCCGACGTCGGCGTGCTGCACAGCTTCGACACCGAGGCCGGCGCCGAGCGCACCTTCCTGTGCGTCAACTCGTTCCCCACGCGCGAGGGCGGCATCGTCGCGCCGCTGGTGGCCTTCGACCTCAACCGGCCGCCCGAGACCTACGCCGGCACCATCGTGTACGGCAACCTGCCGGCCGAGGCGCTCTTCGAGCGCGCGGTGCAGCAGGGCGGCGCCCTGGGCGTCATCTCCAGCTACCTGCCGGACTACAACGACCCCGAGCGCAACAGCCACGCCATCCACTTCGGCTCCATCCCGTACGACGCCGAGCGGCAGGGCTTCGGGCTCAACGTCTCGCCCGACAAGCGCGACGTGCTCAAGCGCCTGCTGGCCGGCGGCATGGTGTACGTGCGCGTCGAGATCCGCACGCAGTTCTCGAACGAGCGCAGCCGCACGCTGGTCGGCGAGATCCGCGGCACGGACGAGCAGGCCGGCACCATCGTGCTCGTGGCGCACCTCGACGAGCCGGGCGCCAACGACAACGCCTCCGGCGTGGCGGCCGTGGTGGGCATGGCCATCGGCTACCACCGCGCCATCGAGGAGGGCCGCCTGCCGCGTCCGCGGCGCAGCGTGGTGTTCCTCATCGGCACCGAGTTCGAGTGCTCGCGCGAGTGGCTGCGCTCCACCTCGCGCAACGTGGACCTGGCGCTGGTCATCGACATGGTGGGCGAGGACCCCGCCGTCAACGGCGCCGTGCCGCTCGTCGAACGCATGCCCGACCCGGGCGCCATCTGGGACCGCGCGCCGCTCGACATCCACTCCGAGTGGGGCCGCGGCGACGTGCGCGAGAGCGACCTGTCAGGCAACTTCCTCAATGCCTACGTGATGGCCGCGATGCACGTGCGCCAGGCGGCGACCGGCTGGCCCGTGCGCAGCAACCCCTACGAGGGCGGCTCCGACCACGTGTCCTTCCTCGAACGCGGCATCCCCGCTGCCCTGCTCTGGCACTTCACCGACCCCTACTACCACACCAGCCTCGACCGCCTCGACAAGGTGAGCCTGGTGGAGATGGAGCACGTGGCCGTCACCACCCTGGGCCTCGTGCACCACTTCGCGGAGGCCGGCCTCGAGCGCGCCAACGAGGTGCTCGGGCTCGTCATGGCCGCGGCGCGCGAGCGGCTGCAAGCCGAGGCCGCCACCGCGCGCGAGCGCCTCGGCCTGCAGGCCGTGGCCGAGGACGAGACGCAGCGTGCGCTGGTGAGCGATCGCGAGCGCGGCATCCTGGCGGCCTGGAGCCACTGGTACCGCGAAGCCGTGCTCTCCATCGAGCACTTCGAGCCGGGCTATGCCACGCACCCCGAGCGCCGGCTGCTCGAGGAGCGCATCGACGAGGCGCTTGCCGAGCTGCGCCAGCTGGAGCGCGACCACCTCGCCTCCGTGCACGGCGGCGGCTGATCCGGACGACGGCCGGGCGGTTGCGCAGGCGGGGCGCCCGCGGCGGCCTCAGCGCAGCGCGGCCTTGCGGCGTCCGTGCCCGGCCCGCCCGGCGCGCACCTTGCCGGCGTGCGTGTGGTGTCCGCGCGCGCTCGCGGCCTCCTCGCGCCGGCGTCGCGCCGCCTTGCGCCGCGCCCGCAGCCGCCTGGCCCGCTTGGCCTCCCAGCGCGCCACCCACTCGTCCCGATAGGCCTCCAGCTCCTCGATGCTGCGGAAGGTGAGGTCGCTCTCGGCGCCGTCGCGGTCGCACAGCTCGTCGGAGTACTCGCGGCAGATCTGCGGGCGGTCGTCGTAGCGCCCGCAGCGGTTGCCCTCCAGCCAGGTGCACTTGCGGAAGATCTGCAGGAACCAGACGCCGTCGTCCACGAAGATGTTCACGCCCTGGTGGATGATGTACCAGCGCAGGTTCTCGAAGTCGGCCGGCTCCTCCGGGGCATCGATCTCGAGCGCGAAGTAGCTGCAGCACAGGGCCGTGCAGCCTCCGCACTTGGTCTGGGCGAAGGGAACCTGCTGGGGTTTGTCGGCGACTCGGATCATGGCGCAGGTGTAGGGCTTGCCGCGGCCGTGATCAAGGCTGCCCGTCGGTGCCGGGTCCCGCAGCGTCCGCGCCGGAGGCAGCGGGCGCCGCGCCCTCGGCGGCGCGCGCGGCGTCGAGGGCACGTTGCAGGTTGCGGCTCACGAGCGGGTCGCCGGGGCGCAGTGCGAGGGCGCGGCGCAGCTCCGCCGCCGCCTCCTGCGGGCGCCCGAGATCGATCAGCAGGTTGCCGAGGTTGTTGTGCAGCTCGACGGTGTCCACGCCCGCCGCGAGAGCCTGGCGGTAGGCGGCCTCGGACTCGGCCAGCCGACCCAGGCGGCGCAGCACCAGCCCGCGCTGCACGTGCGCCAGGGTCACCTCGGGCTCGATGGCGAGCGAGATGTCGATGAGCCGCAGCGCCAGGGGCAGCACCGCGTCCGGGGGCAGGCTCTGCACCTCGCCCGGGCGCAGCGTGTCGGCCAGGCAACGCGCCGCCATGCCGCGCAACGGGGCCACGAAGTCGTCCTGGCCGGGCAGCGACGGCCGCTCCAGCAGGGCGAGCAGGGCGCTGGCGACCTGCTGCTCGTCACCGCCGCCCAGCAGCGGCCGGACCTCGGCGCCGGTGCGCAGGGACTCGACGAGCAGCGCCAGGCGGAAGGCCGCGTCGCGCTGGCAGGGCAGGGGCGCGAGCGCCGGCCCGGAGGCCGCGCAGGCCTTGTAGCGCCCGACGTACGCGTCGGGGAAGAGCGGCGCGATGGCGATGGCCTGTTCGGTCCACGCCAGCGCGCGATCGCGCAGGGCGGCGGCGCGCGCCGGGTCGCGCTCGAGCGCCGCCTCGGAGCGCAGCGCGCTGGAGGCGTTGGACCACGAGTTGTGATGTCCGCCCACCTCGGTCGAGAGCGGCAGCGCGGCCATGGCCAGCGGCGTGCCGATCGCCGCGACGAGCACGAACGCGCGCCGCGTCGCGCTGCCCGACCGGAGCGTCCGCCAGCCGGCCTCCATCGCCCCGGCCGCCAGGATCGCCAGCGCTGGCAGCGCCGAGAGCCGGTAGCGCCCCATGACGTAGAACAGGACCAGCGAGGCGCCGACGCACAGCACGCCGGCGCGCGGCACGAAGAGCCGCGCCCCGCGCTCGCCGCGCCACGGCAGCAGCAGCAGTCCGAGCAGCGCCCAGGAGCCGAAGACGCTCAGGTCGGAGAGCGGCGTGCGGAGCCAGGGCATGGTCTCGGCGAAGAACGCCCAGTCCTTCACGTCCGGCACCTCGCGCCCGTGGAAGAGGTGCACGAGCTTCTCGAGCGAGCGCTGCAGCGCCACGCCCGGGTGCGCCGCGATGCGCTCGCGCACCTGCCGCCACCACCAGGCCGACACCTCGCGCCCGCTGAGCGGGTGCCCCGCCCCGGCCTCGGCCAGCGCCACGGCGTCCTGCTCCTCGAAGGCGGCGTCGCCGCGTCCCGCGCGCAGCGGTGCATAGAGGATGCCCAGGTGCGGGTCGGGCTCGGCCGGCTGGCCGATGGCCGCGTTGCTCCCGGCCTGGTAGGTGGTGAGCACGAAGTCGCCGAGCCGCAGGTTGTGGATCGTGGCCGGCGCGATGGCCAGCAGCGCGCCGCCGAGCACGAGCGCCGCCGGCACGAGCCCACCCTGCACTCCGGCACGGCTCGCCGGCCGGCCGCGCGGCCGACGCCAGAGCAGCGAGGCGAGCACCAGGCCCAGCAGCAGATAGAGGTTGCCGCGCAACAGGATGCCCAGCCCCAGCAGCAGCCCCAGCGCGAAGGCCCGGCCCCGCCCCCGCTCGCGCGCCTCCTCGACGTCCAGCCAGAGCCAGAGGCAGGCCACGAACACGAGCAGGCCGAGCGTCTCCTTGAGCAGCATCGACTCGTGCAGCACGAGCGGACCCGAGGCCGCCACGATGAGGCCGGCCAGGAAGCCGGCGCGCGCGCCGAGCACGCGCGCTCCGAGCCGCGCCGTGAGGCAGGCCACCAGCAGCCCGAGCAGGTGCTGCACGACGATGATGCCGAAGCGCACGCCCCGGCGCGGGATGGCGAAGGCCGCCTCGTCCACCGGCTCGGGCGGCAGCACCGCGTACACGCGTCCCACGAGCCAGGCGTAGAGCGGCTCCTGGTAGAAGGCCCGCGTGCGCTCGAGCCGGCCGCCGGCCGAGGCGCGCGCGAAGGCGTCGTAGGCGCGCTCGTCGCCGAGCAGGTGCGTGCCGAGCACGCCCACGGGGCCGTCGTCGCCGAGCAGGCTGGCCTCGAACCCGACGCGCACGACCAGCCCGAGCAGCACGATCGCCAGCAGCTGCCAGCGCGGCAGCACGTCGCCCGCCGTCATGGCGCGACGAAGATCGCCAGGTGGGCGTGGAGCGGGCTGGGCACCGTGGCCGGGTCGGTCACGCTGAAGGTGGCCACGCGCTGCGTGAGGCCGAACAGCTCGGCGTAGTCCTGCGCAGCCGCGACGAGTGCGGCGCCCTCTTGCGCCGGCAGCTGGGCCCACAGGCTGGCCAGTTCGGGGCTGTGGCCCCGCGCCCAGAGCGCCGGGAAGACCGCCAGCACGTCCGGATGCCTGGCCAGCAGCCAGGCGCGCGCCGCCGCCTCGCCCTGCCGCTCGGCCGCCAACAGCTCGTGGCACTGGTTGCCGAACAGGTCGATCGTCTCGCGCTGGCCGAAGAAGCGGATGGCGCCCGCGTCGTGCGTGGCGACGACCGCGCGCCGGTCGGTGTGCTCGGCGATCCACCGGCCGGCCGCCACGTTGAGCGCCTCGACGTCGGCGCACTCGGCGGCGAAGCGCTGGCTGCGCTCGGCCGCGTAGGCCGGCAGCCCGCGCATGAGGAACAACACGAGCGCGCAGGGCCCGATGAGCGCCACCGCGTAGTGCGGCCGGCAGCGCAGGCCGGCGTAGGCCGTGCGCACCAGCGACGAGACGCCGGTGCTGGCCAGCACGAGCAGCAGCGGCCAGGCGATGTGCACGTAGCGCGCCCAGTAGAAGGGCACGCGCGGCGGGTCGCCGGCCACCTCGAGCGGCCGCGAGAACAGCACGCCTCCCAGCAGCACGAGCGCCGCTCCCAGCGTGATCGTGCCGAGCGAGTGGCGCCCGCCCTCGAGCGAGAAGATGCCGACGCCCACGGCGAGCGGCAGCGCCCAGCCCCAGCCGGTGTCCCCGCCGAGCGCGGCCAGGGCGCCGAACACGGCCCGCGGCTCGAGCACCATGGCCGCCTTGGTGTCGAAGGTCGCCGGCCAGGGTCGGCCGGACACCACGAGGCAGTAACCCACCCAGGGCAGCAGGCAGAGCAGCATGAGGCTGACGTAGCGCACCACGCCCTGCCGGCGACGCAGCAGCCAGTAAAGCCCGAAGAGCGCCAGCACCAGCCCCTCGGGCCGGGCCAGGGCGAGGCCGGCGGCCAGCAGGCCCGCGCGCCGGGGCAGCTCGTCGAGCAGCGCCTCCACGAACAGCAGGCTGAGCAGGCCGAAGAGCGCCAGCTCCATGCCCGAGAATCGGTCGGCGACGAGCAAGGGGTCAAGGGTCAGTGCCGCGGCGGTGAAGGCCGCCGGCCAGCGCCCCGCCCGGGCGGCGAGGCGCGTGCCGACGATCGCCAGGAGCAGTCCGATCAGCCCGCCCAGCAGCCGCACGCCGTCGTCGGGACGGCCGTCCCAGGCGCGGGCGGTCCCGGCGTCGATGCCGGGCAGGGCCTCGAGCACCTCGGGGTGGCGGTGCAGGCCGTCGGCGATGCCCACCGGCAGCGCGAGCAGCGCGGTCCAGAGCGGGGCGGACACGCCGGTCTCGGGCTGCCCCGGGTTGTAGGCGAAGCCCTGCCCCTCGGCGAAGGATCGGGCGAACACCATGTGAGCCCAGGTGTCGTCCAGCGGGAAGCCCGGCCCGGCCGTGCGCAGAAAGGCAAAACCCACCGCCCCGTGCAGGACGAGGAGAGCCAGGACGATCCGCAGGGACATCCGGCAGAGGCTAGCAAACGCTAGCTTGTGTCACCTGTTCGCTGGGGGCCGACACGAGGGAGCGACGCAGCCGAGAAGGACCCATGCGCCGACTGCTCACCTTCCTCGCCGTGCTCGTGCTGGCAGCTGCCGTGTGGTGGATCGTGCGTCCGCCGGTGGCCCTCGACGACCTCGGTCCGGCGATGCGCCTCGTGACGCGCGACGGCGTGCCGCTCATCCTCGTCGGCGACGCGGCCGGCGACTGGCGGGCCCTGCCGCAGTCGGCGCGCACGCCCGAGGACGGCTACCTGCTGCCGCCCGGCCTGCGCGGCCGTCCGTTCCTGGATGCGCAGGGTGGCGTCGTCGCCCTGCACGCGCATGGCGTGGTGCGCCTCGTCGAGGGCAAGCCCGAGCTCGAGATGCCGCTGCCCGACGTGCTGCGCGTCGACGACGCCTCGCCGGGCATGACGCCCGCGGCGCCGCGCGCACCGGGGCGGGAGGTGCAGCTGGTCGGCCTGGACGCGGCCGACGAACCCGTGCTGCTCTGGCAGTCGCCCGAGGGCAGCCGCCTCTTCGTGCGGGTGCGCATCGCCGACGACTGGCGCCTGCTCGAGCTGCCCGACGGGGAGCCCGCCAGCCCGGTCGGCGGGCCGGGCGCGCGCCTCGTGCTCTCGCCGGCGCAGCGCGCGCTGGCCTTCCTGGGTCGCGACGGCTGGGAGGCCTGGCTCTACGAGACCACGCCGGTCCGGCGCCGCGTCGCCTCCGGCTGCAGCGGTGCGCAGGCGCTCTTCACGCCCGACGGTGCGGCGCTCGTGCTGGACGGCAAGGTCAAGGGGCTCTGGCGCCTCGAACTGGAGGAGGACACACTCCACTTCATGGCCGAGGGCAACCTGGGCCATCACGAGCGCATCCCGTTCAGCGCGGGCTTCCGCCAGATTCCGACCGACGACAGTCCGGGCATCGCCACCCTGATGGTTGCGCCGCAGAGCGACTACCAAGGCTTCCTGCAGATCGTGCAGACGCACCTGTCGGGCGGCGGTCGCTGGAGCTTCGGCGGCGGCTTCCTGCACCACTACGAGCCGGCGGTGTCGCCCGACGGTCGCTGGCTCACCTACGTCCAGGCCCAGCTCGACGCCGACGTGCTCGACGAGGAGCTGTACCTGTTCGACTTCGAGCACCCCGACCGTCCGGCCCTGGCGCTGGCGCGGCGCACGGGCGGGCGCCCCGGACAGGGGCCGGCCTTCGTCGGCGACGGTTCGGTGCTGGTCTTCATCGCGCGCGGGCGCGTGCAGCGTTTCGAGGTGCCCGTCCAGTGAACACGACTCCAGAGGGTCCTGCCGTGTCCCGCTTCCTGTCCGGCGTGGTCTGCGCCGCCTGGCTGTGCCTGCCCACCGGCCTCGTCGCGCAGCAGCTCTTCGAACTGCCGCGCGGCGATGCCGCCTTGCCGGAGACCAGCGCGGCCGAACGCGAGTCGCTGCGGCGCATCGAGGCGCACCTCGCCTTCCTGGCCTCGGACGCCCTCGGCGGGCGCGAGACGGGCACGGTGCACGGGCAGATCACGGCCGCCTATCTCGCCGCGCAACTGCACTCCTTCGGGCTGCAGCCGGCCGGCGACGACGGCAGCTACCTGCAGGCCTATCCGCTCGTGCGCACCTGGCTCGACATCGACAACCTGCTGCTCGAGGTGGTGGCCCCCGACGGCACGCGCACGTCGTTCAAGGCGCTCGACGACTACGCCGTGCGCGACAGCGGCGCGCAGGGCTGCGCGCTCGAGGCCGAAGTGGTCTTCGCGGGTCACGGCCTGGTGCACGCCGAGAGCGGGCTGGACGAGTTCGCCGGCCTCGAGGTGGAGGGCCGCTTCGTGCTGGTGTTCGCCGACTCGCCGAGCGGCGCCTCCGACCCCAACCTGCGCAGCGCCGCGAACTGGCGCACCAAGCAGGCGCAGGCCAGGCAGCACGGCGCGCTCGGGCTCATCGTGGTGAACACGCCGGGCAGCGAGCGGGCGGCGCAGGCCTTCGCCTTCGCCAAGGCGTCCATGGCGGAGCGCGACGCGATGTCGCTCGGCGGCCAGCCGAAGGACAGCAAGGCCTTCCCGCGCCTGTACGTCGAGCCGCAGGTGGCCGGCGCGCTCTTCTCGGCGGCCGGCAAGGACATGGCGGCCGAGCTGGCCGCGCGCACCGACGGCGTGGGCCCGCCCGGCTTCCTGCTGGAGGGCGTGCGCGTCGCGCTGCACGCCAGCGTGGCCCAGGAAGACCTGACGAGCTGGAACGTGGCCGGGATGGTGGTCGGCTCCGACCCCGTGCTCAAGGACGAGATCGTGGTCCTGTCGGCCCACATGGACCACATCGGCATCGACCGCGAGGGCGATGTCTTCAACGGCGCCGACGACAACGCCAGCGGCACGACGACCGTGCTCATGGTGGCGCAGGCACTGGCGCGCGATCCGGCGGCCCTCAAGCGCAGCGTGCTCGTGCTCGGCGTCTCGGGCGAGGAGAAGGGCCTGCTCGGCTCGGAGTGGTGGGTGGCGCATCCCACCGTGGAGCTCTCGTCGATCGTGGCCGACATCAACATCGACATGGTCGGGCGCAACGACCCGCACTCCATCGGCATCACGCCCTCGGACGAGCACCCGCAGTACAACAACCTGGTGAGCCGCGCCGTGGAGCTCGGCCCGGCGGCCGACCTCAAGGTGGACTGGTTCGCCGGCGAGGACGCCTACCGGCACCGAGTGGACGAGTACTACTACCGCTCGGACCACCTCAACTTCGCCGAGGCCGGCATCCCGGTGGTGTTCTTCTTCGCCGGCGAACACGCCGACTACCACAAGGCGACCGACACGATCGACAAGATCGACGTGGCCAAGGTGCTGCGCGTCTGCAACCTGGTGACCATGCTCACGCGGCAGGTGGCCAACGACCCCGAGCGCCCGGTGCGCATCAACCCGTGAGCCCGGCCGTCCCACAGCCCGCTCCCTTGCGCGGTATGCTGCTCGCATGATGCCCCCCGCGTTGCCTCCGAGCCGGTCGCGTGCCCCCGCAGGGCCTCCTGGCGGCCGGCTGGCACGACGGGGCCGGGCCCGCGCGCTCGGGCTGGCGCTCGGTGCGCTGCTGCTGGCCGCGCTCCCGCTCGCCAGCCTAGCGGCCCAGGGCAGTCCGGCGCCGGCGCCCTTCGCGCGTCCGCTGCCCGGCGCGCTGGCCGTGCACCACTCCTTCCCCGAGGCCGGCTCCACCCTGCGCATCGTGGTCGAGGGCTTCCTGCCCGGAGCGCCGGTCGAGGTGCTCCTGCCGCAGGCCGCCCTGGCGCCGCCCTCGCTCGTCGAGGCGCTCGTGTCCGCCTTCCTGGTATCCGACCTGCCGAGCGAGCCCGGCGACCTGCACGGCGCGCTCGAGGCCGACGAGCAGGGCCGCGTGCTGCTCACCGTGCCGCTGACGCACCGCGACGACGCACTGCGCGCCTTCGACCTCGCCTTCCGCGACGGCGCCGGCAACCGCGCGCCGCCGCTGCACCTGGTCGTGCAGCCGCCGACGCTGCTGCTGCCGGCCGACGACAGCGTGCTGCGCTTCGACCTGCGCGACGGCCGCCTGCTCCAGCCGGCCATCCCGGGCCCCGGCCTCGTCTCGGCCGCCTTCTCCACCGACGGACTGCTCGGGCTGCTGCTGCGTCCCGGCGGCCTGCTCGAGACCTGGTCCACGCGCGACTGGGGCGGGCGTCCCTTCGCGGTGACGCATCTCGACCCGGCCAGCGACGACCTGGCGCACGGCGGGCGCGTCGGTCCGGCCTTCGTCGTGGTGCGGCCCGAGGGCGGCCCCTTCACGCCGCGCGGACGGCTCGTCTTCCTGCAGGGCAGTCCGCGCGAGCTGCTCGTCGAGCCGCTCGGCGACGACGTGGGCGGCCGGCGCTGGGCCGTCGAGCCCGACGGCTTCACGGCCTTCCTGGCCGAGGACGACCTGCTCGTGCGACAGGTCGACCTGCTCAGCGGCGCGCCACTCGGCGTGTTCGGCGCGGGCCTGCCGGGCGACGAGCGCGTGGCCGACCTGCTGCTCGACGGCCGGCGGCTGCTGGTGCTCACGCGGCGGCCGTCCGGGCAGCCGGGTTCGCTATCGGTCTTCGATCTGGGCACCGGCTGGCTGAGCCTGTTCCCGATCGGCATCGACCCGCTGCGCCTCGTGCCGGTGGGGGAGCAGCGGGTGCTCGTCGTGCCGGCGCCCGAATCGGGCGAGACGGCCGGCAGCCTGGTGGTGGTGCAGGACGGCGTGCCCGGCGCGCCCGAGCGCCTGGCGCGGGCCGGTCGCGTGCTCGATGCCGCGGCCGCGCCGACCGGCGCGCGCGTGCTCGTGCAGTCGGACGACGGCACCCTGCGCCTCGACCGCTGGGATGCGGGGCGCGGCTTCGACGCCTTCCTCGCGCAGGTGCCGCCGGCACGCCGGCTCGTGTCGGGCGGCCACGCCTACGGCCTGCTGTTCGGCGGCCCCGACGGCCTCGTGCACCGCGTCGAGCTGGAGGACGGCTCCCTCGAGACGGTGACCGGAGCGCGGACGCGCAGCGACGCCGCCTTCGCGGTGCTGCCGTGAGCCGCGGCCCGGCGCCCGCGCGCGGGGTCATCGCCGCCCGCTCGGCGGCCATCGCTCGCGCCGCCTGATGCCGCCGGCCGAGTCGAAGATCACGCTGCAGGTGCTGTGGCAGTCGGCCGACAGCATCCGCGTGACGCCCTTCAAGGAGGGCTCGGTGCTCGAGAGCACCATCAAGACCTCGCGCACCTGCCCGTTCCATTCGGGCCTGGTGGCCGAGCGCGCGCGCGAGGTGCTCTCCATCCTGGCGCGCGCCGGCAGCGGTGCGCCCGACCTGCTCGAGCAGCTCGTGGCCGCCGGGCGCGCCATCTGGGTCGACCTGCTTCCGGCCTTCCTCAAGGAGAAGCTGCAGGAGGCGCGCGGCAGGAACCTCGTGCTGCACCTCGACCGCCAGCTCGTGAGCATCCCGTGGGAGCTGCTGCACGACGGCGAGCAGTTCCTCGGGCGGCGCTTCCGGCTCGGGCGCCTGGTGTCGGTGGACGGCGAGCGCGCCCAGCCGCTGCAGCGGCGCATGGAGGGCCCGCTCTCGGCGCTCATCGTGGCCGACCCCAGCGGCGACCTGCCCGCCGCGCAGGACGAGGCGCGCGAGGTCGAGCGCATCCTCGAGGACAGCCCGTCCTTCGGTTCCGTGACCACGCTCACCGGCCGCGTGAGCCTGCGCACCTTCCGCGACGAGCTGCTGCGCCACGACGTGCTGCACTACGCCGGGCACGCCGACTACGACCAGGCCAGCGGCGAGGCGCGGCTGCGGCTGGCCGACGGGCACCTGTCGAGCCGCCTCATCGAGCAGCTCGCCGGCCACAGCGACTTCCCCGGATTGGTGTTCCTCAACGCCTGCGGCTCGGCCGACGCCACGCACGCGCTCTCGGCCGGCGGCAATCCGCTGGGCGGCGCCGCGGGCATCGCCAGCGCGCTGCTGCTGGCAGGCGTGCGCCACGTGGTCGGCACGCTCTGGGAGGTGCGCGACAGCGTGGCCCAGCACGTCGCGCGCAGCTTCTACAGGAGTCTCGGCGCCAGCGAGACGATCGGCGCGGCGCTCGAGCGCGCACGCGACGCCGTGGCCGGCGCCTGGGGCGAGGGCAGCCTGCTGTGGGCCGACCACCTGCTGTACGGCGACCCGACCTGGCGCATCGAGCCGCCGAGCAACCTCACCTTCGACGACATGGACGTGCTCGACGGCCTCGAGGCGCGCTACCGCGCCGAGCTGTTCAGCGAGGACGCCAGCCGCCGGCTGCTCGCCGCCGCCATGCTGCTGCGCCTCGGCGACAAGAGCGTGGCCGCCGCGGTGCGCCGCGACATGGCCCTGCTCGCCGCCTGGTTCTCGCCGCAGGCCAGCCGGCGCGAGCGGCGCCAGGCCGCACTCGTGGTGCAGGCGCTGGCCTCGGCCGCCGGCATGTGCCCCGTGGAGGCGCCAGACGATCTGCCCGAATTGTCGGCGGTGACGGCGCTGCTCGAGCGGTTGACGGGGTAGGGGCGCGGCAGCAAGGCGCGGCCGCAGGGACGCGCGAGACGGTGGCCGCCGGCCGGGCGCCGCAGCCCGCCTGCGCTTGTCGCCTCCGCGCCTGCGGGCTAGCCTGCAACGGCGCGTCGGCCCTGCCCTTCGTCGCGCCCTGCCTCCGGCCCGTCGGCCGTCGGCTCCCTCGCACCCGCGACACCCCGCGATGACCCTGCTCGAGAAGGACAAGGATCTCTTCGACGAGAGCCACTACGACAGCCACTACTTCGAGGGGCATCTCGCCCGCTACAACAGCCCGGTCTACAGCCAGCGCGTGGCGGCGGTCGAGCGCTTCATGGGTGACGTCAAGGGCCGCGACGTGCTCGACCTCGGCTGCGGGGTCGGCTTCTTCGGCGGGCTGGCGCGCAAGCGGGGCGCACGCGTGGTCGGGCTCGATTTCTCGGAGGCGGCGCTGAGCATCGCGCAGAAGGAGCAGCGCGGCATGCCGCTGGTGCGCGGCGACGCGACGAGCGTGCCCTTCCCGAGCGGCCGCTTCGACGTGGTGCTCATGAACGACATCGTCGAGCACCTGGCCGAGGCCCCCGGCCGCGCCATGATGCAGGAGGTCTTCCGCATCCTGCGCCCGGGCGGCCGGCTCATCGTCGACACCGACAACGACGCCTTCCTGATGCAGCGCAAGGGCTTCAAGCGCCTCAACGCCTGGCTCGAGCGCGACACGCCGCAGCGCCGCGCCCTGGCCGAGATCAAGAAGACCTTCACGGCCCCGACGCTGCACATCAAGATCTACTCCGTCCCAGAGCTGCGCGCGTTGCTCGAGTCCGTCGGCTTCCGCATCGACGAGTTCGACACCTACCCCTACATCGCCGTGCCGAGCCGCGACACGCTCTTCAACCTCCCCGTCCTGCGCACCCTGTTGCGCAACGTGAAGGGCGACGTGCAGATCTTCCGAGCCGTAAAACCCTGAGTCACCATCCGCGTCCATCGCACGACGCGGGGTATGGCGGGGTGTAGCGCCCGCCGCGCCCGCCGCGCCGCCCGGTATGAATCCCGCGTGCCGCCCGGAGTGAACCCCGCGTGCCGCCCGGAGTGACGCCCCCCGGTTCCGTCTGGAGCCCGACGAGAGAAGGAGGGGTGTTCTCGCGCGCAGTTCTGCAGGCAGGACGTCTTGGAAGGCTGACGGATTGGCAGCGGCCGTTCGCCGCTGCCATCTCCGGCAGCCTGCCAAGAAGGCCTGCCGAAGCCCTGTCCGAGCACGTGAACACCCCTCCTTCTCTCCCAAGGGCGCACACACGCTCCGAGCCGCGCAAGACCGTTCGGTGAGCACGCACCGACGTCGCGCCCCGAGCCGCCTCAGCCCTCGGCGCTCTGCAGCCGCACCATGTCCGAGTACACGCCCTCGAGCGCCATCAACTCCGCATGGCTGCCGCGTTCGATCACCCGCCCCCGTTCGAGCACCAGGATCAGGTCCGCATCGCGGATGGTCGACAGCCGGTGCGCGATGACGAGCGTGGTGCGCCCCTGCATGAGCCGCTCGATGGCCTCCTGCACGATCTGCTCCGACTGCGTGTCGAGCGCCGACGTGGCCTCGTCCAGCACGAGGATGGGCTTGTCGCGCAGCAGCGCACGCGCGATGGCGATGCGCTGCCGTTCGCCGCCCGAGAGCGTGGTGCCGCGCTCGCCGACCCAGGTCTGGTAGCCCTGCGGCTGGCGCAGGATGAACTCGTGCGCGTGCGCCGCGACGGCCACGCGCTCGATGTCGGCCTGCGTCGCCTGCGGCATGGCGTAGGCGATGTTGCTGGCGATCGTGCCCTCGAAGAGCACGGTCTCCTGCGTGACGACGGCCATCTGGTCGCGCAGGCTGCTCAGCTCGAGGTCGCGCACGTCGTGGCCGTCCACGCGCACCGCGCCGGCGTCCACGTCGTAGAAGCGCAGCAGCAGGTCGCCGACGGTGGACTTGCCGGAGCCGGTGTGCCCGACGAGCGCCACGGTGTGGCCCTTCTCGAGCACGAAGTCGATGTCGTCGAGCACCTTGCGGCTCTCCTCGTGCGAGAAGTCCACGTGCTCGAAGGCGATCGCGCGCTCGAAGGCCTGCAGGCGCACGGCGTCGGGCTTGTCGACGATCTCGGGCTTGCTGAAGAGCAGCGTCGCGATGCGGTCGGACGACGAGAGGCCGCCCTGCATCTTGGTGCTCGTGTCGCCCAGGCGTCGCAGCGAGGAGACGGTCTTGAAGAGCGCGGCGATGATGGCGAAGAACGTCGCGCCGTCGGCCGTGCCCTCGAGCACGCGCCGCCCGCCGAGGAACAGGAAGAGCGCCACGGCGATGGCGCCGAGCACCTCGACCATCGGCTCGGTGCGCGCCGACAGCTCGGCCGCCTTCATGCGCCCGGCGGTGAAGCGTGCGTTCACGCTGCGGAAGCGCTGCAGCTCGTGCTCCTGCGCGTTGAAGGCCTTGACGATCTTGGGCGCCGAGAGCGACTCGGAGAGCGAGAGGAACAGGTCCGCCATCTCGCGCTGGTTCTTCTGCTCGCGGTTGCGGATGCGCCGCCCGAGCTGCTGCACCGGGGCGAAGGAGATCGAGGCGATGAACAGGCCGACGATGACGGCCGGCCCGCCCTCGGTCCACACGAACCACAGCGAGCCGACGACGGTGAAGACGTCGGTGAACCAGTTCACCATGACGTCCACCAGCAGGTTGCCGAGCTTGGTGAGGTCGTTGGTGATGCGCGAGAGCAGCCGCCCCGAGTGGTTGGCGTGGAAGAAGCGCATCGAGAGCTTGAGGATCTTGTCGTACAGGTCGATGCGGATGTCGCTCACCAGCTCGAGCGCGACCGCGCGCATGAGCAGCTTCTGGCCGTACTTGTTGGCCTGCTCGAAGCTCACCAGGAGCACGAGGAAGATCGCGGCCCAGCGCAGCTGCAGCAGCGGCGCCAGGCTGTCCCAGCCGAGGCGGGCGAGGTCCCCGAGCGTGGTCACCACCCCGTGCCAGCCGCCGTCCACGAGGGTGGGGGCCTGCTCGACGAAGCGGTGCACGAGCTGCAGCGCGTGCTCGCCGGCGCTCGTGCGTCCGCCGGCCTCGAACATGGGCCGCAGCACGCCCATGAGCACGTACAGCGTGACGACCGCGGCGAAGGCCGAGATCATCGAGAGCACCAGCGCCAGGAACATGCCCGGCACGTAGGGCGTGACGTAGCGGCGCAGGCGGCGCCAGATGCGCGGGTCGCGCACGCTGCCGACGAACTCGGGGGGCAGGTCCGCGAGCCGGCGGTGGGCCTCGAGCGCGTCGAGGTCCTCCAGGATCACGTCCGGGTCGCCGACCAGACGCCGCGGTCGCTGGCCCCGGCCCGCGCCCCGCCGGGGGGGACTGCCAGCTGCTCCTCCGGCGCTGTCCTGCGGACGTGGCGTCTCGACTCTGGCCTCGATGGCGTGTCTCCCTGGCCGGCCCGGTCGGGTCGGTCGAGGCGAGCGGGTAGGCTAGCAAGGGATGCGACGAGCCACCACAGAAGCCCTCGTGCTGCGGCGCACGCCGTTCGGGGAGACCAGCCAGATCGCAGAGTTCTTCACCGCGGGCCACGGGCGGCTCTCGCTCATCCTCAAGGGAGTGCACCGCGAGAAGGCGCGCAAGGGCGGCAGCGTGGATCTGCTCGACCACTGCGACATCACCTGGTCCAGCCGGCACGACAGCCGCTCGCTGGCCCAGCTCAGCGAACGCCGCGTGCGCTCGCACCACCCGGTGATGCGCCGGCGCACCGACCTGCTCGCGGCCGGCGACGCGCTCGTCGAGCTGCTGCGCGCGCTCGCCCCCGAGGGGCAGCGGGCGCCGGCGCTCTTCGAGCTGTCGCTCGCCTTCCTCGAGGCGCTCGAGGCGGATCCGCCGCCGGAGACGCTGGCGTCGCTCGTGTTTGCGCTCCAGGGCGGGATGCTTAGGATCACCGGGTTCGAGCTGGTGCTCGACCGCTGTGTCTCGTGCGGGCGACGCCCGGACGGCCATCGCATCCTGCGCTGCGACCCCGAACGGGGCGGCGTGGTCTGCAGGGACTGCCGCAGCGGGCAGGACCAGGCCCATTCCTTCGACCTCGCGGCCGCGGCCGCCCGCGCCATCCTCCTGTACCGCACGGCCGATCCGCGCCGGGCGGCGGAGGCGCAGCTGCCCCCGCGCATCGCACAACACATGAAGCGATACTACGATCGCGTCCTGCTGCACGTGCTCGAGCGCCCCACGCGCTGTCATGTGCTGCCGCGTTCCGCCTGAGACCCCATGCCCGTCACCCCGCCCCTGCCCCCGCCGCCCCGCAGCGCCTCGCGCCGACCGCCCCCGCGGCGGCCGTCGGGGTTGCCGCCGGGACTGCCGTCGGGACTCTCGGGCCGTGGGCGTGGCGCCCGGTCGCCGGGCCGCGGCGCCTGGCTGCTGCCGGCCGTCCTGCTGCTCGCCGCGGCCTGCAGCTCGGTGCCGCCGCTCGAGGGCATGGACGAGCTCGAGTCGGCGCGCACCTACGCCGAGTGGGGCGACCAGGAGAAGGCCCTCGACCTCGCCGAGCAGGTCATCGACAAGGACGACGTGACCCTCGAGGACGAGACCGAGGCTTCCTTCCTCGCGGCCGAGGCCGCGCTGGCCCTCGGCCAGGACGTGCTCGCGCTGCGCCGCTACAAGTGGATCCTCGAGAACGCTCCCTGGTCCGAGCACACGGTGGTCATCGAGGACCGCCTGTACGGCCTGGGCATCGCCTTCCTCACCCTCGACCGCTACGGCGGCTGGTTCGATTCGCGGGCGCGCGGCGTCGAGGCGCTGGAGACGCTGCAGCTGCACTACCACCGCAGCGACAAGGCGGACGATGCCCTGCGCATGGTGGGCGACTACTTCGCCCGCGACGACGTGCGCGAGTGGCTCGAGGCGGCCATCACCCACGAGCAGCTCGCCACCGAGTACCCGGACAGCGAGTGGGCCGAGCGCAGCCTGTGGCTGGCGGGCCACTACCGGCTCCGCCTGGTGCACGGGCCGGCCTACAACAAGGACGAGATGCTGCGCGCGCGCGCCCTGCTCGAGCGCTCGCTGGAGCTGCACCCGCGCGGCTCCCAGGCGCGCGAGGCGGCGGCCGACCTGGCGGCCGTGCGCGACCTGCTGGCGCGCGGCGAGGTGCTGGTGGCCGACTTCTACGCCGGCCGCGGGAACCTGCCCGGCGAGCGGCTGCGGCTGGCCAACGCCGCGCTGCTCTTCCCCGAGACCCAGGCCGGCCTCGCCGCCATCCAGCGGCTGCACGGCATGGGTCTCGACCTGGCCACCGTGGCGGCCGACCCCAGCCAGTCGTCGATCGACACCTTCGTGCCGCCGCCGCAGGAGGACCGCCCCGAGGAAGAGGACGCGCCATGAGCGGGCTCCGATGCCTCCGCGCGAGCGCCCCCCGCAGGCGGCCCGGGATGGTCCGGAGGACCGCCCGCTGTGCGGTCTGGGTCCTGGCGGCCCTGCCGGCCTGCGTCTCGCTGGAGCGGGGCGGGATCTACCCCGAGGACCGGGACGAGGTCTTCGTGGGCTTCTTCGACAACCGCACCTTCTACCGGGACGTGCAGTTCGAGCTCACTGACCAGATCGTGAACGAGATCCTTTCAAGGCCCGGCCTGCACTTGACGAGCAAGGATCTGGCCGAGGTCGAGCTGAGCGGGCGCGTGATGAACGTGCACCAGACGGTGCTATCCGAGGACCCCACCCGAAACGTGACATCCGCGGCAACCATCATCACGGTCGAGATCGAGGTGCGCGACACGCGCACCGGCGAGGTGATCAAGACCCGACGACTCACCCAGCAGGGGGAGTACGTTCCCGGCTTCGGCCAGGACGTCGATGAGGCGCGTCGCGAGGCCTATGTCTTCCTGGCGCGGGACATCGTCAGGGAGCTCGAGAAGGAGTTCTGAGTCGATGCCGACCCCCAGTGCCAAGCCGCCGCGCAAGGAACCGGGACGCATGGGGAGCGCGATGACGCTCGTCCTCATCGTCACCATGATGTTCCTCATCTGGAAGGGCGTGCAGACCCCCTCGGACGGGGGTGACGACCGCAACTTCCAGAACCTGCGGGCCCTGGCCTACAAGGGCGAGGTCGAACACCTCAAGATCCGCGGCGAGCGCGCCATCGATGCGGTCGTCATCTACGACGGCAAACGCCAGAACTGGGACGGGGTGCAGGTGCCCGAGTACGCCAAGGACGAGCTGTCCGAGCTGCAGGCGCTGGTCGACCGCTACGTGGAGACGAGCGTCACGCTGGAGGCCGCCGCGCAGCACGTGGCCGACGGCAGCTGGCGTCTGGTGCAGGGCTACACGATCAACGACCCGACGCTCGACGGCCAGACCGGCCTGTTCATCAACTACATGACGAACGGCCAGTCGAAGTGGGCGCACCTGCGCGGCGAGGCCGGCTCGACACCCGTGGCCGAGTTCATCGCCGATGCCGCCACGCGCGGCGTCGTCGTGCAGCCGGCGCCCCTGGGCTACGACCCCAAGAGCAGCTACGAGCCGGACAACGACATCTGGGGCGGGCTGCTGCTGACGCTCGTGCCGTGGTTCCTGTTCATCGGCTTCTTCCTGTTCCTGTTCACGCGCCAGATGCGCGGCAGCGGCGGCACCGGCGGGATCATGTCCTTCGGTCGCAGCCGCGTGAAGATGATCCCGCCCGACCAGGCCAAGGTGACCTTCGACCAGGTGGCCGGCGCCGAAGAGGCCAAGGAAGAGGTGCAGGAGATCATCTCGTTCCTCAAGGACCCCAAGAAGTTCAGCCGCCTCGGCGGCCGCGTGCCGCGCGGCGTGCTGCTCGTGGGCCCGCCCGGCACCGGCAAGACGCTGCTGGCCAAGGCCATCGCGGGCGAGGCCAGCGTGCCCTTCTTCGCCATCAGCGGCAGCGACTTCGTCGAGATGTTCGTCGGTGTCGGCGCCTCGCGCGTGCGCGACCTCTTCAAGCAGGCGCGCGAGAACGCGCCCTGCGTCATCTTCCTGGACGAGATCGACGCCGTGGGCAGGAAGCGCGGCGCTGGGCTCGGCGGCGGCCACGACGAGCGCGAGCAGACGCTCAACGCGATCCTGGTCGAGATGGACGGCTTCGAGACCGACGCCGGCGTCATCATGATCGCGGCCACCAACCGGCCCGACGTGCTCGACGCGGCGCTGCTGCGCCCCGGGCGCTTCGACCGGCAGATCTCGCTCGACCTGCCCGACATCCGCGGACGCGAGGCGATCCTCGTCGTGCACGCCCAGCGGGTCATCCTGGGCCCGGACGTCGACCTGGCCGAGGTGGCGCGCGGCACGCCCATGTTCTCCGGCGCCGAGCTGGAGGCCCTCATCAACGAAGCCGCGCTGTGCGCCACGCTCAAGGACAAGGCCGCCATCGAGCAGGAGGACCTGGACGAGGCGCGCGACAAGGTGCGTTTCGGCCGCCAGAAGAAGAGCCGCGTGCTCATCGAGGAGGACCGGCGCATCACGGCCTACCACGAATCGGGACACGCGCTCGTGGCCGCCAGCCTCAAGGGCATCGTCGAGCCGGTGCACAAGGTGACGATCATCCCGCGCGGGATGGCGCTGGGTTCCACCATGCAGCTGCCCGAGCGCGACAAGTACCACCACCGCAAGAAGGAGCTCATGGGCATGCTCGCCGTGCTGTACGGCGGGCGCGTGGCCGAGGAGCTCTTCTGCGAGGACATCTCGGGCGGCGCCGCCAACGACATCGAGCGCGCCACCGAGATCGCCCGCAACATGGTCTGCAGCTGGGGCATGAGCGAGGCGCTCGGCCCCGTCTCCTACGGGGAGCAGCGCAAGGAGGTCTTCCTGGGCGACGAGCTCATGCGCAGCAAGAACTACTCCGAGGAGACCTCGCGCGCGATCGACGACGAGGTGCGGCGCATCCTCGAGGCCAGCCACCGCAAGGCGGTCACCATCCTGCAGGCGCACCGCGACGAGATGGAGCGGCTGACCGACGCGCTCATGCGCTACGAGACGATCAGCGGCGAGGACGTCGAGCGCATCATCGCCGGGGCCACGGTGGACGAGCTGCGGCCCGTGGGCCGCGCGAACGCCCCCAAGGGCCCGCTCGGCCGTGCGCAGCCCGTGCGCGGGGACGCGTCGGCGCGGCGCCCGGAGGGCGAGGGCCTGCCCGGTGCGTCGGTGCCGCTGCCCGGCCCGGCCTGACACGGCGTGAGCCGGCGCGCACTGCCGCCGCCCGGACGCACGCGCGTCATGGGCGTGCTCAACCTGACGCCGGACAGCTTCAGCGACGGCGGGCGGTTCGCCTCCCCGTCGGCTGCCGTGGCCGCCGGCGTGGCGCTCGTCGAGCAGGGCGCCGAGCTGCTGGACATCGGGGCGGTGTCGACGCGGCCGGGAGCCGCGGCGGTGTCGCCCGAGGAGGAGTGGGCGCGCCTCGCGCCCGTGCTCCCGGACCTGCGCGCGGCCGTGCCGGTGCCGCTCTCGCTGGACACGAGCTGTGCCGCCACCCTGGCCCGCGCGCTGGAGGTGGGCGTCGACCTGCTCAACGACGTCTCGGCCCTCGGCGATGCGCAGATGCCACGCCTCGTGGCCTCCGCCGGCCTGCCCGCGGTGCTCATGCACCGGCGCGGCACGCCGGCCGACATGCAGCGCGACCCGCGCTATGCCGATGCACCGGCCGAGGTGCGCGCCGAGCTGCTCGCCGCGGTCGAGCGCGCGGGCGAGGCCGGCATCCCCCCGGAGCGGCTGCTGCTCGACCCCGGCATCGGCTTCGGCAAGCGCCTGGAGCACAACCTCGCGCTGCTCGCCGAGCTGCCGGCCCTGGTGGCCCTGGGTCACCGGACGGTGCTCGGCTGCTCGCGCAAGGCGCTGTTCGGCGCGCTCACGGGCGCGGACGTGGACCGCCGCGAGCACGCGACCACGGCCACGACCGTCCTCGCCGCCCTGGCCGGCGTGGACTTCGTGCGGGTGCACGACGCGCGTGCGGCCGCCGACGCGCTGGCCGTGGTGCACGCCGTCGCCATGGCATCCCCCCGGCGCCCGGGATAAGGTGGCGATTTCCAGCTGGCGGCTCGCGGCAGCCGGCGAGCTGTCGCTCGCAGCTGAGCTCGCCTCAGGTGGACGACCTGTGCAAGGCACACCTCGATGACCCAGTACGACAACGACCCCTACGCCGACCCGCAGCAGCGCTACTCCTACCGGAGCGAGCTCATCGAGCGCCTGCGGTCCAGCGGCGGCGAGCTGCGCTGCGGGCGGGTGCGCGTGCTCACGGCGCGCAGCTTCGGCTTCTGTTGGGGCGTGGACCGCGCCGTGTCCATGGTGCGCGACGCGCTGCGCAGCTACCCCGGGCGTCGCATCTGGCTGCTCGACCAGATCATCCACAACCCGCAGGTGAACGCCGACTTCCGCGACATGGGCGTGTGCTTCCTGCGCGGGCCCTTCAGCGAGGCCGAGCGCAACGGCACGCCGCAGCGCGAGGACGTGGTGGTCATCCCCGCCTTCTCGGCCACGGTCGAGGACATCGACGACCTCGAGGCGTTGGGCTGCACCGTGGTGGACACCACCTGCCCGTGGGTCATCCGCCCGCACCGCCGCACGCTCAAGTACGTGGAGGACGGCTTCACCACGGTGATCCACGGCCTCGTGCGGCACGAGGAGACGCGCGCCTCGTGCAGCCTCATCGCATCGCGCGGCGGGCACTACGTGGTCGTCGCCGACCGCGCCGAGGCGCAGCGCCTGTGCGACACCATCCGCGGCTTGCTGCCGGCGCACGAGCTGCTCGCCGGGCTGTCGGCTGAGTCGCACTCGCAGGGCTTCGATCCGGCGATCCACCTCGCGCACGTCGGCACCATCAACCAGACGACGATGCTGGCCTCGGAGACGCGCGAGATCGAGGCCATGGTGCGGCAGGCGCTGGCCAGCCGCTACGGCGAGGCGAGCGTGTCGAGCCACTTCCGCGAACTCAACACCATCTGCCGCGCGACGCAGGAGAACCAGGACGCCGTGTCCGAGCTGGCCGAGCGCGGGCCGCTCGACCTGCTCGTCGTCGTCGGCGGCTACGATTCGAGCAACACCCGCAACCTGACGCGCGTCGGCGGCGACCGCTTCCCCAGCTACCACGTGCTCGGCCCGGACGCCATCACGCCCGACGCCATCAAGCACCGTTCGCCCGGCGACGGCGCCCTGGTGGTCACGCGCGACTGGATGCCCGAGGGCGACGTCACCATCGGCTTCACGGCCGGGGCGTCCACGCCGGACACGCTGCTCGGCGAGACGGTGCGGCGCGTGCTCGAGGCAGCCCGGGTGCGGCTGGACGCGGCGCTCGTCCCGTGAGCGGGCTCGCGGCGGCGCCGTCCTTCCTGGCGGAGATCCCGCTGCTCGACCTGTTCAACCGGCTCGAACCCCTGCAGGCGCGCGACCTCGCGTCGGCGGTGATCGAGATCGGCCTGCTGACCTGGCTGTTCTACACCGTGCTGCGCTTCCTGCACGGCACGCGCGGCCTGGCCGTGATGAAGGGCGTGGCGATCATCATCCTGTCGGTGTTCGTGGCCCTGACGTTGATGGCTGAGTTCCTCGGGCTGTCGTTCACGCGGCTGCAGGCCGCGAGCGACGTGCTGCTGCCGTTCATCGGCGTGGTGCTCGTCATCCTCTTCCAGCCCGAGCTGCGCACCGGCTTCACGCGCCTCAGCGAGCGCGGCCGCACCGCGCGGGGCGAGCCGCCGGCGCGCCTGGCCGAGTTCGCCGAGGCCATCGCGGCGCTCTCGCGCGACCGCACGGGCGCACTCATCATCTTCGAGCAACAGACCGGGCTCATGAACGTGCAGTCGACCGGCGTGCCGCTCGACTCGGAACTGTCCGGCCCGCTCGTGCAGGCGATCTTCTTCCCCAAGAGCCCGCTCCATGACGGGGCCGTGCTCGTGCGCGGCGGGCGCATCGTGGCGGCCTCGTGCATGCTGCCGCTGAGCGAGAGCCAGCAGGTGGCGCGCGAGCTCGGCACGCGCCACCGCGCCGCGCTCGGCGTCACCGAGGAGACCGATGCCGTGGCGGTCGTGGTGTCCGAGGAGACCGGGCGCGTGAGCGTGGCGCACCGCGGCAGCCTGCACCCGCTCGAGGCGCCCGACAGCCTGCTCGTCAGCCTGACGGACTTCCTGCAGGGCTCCGAGGTGGAGCTGTTCGCGACATGAACGCCGCCCGCCGCCGCAGCCATCGCCCCGGCCTGGCCACCTGGCTCTGGATGCTGGTGCGCCGCGATATCGGACGCAAGCTGACGGCCTTCGCCGTGGCGCTCACGCTCTGGTACGCGCTGGCCAACCTCATCACGGGCGAACGCCGCATCACGCTCGACGTGCGCATCGTGCCGAGCCTGATGGACGCCGACCAGCAGCGCAACATGGCGCCCGCGATCTACCTCGTGGTGCCCGACGACCTCATCGTGCGCGACACCTCGCCCAAGGAGGTGCGGCTCGACGTCAAGGGCAACAAGGACGACGTGCGCGACCTCGACATCTCGGCCGTCATCGTGCTCGACGAGAGCCTGCTGCTCGACCAGGACGAGGCCGTCGTCACGCAGCTGCTGGACCGCGAGCGCTTCCGTGCGCGCACGCGCGATCCGCGCCTGTCGGAGTTCAAGGTGCGCCCCGCCACGCTCGACGTGACCCTGGCGCGCCGGGGCGAGGCCGAGCTGCTGCTCGGCCCCGAGAACGTGGTCGTCGTCGGCCGCCCCAAGGAGGGCTACACCTTCGAGGCCAGCAAGATCCGCATCGTGCCCAACCGCGTGCGCATCATGGGGCCGCGCTCTGCGGTGGAGAACCTGGTGGCCAACCCCGACCAGTTGAAGCTGGCGGCGATCGACGTCGAGGGCCGCATCCTCGAGGTGAGCCAGCAGGTGGGCATCGACCTCGAGAAGGTGGACCGCAGCGTCTCGCTGCGCACGGTGGGGGGCGTGGTCGAGGTGTCGGTGCCGGTGCGCGCGCGGGAGATCTCGCGCGAGCTGCTCTCCATCCCGGTGCGCTACGAGAACGCCGACGAGCTGGCGGTGCGCCGCCGGCGTGTCATCTCGGCCACCAAGACGCTCGACCTGCAGCTCACGGGCCCGCGCTCGGTGCTCGAGGGCCTGACGGCCGAACAGCTCGCCGCGCGCCTCTGGCTGGTCTTCGACTGGCGCGCCGTGAGCCTCGACCAGGCCCGCGAGAAGGTGGCCGTCTATCGCATCGACCTGCCGGATTCGGTGCGCATCACCGACCCCGAGGGACGGCCGCCCGAGATCTCCTACAGGCTGGAGACCGTCGGCACCGAAGGGGCGACAGGCACCTCGGGGGACCCACCGTCATGACGCGTCGCTGGTTCGGCACGGACGGCATCCGCGGCCGCGCCGGCGAGGGTCCGCTCGCCACGGCCTTCCTGGTGCGCCTGGGCCGCGCGCTCGGCGAGCAGGTGCTCGAGGGGCGACAGGCGGGTTCCGCGGCGCAGCGTCCGCAAGCCCGCGCCGCAGCACCCGCCGCAGCCTCTGCACCCCCGGCAGCCTCTACACCCGCGGCAGCCTCTACACCCGCGGCAGCCGGTCGCCCGCTCGTGCTCCTGGCGCGCGACACGCGCGAGTCGGGGCCGGCCATCGTCACGGCCCTGGCCGAGGGGCTGACGCTCTCGGGCATGGAGGTCGTCGACCTGGGCGTGCTGCCCACGCCCGGCCTGCCCATGGCCATGCGCGCGCGCGGCGCGGCGCGCGGCATCGTCGTCTCGGCCTCGCACAACCCCTGGCGCGACAACGGCGTCAAGACCTTCGGGCCGGGCGGCCGCAAGCTGACCGACGAGCAGGAGCGCGCGCTCGAGGCGCGCGTCGAGGCGCTCGGCGGCGAGCAGGACGCCGACGTGCCGGCCGAGCTGGAGACCGGCCGCATCGCGGCGGCGCCGCGCGAGGAGCCGGGCGCGCTGGCCTACGTCGAGGCCATGGTGCAGCGCTTCCGGCACCTCGACCTCGGGGGCCTGCGCCTCACGGCCGACTGCGCCCACGGGGCGGCGGCCGTCACGGCGCCCTTCGTGCTCAAGGCGCTGGGCGCCGAGGTGACGCCGCTGTGCTGCGCGCCCGACGGGCGCAACATCAACGACGGCTGCGGCTCGACCCACCTGGCGCTGCTGTCCTCGTCGACGGCCGGCAAGGGCTACGACCTGGGCCTGGCCTTCGACGGCGACGCCGACCGCGTGCTCATGGTGGACGGCGCCGGGCGCAGCTGCACCGGCGACCACATGCTCGGCTTCCTGGGCGAGTGGTACGCGGCCCACGGACGCCTGCCGCAGCACACCGTGGTCGCCACCGTGATGAGCAACCTCGGCCTCGAGCGCATGCTGTCGGCGCGCGGCATCAAGCTGCTGCGCACGGCGGTCGGCGACCGCTACGTGCACGCGGCCATGGTCGAGGGCGGCTTCGGCCTGGGCGGCGAGGACTCCGGCCACCTGCTGTTCGGCGCCGAGAACGACTACACCGGCGACGGCCTCTACACCGCGCTGAGGGTGCTCGAGGGCCTGGTGGAGACGGGCCGCAGCCTGGCCTCGGTCATCGATGCCGTCGAGCCCGTGCCGCAGCTGCTGCTCAACGTGCCGCTCGCCGCGCGCCCGCCGCTCGAGAGCCTGTCGCTGCTCACGCAGCGCGTCTCGGAGGCCGAGCGGCAGCACGGCGACCGCATCCGCATCGTGCTGCGCTACTCGGGCACCGAGAACCTGGCGCGCGTCATGGTCGAAGGCCTCGACGCCGCCGTCGTGAAGGCCCTGGCCCACGAGCTGGCCGACCTGTGGCGCTCCCAGGCCGGCAGCCCCGGTCCGCAGGGAGCCTCGGTGTGATCGGCGGCCGGGGGCCCGTGCTGGCGGTGGACGCCTCCGGAACCCGCCCCTGCGCCGCGCTGCTCGGCCCGGACGGCGAGCCCTGGGGCGAGTGGCGGCAGGCGGCGGGCACGCGCGGCACGGCGCAGCTCGGGGTGGCCGTGGGCCAGCTGCTCGCCGCGCGCGGCCTCGGGACGCATTCGCTCGGCGGCCTGGCCGTCGGCCTGGGGCCCGGTTCGTACACCGGCCTGCGCGCCTCGATCGCGCTCGTGCGCGGCCTGGCCTTCGCGGCGCAGCGCCCGGTGGCGGGCGTGGTCTCCTTCGCCGCCGTCGCGCGCGCCGTGCTGCGGCGCCGGCCGGAAGCGCGCGGCGTGATCGTGCTGCTCGACGCCCGGCGCGGCGAGGCGCAGCGCGCCGACTACGCACGCGGCCCAGACGGCGTGCACGAAATCAAGTCGCCGCATCTGCTCTCTTCGGTCGATGCCGGTGCGCTCGCCGACGACCACGAGTCGTGCATCTTCGTCGTTCGGGACGAGGACCCCGAGGGCTACGATGTCGCCGCCTTGGGGAGGCAACGGCTCCTGGCCGGAGGTGACGCTCCGGCCACGCTGTTGCCGCTCTACCTCAAGCGATCGCACGCGGAGATCGCCCACGACGAGCGGGCGCGACGACCATGACCGACACAGGCCATCGGGTCTGGGCTGACATCGACCTCGGCGCCTTGCGCAGGAACTTCCGGCGGCTGTGCGAGCGCGTCGGGCCGGCGGCCGCGATCCTGGCGGTGGTCAAGGCCGATGCCTACGGGCACGGGGCGGTGCCCGTGGCGCGCGCGCTGGCCGAGGAGCCGGGCCTGTGGGGCTTCGGGGTCGGCGACTCGGCCGAGGCGCTCGAGCTGCGCGCGGGCGGCGTCGATTCGCCCATCCTCATCCTGGGGACGATCATCCCCGACGAGGTGCCGCAGGTCGTGAGCCACGACGTGCGCGTCTGCATCCACTCGATGGATCGCATCCAGAGCCTGGAGGAGGAGGCCCGGCGCCAGGGGCGGCGCGTGCCGGTGCACCTGATGGTCGACACCGGCATGGGGCGGCTCGGCGCGCAGCCGCCGCGCGCCGGCGAACTGGCGCGCACCATCCACGCCTCGGCCTGGCTCGAGCTGGAGGGCCTCGCCACGCACGTCTCGCCCACGCGGCCCGCGCACCCCTTCGCCGCGCTGCAGCTCGAGCGCCTCACGGGCCTGCTGGCCGAGCTGGCGGCCGACGGCATCCGTCCGCCGCTCGTGCACTTCGCCAACACGGCCTCGATCCTGGGCGACCTCGGCGCCGGCCTGCCGCTCGTGCGCCCGGGCATCGGCCTCTACGGCGTCGTCGCGCCGGAGCTGCAGCCGTACGCGCGCGAGTACGAGCCGGTCATGTCGCTGCGCACGCAGGTCGTGTACCTCAAGGACGTGCCGGCCGGCACGCCGGTGGGCTACAACGGCACGCACGTCACCAGCCGGCCGACGCGCATCGCCACGCTGCCCGTGGGCTACAACGACGGCCTCGCGTACCGGCTGAGCAACCGCGGGCGCGCGCTCGTGCGCGGCCAGCTCGCGCCCATCGTCGGCTCGGTCTCCATGGACTACACCACGCTCGACGTCGGTCACATCCCGGGCGTGTCGGTGGGCGACGTGGTCACCTTCATCGGCAAGGACGGCGCGCTCTCGATCGGCATCCCCGAGCTGGCCAGCCTGGTCGGCACGATCCCGTACGAGATCGCCTGCTCGGTCGGCAAGCGCGTGCGCAGGGTGTACGACTGGCCGGAGCGCAGCGAGCGCATCGAGCGCGGCGAACGCGCCGGGCTTGGCGACCCCGCGTCGCGCGCGAGCGGTGGGACCGCGCCGCGCGCCAGTGGCGGCGTGCAGGGCGCGACGGGCGCTGCATGAGCGGGCTCTTCGCCGTGCTCATGGCGGGCGGCGCCGGCACGCGCTTCTGGCCCGCGAGCCGGCACGCACGCCCCAAGCAACTGCTGCCGATCGCCGGCGGCGAACCGCTGCTGGTGCGGACGAGCCGGCGGCTGCTGCCGGTGGCGCCGCCCGAGCGCCAGCTCGTGGTGACGGCCAGCCATCTCGTGCCCGACGTGCGCCGTCTGCTGCCCGAGCTGCCCGCCGAGCACGTCGTCGGCGAACCCGTGGGGCGCGACACGGCGGCCTGCGTCGGCCTCGCGAGCCTGATCGTCGAGCGCCTCGACCCAGCTGCCACCGTGGTGGCCGTGCCCGCCGACCAGCTCGTGCAGCCCGAGGCGCTCTTCTGCGAGCACCTGCGCGCGGCCGAGGCGGCGCTGGCCGAGCATCCCGGGCGGCTGCTCGTCTTCGGCGTCGAGGCCACCCGGCCCGAGACCGGCTACGGCTGGCTGGAGCGCGGCGAGGCGCTCGGGCGCTTCGCCGGGCGCGCGGTGTACGCGCTCGAGCGCTTCGTCGAGAAGCCGCCGCTCGAGACCGCGCGCGCCCTGCTCGCCTCCGGCAAGCACGCCTGGAATGCCGGGCTGTTCGCCTTCCGCCCGGCCGCCATGCGCGCGGCCTTCGACGCGCACCTGCCCGAGCTGCTGCCCGGCCTGCAGCGCTGCGCCGACGCCTATCGCAGCGCGCGCTTCCAAGCCGTGCTGGCCGACGAGTACCCGCGCCTGCGCAAGGTGTCGATCGATTACGGCGTGATGGAGCGCGTGCGCGACGCGCTCCTGCTGCCGCTGCCCGTGAGCTGGGACGACGTCGGCTCGTGGACCGCGCTCGAGCGCCAGCGCCCGGCCGATGCGGCCGGCAACGTGAGCGACGGCGAGGTGCTCGCGCTCGGCGCGCAACGCAACGTGCTCGTGGCCGCCGCCGGCGGCCTCGTGACCGTCGCCGGCGTGGACGACCTCATCGTGGTGCACACGCCCGACGTGACGCTGGTCTGCAAGCGCAGCGACGACCAGGCCGTGAAGACGCTCGTCGACGAGCTGCGCCGGCGCGGGCTGGAGCGGTATCTGTAGGGCGGCCCGCAGCTGGCGACGGCGACCTCCTTGGAACGGCGGGTCCTGGATTTCCTGCCGCGCGCGGCCTTCGGATCCGGCCCGCTACCCGAGCTTGCTGGTATGCTGCCCGCGCCGGCTTGGGTGCGAGGGGGGCTGGCCGGCACGAAGCGCGCCACCGTCGAGGGAACCTGCATGCTGCATGGGAAGCACCACCTCCTCGCCCTCGCCCTCGCGGCGTTCGCCTCGACGAGCGCTTCCTCCCAGGTGACACCCAAGCTGTCCCTACAGGGCTCGCCCTACTTCGGCGGCGAGATGGGCCTCACGCTCAGCGAGCCGACCTCCGGCGGGCAGTTCGCCTGGGCCGCACTGGGCCTCGACCCTGCCCCGCTGCACGCCCTGGTGCCGACCTCGAGCGGTCCCTGGGCGATCGGCACGCTGCTCCGGGTGGTCCCCGCCGGCTTCATGCCGGCGAGTGGGCGGCTGGACGTGCTCTTCAACGTGGGGCCGCAGATCCCGAGCGCCATCGGGGTGCACCTCGTCGTGCAGGGCTATGTGCTCGAACGGCTGAGCAACCCGGCGACGCTGCCGCTCGATCTGCCGTATTTCCTAGCTGCGGATGCGCAGGTCATCACGTCGCCGTCGCCGTCGCAGGCAGCCTTCTTCGGAGACCGCGTCGCCATCGGCGATCTGAACGGCGACCAGGTGCCGGATCTCATTGTGGGTGCGTGGTTCGAGAAGGTCGGCAGCGTCACGATCGCAGGCCGGGTGTACGTGTTCTGGGGGCCGGACTTCACGACGTCTGTGCAGCTGCAATCGCCGGTGCCCATCTCGCAGGGGCTCTTTGGTGAGGCCTTGGGGCTCGGCGATGTGAACGGCGACGGCCAGGTGGACCTGATCCTCCCCGAGTCTCCCGGAGCGTCCCCTTTGCCGCCGGCCGCCCGCGGGCACCTCTACGTCTACTTCGGGGGACGAAATTTCCCTGCGGTACTTCCCGGCATCACGGTCGCGAGCGCCGGTTCGGGAGAGGACTACAACAGTTGGGGCCGCCGCACAACCGTAGGGGACTTCAACGGCGATCACTTGGCCGATGTGGCCGTCGCGGTGGAACTGGCCACGGTGAATGGCATGGCGCTGGCAGGCAAAGTGGAAGTGTACTGGGGCCCTGCCTTGTCAACCACGACGACACTGTTCGATCCAGCACCAGCGCCGAGCAGCTACTTCGCGGATGCGCTCTTCGCGGCGGACGTCACCGGCGACGGGATCGAGGATCTGATCCTCGGGGCGTCTCGAAAGACGGTAGGTGGTGTATTTGGCATCGGGCGGGTGTATGTCTATGCTGGCCCTGCGCTCGAGCTGGCACATCAGATCGAGAACCCGGTGCCGGCCGGTCAGAACTCCCGCTTCGGCAATGCGCTTGCAGCAGCCGACCTGGATGGGAACGGTTCGTTCGATCTGATCACGACGGACCAGCGGGATCATGTGCTCGCTTTCTGGGGGCCAGGGTTGGAGTCGATGACGGTCGTCGACCGGCCTCCTTCGATCTTCGCCGTCGGTGAAGACAGCACGTCGTACGGTTACGAGCTCGGAACGGGCGATGTGAACGGGGACGGCTGGTGTGACATCGCGGTGACCGATCCGTTCAGCGGCACGCTGAGCGGCTGTCCGTCCCTTCCCGGTGGCGCGGTGTTTGTCGCGCTGGGGCCCTACTTGGCGACACACCACGTCCTGTTCGACGTTGTACCCACCTGCCAGGACGCCTTCGGGTGGTCGGTGGCTGCTCGGGATCTTGACGGTGATGGGCGTGTTGAACTGCTCGTTGGCGACGATATTGCGGATCCATTCGGAGTAGGCGGTGCGGGGAAGACGATTCTGTTCCGGAATCCCTGAAGGCTGGTCTTGACGTTTCAATGAAATCATCGAGGCGAAGAGGAGGTGACAATATGTTCGTGAGCCGACCTCATACCCTGCTCATTGCAACCATGCTGTTCTGCAGCTTGGCTGATGGTGCGGCGCAGAGCGCGATCTACGTGGATGCGCTTGGAGGCGACGACGGTAACAACGGGTTCAGCGAAGCCGCCGCCGTGCTGACCTTGAGCCTCGGTGTCGAGAGGGCCACTGACCTCCAATACACGCTCGTCCGCGTGAAGCAGGGCACCTACGACCAGAGCCACGAGACAGGTGGTCTCGGAACCGGCTACCCGATCGAGATCCTGGTCGACGGTATGACGATCGAAGCCTTCGACTCGAACCTCCCCGTACTCGGCGGCGGCGTCGCCAATTCGAGTGTCAGGGCGCTGTTCGAGGTCGTCACCGACACGCTCGATCAGGACCTCCAGACCATCGTGTTCCGGAATCTCAGTTTCGCCGGCGAAGACAGCGCGAATGTGAACGCGCCGGGTGCGATCTACTTCGAGTCGAGTGACGGGCACGTCGTTCAGGCGATCGTGGACAACTGCGTGTTCGGCCGCTCGGAGATGAACGATCCGAGTGGCGGTGGCTGGCCGTCGATCCGTGCGGTCGCCGGCTACAAGCCGAGCCAGAACCTGCCGAATCCGAGCCTCGACCTCCAGGTCATCGGGTGCCGCATTCAGGCCCACGAAGCGGGTGGGGTCGTGATCGACATCGGGGCGGACTGCGTGGACTCGATCACGCATCGCGGTGGCCTCATCGTGAACGTCGAGGATTCCATCTTCGAGCTGGAATCGAATCAGGGCGCCGAGGCAGCCATCGATATCCTGCTGGAGGCCTAAGATCCCTCGATCGACGCCCCGCTCTTTGCGGATGCAGTGGTCACGGTGAGCGGCAACGTCATCGATTCGAGTGAGGCTTCTGGCGCGGGTTCACGATTCAATCAGGGCCTCGTCATCGGCGCCGATGTGCGCTTCGGCGGCGATGTGTCGATGAATCATGACGAGACGATCGTGCAGAACAATCAGCTCCACGGCTGCGGCTTCCGGGCGCTGGCCTTGGACGTGACGGCCGACGGGACATCGTCGACGAATGTCCAGTCGTGATTCATCGACAACAACGTGATCACGGAAAAGTTCGGACACGGACTCATGGTGGATGCTGGCGACGGAACGAACACTACGTACGTCCGACTCTATGCTCGTGGCAACATCATCGCCGGCAACGATGGAAGTGGTGTGTATGTCGTCGATGTCGATGAAGCTCAGAGCGGGAGCTTGCATCTCTTGAACAACACCATCGTCGGGAATGGCGATTACGGCATCGAGTTCGACGTGGAGTCGCTGAAGTCGTTCCTCGGGTACGTCCAGAATTGCATCGTTCGTGACAACGGCCTCGGCAGCTCTGCAAATTGGGACCCGTGCAGCGACGCATTCTGGAATGGCAGCTACTACGGCTTCAACCACAACGTGTGGGAGGGTGACAGCGGGTGCGTGGCGTCGGGTTGCACGCCGGACTCGGGTGATTTCTTCAACATGGATGTCGATCCGGGCTTCGTGA
>Ga0315912_10001039_pt1 | contig 37633 bp, 30 predicted proteins | sample VfabasoilMG_FD_204469 | JGI IMG/M metagenome (GOLD analysis project Ga0315912, IMG submission 204469) | Garden soil microbial communities collected in Santa Monica, California, United States - V. faba soil | ecosystem: Environmental > Terrestrial > Soil > Garden | place: USA: California... | reverse complement strand
TCCCGGGTTCCCGAGCACTCCCGAGATCGAGGCAATGCTGATGATGCGGCCGAAACGCTGCTGGACCATGGGCATCACCAAGGGCTTGGTGACGTTGAAGAACCCATCCAGGCTCGTGCGTGTCACCAGCTGCCAGTCCTCCTCCTTCATGTTCGGTAGGACCGCGTCGCGAGTGACACCCGCTGCCAGGACGAGGACGCTGATGGTGCGACTCTTGCTGATTTCTTCCAGCGTCCTCTGGACCTCGCTCGAGCGGAGCACGTCGAGCTGGCACAGCTCGGCACTGCCGCCGGCCTCCAGAATGCTGGCCTGGACCGCGCGTGCCCGCTCTTCTCCGCTGCGATAGCCGAGCAGGACGTGGTCGCCGGCGCTCGCCAGGCGCTGCGCAATGGCTGCGCCGATGGCACCACTCGCTCCGGTGACGAGGGCGAGGCGGGTCACGGTGCGGTCGCTCCCTCGTCCGCTCCGTGGTCCGCTAGCGACGGCTCGAGGGCGACGCTGATCTCGCCCGTGGCGAGCAAGACCTCGGAAAGTCCGGCCTGCTCTAGGCTGAGCTCACCGCCAAACGCCAAGAGGCCTCCGAAAGATCCCTTCGGCACGACCGCCACCCGCAAGCAGCTGCCTCGAGCCAAGCGGGGAGTGAGCAGCGTGGCTTGGGCCGCAGCCAAGCGGCCCGACTCCGCCCGAGCGGACTCCGCCCGAGCGGACTCCGCCCGAAGCGCCAGAGCACGATGGACTGCTGCCGCTGGGGCGAAGAGCTCGATCGCAAGCAGTGAGTGCACGCCAGCGCTCGCCATGTACGGGTGATCCGGCGGCACCAATGCCCGGCACACGGTCCGCTCTCGTCCTGCCTCGATCACGGAGTCGAGCAGGCAGCTTGGGCCAGCATGGGGGACGAGGGTCGCGATGTCCGGGAACACGGTCACAGCTTACACCGAGTCGAGGAGAGCCTGGTCGAAGGCTTCGAGCTGCGCCTCGGCCACGGTGAGCGCCGGGGTCAGGACCAGGACGTCCCGCTGACCGCCTCCGGTGCTGGTCACGAATCCCCGCGCCAGGAGGCGCTTGCCGAGCTCGACTGCACCGAGCGGTCCGGCATCGATACCGAGCATCAGGCCGCGACCCCGCACCGTGAAGCCAGGGCGGCTCGAAAGGAGGCGCTGCAGGCGTGCCTTCCATGCGCGCCCGAGCTCCTCGCTCCTCAGAACCAGCGCTTGGCCTTCCAGCGTCTCGAGCGTCGTCAGCGCCAGCGCCGACGCGAGCGGAGCGCCGGCGAAGGTGGACGTGTGCACGACCTCCTCCTCCCGACTCCAGGCAGCCATGACCTCGCGTGTGCCGATGCACGCGCTCAGCGGCACCCCGCCCCCGAGGCCCTTGCCCAGGCAGATCAGGTCCGCCAGTGCGCCCGATTCCGCGTGCGCCAGCCAAGCGCCAGCGCGGCCTAGACCCGTCCAAATCTCATCGGCAATGACGAGCGTGCCGTGCTGCCGGCAGAGCTCGGCGAGCTGGGCCAAAAATCCGGCCGGGGGTACGATGACACCGCCGCGCCCGAGGATCGGTTCGGCGATGAGGGCGGCCACCTCGCCGGACGAAAGAGCCGCCACTGCAGCACTGAGCACCGGGCGTGGGTCGTCTCCTTCGGCTGGGTAGGGCAGGAACTGCACCTCCTGCGCCAGATGCCGCACGAAGGGCGCTCGGTAACCCCGGCGCAAATCGGTCACGCCGAGCGCTCCGTAGGAAAGGCCGTGGTAGCTGCCCGCGAAGGCCAAGAGGCCCGCGCGCCCGGTGAAGAGCACGGCGGACTTGATGGCTGCCGTGACGGCATCCGCGCCGCTCTGACCCAGGATCACCTGGGCGTCCGGCGAGGGGTGCAGTCGCGCCAGCTTACCGAGCAGGCGCAGCTTGGCGTCACTGGGGAGCACGTCGCCCATCGCTTGCAGGAGGCGGCTGCCTTGCTGAGTGAGGGCGTCCTTGATGGGCGCCGGCCCGTGCCCCAAGAGCAGGGCGCCAAAGCCAGCGGCGAGATCCACGTAGCGATTGCCGTCGACGTCCATCAGGTTCGAGCCAACGCCGTGCGACAGGACCATCGGCGCGCTCGCGCCGCGAGGGCCCATCGGGGCTTGTGCCGCGAGCGCCAGCAGCGCTTCTCGGGACCTGGGTCCGGGAGGCGGCACGCGCACGTCCGGAAGATCGGAGCCCGTCACGTCGTCCTATCGGGTCGACTCAGGTGCAAACCCGGTTACGGCCACCGCGCTTGGCATCATAGAGCTTCTCGTCGGCGGCCTTGAGTAGGTCGGGGCCGCTCATCTCTCCCGAGAGTTGGGCTCCACCCATCGAAATCGTGACCGGAATCGTTTCACCTTGAAAGACGAAGGTGTGACCAGCCACGCGCTGACGCAGGGACTCCGCCAACAAGCGCGCCCCGTCGAGGCCCGTCTCCGGCAAGATGAGCGCGAACTCCTCGCCACCGTAGCGGGCGAACACTTCGTCCTTGCGAATGCGTTCCGACACGATTCTGGCCAGCTCGCGCAGCACGTGGTCGCCTGCCAAATGGCCGTAGCGGTCATTGACGTTCTTGAAATGGTCGATATCGAACATCAAGCAGCAGAGCTCGCGATCATGCCGCCGAGCGCGCATTACGTCGCGCTCCAAAGCCTCTTGCAAGTACCGCTTGTTGTGAATCTGGGTCAGACCATCGATGATGGTCATGCGATAGATCTCTTCGTGGTACTTGGCCTCGGCGTCGGCTCCGGACAAGAACTTCAGAATGGTGGGACCGACCTTGATGCGGTCACCGTTCTGCAGCGGCTGCTCTCCCGGGACCTGCTCTTCGTTGACGTAGGTACCGTTGGTGCTGCGCTCGTCCACCACGTGCCAGGAGGCGCCCCGCCGTTCCAGGTGTGAATGTCGCCGGCTGACGCTGTCGCCTTCCAGGATGATGTGATTGTCCGGCCCGCGCCCGATGCGCACCGGGGTGGACTCCAGCACGAAACGCTTGCCGAGCAGGGCCCGTTCGGTCGTGTAGATGACGACGAGGCAATCCGTGCCCCCACCTTCGCGGGGCTTGGTGGCGGTCACCACCTCGGTGACGCGCGTTTTTTCGTCCTGCTCGCTCAATCGACTCCCAACCGTGGCTACCCAAGGCGACCGGCGCCCGGACTGTGCCAGACTCCGCCCAACATAAAAACTGTGGCTGAAATCGGCCACCCCGTCAAGTTGGGCCCGGGGAAAAGACCCTTTGATGTTCTATACTTAGCTAACTGAGCAAGCTAACTGCGCAAGCTAACCGGGCAGGCTAACCGGACCGACTAACCGGGCCGACCAATGGGGCCGACTAACCGGGCCGACCCGACGACTCATGGCGACAACTAGTGCGGCCGGCTGGTTCGGCTGCTTGGGGCTGCTTCGGCCGAGTTCGCGGCTTCGTTGCGCGGCGGCCGTACTCGCTCGCGCGCCGGCTTCATCGCTGGTTTGCGCGCCGGCTGTGGCGCGGTGCGGCGCTCAGGTCGTCGGGGCTGGCGCTGGCGGCTCTTCGGCGAGTGGGACTGGAAGCCCCGCGCTTTGCATCAGGCGCAGGGCGTTGCCGGAGGCGACCGGTCCAGGTCGCAAGGTGTAGTCGAATGTCATCCTGGCGGGGACGGGGGGCTCTGTTTTTTGGTCGAGGCCTGTTTGGTCGATGCCTCGTCGGTCAGGGCCTGCTCGGCCTACTTCCTCTCTGAAGTGAAACTGCCGGACTCGATCCATGAGCGGCGGGGTCAAGCGGCAGAGCTCCATGTCGTGCGTGGTGACGATGCCGAGCGCTCCCCGCGCCAGGAGCTCGGCCAGCACCCAGCGCGCGCCGATCTGTCGCTCGCGCGAGTTGGTCCCGTGCAGGATCTCGTCCAGCAAGAAGACGAGCGGCGCCGGTCCCGAAGCTCGATCCAACGCCGCCTTCAACTTGCCCACTTCCGCGTAGAAGTGACTCACGCCCGACGCCAGCGAGTCGGACACGCGAATGCTCGTGGAGAGCTTGCACCAAGGGACCTCGAGCTCACTGGCGATGACGGGTCCACCGGAGAGAGCGAGCACGATGTTCAGGCCCACCGAGCGCAGGAAGGTGCTCTTGCCGGACATGTTGGAGCCGGTGATCAGGAGGCCCTCGCCCAGGGCGAGCGCCGGCAACGGATTTTCGACGCGACGCGCAGTCGCGATGAGGGGGTGGCCGAGGGAGGCGGCGCTGAGGCGCGGCGGTGTTGACTCGGGCGGTGCTGACTCGGGCGGTGCTGACTCGCGAGGGGCTGGCTCCAGAATCGCCTTGGGCAGATGGGCGGCCGGGTCGTCGTGGAGGAGGCCAGCGAGGGACGACACGGCTTCGAACTCGCCGATGATCTCGAACCAGCGGTCGATCCCCGCTGCTGCGCCCGCTCGCCATGCCTGGAGCGCGCGCGTGCAGTGGATGTCCCAGAGCAGGAGCGCGTTGATGAAGGGGTAGACCATGCCGTTATGGCGCAGGTCGTACCAGCCGACCAGGCCGCGGAAGCGGGCCATCACCGCGGAGGGCCGCTCGGAGCGCTTCGGCCCGGAGTCCCCGCTCCGCGCGCCGAGCAGCTCGTCCGTTCGCTGACGGACCCAAGGGCTTTGGGACTCGAGGCCTTCGAGGCATGCGAGCATGCCGCCGTAGCGCAGGAACGCCCCTTCCGTGGTCGAGACCGCTGCGAACGTTTCCGTCGTGGCCTTGGCTGCGATCCGCAGCAGGACGAGGCCCAGCAGGAACGGTGCGATCCAGGTCGCCGGGTGCATGCCGAAACGAAACGTCAGGACGAGGCCGGTGGTACTGGCCAGCGGAAGGAGAAACGACAGCACGGTCAGAGGGGCTCCTCCTGGCAGGCGCAGTCCTCCTTTCACCCAAGCCAAGAGCGGCGCCGGGTCGGGCCCGTGGCCGAGCTCGACGGGGCCGGCGCTGGTCTTGCGCTGGCCGAGAGCCAGGCCTTCGGCTTCGAACGCCTGGCGGAAGTCGAGTCGCTCGGAGAGCTCGAGCACCGCGGCCTGGCGTCGGCGGATCTCCTCGGGGGTCGCAGCCTCGAGCAGCCACGAGCTCAGCCGCGCCTTGCCATAGCGCGTGTGAGCGACGCTGATGCGCTGGTAGAGCGAAGCAGTCCCGAACAAGTCGAGGTCGGCAGCGTAGGGGTGACCGGGTAGGTCCGGCGCGTGCTTACCCTGAGGTAGGGAGTGCCACGTGCCTGTGACCCGCGCGAGGGCGTGACCGTTCAAGAGCGCATGCCTGGTCTCGCTCTCTTCCGCGGCGAGCACCACGTCGTGGCGCCGGACGAGCGCGAGAAACACGGCCAGGGCGACGACGCTCACGGCGAGGAAGAGCTCGCTGCCGTCGGCCAGGAAGATCCCGCCCGTGATCAGGAAAGTGAGGAAGGAGAGGCCCCGCAGGTGTCCGATGCGAGCGCTGACCTTCGCCCAGGCCTGCGCGCGCTTCTCGGCCCCCGCTTGGCGCTCCCGATAGAGGGCCTCGTGCCGTGCACTGGAGTCCAAGCGCGAGGTGCCTTCTCCGACTACTTGGCGGACAGGGAGAACGTGAGTTTGACCCCGGTCATGGGCACCGAGGGCGTTCCGGTGGCGCGACGGTCGACCACCTCGGCCAGGCACTCGGCGGCTGCCTTCGACACACCGACGAAGCTCGCGACTTCCGTGCCTTCTGCGCGACTGCGCTCAGCCCGCACCAGGAACTCGATCACGACCTTGCCGCTCGGCTTGGTCAGTCCGCCGTTTTCGTCCACGCAGGCGCGATAGCGGTCCATGGGCTTGCTGAGCGCGCCGAGCGCAAGCTCGCCTTCTTCGGGGGTGAGCGGCCCGAGCTCGAGCGTGAAGTCTGCGGGAGCCTCTGGGGGCTTGGTCTCGGGGGCTGCCTCGGGCAGAGCGCCCTTCGGTTTCTGTTTGCTGGGATCGCTCTCGGCCACGCTCCGCGCCTCGGCCTCGGACAGGCAGCGATGCAGCATGCCCTTGCCGTTGGCGATGCGGCCCCAGGGGCACGCAGGATCGTAGGGGTAGCGGGCTTCGGCCTCCGCGTCGGCGGCGCCGTAGGCGGACCAGAGCAGGAGGAGGAGGAGGGGTAGCGGCCGCAGGAGGTCGCGGTGGGTCATGACAAGGTCCCTTCTGCCACGACTACCCCAAAAGGCCCAAGAACCCTGCGCTGGACCCTGCCACAGCGGCGACCCTGGATTCGCCGCTGTCCCAGACAAGCAACAAAAGCGGGACTTGCGCAGAGATGGCCACCCGTAGCCGATGCGGCCCTCACCCCTTGGGGCCGCAATCGGCGCAGGTATCTTCGGCGCAAGTGACTACCGCGGTAACGTGCGTTCGTGCCGACTTCGCTCTTCTGTCGCTCCGGCCAGCTAGCTTGCGAGATCCTTCCTGGGCTGGGTGGTCGCCTCGGCTCGTTCACCTTTGCCGGTCGGGAGCTCCTGAGCGGCCCCGAGGCCAACCCGGACAACTGGGGGGCCACCTACTGGACCAGCCCGCAGGCGGATTGGGGATGGCCGCCCGTGCCCGAGGTGGATAGCGCCCCGTACAGCCAGCAGGAGGCCGCAGAAGAGGAGATCGTCCTCTTGGGCCCGGAGGCCCGCATTGGGGAGCGCCATTTCCGTATCGAGAAGCGATTCCGCCCCGCGCCGCGTGACTGCATCGACACGGAGTACCGCATCGAGAACCTGGGCGCTGCTCCGATTCGCTTGGCCTCCTGGGAGATCAGCCGGGTCCCGCCCGGAGGTCTCACCTTCTTCCCCAGTGGAGAGCGGGTGCAAACACCGGTCGCACCCCACGCCGAGCTCCTGTTCGAGGAATGGCAGGGAGCATCCTTCTACGACCATGCTCAATTTCGGACGGGGCTGAGTCGCAAGGTGCACGCAGACGGGCGCGAAGGGTTCTTGGCGCACGTGCTGTCAGGCGGCGAGACGGGCGACCTCTTGCTACTCAAGCTCTTCGCCGACAGCCCGCCCGAGAGGCAAGCGCCGGGCGAAGGAGAGATAGAAGTGTTTTCGAACTTCGACGGACGCTACGTCGAGATCGAAGTTCAGGGGCCCTACGAGACGATCGACCCCGGGCGGGCAAGCTCGCTCGTCATCCGCACCGCGGCGATCCCAATCCCTTCCCGCCTGCGCGGGGATCGAGGCGCACTCCTGGAGCTCGCCCGGTCCAGCGCCGCGCAGCTGCGCTGAGGCCCGGAACCGCCGGGGCGCCGCCGTGTCACAATGGGGTGATGCTCGGGACCCGGCCCACCGTGGCGCTCTTGGCCTCGCTAGGGCTGCACGCCCTTTTGCTCACGCAGGCGCTGGCCCGCCGCACCCCCATCCCGAGCGTAGCTCGACCGGCGGAGGTCGAGCCGACGCCAGCGCCGGTCTGGCCTGGTGAGACGTTCGACATCGACGCGCTCACTCCTCCGAGCGATCCGGCTCCCAGCGATCCGGCTCCTGCCGCTCCCAGCGATCCGGCCCCCGTTCCGGCTCCGGCCCCTGCTGCCGCCGCTCCGACGCGGCCCGAGGAAGGTGCTCCAGCTCCCGCAGTCCAGCCAGGAGCCACCTCGTCCCCCGGCTCGCCTGCTGCCTACGGTCAGTCGGGCCTCTTCGCCGTGGCTGCGCCGATCGGCAAGGGCCTGCTCAGGGTGCTGCCGCGCGTCGCCTACGTCGACCCGACCTTTCACGATCTTCGCTCCGGCAGCACGGGTCACATCCGTTTTCAGGTCGATCTCGATGCGGAAGGACGTCCGACTCTGCCGCTGGGCTTCGATGACGATCGATCGCGCGCTCGCTGGCTCGAGCCGATCGTCGAGCGGGCGATCCTCCTCTTGCGCGGAGGCACGTTCTCGCAGCCTCCGACCAGTGGGGGCGCTCGGTCCGCAGCGTTCGAACTCAGCTTCGAGATCGCAGAGGGGCAGGCCGCGTCCGATGATTGGCTGGAGCCACGGGACCTGGCCGAGATCGGGCGCTTGATCGAGCCGACGACGAAGGAACCCGGACGTGCCCACTTTCGCTACAACTCGGGGCGTGAGGTGTTCTTGACGCTCCGCCTCGTCGATCCGGAGCGCGACCGCTGAAGGCCAGGGCTCAATACTCGTCGGTGGCCTCCGCCTGCTCGAGCGTGACCGCCGTGATGTGGGCGTCGGGCTCCGGCAGGAGACGGCCCAGGGCGTAGCCCAGGAGTCCGGCGAGGATCGAACCAGCCAAGACGCCCAGTTTCGCCATGCCGAGTAGCTCGGGCGTGGGGAAGGCCAGGTTGGCCACGAAGATCGCCACCGTGAACCCAATGCCGGCCACGACGCCGACCACCCCGACGCCAGCGTACGTCACCCCTCGTGGCAGCGCGCACAGCCCCGAGCGAACGGCGACAAAACAAGCGAGCAGAATGCCCACTGGCTTGCCCACGAGCAGACCGCCGCCCACGCCCGCGGTCACCTGGAGGGCGCCAGGAGCGTCGAAGGCGAGCGCGCCCATGGAGACGCCGGCATTGGCGAGCGCGAACACCGGCATGATGAAGAACGCGATGTAGGGGTGCAGGGCGTGCACGATGCTCTCCGTGGGCGGCGGCCGGTCGTCGGGCGAAACGGCCGGGGCCAGAAGGCCCAGGGTCACGCCCGACAGCGCTGGATGCACGCCGGCCTCGTGCATGCCGATCCACATGAGCGCCCCCGGCGCGAGGTAGAGCCAGGCCGACCGAAGCTCGAGCCGTTGCATCGAAAGCACCAGGACCGCTGCGCCGAGCGCCAAGACCAGGCCGCTGGGTCCTAGTCCATCGGAATAGAAGATCGCGATCACCAGGATGCCTCCGATGTCGTCGATCACCGCCAGGGCCAAGAGCAAGATGCGCAGACCAGCGGGCACGCGCTTCTTGAGCAGCGAAAGCACACCGACGGCGAAGGCGATATCGGTGGCCATGGGAACGCCCCAGCCTTGGAGCGCTGGCGGTCGTGGATTCAGCGCTGCGAAGATGAGCGCCGGTACCGCCATGCCGCCCAGGGCGGCGGCCAGAGGCAGCGTGGCGCGCTTCAGGTCGGCCAGCTCGCCGCTGTGGATCTCGCGCCGGATCTCGAGGCCCACCACCAGGAAGAAGAAGGCCATGAGCACGTCGTTGACGAGCAGATGCAGTGTGGCGTGCGGCAGCAATGGAACCGCGACCGGCAGCGTCGACTCCCACAGGGCGTGATAGCCGGGTGCCGCCGGCGAGTTGGCCCAAGCGAGCGCCACGACCGCGGCACCCAAAAGGAGCAGGCTGCTCGCCGATTCGATCTTGAGGAAGCGCGTGATCGGCCCCAGCGCGAGCTGGGTCACGGGCCAGCGCTTGCCCTCGCCGCGGTTCATTCGGCCGACGCCAAGCCTGAAACGTCGGCGACTTTCGCTCTGCGGGCGTTTCGCCCGAGCACACGCGCCGAGAAATCCTTGAAGTTCTCGATCGCGAGGTAGAACACCGGCACGACGATCAGGGATAGCAAGGTCGAGCTGACGACACCGCCAATCACCGCGATCGCCATCGGGGCTCGGAACTCGCTGCCTTCCACGTTGCTCACCGCAGTCGGCAACATGCCGAGTACCATCGCGGCGCTCGTCATCAGGATGGGCCGCAAGCGCTCGGGACCGGCTTCGCGCACGGCTTGCGCCGGCGGTTCGCCGTGGTCGCGCACGCGAACGATGGCGCGATCGATGAGCAAGATGGCGTTCTTGGTGACCAGGCCCATGAGCAGCACGATGCCGATCATGGCGCCCATGGCCATGGTGTTCTTGGTCAGGAAGAGGCCGAGCACGCCGCCGACGAGGGCCAGGGGCAAGGTCAGCATGATGGTGAGCGGGTGGATGAAGCTTTCGAACTGAGAGGCGAGCACCAGGTAGATGAACACCACGCCCAAGAGCAGTGCGAGCAGCATGTTGGTGTTCGTCTCGTGCATCAGCCGCAGGTGCCCGTCGTAGACGACGTTGACCGGGCCGAGGTCTGCCTTGGCGATGGCGGGCTCGAACTCGGCAGCCACGTCGCCCAGCGGGCGGGTGGTCGGCGTTGCCCAGATCGTGATCTGGCGCTTGCGGTTCTCGCGCTCGATCACTTGCGGGCCTTCCAGCCGCTCGAAGCGGGCGATGTCGCCGAGCTTCACCGGTCCGCTCCGCGACTGCAGCGTCAGGTTGGCGAGCGCACTGGCGTTCTCTCGGTAGTCCTCGCGCAAGCGCACCACGATCGGCACCTCGTCGTCCTCGTCGCGCAGGTTGCCAGCTTCCGCGCCGTCCATGGCGGTGCGCAGGGACATTGCAATCTCGGCCAGTCCGAGGCCGCGGTCGGCTGCCGCCTGCCGGTCGACGTCGACTTGGAGCTCCGGGCGCCCCGGTGAGTAGCGCACCTGGATGTCGGCAACGCCGGGCGTGCGCTTCAGAATGTCCTCGATCTTGCGGGTGGCGGCCTCGATCTCCGGGTAGGTGTCGCCCTGCACGTTGATCATGATGGGCGCTTCGGTCGCCGCGCCTTCGACGAACGGTGGATCGGCGGCGGTCACGCGCGCGCCCGGGATAGTGAGCGCTGCTTCACGCCCAGCGGCCTTGATGTCCTGAATGTTGACGTTGCGGTCGGTTTTCGGCGTGGTGACGACGCGCCATTTCACCTTGTTGGGCTCACCGTCCACACCAATGGTGGAGAACACGGTGGTGACCTGCGGGTGCTCGAGCATCTTGCGCTCGGCCGTGTCCGCCAGGCGACTGGTCTCGGCCAGGCCGGTGCCGGCGGGCAGCTCGGCTTCGACCACGAACTGCCCGCGGTCCTCCGAATTGACGAACTCCGAGCCCATGAGCGAGCTGGCCCAGCCCATCACCACCAGGCTGCCAACCGAGAGCGCGCCCACCAAGAGCTTGTTGCGGAGCGCCCAGTCGAGCATCGCGGCGTAGGTCATTTCCATCTGGCGGAAGGCCCATTCGAAGGGCGCCTTGAGGAAGTGGAAATGATCCTTGTCGCCCTCGTGCTTCACCTTGGAGAAGCGCGAGGAAAGCATGGGGTCCAGCGTGAAGGCCACGAACAGCGAGATCATCACCGCGACCGAGATGGTGATGCCGAACTGCCGGAAAAACTGGCCCACCATGCCGCCGACGAACGCCACCGGCATGAACACCGCGACGATGGTGAGAGTGGTCGCAAAGACGCTCAGCGCCACTTCCTGCGTGCCGTCGAGCGCCGCCTGCATCGGCGGCTTTCCGCGTTCTATGTGCTTGAAGATGTTTTCACGCACCACCACGGCGTCGTCGATGAGCAGGCCGATGGCCAGCGAAAGCGCGAGCAGCGACATCATGTTCAGCGTGAAGTCGAGCAGGTACATGGCGAAGAAGGTGCCAATGACGCTGGTCGGCAGGGCGACTGCGCTGATCAAGGTCGAGCGCAGGTCCATCATGAAGACCAGGATGATCAGGATGGCCATGAAGCCACCGAGCACGATGTGCTCCTCCACCTGGCTGACGCTGTTCTGAATGAAGCGGGAGAGGTCGATGATGGGCGCAGCCGTCCAGCCTTCGGGAAAGGTGCCTTCGATCTTCGCCAATTTGGCTTTGACCGCGTCCGACACCTCGACCGTGTTCTTGCCCGATTGCTTGCGAATCGAGAACACGACGCCGTCTTTCCCGTTCACACGCACCTGCGTGCGCAGGTCGGCGAAGTTGTCGTCGACCGACGCGACGTCCGAAAGGCGGACGACCGAACCATCCTTGGCGGTGGCCACGATGACGTCTCGGATTTGGTCCACGGAACGGAACTCGCCGACCGTGCGCACGGAAACTTCGCGCGTCCCCTCGTCGAAATGCCCGGCGGGAACGTTGAGGTTCTCGGAGCTCAGCCTGGCCACCAAGCCGGGCAAGGTGAGCCCCAGCGAGTCCAACTTCGGCCGGTCGAGCATCACCCGGATCTCGCGCTCGGCACCACCCTCGACTTCGACCGCTGCCACGCCTTCCACCTGCTCGATCGCAGGAGCAAGCACGTCCTCTGCGTAGTCACGCAGCTCGGATAGGGACTCGGAGCCGCGCAGCGTGTAGGTCAGGATTGGGGATGCAGAGACGTCGAAGCGGCTGATAATCGGCTCTTTCGACTCGTCAGGCAGCTTGTAACGTACCTGAGAAACGCGTTCGCGGACCTCGGTAGCGGCTTCGCTGATGTCGACGCCGAGCTCGAACAGGACGAACACCAGCGACGACCCCTCGCGCGAGAACGAGCGCACGCGGTCGATCCCGTTGATGCTGACGACGGCGTCTTCCACCGGCTTGGAGATCAGGGTCTCCACCTCTTCCGGGCTGGCGCCCGGGTACGGCACCGTCACTACGACGGCGGGGAAAGAGACGTCCGGGAACAAGTCGGAGCCCAGGCGCCGGAAGCCGACCAGGCCCAGCACCAAGAGGCCGAGCATGATCATGACCGTGAAGACCGGCCGCTTGATGGCGACGGAGGAAAGCGTCATGGCTTGGCTCCGGGCTGTGCAGCCGCGGGGCTCTGGGCCAGCTCGACGGTGAGCCCGGTCGTGTCTTCTGGCTTCGGATCGCGAACGACCTGGTCCTCGGGGGCCAGCCCGTGCCGAACCAAGAGCTCGCCGCTCTTCGCATAGGAGAACGCAATTCGGCGGGACGCGAGGACGTTGCCCTGCACGATCAAGACTTCGTTCTGCGTGCCCGGTCGGAGCACGTCGTGCGGCAGCTTCAAGATGGGAATGCCGTCCTTGGCCGTCACCTGGGCACGTACGAAGGTGCCTGCCCTGAGCGCTCCGGTGGGGTTGGGAACCGCCGCCTCGACCCGCACGCGTCGCGTTCCGGCGTCCACCGTTCCGAGCACGATCGTGATCGTCCCCTCAGCTTGGCCGCCTTCGAAGCTCACGTTGATCGGAGCACCGACCCGCAAAAGCGCCGCGTCCTCCACCCCGACGGTCCCTTGCAGCTTGAGCGTACCGAGCGACGAGACCTGGAAGAGCGGCGTTCCAGGACCGACCACGGCGCCCAGACCGTCCGGCGCTCGCGTCACCGTGCCTGAGAAGGGCGCGGTCAAGCGATGGTTCGACAGCGCCACTTGGGCCAGGGCCTCCTGGGCCTTGGCCGCCTCCAGCTGCGCCTGCGAGAGCGCCTTCTGCTGGGAGGTTTGCACGCCGCTCGCTTCCGCGACGACGCCGCTCTGGACGAGCGGGGCGGTGCGCTTTTCCGAGTCTTCTGCCAGCGCCAGCCCGGCTTCCGAGGCACGAACCTGAGCTCGCGCTGCCGACAGTTGTGCCGCGGCTTCGCTGCTGTCGAGCGTGGCCAAGAGCTGTCCGACCTTCACTTCGGCTCCGATGGTGACGCTCACGGTCTGCAAGCGTCCGCCAGCCTTGAACCCGAGGTCAGCCGTTTGTCCCGCCACCAGGGTGCCGTCGATGTCGACCACCGGGACCCAGGAATCAGCCGTTCCCCGAGTGACCTCGACCTGGCGCACCGCCTGCAGGTCTGCCAGCTGCTTCTTGTTGTCCTCTGCGCGCTGCACGGCCACGACGGCCTTCGCCTTTTCCGCCTCCTGCACGCGCACCGCCATCCATCCGGCGAGGCCGAGCCCAGCTGCGAGCAAGACGACGATGCCCGAGAGTGGCATCTTGGCCTTTTCTGGAGCCGCGGCGTGCCGAGTAGCAGGTTCTACGATGGGTTGGTTCATGAGCTAGCTCGAAGTTGGGGGTAGGCGGTCTTGTCGGAGGAAAGTAGGCGCACGGCGTCGATGCTGTCGGAAGGACCGCACACCTTGGCGTAGAAGGCGCTGGCCGCGGCGAGGAAGTCTGGGGTGCTGAGGGAGCGCAGGCAGAAGTGTTGCGCTTGGGCGATCCAGCGCGAAAGGTCGGGCTCCTCGTCTTCGAGGATGATGTGGCGTGCAACCCGGTCCCATCCGCCCGCCATGAAGGTGGCAGCGTGGCCAGTGTCGAACAGCGAGTGGAAGTAGCCGTGCTCGATGCCATGCTCGACGAAGAGACCGACGACGGTTTCGGCGCGGGCCACGAAGAGCTCGGTGAGGTGCGCGTAGTCCGGCGAACCGCCACCCTGGAGTACCAATCGCATCAGCGCGCGCCGTTCCCACAGGTACTCGAAGAGCGCCAGGTCGTGGCTGAACCAGAAGGCGATCAGCTCCTCGGAGCTCATGCTCGCCCAGCGGTCGCGGGATTCCGTCATCCGGTCCAGGCTTTCGCCGATCGCCGCCAGCGCAGTCGACAGCACTTCGCGGAACGCCGCCTCCTTGCTCTTGAAATGGAGGTAGAACGCTCCCTTCGACAGGGCTGCACGCTGGGTGATGTCCTCGACCTTGGCCCGATCCAGGCCTTTTTCGAGGAAGACCGCCTCGGCGGCGGCAAGGAGTCTCGGGCGGGCGAAGGGATCGCTAGGTCGAGGCATGATAATGACTCATCAGTCAGTGACCGGTGAGTCACTAATTCGAAGGGGAAGCGGGGTCAAGCCAGACGCGAAAAAAATGCGGGCCCACCGGCCGAGGCCTCCTGGAAACCTTCGGGGCACGGGTGGCGACTAGGCTACGAGTCGTCCGTGTCGAAACGACCGCCGTTCGGGTTCTGCCTGTCCGATTGGAGACGAGCCTATGAGTCCGGTGAGCTCGCCCCCGGCGACCTCCTGAGCTGGGTGGGCGCCTTCGACGCCTCCGATCCGGCCTTCATCGAGCTGGCAAAGGCGGAGCACCTGGAGGCCCAGCTCGCCCAGCTGCCAGAGCGGAGGGACCAGGCTGGCGTCCGGCGCCTGCCGCTCGATGGCATCCCCTTCGCGGTGAAGGACAACATCGACGCCTTGGGCTTTGCCACCACCGCCGCGTGTCCTGCATTCACTCGCCTGCCAGGGGCGGACGCGGAGATCGTGGCGCGACTACGCGCGGCGGGCGCGATCGTGGTGGGAAAGACGAATCTGGATCAGTTCGCCACCGGGCTGGTCGGTACCCGCTCGCCGTACGGCGCGGTTCCGAGCGCGTTCGATCCGGAGCGCATCGGCGGCGGCTCGAGCTCCGGCTCGGCGGCCGTGGTGGCCAAGGGCTTGGTCCCGTTTGCGCTGGGAACCGACACGGCGGGCTCTGGTCGCGTCCCGGCGGCGTTTCAGAACGTTGTTGGCTACAAGCCGTCGCGAGGTCGCTTCAGCACCCGCGGTCTGGTGCCCGCCTGTCGGACGCTCGATTGCCCGTCCATCTTCGCGCTCACGGTGGCTGACGCTGCCGAGGTAGCGCGCGAGCTCGATCACTTCGACGTGTTGGATCCGTACGCGCGGCGCGGGTCGGTTCCGGGGCCGCTCAGCCAGCCCCGCCTCGGCATGCCCGACGCGCTCGAGTTCTTCGGCGATGGACTCGCCAGCGCCGCGTTCGAGCGCGCCTGCTCTCGCATCGAAGAGATCGGGCTTGCTCTCCTTCGCGTCGACTTTCGTCCGTTCCGCGAGCTAGCGGACCTCCTGTACGCCGAGACCTGGGTGGCAGAACGGTCGCTCGTCGCGGGGGCGCTCCTGGACGGACCGGTCGACGCGCTCGACGAGACCGTGCGCGGTATCTTGCTCCTCGGTCGCACGCGGAGTGCCGAGCAGGCGTATGCGGCCGAGTATCGCCGCGCTGCACTGGCGCGCCTCATCGATAGGACCTTCGATTCGATCGACGTTCTGGTCGTGCCCACCACGCCCACCGCTTACACCATGGCCGAGGTGCGCGAGGCGCCGATTTCGACCAACTCCCGGCTCGGCACGTACACGAACTTCACCAATCTCGCTGACCTGTGTGCCCTGGCAATTCCGGGCCCGTTCCGCGACGATCGGTTTCCCGCAGGGATCACCTTGCTCGCTCGCGCGCACCACGAGCGCTGGCTCGTCGAGCTCGGCCAGCGGCTGGAAGCCGCCTTCGGGCTACCGCTCGGTGCGACCGGTCGCTTGCAAGGCCAGGCGAGTCCTTCGCCAGCGGCTGGTGTCGTCTCCAGGCCGGGCTGCCTCACGCTCGCCGTGGTCGGCGCTCATCTCTCCGGCATGCCGCTGTCGGGGCAGCTGTCGTCGCGGGGCGCCGAGCTCCTCGCCACGCGCCGCACGGCACCTCGTTACGAGCTGCGCTTGCTCGCCAAGAGTCCGACCGGCACTGCGGAGGGCAGTGTCACCGGTGGGGGGCCCGAGCGGCCAGGCCTGTTTCGCATGACTGAAGAGGAGCGGACGGGCGCGGCGATCGAAGTCGAGCTCTGGGCCTTGCCTCGGGCCGAGGTGGGATCGTTCCTCGAGCTCGTTCCCCCTCCACTCGGGCTCGGCAGCCTGGAGCTCGACGATGGCAGCTGGGTTCGGGGATTCATTTGTGAGCCCTGGGGCCGGGTTGGCTCGCAGGACATCACGTCCTTCGGTGGCTTTCGCGCCTTTGTTTCCGCTCGCGCCCAGCGCACGAAGTAGGCTGTTTTTCGCATCGTCCTGCAGCGGTAGCGCGCCCTCAGATCGAGCGTGAAACAATCGCGACACAAACCGTGATCGACCCCAGGCTAGGGTCGGCTCGTCTACGGACTAAGGCCGCGGGAGATTGGCCTAGGAGCGAGGCAGGTCACGGATGGGAAACACCACGCAAGGTTCCGGCAGCAGTGGGGATGTGGTTGCACTCGGGCCCGGCCCAGCGCGACCGCGCGAGGCGCGCCTCAAGCCGTCGGACAACCACCTCTACTTCGACGCCGTGGCGCGCCACGGATCCATCCGCAAGGCCGCCGATGCTTTGCACATGGCGTCGTCGGCGCTCAATCGCCGCATCCTGGATCTCGAGCAGGAAGTCGGCATGCCGCTCTTCGAACGCCTGCCGCGTGGTGTGCGGCTCACTGCCGCGGGCGAGGTCCTGATCACCTACGTGCGGCGCTCGCTCAAGGACTTGCGCCAAGCCGAGGCCGAGATCGAGCTCCTGCGGGGCAACCTTCGTGGCGTGGTGCGGGTTGCGGTTGCAGAGTCGGTCACGCCGAGCCTGCTTCCGGACGCCATTGCTGCCTACCAGAAGACGCACCCCGGGGTCGCCTTTCAGGTCATCGTGGACGGCCCGGAATCCCTGCAAGATTCCCTGATTTGTGACGGTGCGGACCTGATCCTCACCCATGAAGTCCCCCAGCACTCCGGGGTCAGCGTGCTCGCGGTGGCGCGTCATCGCCTGTGCGCGTTGGTCGCGCCCGGGCACCCGCTCACGCAGGTCGAGGCCGTTTCGCTCCTCGACTGCGCAGAGTACCCACTCGCGGTCCCGGATCACAGCCTGGCCGCTCGCGGGCTCCTGGACCTCGCCATGGAAGACGCGGGGTTGCCTCTGAACGCCGCGCTCGAGTCCGACTCGATCGAGATGCTGCGCGCCTTTGCGCGCCTGGGCGAAGCAGTGTGCTTCAGTTTCCGCCTCGACGCGAGTGAACCAGCACACGGGCTCGTCTCCCTTCCGCTCACCGACGCGCGTTGTGCGGAGGCCTGTCTGTACTTGGTCACCCGCAAGGGCCGTGTGCTGCCCGTCGCCGCTGCTGCCTTTGCGGAGGAGCTCGAAGCTGCCGTCCATGGGACAGTTGTGAGTAGCTCTGTTTCCGTTGCGTAGCGCGCCGATTTCCCGAGCAGAGCGAAAAGCTTCTGCGCTCGAGTGTGCGGCATTCGGCAGCAGGGTGCGCGAAAATTGGCGCTAGTCAGGTCGGGTGGGACAGCGGGATAAGGAGTGTGCGCCGAGCCGCCGGTGAGGGTTTTCTCCCAAGCTCGCTCAACGCTCACCGGCGGCCGGGCGCAATGATTTTGCATCTGGTCGCATCCGCCGCGGCGCTCCCAGGCTGGACTCATGGCGCTCACAATCGAAAGCACTCCCTATCGCTTTCCCTTCGACGGCGACCTCCGGCCCGAGAACACGGTGCTGATCGTCATCGACATGCAGATCGATTTCTGCGGCAAGGGCGGATACGTCGACCTGATGGGCTACGACATCTCGCTCACGCGTGCATGCATCGAGCCCATCTCGCGCGTGCTCGGCGCGATGCGTGAGCTCGGCTTCTCCATCTTCCATACGCGTGAAGGTCATCGCCCCGATCTATCGGATCTGCCTGCGAACAAACGTTGGCGCTCGCGCCAGATCGGCGCCGGCATCGGCGACGAGGGGCCCGCCGGGCGAGTGCTGGTTCGTGGGGAAAAAGGCTGGAACATCATCGACGAGCTCGCTCCGCTGCCGGGCGAACCCATCATCGACAAGCCGGGCAAGGGATCCTTCTACGCCACCGACCTCGAGATGCTGCTTCATCAGAAGGGGCTCAGGAACATCGTCCTCACCGGCATCACGACCGACGTTTGCGTTCACACGACCATGCGTGAAGCCAACGACCGAGGCTTCGAGTGCGTGATTCTCTCCGACTGCTGCGCCGCGACCGATCCCCGAAACCATGCCGCCGCACTCGAGATGGTGAAGATGCAGGGTGGCGTTTTTGGAGCAGTCAGCGATTCGGCCTCCCTCCTGGCGGGTCTCGCCAAGCTCGGCTCGGCGGGCGCAGGCAAGAAAGGATGACCCCTTGAATCAGCGAGTGGTCTTGCGTGGTCTCTTCGATGGCTTCGAGCCGAGCGGCTTGGGGGAGTTCGCCCCGCTTTGGCCCGGTGTGGACATCCTGCCGATCTACGGCATCTCGAAAGCTGGGAGCCCGATCGACCCAAGTCGACCGTCGGCGGCCTTCGTGCGCTACGCGCCGGGAGCGGCGGTTCCGTCCCACCGGCACCCCGGTTACGAGCACATCTTCGTCCTGGCGGGCGCGCAGAGCGACGAGCGCGGCGTTTACGAGCGGGGGACTTGCGTCATGAGCCCACCGGGCAGCTCACACGGCGTGGCAAGCGACCGCGGCTGCCTGGTGCTCGCGATTTGGAACCAGTCGGTGGAGGTACTCGGTGGCTAACCTGATTGCGGTCGAAGCAAGCCCGGCACCGCTGCCGGTGGATTTCTCTCGCTGCGCAGCCGTCATCATCGACATGCAGCGCGACTTCCTGGAGCCAGGTGGTTTCGGCGAGGCCCTGGGCAACGACGTGTCGCACCTGCGTGCTGCCATCGAGCCCTGCCGCCAGCTGATCGACGGCTTGCGCAAGCGCGGCGTGTTCGTCATCCACACCCGCGAGGGCCACCGGCCAGATCTGAGCGACGCGCCACGGGCCAAGGTCGAGCGTGGGCAGCCCACTGCGCGCATTGGCGACGTGGGGCCCATGGGTCGCATCCTGATTCGCGGGGAACCAGGTCACGACATCATCCCCGAGCTCTACCCGATCGAGGGTGAGCCGGTGATCGACAAGCCGGGCAAGGGCGCTTTCTTTGCCACTGATCTGCACACGATCCTGATCGCACGCGGCATCGACACACTCATCGTGTGCGGCGTGACCACGGAAGTGTGCGTGCACACGACTGTGCGCGAGGCGAACGATCGTGGCTACCGCTGCCTCGTGCCGGCCGACTGCACGGCCTCGTACTTTCCGGAGTTCCGCGAGGTCGGGCTCCGCATGATCAGCGCGCAGGGGGGAATATTTGGCTGGGTGAGCGACTCCGGCCGTGTGCTTTCAGCACTCTCATCCATCTGAACCGGCAAGGAGATCACGGAGTCCAATCATGACGACCTTCAAACCAAAATTGTGGGCCCCAGGCGACTGGAACGCCTTTTTCGGCTTCGGTACCAACATTCTGGTCAACCTCCTCGTCCTGACCGGGCTACTGCGTTTCGTGCTGCAGATGCCGGACGAAGTCGTGTTCGGCCGCATCCTGCCCGCAGCGGGCCTGATGCTGCTCCTCAGCACGAGCTACTACGCGTGGCTCGCCTACAAGCTGGCCAAGGAAACCGGACGTACCGACGTTTGTGCGCTGCCCTCTGGCGTCAGCGTGCCGCACATGTTCGTGGTCGTCTTCGTGATCATGATGCCGATCAAGGCGTCGACGGGCGACCCGATGAAGGCCTGGGAGGCAGGCTTGGCCTGGGTGTTCATCCAGGGCTGCCTACTTTCGGTCGGCGGCTTCATTGCGCCCTTGATCCGCAAGGTCACGCCCCGCGCCGCGCTGCTCGGCACGCTGGCCGGCGTGTCGGTGGCCTTCATCTCGGTGCGACCGTCGCTCGAGATGTTCATGTCGCCCGTGATCGGCGTGACTTGCTTTGCCATCATCATGGCCAGCTGGTTCGGCAAAGTACGCTACTACAAGGGCATTCCTGCGGGCCTAGTGGCGATCGGGGTGGGCTCGGCCATTGCCTGGGGCTCGACCTTCTTGGGTGGTGAGCTCGGCGGGATGTCCGTGAAGGCGCTCGGTGAGTCGGTATCCGGGTTCGGCTTCAGCTTCCCCATCCCAGCCCTCGACCATACGTTCTCGGGCTTCGAGTTCCTGGGCGTCATCCTGGTGACGGCCATTCCGTTCGGCATCTACGACCTGGTTGAAGCGATGGACAACGTGGAGAGCGCGGCAGTGGCCGGCGACAGCTTCCCCACCACGCGGGTGCTCACGGCGGACGGCATCATCAGCTTGATTGGATGCGTGATGGGCAACCCGTTCATCCTCGCCGTCTACATCGGGCACCCCGGCTGGAAGGCGATGGGCGGACGCATCGGCTACTCGCTCGCCACGGGCGTGATGGTAGCGCTCTTGGCTTTCACCGGCATCTTGCCCGTGCTGGTCGCGCTGGTCCCGATCGTCGCCATCTCGCCCATTTTGCTCTACATCGGCATGCTGATTGGGGCCCAGGCGTTCCAAGAAACGCCCAAGGCGCATGCGCCGGCCATCGTGGTCGCCATCGTTCCGCACATAGCGGCGTGGGGTAAGGTGCAGATCGACAACGCGCTCGGCGCTGCCGGCACCAGCGTGGCGCAAGTGGGCGTCGACAAGCTGAAGCAAGTGGGCATCCTCTACGAGGGTCTCACCACGATGGGGGGTGGCTCGATCCTCGGCGGCTTGATGCTCGGGGCGATCACGGCGCTCGTGATCGACCGCAAGTTCGAGAAAGCGGCGGCGTTTTCGCTGGTTGGCGCAGCGCTCACCTTCCTGGGCTTCATGCACGGCGAACAGATTGGCTTCGCCGTCTCGCCCATGGTTGCGACCGCCTACGTCTGCGTGGCGGTGCTCATGTTCGCCGTCGCCAAGCTGGGTGCTGCGGCGCTTGGAGGGGAGCCGAAGGAAACCGAGGCAGAGCATGGGGGCTCGCATGAAGTGGCACCGGCACCTGCCGAGTGACCGACACGTTCCATTCGTTTCCATGCTCATCTCGAAAGGACTGATCCGATAATGAAAGACCTTCTTACCCCTCCTGCACGTTCCTGGCGTGGGCGTGCCAGCGGGCTCGCCGCTCTGGCGGCTGCCTTCGCCGCTCCGAGTCTGGCGCTTGCACAGGACCCGCCGCCGGCAGCACCCCCAGCCGAAGCTCCCGCAGCGGCACCCGCAGCGGCTCCTGCTGCCGAGCCGGCAGCTGAGCCTGCACCGACCGAGCCTCCTGCCGAGGAGCCCGCCGCTGCGGCGCCCCCGCCCGAGGAACCTCCTCCCGCCGAGGAAGCGCCGGCCGAGGAGGCGCCTCCCGCCGAGGAAGCGCCGGCATTCGCCCCTTCGTTCACCATCGGCACGGGCGTACGCACGGGCCTGAACCTGGACTTCGATCCGGGCACGCTCAGCCTGAATGACGGCTTGGTCGATCAGATCAACCTTCGCCCGTTCATGGCCGGCAACCTGACGCCTATGGTCAGCTTCTGGGTCGGATTCGAGATCGGTAGCGGTCTCGACGGAGCCGACGGCACGGTCACCGACTCGTTCCTGCCCTCGTTCGCCATCTTGGACGCCATCGCGCAGTTCAAGTTCATGGACGAGTTCCAGCTCTGGGTCGGTCAGCACATTCCGGCCGGCGATCGGAACAACATGAACGGGCCTTTCTTCGGCAATGGCTGGAACTTCGCCATCCACGCCGGCGGGTATGCGTTCGACATGGGTGCTCGCGATCGCGGCTTCACCTTCTGGGGTCTCATCAACGGCGGCATGCTCAAGTACAAGCTGTCGATGGTGGACTTGCAGCCCGATCGCGACATCGGCGAATCGCGCTTCGGTGCGCGCCTCGACTTGCACCTCTTCGAGCCCGAGGCCTTCTACTACAACTCGGGCACCTACTTCGGTGGTCAGGACATCCTCACCATCGGCGCTTCCGTGCAGGGCCAGAGCGGCGACGCCGCGGTCGTCGACGACGACATGGTCGGCTTCGACATCGACGGCATGTTCGAGAAGAACTTCGGCAAGGGCGGCACCCTCACCGCGGAAGTCGGCTACTTCAACTTCGACAACGTCGGGGCCGCCTACGCGCGGAACCAAGGCACGGCGGACCTCAACGGTGGCGTCCCGGTAGGCGGTCTGACGGGCAGCATTGGCGAGGGCTTCCTCGGTGCGCTGTCCTGGCTGACGCCGGAGAAGGTGGGCGCCGGAAAGATCCAGCCAAACGCCCGCTTCCAGTACGGCGACTACGGTGGGACCACGTCGATGGTTTTCGACTTGGGCCTGGCCTACGTGGTCGACGGCTTCAATCACAAGTACCACCTCAACTACCGCCACGTCGAAACCGAGGCCGGCGGCGTGTCGGCGGGAGACGACTCTCTCCAGTTCGGCATCCAGTACATGATGGCGAAGTAAGTCGACCCGAGAGTGCGATCGTAAAACCAGTCCGACGCTCGACCGAACAGGAGTCCGTTCGGTCGGGCGTCGGCTGTCTTTTTTTTAGGCGTTTGGCCGCGCTGGACGACTCATCGCAGCCGTGCCGATGGTGATCACTGCCTTGCCGCGCACCTTGCGGTCCTCCACGTGGGAGAGCGCAGCGCGAACCTGCTCGAGCGGGAAGGTGCGATCGATGAGCGGCCTGACCTGGCCGCTTTCGACCAGGTCGAGCAGGTCCTTGAACAGCTTCGGATCGGGCGTCTGCAAGAAGGCCTTGTACTTTCGCTTCGTCAACAGGCGCGCGATCAGCCCGAAGAAGGCCACCGAGAGGAGGGCGAGCATGGACCCGCCCGCGAGGACGAAGCGCCCACCGGGGCCGAGCAGGCGTCCGAGCCTGAACGGGCTCTTGTACGCCGCACAGTCGAAGATGACGTCGACGCGGCCGTCGAAATCGCCTCGCTTCGCCAACTGTTCGAAGTCGTCGGCAGCCAGCACCTCGCCTACCCCGAGCTGACGAAGCCACTCCGCCTTGTCCGCACGCGCTACGGCGGTGACCTTGGCCCCCAGCGCCCGCGCGATCTGCAGCCCGAAGGAGCCGACGCCCCCCGCGGCACCGATGACCAGCACGCGCTCGCCGCTTTTCACCTTCCCCACGTCGCGCAGGCCCTTGAGCGCGGTCATGCCCGCCATCGGCGTGGCCGCTGCCTCGACGAACGACATGCGGGCAGGCTTTTTCTGCCAGACGCTGGCTGGAGCACAGACGTGCTCCGCATAGCCGCCCATGCCGTTGCTACCGAGCTCGGCCATGACCTGGTCCCCGACCGCGAAGCCCTTGACGGCGCTGCCGACGGCCTGCACGCGGCCGGCGACGTCGGCACCCAGGCCCTTGATCTTGGGTTTCTTGAAGCCGAAGGCGAGGCGCAAGAGGAACGGGTCCCCTCGCATCATGTGCACGTCCGCCGAGTTGACCGAGGCGGCGACCACCTCGACCAGGAGCTCGTTTGGAGCTGGCACCGGCACGTCGGCCTCTTCGATGTGGACGTTCTCTGGAGGTCCGTACGCCGACAGCTGGGCCGATTTCATGCCAGCAAGAGACCCGCTCGGCCGCGGCTGGTCAAGTCCGCTCAAGCAGAGCGCAGCATCCCGCGCTCGACGATGAAGTCGAGCACCGCCTTCACGGAGGCCTCCTGGCGCAGACAGGTGAAGACGAAGGGCCGCTCGCCGCGCATCTTCTTGGCGTCGCGGTCCATGACCTCGAGGGAAGCCCCAACGTGCGGAGCGAGATCGGTCTTGTTGATGACCAAAAGGTCCGACTTGGTGATGCCGGGTCCACCTTTGCGCGGCACCTTGTCACCGCCGGCCACGTCGATCACGTAGATGGTGAGATCCGAAAGCTCGGGACTGAAGGTTGCGCTCAGGTTGTCGCCGCCGCTCTCGATGAAGACGACCTCGGGCTCGTGCAGCTTGGTGATGCGTTCGACGGCGTCGAGGTTGATCGAGGCATCCTCGCGAATGGCGGTGTGGGGGCAGCCGCCGGTCTCGACGCCCATGATGCGGTCTGGGGACAACGCCTCGTTCTTCACCAGGAATTCCGCGTCTTCCTTGGTGTAGATGTCGTTGGTGACGACGGCAATGTTGTAGCGGTCGCGCATGGCCCGACACAGGGCCAGCACCAAGGCCGTTTTGCCCGAGCCAACCGGGCCACCGATACCGACGCGAAGTGGTTCTCGTTTCATCGCTAGTTACTCCTACGAACGAAAGACGCGACTGTATTGTGTTTCATGCCAAGCACTGAGCAGCGCGAGCGTCGGACAGCCGAAGCCGATGTCGTCGTCCTTGACGGCAAGGGCGCGCGCGATCGCACTCGGCAAGAGCTGGAGCAGCGCGTCGACCACGCGCTGGCTGGCCAGCGGTCCGAGCGGCAACAGGCGTGCAAGCGCCGTCGTGTGCTGTTCGATCCAGGTGTAGAGGCCGAGGAGCGCCGTTTCTTCTCGGTCGAGGCCATAGTGGTGACAGGCTCGCGCCAGGGCTTCCAGGAAAGTCCTCGGCACATCGGGGCCGACCGCCTGGGGCGCGATGGCCACGAGCACCCGATGCAGCGCTCGCCCCATCTGGCCGTCCTGCTCCTGGAACTCGCGCGATTCGCGACTCGCTAGGAGGATCTCACTATGGCGAGCGGCTTCGCTGGGCCGGCCCGCCCGGAGTGCGTCGTGCATGCGCAAGAGCAGCGGGAGCTCCAGCTGGGTCGGGCCAGCCATCAACAGCCCTTCCAGAAACTCTCGGCCGTCGGCTTCGCTCATCACCAGGCCTCGGGCGTGCGCCGCCTCGAGGCCGCAGGAATAGGCGAACGCGCCCGTCGGCAGCGACTGCGACGCCAGCTGAAGCAAGCGCGCCTGAACGCCGAGCGAGGAAAGTGCGACGGGAGGGCTCACGGTGGGGCCTTGAAGATCAGGGGGCGATCGGTCGGGTCGTAGCCGTGCGCATGTCCGTGGCTATGGCCGTGCGCATGCCCGTGCTCGTGCTCGTGCTCGTGCTCGTGCTCGTGGGCAGGTTCGTGCGCGTGCCCGTGCCGATGGTAGGCGCCCGGCGCCGGCTCGAAGGGCCGCACGACCTCGGTCACCTCGAAGCCGAGCTGCCGCACCAGATCATCGAGCACGTAGTCTGCTTGGTAGGCCAGGAAGTTCGGCCCGAGCTCCAGGCGCACGTGTCGATTGCCCAAGTGATAGGCGGCCCGCGTGAGCTCGCTCAGGTCGGAAGCACGAACGAGCGACAAGCGTTCCGCCTTCGCCGCGATGCGCAGAACGGTCCCGTCGTTCGAGCTCAGGCGATCGCCGTCCTTCAGGCTGCTGCCGCGCTCGATGAACAGGCCCACCGCCTCACCGGAGGTCGTGATCACCCGATTCTGCGCCTTCTGCCTGTCGTCGAAGTCGAGCTCGGCCACCAGGGTTGCCTCGCCCCCAGGTGCGCGCTGGGTGAAATGTCGAATCGTCACCGCCATCACCTAAAACAGGAAGTAGCGCTGGGCTAGGGGGAGCACTTCCGCCGGCTCGCAGGTGAGGAGCTGACCGTCGGCCCGCACTTCGTAGGTCTGCGGATCGACTTCGATGTTCGGCAGATAGTCGTTGTGCACCATGCTGCGCTTGGTGAGCTTGCGGATGCCACTGACCACGTGAGTGCGCTTGCGCAGGCCCAGCCGCTCCGGCAGACCGCTTTTCGCTGCGGCGCGCGAGAGGAAGGTGAGCGAGGTCTGGTGGCGGGCGCCGCCGAGCGCCCCGAACATCATGCGGTAGTGCACCGGTTGAGGGGTGGGGATGGAGGCGTTCGGATCGCCCATCGGCGCGGCCACGATCATGCCGCCTTTCACGATCAGGGCCGGCTTGGCGCCGAAGAAGGCCGGCTTCCACAGGACCAGGTCCGCCAGCTTGCCGGGCTCGATCGAGCCCACCAAGTCCGCGATGCCGTGGGCGAGAGCCGGGTTGATCGTGTACTTGGCGATGTAGCGGCGGGCCCGCAGGTTGTCGTGCTCGGCCGGATCGCCGGCGAGGGCTCCGCGTTGCACCTTCATCTTGTGTGCAGTCTGCCAGGTGCGGGTGATGACCTCTCCCACACGACCCATGGCTTGGGAGTCCGAGGAGATCATGCTGAAGGCGCCCAGATCGTGCAGGATGTCCTCTGCGGCAATCGTCTCACGACGAATGCGCGACTCGGCGAACGCCACGTCTTCCGGAATGCTCGGATCGAGGTGGTGGCAGACCATGAGCATGTCCAGGTGCTCGTCGATGGTGTTCTTGGTGTACGGCCTCGTCGGGTTGGTCGACGATGGAAGGACGCAGGGATTTCCGGCTGCCTTGATGATGTCCGGGGCATGCCCGCCGCCGGCGCCCTCGGTGTGGTAGGCGTGGATGACTCGGTTCTTGAACGCGGCAATCGTGTGCTCGACGAAGCCGGATTCGTTCAAGGTATCGGTGTGGATGGCGACTTGAACGTCGTGGTCCTCGGCGACGCTCAGGCAGTTGTCGATTGCGGCAGGAGTGGTGCCCCAGTCCTCGTGCAACTTGAGACCGATGGCGCCGGCTTCGATCTGTTCCACCAAGGGTCCGGGGAGGCTTGCGTTGCCTTTGCCCAGGAAGCCAAGATTCATCGGCAGGTCGTCGGCAGCCTCGAGCATGCGGTGCATGTTCCAAATGCCCGGCGTGCAGGTGGTCGCACAGGTGCCGACCGCGGGCCCAGTCCCGCCCCCGATCATGGTGGTCACTCCGGACATCAGCGCGTCTTCGATCTGCTGCGGGCAGATGAAATGGATGTGCGAGTCGATGCCGCCTGCGGTGACGATCATGCCCTCGCCAGCGATCACTTCGGTGCCGGGACCGATCACCAGATCCACACCCGGCTGAATGTCCGGATTTCCCGCCTTTCCGATGCCTTGGATGCGGCCACGCTTGATGCCGATGTCGGCCTTGACCACGCCCCAATGGTCGAGGAGCAGCGCGTTGGTGATCACCAGGTCGAGCGCCTCGGCATCTCCTGCTTGGCTCTGCCCCATGCCGTCGCGAATCACCTTGCCGCCGCCGAACTTCACCTCCTCGCCGTACACGGTGAAGTCGCGCTCCACGCACAGGAAGAGCTCCGTATCACCCAGCCGAACGCGGTCACCCGTGGTTGGGCCGAAGACGTCCGCGTACGCTCGCCGATCGACGCTCGTCATGGGGTGTCCAGCCGTCCCATGATCTGGGCGTTGAAGCCGTAGACGATGCGGTGACCGGAGAGCGCCACCAGCTCGACCTCCTTGACCTGGCCGGGCTCGAAGCGCACCGCCGTGCCCGCCAGGATGTTCAAGCGGTAGCCACGCGCCTTTGCGCGGTCGAACGTCAGCGCGGGATTCACCTCGAAGAAGTGGTAATGCGAGCCGACCTGGATGGGTCGGTCGCCGACGTTGGCCACCGAGAGCCGCACGGTCGGGCGGCCCTGGTTCAGCTCGATGGAGCCGGGTTCGGTGATGATTTCTCCAGGGATCATTGGGCTCCTCGATAGACCTTGCTGCGTTGTTGGCGGCGAGCGCCATTCAGAGAATGGGCTCAAAGAATGGGCTCAGAGAATCGGATTGTGCACGGTGACGAGCTTCGTTCCGTCGGGGAACGTGGCCTCGACCTGGACCTCGGGGATCATTTCCGCGACGCCTGGCATGACGTCCTCGCGCCTTAGGATCGTGGTGCCGAAGCTCATCAGCTCAGCGACGGTTCGGCCGTCGCGCGCTCCCTCCAAGATGGCCGACGAAATGAGCGCCACCGCTTCCGGGTAGTTCAGGCGGATACCGCGTGCCTTGCGGCGCTCGGCGACCATTGCCGCCACGCTCAGCAGCAGTTTGTCTTTCTCGCGCGGGGTAAGTTCCATGTTCGAGGTCCTGGTTGGGTCAGGTGTTCCAGATGCGAGGGAAGGTTGCGACGGTGCCCGAGAAGAGCGGCCTCACCACCTGCCAGATGGCGGTGAATGCCTGCCAACACTCCGGCACGGACGGGCCGACGTAGCGAACGATGGTTGCGCCCTCGAGATCGCTGGCTGCCAAGCGCAGGGGCTGTGCATCGGGCGCATCGGGCTCCCGTTCCGCCATTCGCCCGAGGCACTCGCGGATCAAGGGCGACAGCGAAGGTGGCCCGCCCGCGAGGATCATCGTGGCCACCACCGGTTCGGCCCGGAGGCCCCATTTTGCCTCGAGCACGGGCGCGTCGGCGCAGAGATCCATGCGATCGAGATACAGCGGGCGCCCCGCCTGCCACAGCTCGAGGCGCTGCACGATGCGGCCGCGAGCGAAGCTTTCGCCAGCGGCTGGGCGGCCCAGGCAGAGAAGCTCCCAGCCGATGAACTTCGCCCCTTCGGCAAGCGTGATCCTGGTGCGGATGTCTGCCTGAGCTCCAGCGAAGGCGATGGTCTCTTGGGGGAGCCACTCGAGCAGTGCTCCGGGACCGACCTCGAGCTCCTGCCGCACCTGGCTCGTCGGCCCGCGTGTGCGGTAGATCTTGGTCGCCGCCGGCGTGGTCAAGAGCCCATGCGCGCCCGCGTGCAGGATCGAGCTGAGCTTGAGCTCGTCTCCCCCGACGACGCCGCCCGGTGGGTGCAGGATGATCAGGTGGCTGGTGCCGTCGGCCTCCGGATAGAACGGACGCTGGATGCGGAGCGGGCCGACGTGGCTCACCCGGGTCACCCGCGTGGTGTGCTCGCGTAGCCCTAGCTCCAGATTGAGCTCTGCGGCCCAGCCATCGCACACGAGTCTTGGCTCCATCCCTGCTCCGAGCACGTCAAACCACGAGGTAGCGACTGACCAGATCCTCGCCGAGCTCTTCCATCGGTCCGCTGGCGACGCTGCGTCCACGGTCGATGATGGTGAAGAACTGGCCCACGCGTCGGGCGAACTTCAGCTTCTGTTCCACCAGGAGCAGCGTCATGCCCTCTTCACGCAGCTGGACGAGGACGTCGCCGATCTGCGCCACGACGTTCGGCTGGATGCCTTCGGTCGGTTCGTCCAGGATGAGGAGCTTCGGATCGAGACAGAGAGCTCGACCGATGGCGAGCTGCTGTTGCTGTCCGCCCGATAGGTCGCCGCCTCGACGATGAAGCATGGTCTTGAGCACGGGAAACAGGGAAAACACCTTGTCGAGGGGCTTCGTCTTCTTGTCGGGTCGGCTGAGGAGACCAATCTCCAGGTTCTCCTGCACCGTGAGCTGCGGAAAGATCTCCCGACCCTGAGGCACGTAGCCGATGCCGAGCTTGGCCCTGAGGTCGGGCGCAGCGCCGGCCAGCTGCTTGCCGTCGAGCTCCACCTTGCCGCTGTCCAGCTTGACCAGACCCATGATGGCCTTGAGCAAGGTCGTCTTGCCCACGCCGTTGCGGCCCATCAGGCAGGTGCAAGTGCCCGCGCTGACGTCGAGCGCCACGTCCCAAAGGGTGTGGCTTTCTCCGTAGGACTGATTGAGCGACTCGACCGCCAGCATGCTCAGCTTCCCAAATAGACCTCGACCACCTTCGGGTCGGACTGGACCTCGTCCATCGAGCCTTCGGCCAGCACTTGGCCTTCGTGCAGCACGGTCACCGTCCGTTCGGCGATGCTGCGCACGAAATCCATGTCGTGCTCGATCACGACGACGGTGTGCTCGCCGGCCAGGCCCTTCAAGAGCTCGGCCGTGCGCTCGATTTCCTGGTGCGTCATGCCGGCAATGGGCTCGTCCACCAGCAGAACGCGCGGATTCTGGGCCAAAAGCATGCCAATTTCGAGCCACTGCTTCTGGCCGTGGGCTAGCCCTCCGGCCAGCACGGGCGCGCGCTCGGTGAGACCAACCGTCTCCAGCACGTGGTCGATGCGCTCCATCTGCGCCTTGTCGAAGCGGTGAAAGAGGCTGCGCAGGACGCCCTTGTTGGCGGCCAGGGCGAGCTCCAGGTTCTCGCGCACGGTGTGCTTCGGGAACACCGTGGGGCGCTGGAACTTGCGCCCGATACCGCGGCGAGCGATCTGATGTTCGCTGAGCGTGGTGAGGTCTTCCATGTCCTCCAGGAAGAAGACGTGGCCCGTGTCGGGCTTCGTCTTGCCGGTGACGACATCCATTAACGTCGTCTTGCCTGCCCCGTTGGGACCGATGATGCAGCGCAGCTCGCCGACGTCGAGGATCAGGGTCAGATTGGTCAGTGCCTTGAAGCCATCGAAGCTCACCGAGATATCGTCCACGCAGAGCAGCGCGTGCTTGCGTGCCGCCCGGATCTCGGAGCCGCGCTCCTTGGGGACGCGCAGGCTGGGTCGGGCGGGCCTGAGCGAGGGGCGGGCCTTCTTGGCCGCTCCGTTGCTCTCGGGGCCCGGCCTGGCTTCCTCCTCGTCGGCCAGGGTTGCAATGGCGGCTTCAGGAGGCATGGGACCTCTTGGGCAGCAGCCGATCCAAGCCGAACCGACGCCAGCCGACGCGGCGCAGGCCGATCAAGCCGTCAGGCAAGGCCAAGGTGACGACTACGAACAGTGCTCCCAGGAAGAACAGCCAAAGGTCGGGCGCAGCGGCCGTGAAGAAGCTCTTGGCGCCATTGACCACAAAGGCGCCGATCACGGCACCGACCAGGGTGCCCCGCCCCCCGATGGCCACCCAGATCACCGCCTCGATCGAGTTGGCTGGCTCCATCTCGCTCGGATTGATGATGCCAACTTGCGGCACGTAGAGCGCGCCAGCAATCCCACACAGCACCGTCGACAGCGTCCAAGCGAACCACTTGTAGCTGAGCGTGTCGTAGCCGGAGAACCGTGCCTTCGCCTCGTCGTCGCGGACCGCTCGCAGGACGACGCCGAACTTGCTCTGCGTGAGGTAGCGCGTCAAAAGGTAAAATACGGCCAAAACGACCACGCTGAGCGTGTACAGGAAGACCTTGGTCGACGATTCGCGCAAGGGGTAGCCGTAGAGATTCTTGAAGTCGGTCAGCCCGTTGTTGCCGCCAAACCCAGTCTCGTTGCGGAAGAAGAGGAGCATGGCCGCAAAGGTGAGCGCTTGGGTGATGATCGACAGATACACGCCCTTGATGCGCGAGCGGAACGCCAGGTAACCGAACAGGCCTCCCAGGACTCCCGGCACCACCATGCACATCAAAACGGCGAACCACAGATTCTCGAAGCCATGCCAGTACCAGGGCAGCTCCTTCCAATCGAGGAACACCATGAAGTCGGGCAGGTCGCTGACGTAGACACCGCTCTTGCCGATCGAGCGCATGAGGTACATGCCCATGGCGTAGCCACCCAGTGCGAAGAACACGCAGTGGCCCAGGCTGAGGATGCCGGCGAAGCCCCAGACCAGGTCGACCGCCAGCGCGACCATGGCGAAGCAGGCAAATTTGCCCAGGATCAGGATGTAGTGGTCGGGCAAGTAGAGCGCGCTTTCGGCCGGGACCACCTGATTGAGCATGGGGACCAGCACCCCGAACAGCAGGAGCACGACGGCGAAGCCGATCCAGGCTTTGGGGCGATGCAAGTGGAGGAGGGTGCTTGCCATCAGCTGTCCGCGGCGCGCCCCTTGAGCGCGAAGAGCCCCTGTGGGCGCCACTGAATGAAGAAGATGAGCAGAACCAAGAGCAGGATCTTGCCCATCACGGCGCCTACGCTCGGCTCCAGGATCTTGTTGGCCAAGCCGAGCCCGAAGCCCGCGAAGATGGTGCCCAGGATGTTGCCGACACCACCCACCACGACCACCACGAACGAATCGATGATGTGCTGCTGCCCGAGCTCCGGGCCCACGTTACCGAGCTGCGACAGCGCAACGCCGCCCAGGCCCGCCAGGCCCGAGCCGAGTCCGAACGTCCACATGTCCACGCGATTCGTGGCAATGCCCAGGCTGGCGGCAATTTCCCGGTTCTGCGTGACCGCGCGCACCTTCAGGCCGACGGAGGTGCCGCGCAGGATGAACCAGACGAAGCCGACCACCAGTGCCGTGAAGGTCAAGACGGCGATGCGGCTGTAAGGCACCACCAGGGCTGGCATCAGTTCCATGCCGCCGGAAAGCCAGTCCGGGTTGGCGACCGTCACGTTCTGGGCGCCGAAGATCATGCGCACCAGTTGGATCAGGATCAGGCTCAGGCCCCAGGTCGAGAGCAGCGTCTCCAGCGGCCGGCCGTAGAGGTGGCGGATGACGAGGCGCTCGAGCAGAACGCCCATGCCGAAGGTCGTCGCAAAGGCGAACGGCATCGCCAGGATCAGGTAGTATTCGGCCACTTCGGGGCCGATCGAAAGCATGCGCTCACGTACGAAGTAGGTCGAATAGGCGCCGAGCATCAGCATTTCACCGTGCGCCATGTTGATCACCTTCATCAAGCCGAAGGTGATGGCCAAGCCCAGCGCGGCCAGGAGCAGGACGCTGCCCAAGCTGAGGCCGTAGATGGTGTTGGAGATGACGTTGATGAGGAAAATGCGCCTTTTCACGCTTTGCAGCGCGCGGTCGAGCTCCGCTCGTACGGCGGGGTCCTTCTCGACGTAGCGGCCCTTCTCATCGGGTGTGACCAGCGCCTTCAGGTCTGCCTCGAGCGTGATGTCGTCCGAGTCCTGAATCGATTTTGCAGCCTGCAGTCGGAGCTTGGGGTCCGAACTCTTCAGGTCCACCTTGGCGAGTGCCAGACTCATCAAGCGCTTGACCCCGGCGTCACGCTCCCCGCCGATTAAGCCGCGAATCAGCGCGGAGCTTTCCGCGTCGGGGTAGGCGGCCAGTTCTCTTGCCGATTCGAGCCGGACTGCCACGGATTTGGCCGTGAGGCGGAGCTTCGACAGCGCGGCTGACAGCGTGCGCCGTGAGGTGTTGTTGAGGCTAATCGAACGCGTGGTCCCGCTGGGTGCCACCTCTGCCAGCGTACTAGCCTGGAGGAGCTTCTTGCCGTCCGCTTCGACGAAGACGACGCCGCGGCCGTCCTTCTTCAGCTTCCCCGCTTCGAGTGCGCTCAAGACGACGAGCGCCTTGTCGGGGTCGGCCAGGGCCAGCTCCGTGACGCCCTTGGCCATCTCGACATGACTCTCGGATGCCAAGAGGGAAATGGCCTGGTCCACTTCGCCTTGGCCGGCTCGTGCGGGCTTCGCCCAGACAAGGGCAAGCGAGAGCAGCGAGAGGACGGTGAAGAGGAAGGTCCGAGTCATCGATCGGGTCCCGATGAGGCCACGGGAGCTAGTGCGCTCCCGTGGCTCGGGGCTTGGTCACGGCATTAGAAGCCGGATGCCTTGGCCGCGGTGCAGTTGCCGCACAGCCAGGGGTACTGCCAATCCGCGACCTTGTTCTTGCTGTCCGGCACGAACTCGCTCCACGGTGCCGCGCGGATCGGACCCTCGGTCTTCCACACGATGTTGAACTGACCGTCACCCTTGATCTCGGCGATGTAGACCGGCTTGTGCAGGTGGTGGTTCTTCTCGTCCATCTTGATGTCGAAGCCAGATGGGCCTTTGACCATCTGTCCGGCGACGGCCTGGCGAACGGCGTTGACGTCCGTGGTGCCCGCCTGTGTTACGGCCTGCGCCCACATCTTGATGCCGATGTAGGTCGCTTCCATCGGGTCGTTGGTCACGCGCTTCTCGCCATCGGGCAGCTTGTTGGCAGCCACGTAGTCCTTCCACTCCTTGATGAAGGCGGTGTTCTCCGGGGTCTCGATGGACATGAAGTAGTTCCAGGCCGCCAGGTGACCTTCGAGCGGCTTGGTGTCGATGCCGCGCAACTCTTCCTCGCCGACCGAGAAGGCGACCACCGGAATGTCGGTTGCTTTGAGGCCCTGGTTGGCAAGCTCCTTGTAGAAGGGGACGTTCGAGTCGCCGTTGATGGTCGATACGACGGCTGTTGGCTTGCCGGCGGCGAACTTCTTGATGTTACTCACGATCGTCTGATAGTCCGTGTGACTGAACGGAGTGTACTCTTCCATGATGTCTTCCTTGGCCACGCCCTTGGCGGCCAGGAAGTACTGGAGGATCTTGTTGGTCGTGCGCGGATAGACGTAGTCCGTACCCAGCAGAACCCAGCGCTTGGCACCGCCGCCTTCCGCGCTCATCAGGTACTCCACGGCAGGAATTGCCTGCTGGTTGGGCGCGGCGCCAGTGTAGAAGACGTTGTAGCTCGACTCCTCACCCTCGTACTGCACTGGGTAGAAGAGCAGTCCGTTCATCTCCTCGAACACGGGCAGCACGCTCTTGCGTGAAACGCTGGTCCAGCAACCGAACACGACGGCCACGCCGCCGGTGATGAGCTCGCGAGCCTTTTCGGCGAAGAGCGGCCAGTCGGACGCCGGGTCGACGACGACGGGCTCGAGCTTGCGACCGAGCACGCCGCCCTTCTTGTTGATGCTTTCGATGGTCATCAGTGCGACGTCCTTCAGCGATGTCTCGCTGATGGCCATCGTGCCGGAGAGAGAGTGGAGGATGCCGACCTTGATCGGCCCGGTGTCTGCTTTCTTCTCCGTGGCCTTCTCTTCGGTCTTGGGGGCGGCTTCGGTCTTGGCCTCCTCTTTGGGGGCTTCACCTGGTCCCTTGCAGGCCGCGCCGAGCAAGGCGAGCGCGGCGACGGATGCGAGTCTGACTAGTTTATTCACGACGATTCTCCTGTGACTGCGATGGGTTACCTGAGCTGCTCGCCCAACGAGAATGCTGGCCTCTCGGTTGACCGCTCTGTCTTGGCCAAGGGGACGAAACAGGCGGTGGCCTGAATGTGTCCGCTGTGTTGCGGACGTGGGATCGGCCGCGCCGCCTCGAGCCGGGTATGGCATCTCGCTCGCTCCAAGCGCCCGAACATGCCCCCGCTGGTTGTGAGGCGTGAAGCGTACGGGTCGTTACGCCGGCGCGTTACCGTAACGCCGCGGAGGCTTCGGACGGGCCATCATGAAACCATACCGAAACCTGCCCAGCGCTAGGCGAAATGCGTGGCAGGGCGGACGGTCGATGCGGTGTCGATGCAGGGTGCGCTCGCCCGGGTGCTCGGGAGCGAGGTGTTTCAGCGCTCTCCGCAGGCTCGGCGTTTCCTCGAGTACGTCGTCGGCGAGCAGCTGGCTGGCCACCGGGAGGGGCTGAAGGCGTACACCATCGGCGTCATCGCGCTGGGCGCCAACGCCAGCCGCTCCGTCCCTGAAACAACGGCCCGTATGCAAGCGAGCCGGGTGCGCCGCCTGCTCGATCGCTACTACCGCACGCTGGGGCAGAACGATGCGGTCGTCATCGACTTGCCGCCGGGCAGCTACGAGGCGCGCTTCTCCTGGCGCGACTCCGCGGGAAAGGCCGAACCGGAAGCGGAGCGCTTGGTGCTTCTGGTCGAAGACTTCGAGGTGCGCTCGGAATGGTCGGCGGACGCTTCCTTCTCGCGCGGCCTTCTGCAGCGCATCGTGACGCTCCTGGTGCCCGAAGATGCGTTGATTCTCTCCGGGTCTCCCGCTGATGGGCTTTCGCATCCTGCCTACGTGCTCGGGGGCCTGCTCATCCGTAGCGGGCAGTCGGTGCGGGTCGTCGCCAATCTGCGCTCACCCGAGGGCGCCACCGTCTGGTCGGAGCAGTACGACCGCAACCTCGACCAGGACCGCCTGCTCGAGATCGAAGACGAGCTGGCGCTGGGACTCGCCGCCCGCATCGCTGACCCGGTCGTCGGTGCGCTCGGCCGTGCCGCGCGCGCGCAGGGCGGTGTTCCGGGGAAGGGGCGGGTTCAGGATCCGGTGCAGGGCTTCTACCGCTTTCTTGCTGGTCCGAGCGAAGGCTCCTTGCTCGCGCTGAAGGTCGAGATGGAGCGGGCGCTCGGCCAGGGCGGGGAGCGCGCGTCCTTGCACGCAGCCTATTCGTGTGTGCTTTCCCTCGCCCAGATCGCGCTTTCCGGACAAGGTCAGGACCTTCCGTCCGAGGTCCATGCGCGCACCGCCATCGCGCTCGATCCGCAGTGCGCGCTCGGGCGCATGGCACGCGCGCTCGTCCATTTCCGCCGGGGCGAGACGGCGTCCTTGCTTCGCGAGGCGGAGCTTGCGCTCGAGCTGTCGCCTGCCTCCGTCACCGGGCGCGCTCTGATGGGGCATCTCCTGCTCCTCTCCGGCCAGTGGGACACCGGGCTCGGCTGGGTGCGCGAGGCCAGGAACCGGGGCGTGCATTTGCCCGGCTATCTCGCCCTCGGGCCGTGCCTGGAGCGGCTCGTCCGCGCGGCGGACCCAAGGGGAGCACTGGCAGAAGCGGAGCGTCTGGAGGGTCCGACCTGGCTCGCCCAATTGCTCCTGGCGGCCTGCTTGTCCGACCTCGGCCGCACGGTGCAGGCGCGCCGCGCCCTCTCGCGGGCGCTCGCGGCGGAGGGGGGCGCGGAAAAGCGGCTCGAGCGCCGGCTCGCCGAGGTGATCCGCGATCCGGAGGCCCACCGGGCGGTGTGGCAGCTGGCAAGCGGCGGTTCGAGCGCTGAAGCCGACGCCCCCAAAGGGCGGACCTCCTACCGCGGCGCCCGGCAGGGGCGGGGGCAAGGCGGGGCGATCACGGTCGGCATCCTGCAGTCGCTCTCCGGACCAATGGCGATTTGTGAGACCCACATGGTCAGCGCGGCCATGCTGGCCGTCGAGGAGATCAACGCAGGCGGCGGCCTGCTCGGACGCAGTGTGCGGGCAGTCGTCGAAGATGGAGCGTCCGACCCCGAAGTATTCAGGCGCGCCGCCACCAAGCTGGTGCAGGACGACCATGTGGCGGCCGTTTTCGGCTGCTGGACCTCGTCCTGCCGCAAGGCGGTGCTGCCCGTCGTCGAGGCGGGCGATCGCTTGCTTTGGTACCCCGTGCAGTACGAAGGGCTCGAGCGCAGTCGCCACGTCATCTACACCGGCAGTTGCCTGAACCAGCAGATCGAGCCGGCCTTGCGCTGGGCGCTCAGGGAAGGTCACCGCAAGATGACCCTGGTGGGCTCGGACTACGTGTTCCCGCGCACGGCCAACCGCTTGATTCGCGGCTTGGTCGAGGCGGCTGGGGGCACCATCGACGGGGAGTTCTACGTGCCGCTCGGTCGCGGAACCTTCGAGGAGATCGCCCGCCACGTCCGAGAAGAGAAGGCGGACCTCGTCTTGAGTACCGTCAATGGCGCCGACAACCTGGCCCTGTTTCGCGCGCTCGCCCAAGCGGGCGTGCGCTCCACCGTCTCGCCCGTGCTCTCGTTCTCCCTGTCCGAGCTGGAGCTCAGCCGAGCGCCCGAGCTGATGGTCGGGCATCTGGCCTGCTGGAGCTACTTCCAGAGCATCGACCACCCCGACAACCACGCTTTGGTCAGGCGCTTCCGCAGTCGCTACGGCGAGACCGAGGTGCTCAGCGATCCGACGGTGACCGCCCACGCGCAGGTGCACTTGTGGAAGGAGGTCGCGGAGCGGGCCGGCAGCCTGGACAGTGAGGCCATTCTCGCCGCGCTGCCGGGGAGCTCTCTTTCGCTCGGCGGGCAAGTGCTCACCGCTACGGGCAATCATCACGTCACGCGGCCAGCAGCCATCGGACAGGCCACCAGCGAAGGGCGCTTCGAGATTGTCTGGCGCAGCCGCGAGTCCA
>Ga0315912_10001038_pt1 | contig 37644 bp, 31 predicted proteins | sample VfabasoilMG_FD_204469 | JGI IMG/M metagenome (GOLD analysis project Ga0315912, IMG submission 204469) | Garden soil microbial communities collected in Santa Monica, California, United States - V. faba soil | ecosystem: Environmental > Terrestrial > Soil > Garden | place: USA: California... | reverse complement strand
TCCGCTCGAACGTCGCGCGAAGTCGCGGCAAACTGTCCGGATAGTTCTTCTGCACGAACGCCACGAGCTTCTCTCGCACTTCGCAGCGCAAATCCCATGACTTGCTGGCGTCGCTCGAGCTGGCCAGAGCGCGCAACTCAAGTGTGCGTTCTTTCGCATCGGTGACCTGCAATACGTTCACCTTGCGATCCCAGTTGGGCGAGCCCTCCAGAATCCGGGTGAGCTCCTGGCGCACCGAATCCACCGGGACCGCGTAGTCCACTTGCAGGAAGATCGTTCCGAGAATGTCCGCCGAGGTGCGCGTCCAGTTCTGGAATGGCTTCTCGATGAAATAGGTGATGGGCACCACGAGCCGACGCTGATCCCAGATGCGCACCACGACATAGGTCAGAGTGATCTCTTCGATTCTGCCCCACTCCCCTTCGACGATAACCACATCGTCGATGCGGATCGGCTGGGTCATGGCGATCTGGAATCCGGCCAGCAACGTGCCGAGACTCTTCTGGGCCGCGAAGCCGATGACGATGCCGGCTACACCGGCCGAAGCGATCATGGCCGTGCCCAACTGCCGAACGGGTTGGAACACCATGAGCATCGATGCAATCGCGAACAAGGCGATGACGCCCACCGCGATCTTCTTCAGCACCGTGACTTGCGTATAGACGCCGCGGGCCTCGCGATTATCGGCGACGTCGATGCGATACCGCTGAAGGACCAGCTCAGCCATCGCATTGACGAATTGCACGAGGATGAAACCGATCGTGCCTATGAGCGCCAGGCTCACGGCGTTCTGGACGATTTGTTGAGCGCCTTCGGAAACCGCCAGTGCGGGCGTTCCGAGGATGAGCGCGACCATCGGCAGGATGAGTCGTAGCGCCTTTCCCGCAAACGGCAACAGGACGTCGTCCCAGTGGGCTTCGGTACGCGACGACAGCGATTGCAACAAAGCCTCGATCGTTCGGGCGATTCGCGCCAGCAGCCAGGCAAGACCCAGCAGCGTGCCCACGCCGCGGACTGCTCCTAGCAAGGATTGTCCCCGCGTGAGCCAGTTAGTGTCCGGGAAATCTTCGATCAGCATCGTCACCGCAAAGTACAGGCCGTGAAGCCAGAGCATGAAAGCGATGGGCGGCACGGCGTCACTCAGCCCTCGCGCAATCCAATAGCGCGCATTGGCGGATTCGCCCGGCGCCAATGGGTTGCCTTGATGCCTGCGCGCCCGCCGACGCGTCCACCAGCGAAGACCCAGGTGCGCGAGTGCAACCAGCACGATGATTGCGCCACCCGTGAGCCACGTGCGCAATTCGATGCCCAGCAAAATGGAGTTCAGGTCAGGCATGTGGCGCTCCTCCGTGTGGTCATGGCCGTTAGTGGAAGTATTTTGCGTTTACCAGAAAGTGCACGTAGATCGACGCTGCGTAACCCAGCGCAATTGCCCAGGTCCATTTCAGATGCGCGAAAAACGTGTAGATCCCGCGCGCTTGGCCCATGAGTGCCACGCCTGCGGCAGACCCGATCGACAACAATGAACCTCCGACGCCGGCGGTCAGCGTGACGAGCAACCACTGCCCGTGCGACATGTCGGGATTCATGGTGAGGACCGCGAACATGATGGGGATATTGTCGATAAGCGCTGACGCCACTCCCACCGAGATATTGGACCAGGTGTCACCGAGCGCTGCGTAAGACGCCTGCGAAAGCAACGCCAGGTACCCGAAAGCGCTGAGCGCGCCCACACACAGAACTACGCCGTAGAAGAAGAGCAGCGTGTCCCATTCGACGCGCTTGACGCTAATGAAGATATCGAAGGGCTTGGTCGCGGGTTTGAAACCCGGCGGGGCCGCGCCCAGGAAGCTCGGCGACACTCTTAATTCTCGACGACGAATCGCATAGCCGAGGATCTGAAGGGCTCCAAGGCCAGTCATCATTCCCAGGAACGGTGGGAGGTGGGCGTACTGATGAAACGACACCGTGCAGGCGATCGTCAGCGCGAACACCACGATCACTGCGACGCCACCCGGCTTGATTCGAGCACGTTGTGCGTCCGGCGGAGGCTGCCCTGCGGGAATGGCAAGACTCATGAATACCGCGGGGATGAGCCAGTTCACGAGCGAGGGGATGAAAAGGGCGAAGAACTCCGTGAAACCGACCAGACCCTTCTGCCACACCATCAAGGTGGTGATGTCACCGAAAGGACTGAACGCGCCGCCTGCATTGGCGGCCACGACAATGTTGATGCAGGCCGGCGTGATGAAGCCCGGCGTTCCCCGGGCGGCTGCAAGTACCACGGCGCCCATGACGAGTGCGGTGGTGAGGTTGTCCAGGACGGGAGACAAGACGAACGTCAGCGCTCCGGTCAGCCAGAACAACGCGCGAAATGAAAACTTGCGCGCCACCAACGCGCTTCGAAGCGCCCCGAAGACATGTCGTTCCTCGAGGGTGTTCACGAACGTCATCGCCGCCAGCAGGAAAAGGAGCAAGCCTCCGTATTCGACGAGATTGTGCTGCAGCACCTCGTCCGCTCCCTCCAGACCCATCCCCTTCCATGACAGCGCGACCAGCAACCAAAGTACGCCCGCAGCGAGAACCACGGGCTTGGATTTACGCAGGTGAGTGAATTCCTCCGCGATGACGAATACATATGCAATCGCGAACACGATGAGCGCCGCCAACGCAGGGGTGCTCCCGGTCAAATCCGGCATTTCGATTTCCATCTGAAGTTCCTACGTCTTCTTCCTGTTCTTGTTGGCGATGGCCGCGAGAATGAGCAGGTAGCTCAGGAGACGGACACCATAGATGACCCCGTCGCCAGCGCTTGGCTTGTCGAGGAACAGAAATGCCATTCGATTGAGTCCTTCGAGAGCGAAGGCTGCGGCGAAACCCAAAAATAACAGGTCGCGCGTCGCCCGCCAGAATCTCGCAAAGAACCCGGCCGCGACGAAAGAACACGTCACGATCACGCCTAGCAAAAATCCTTCAATCATGACCGGTCACTCTCGAAAACCAGGCCATAGACGAGCAGTAGCATCGCCGCTGCCGCCACGACAAGACGCCACCGATAAAGATCAATGTCAGGAACGATGAACAGGTCAGCGACTACCAACGCATTCGAGGCAGCCAGCCCTGCGAAACACAACCCTGCCCAGAGAAGTAGCCGCATTCGCACCGAGCCAAACGCTCGAAGCAAGAGAACAGCGCACAGGCCCGCTACCAGTGTTCCCAACACATTGACGGCTAGTTGAATCATCTATCGGTCCTTCTTGAAGTCGAACGCGCGCGCGAATTCCGTAATCGACGCGGAGGGCTTCGAATGAATGAACTCCGTGATGGCAGACAACATTCGTTGGTAACAGATCGCCAGTTCCGCCACGAGCGTGCGGATGTCTTCGCTCGCCGGGTTGAACCGGAAACACTGTGGTGAATATTCGGCCACGACAAGGCGGCGGCGCAGAAGCGCTTGCAATGTATCAGTCGCCCTCTGTTCGGTGATGTAGTTGCGCGAAGCCACGTCTGCAATGGACCAATTCCGATCGGGCTTCTCGTTCATCATCAGCAGCGTTTCGAGCTGCGGCACGGTATCGATGTTCTCTTCCAGGAAGCGCCGCACGTGAATCGGAATTTCGTTACGCGAATTGGTCATGCCGTCAAAAGACTTTCAAGCCAGGCGCGCACATCACGCGTACCCGCCAGACGCTTCTCGCCCGGAATTCGCGATCCAACCGCGATCGCCAGCCCGTTGAACCGCTTCACCGCGGCAAATCCGTCGAGATCAGTCGTGTCGTCTCCGATGAACACGGGTGAGCGACCGATGAACGGCTCCTCCTGCATGAAGGCCTCGATCGCAGTCGACTTGTCGTGCTCGACCGGCTTTATCTCCACGACATGATCGCCATCGAGCAGCTCGAAGGCCGGCAGCGCAGCGGACACGAGTCGAGCGAGACGCAGACGGATCGACTCTTCGAGGTTCGGCGCCTGGCGGTAGTGCAGCGCGAACGCACAACCCTTGTCTTCGAGCAGAACCCCGTGCAACGACTGCGCGAGCGCCGTCACTTCGGACCTCAAGAAGCTGAGACCCGAACCAACGAATGCCGGGCGAAAATAGTGGCCCTGTGCGTTTCGACGCTCGAAACCGTGCACACCCGCCACTGGCAACAGGAGTGGGGCGAAAAGCGCATCCACCGCGCCGATAGGCCGGCCGGTAATCAATGCGAGCGCGCCATCGCAGGCGCGCTCCAGCCGCCGCAGCAGGTCGAGCAGCGACGCGTCGACCTCGACCGAATCCGGCGTAGGCGCAATTTCCAGCAAGGTGCCGTCGATGTCGAGAAAAAGACACCAGGGGGCAACAGGAGGCGCAGGGCGGGCGGACTCCTCGTTTCCAAGTGTTGTGAGCGGCAGGCTGGTCATCAATTGGTTTATTGTACGCAACTATTGTGTGCTAACAACCAATTTGGATGTTTGCTAGTGTCAAATCACTCCTCCGGTGGTAGTCTGCAATCAGATTTCTCAGTTGTCGGATTTATGTCATCAGCAGGACAAAGATCGCATCGAAACACCGGCGGCCTCACCGGACGCGCGGCTATCGAGCGCGATGCGTTGCTGTCCGCGCGCGCGCTCGTCGACCGCATGCGGACGCTGTATCGCGAGCTCGAACGCATGACCGATGCGCCAATCACCGTGCACCGCGCACTGACCTGCATCGGTGAAGAGCCGGGAATTCCCGCCTCGCGGCTGGCGACACGCCTCGGAATGCAGCGCCCTGCGGTCAGTCATGTGTTGAAAGGACTCGCCACGCGCGGGTGGATCGAACGTCGCAGACATGATGGGGATCAGCGAAGCGTACAGCTCCATCCCACGGCTGAGGGTCTGCAAATCCTGCGGGCCACTTCGGGGCGAGCAGTCGGTACGCTGCAGAAGGCAGTACGCGGGCTGAGCGCTCGGGAGCTTCGACAGCTGGCGGATGGCCTGGCGGCATTGCTGGTCAGGCTTCCTGACACAAAAGCATCCCCCCTCGCCCCTCGCGCCAGCGCCGCGTCCCGCCGCAGGGAAAATTCATCGCGCGCTCGAATGAGCAGCGGCGCCTGATCGACGGCATCAAAGTCGCGAATGCGCTCGATCCTGATCCGGTTTGCGGTGCCGACGCTCATCGCCGTGAGCATCCTCGCCTTTTTCGGCGTGCCCTACGTCGACCGCATTCTCGCGGAGTGGTTTCGTAGCGACGTCGATTTGCGTGCGCAACTTGTCGCTCACTCCATGGAAGGTTCGCTCACCGGCTTCCTGGAGCGCGGCGACCAGAAGGGGCTTGCCGCCTACCTGGCCGGGATAACGACCGACGAGCGTCTCATGGCCATTGTTCTTTGCGACGACGGCGCGAAAGCGTTGTTCAAGACCGATCGCACGCCTGTCGAGATCAAATGCTCGGTGCTTCGCGACATTGGCGAGCGCGGGAGCAGTATCGTGAAACTGGTCGATGGTTCCGTTGAAGTGTCTTCTTTCCCGATGGGGAGTGTTAGCGGCAGAAGCGTTGCCGCACTCATCGTGCATGACTTGAGTTTCATCGATCGGCGCCAGTCCTCTGCGCGCAACTACGTGCTGGCGCTCGCCGGCATCGCTGCGTCCGTGCTCGCGCTGTTCCTCGGGTTCGTGTTCTGGCTCCTGATCCGGCGTTGGGTGAACGAGCTGGTCAGCGACATCCGCGGACGACGCTTTCTCGATGACGCCCAGTCTGAGCCTGGATCACGTCCGCTTCTCACCCAGATCCGGCGCGTGCTGCGCGAAGTGGAAACTACCCAGCGGCTGGAGATCGATTTTCACGAGAACTGGACACCGCAGGCGCTGCAACAGGTCGTGCGCGACCATCTCGGCGCTCCGGAAGTTTTCATCGTCTCGAACCGCGAGCCGTACATCCACAACGCGACCCCGTCAGGCCCGGTTGTGCAGGTACCGGCAAGCGGCATGGTCACGGCGCTGGAGCCGATCATGCGCGCCTGCTCGGGCACCTGGATTGCGCATGGCAGCGGGACTGCGGATCGACTGGTGGTCGACTCCCATGACCGGGTGCAAGTCCCACCCGAAGATCCAAGCTACTCATTGCGTCGCGTCTGGCTGAGCGCAGAAGAGGAGCAAGGCTTCTACTATGGCTTTGCGAATGAAGGCGTGTGGCCTCTATGCCATCTGGCATATGTGCGTCCCGCCTTTCGCGAGGCGGACTGGCAGCACTACCAGGCAGTCAATCGAAAGTTCGCGGATGTGGTGGCGTCCGAATCGCGATCCAAGAATCCCCTGATTCTGGTCCAGGACTATCACTTCGCCCTGCTCCCGCGCCTGTTGCGTGAGCGCAAGCCCGCGGCGACGATCGCCCTGTTCTGGCACATACCTTGGCCGAATGCCGAAACTTTCGGCGTCTGCCCGTGGAAACAGCAGATTCTCACGCACATGCTCGCTGCGGACATTCTTGGCTTTCACACGCGCTATCACTGTCAGAACTTCCTGGCGACGGTCGATCGCTTTCTCGAATGCCAGATCGACCATGAGCACATGACGGTCACGCTGGGTGGCCGCGTGTGCCGTGTCGTGCCGTATCCGATTTCCATCGAATGGCCTCCACGCTGGCTCGCGACGTTGCCCGACGTCGCAGTCTCCCGCGAGTCGATTCGCGCGCGACACGGCATCGGTAGCGACGTGTGTCTTGGGCTGGGAGTCGAGCGATGGGATTTCACCAAGGGAATCGTCGAACGCTTCCTGGCGCTTGAAGCCTTGCTCGAAAAGGACCGTGGAACCCGTGGTCGAATCACTCTTCTGCAGGTAGCGGCACCCACGCGTAGCAAGCTTCCCGCGTATCAGGCCTTGCAAACGCAGACATTGAGCGAGGCCGCACGAATCAATGAAAAGTTCGGAACCGATGACTGGAAGCCCATCGTGCTCATCGATCATCACCAGGAACCGCGCGAGGTATTCGAACTGTTCCGGGCCGCGGACTTTTGCATCGTCAACAGCCTGCACGACGGCATGAACCTCGTGGCCAAGGAATTTGTCGCGTCGCGCGACGATCAGGACGGGGTGTTGATCCTGAGCACCTTTGCAGGTGCCTCGCGCGAATTGCCGGAGGCTCTGCTGGTCAACCCATTCGATGTCGCTGAGACGGCCGCGGCAATGCGCATGGCAATGCAGATGGGTCGCGACGAACGCCGCGAGCGCATGAAGTTGATGCGGCGGACGGTCAAGGAGAACAACGTATATCGCTGGGCCGGCCGGATGCTCATGGATGCGGCGCAAATGCGCCAGCGGCAGTCGTTGAACAAGTCCGTTCTCGAACTCTGAGGATTGCGGCGATTCAGCCGCTCTGGCGGGCCATCTTCACCCTGCCTTACATTCTTCCTGCGCTTATAAGCGCCACCCTCCATGGGTCCGAACTCGGGCATTCAACGGAGGAGGTTCAACATGAAGACTTTTATTGGATCGACGCTGCTGGCCAGCAACACCGCGCAGCCTCGGCGTAAACCATTCGAAATTTCCGATGACCGGCTGCCAGGCTTCGTCTTGAGAGTGCAGCCGACAGGCATTCGAACGTATTACGCGCGCTTCGGACGCAATCGCCGAGTGGTCCTGGGTAATGCGGGCAAATTCACTCCCGAGGAAGCACGAGAGCAATGTCGCAAGGTTCTTGGAAACGTCGCGCATGGCTATCACCCGTTGCATGGAATCAACGGCAGCGACGGGGTGAAGTTAGGCACGTTCATCGCCGGCGAGTACACCACTTGGGTCAACGCAAGCCGCCCGCGCACCGCAGCCAACACACTCGAGAAACTGCATCGGCATTTTCGGACTTGGTATCCGGAGCCCCTGACGACCATCACCGTTGAGCGCATCGAGTCCTGGAAAGCGCGACGACTGAGTGAGGGGCGGAGCCCGTCCACCGTCTTGCGCGATCTGTTCACACTATCAAGTGTATTGCGGCGTGCAGTAAAAGCAGGAGAGCTTGCCGAAAACCCAGTGCGACGCGTGGATAGGCCACGAATTGACCGCCGCGGCAAGGTGCGCTTTCTCCATGAAGCGGAGGAATTCCGCCTTCGGTTGGCGCTGCAAGAGCGAGACGAGATCATGCGAGCCGCGCGCGCCGCGGCCAACATTCGCCACCAGAAACGCGGAGAACCATTGCTACCTCCACTCGCATCCTTCGGCGATCACCTAACCCCGGCCGTTTTGATCTCTATCAACACGGGTCTTCGTCGCGGCGAGCTGCTCAAGTTGCAGTGGTCGTCCGTCGACTTCGAGCGGCGGCTACTGACCGTCGAAGGGCGCAATGCCAAGAGCCGCCAGACGCGTCATGTGCCGCTTAATGACGAAGCAACGATTGTATTGCGCAACTGGCAGGAACAAGCCGGAGCCAGAACACAGCTGTTTGATGTATCCACGAGCTACAAGAAAGGTTGGAAGGCCTTGCTGAAGCGCGCCGGAATCACTCAATTCCGCTGGCACGACATGCGCCATCATTTCGCATCGCGCCTAGTCCAGCGAGGCGTGCCACTCAACACCGTGCGGGACCTCCTCGGGCACAGCACCGCGCAGATGTCGCTGCGCTACGCACACTTGGCGCCGGATCAACGACGCGAGGCCGTGGCCAAGCTCAACGAGAAGCCGATTCTTGCGCTTACCCTGCGCTTACCTTGGGAAGGGTTCGCGATGGACCACGCGTATCCCTTTGTAAGAATGGTGGAAAGGGAGGGAATCGAACCCTCGACCCCGGCATTATGAGTGCCGTGCTCTAACCAGCTGAGCTACCTTTCCACGCCCGGTCCGACCGGAAATCCGCCCGGCCGAGCGGCCAGGGCGAAGGGGCCGCGATTCTCTAAGCCTTGCCCCCGGCTGTCAAGCAATTCCCATTAAAACAACCACTTAGCCCTTCGCCAGCGGGGCCCCTCCGGGATCTCCTGTCAACCGGAGTCAGTATCAATTACCCAAGTTGGGGAGTGGCTCTCAATTCGGGGCCGGGCCGATCAAGTGTGAACGGAATCAAGCCGATACGGCCCTCAGGACGCTCACGGTTGGAAGCGTCAGGAACAGTACCGTCCATGAATCGGCTGCAATTGGCCCACTTGCCACTTCGGACCAAGCTCATCGCGTCGAGCGCGCTGGTGGCTTCAATTGCTTTGTTCATCGCCGCTCTCGCCCAGGGCGTCTCCTCATATTTCTTCAGCCACAGCGAAGCCTACGAACACCTGCACGCCGTGGCGCGCGTGATCGCGGGCCGCAGCGCCGCCGCCATCCGCAGCCAGGACTTCGCGCAGGCCGAGGCGCTGGTGAGCGCGCTGCGCGTCGAGCCGCAGATCGAAGAATCGCTGCTCATCGACTCCAACAAGCGCGTGCTCATGCACTTCGCCGGCAGCAAGACGCTGCTGATGTCGCACCCGCTCGGCGAACTCACCGAATTGCAGAAGTGGCAGAACGAAGCCATCCAGAGCGACGTGCACCAGAGCCGCTTCGATGGCCTCACGGCGCTGCACCTCGTCTACCCGATCCACGACCAGGGCGAGCGCATCGGTCATCTCTACGTGCGCGCCAATCTCTCCGAGCTGCAGGAAAAGCTGCTGATGCAGCTTGCCGTGCTGCTCGGCAGCTCCGTGGTGGCCTTCGCGCTCTGTTACCTCCTGGCGCGACGTGTGCAGCGCCAGATCGCCGCCCCGCTGCTGCACCTGGTGGAAACCATGCAGCACACCGAGCGCGGCGACTACTCGCATCGCGCGCAGGTGACCACGGACGACGAGATCGGCAGCCTCATGCGCGGTTTCAACATGATGCTGGGCCAGATCGCGAACCGCGAACAGGAGCTCGCGCGCCAGCACGAACTGCTCGAAGCGCAGGTGGATGAACGCACGCGCAGCCTCGCCGATGCGAACCGCACGTTGCGCCAGGCCATGAACGATTCGGTCGAGGCCTGCCGCACCGCCGAGGCCGCGAGCAAGGCGAAGAGCGAATTCCTCGCGCGCATGTCGCATGAAATCCGCACGCCCATGAACGGCGTGCTCGGCATGACCGAACTGCTGCTGGATTCGAAGCTCGATCCGCGCCAGCGCCGCTTCGCCGCCACCATCCAGAGTTCGGCCGACGCGTTGCTCGCCATCATCAACGACATTCTCGACTTCTCGAAGATCGAGGCCGGCAAGCTGCGCCTCGAGACCCAGGACCTCGACATCCGCCAGGTCATCGAAGAAGTCATCGACCTGTTTGCTCAAAGGGCGCACCAGAAGGGCATCGAGCTGCTGCTCGACATCGATCCTTACCTGCATCGCTGGGCGCGCGGCGACGAACTGCGCATCCGCCAGATCCTCATGAACCTGGTGTCGAACGCGCTCAAGTTCACGGCCAGCGGCCACGTGCTGATCCGCGCGCGCGGCGTCAATCCTTCGGATACGCACGTCTCGCTGATCATCGACGTGGTCGACACCGGCACCGGCATCCTGCCGGAGAACCAGGCGGCCATCTTCGACGCCTTCGTGCAGGAAGACGGCTCGACCACGCGTCGCTTCGGCGGCACAGGCCTTGGTCTCGCCATCTCGCGCCAGCTGGCGACGCTCATGGGCGGCGACATCACGGTGGTCAGCCAGCCAGGCCAGGGCTCCACCTTCTCGCTGTCGATCTCGCTGCCGGCCGCGCCGGCCATCGCCACGGATTCCACGCAGGGCCTGCTCGCGCCGGGAACCCGCGTGCTGGTGGTCGACGACAGCGCCATCAACGTGGAAATCCTCGCGTCGCAACTCGAGGCCTGGGGCTTCGTGGTCACGAGCGCGGCCAGCGCCATGGAAGCGCAGGCTCACCTGAATTCGATCACCTCCCCCGATGCGCTGCCGCAGATCATCGTGCTCGACTGGCACATGCCCGAGCAGAACGGTGTCGACTGGTTGTTAGGCGTGCGCCGCAACCCGCAGTGGAAGAGCATCCCGGCCATCATGGTGAGCTCGGTGGCCGACGACATCGAGATCACCCTCGCCAGCCAGCTCGCGCCGCTGCGCCGCCTGGCCAAGCCCGTGCGCCAGAGCATGCTGCGTCGTGCCCTGCACGAGGCGCTGCAATCCACTCCTTTCCAGGACGTCAGTTCCGCGCCCGCCATGCTCGCCCCGGAGAACGAACCCGTGCTCGACCATCTTTCGGTGCTGCTCGTCGAAGACAACATGGTCAACCGCACGCTGGCGCTCGAAATGCTCCAGCGCCTGGGTTGCGATGCCATGCACGCCGGCAACGGTGTCGAGGCGCTCGACGCGCTCGACAAGCAGGACTTCGACGTGGTGCTCATGGACTGCCAGATGCCCGTCATGGACGGCTTCATCGCCACGCGCAAGCTGCGCGAGCGTGAAACCGCCAAGAAGAAGGAACCCACGCGCGTCGTGGCGCTCACCGCGAACGCCCTCGCCGGCGACCGCGAGGCCTGCCTCGCGGCCGGCATGAACGACTACCTCGCCAAGCCCTTCACGCTGGCGCAGCTGCGCAACATCCTGCTGCCGTCCAAGGTGTCGCGCTCCGCGGCCAACAAGGTGACGCTGGATCACTCGGCCATCGAGGCCGTGCGCCAGCTGGATCCGGATGGCAATGACCGCCTGCTGTCGCGGCTGATCGCGCTGTATCGCGACGACAGCTCACAGCTGCTCGCCGACATGGACAATGGCATGAAGGCCGGCGACGCGGACGTCGTCGCCCGCGCGGCGCACACGCTCAAGAGCTCCAGCGCCAACCTCGGCGCCACGAACGTGGCCGCCATCGCGCGCCAGATCGAACATGCGGCGCGCGCCGGTGATATCACCGATCTCGCCGCCTCCATCACCAAGTTGCGCGCGCAGCGCACCGTGGCCCTGTCCGAACTCGAGGCGCTGGACAACGCCGCCAAGGTAGCCTGATGCATCTCGGCGCCGGACAACCCATCCACGTACTGATCGTCGACGACGATGCGGGCTCGCGCCTGTTGATGCGCCGTGCGCTCGAGCGATCGGGTTTCCTGATTTCGGAAGCCGCCGATGGCACGGCCGCCGTGGCCGCGGTGGAAGCTGGCGCCTGCAATGCCGTGCTCATGGACGTGGAAATGCCGTCGATGAACGGCTACGAGGCTTGCAAGGCCATCCGCTCCAAGCCCGGTGGCGCGCACCTGCCCATCATGATGGTCACGGGCCGCGACGACGTGGCCTCCATCAACCAGTCCTACCAGGCGGGCGCCACGGACTTCCTGGCCAAGCCCATCAACTGGAACCTGCTGGGCCATCGCGTGCAGTATCTCGTTCGCGGCGGTCGCCTCGTGCAGGAACTGGAAGAAAGCGAAGGCCGGCAACGCGCCATGCTCGATGCCCTGCCCGACTTGCTGCTCGTGGTGGACATGCAGGATCGCATCGTCGACCGCCTCGGGGCCACGGACAACCATCCCTTCCTGCTGGGCCCGATGAAGGCCGAGCAGAAACTCGCCGAACTCGTCAGTGGCGAGGCCGCGCGCGCCATCGCGCATGCGCTCGACGACTGCCGCGTGCGCAACGAGCGCACCGAGGTGGAATTCGAGTGCATCCGCGAAGGCGTGGAACGGCGCTTCGAAACGCGCATCGTGCCCTACGACCGCGGCCGCCTGCTGCTGGTGCTGCGTGACGTCACCGAACGGCACCGCGCCGCGAACCGCATCCGCGAGCTCGCGTTCTTCGATCCATTGACGCAGCTGCCCAACCGCCAGTACCTGCTGCAGCTGCTCGAAGAGGCGCGCCGCGAGGCGGCGACCACGGGCGAGCGCTTCGCCGTGGTGCGCATCAACCTCGACCAGTTCAAGCGCATCAACGACAGCATCGGGCACGGCGCGGGCGATGCGCTGCTGCAGGCCGTGGCCTCGCGCCTCGGCACCTTCCTCAAGCTGGAGCGCGACGGCGCGGTCACCATGCCGCTGGCGCGCCTCACCGGTGATGAATTCGCGCTGGCCATCCGCCACCTGCAGTCCGATACCGACGTGCAGGGCGCCATCAACAACATCATGGCGGCGTTCGCCTCGCCATTCATGATCCGCCATCGTGATTTCTTCGTGACCTGCACCATCGGCATCGCCATGTTCCCGGATCACGGCAGCTTCGCGGATGAACTTTTGAGAACCGCCGGCCTCGCGCTGCACGAGGCCAAGTCCACGGGCGGCAATCGCGGCGTCATCTACAGCGAAGACATGCGCGCCCGTTCGGTGGCACGCCTGGAACTGGAGACCGAGCTGCGTCATGCGCTCGAGTCCGACCAGCTGTTCCTCGCCTATCAACCGCAGATCGAAGTGTCCTCGGGCCGCATCGCCAGCGTCGAAGCACTGGTGCGCTGGCGCCATCCCACGCGCGGCATCGTGCCGCCGGATGAATTCATTTCAGTGGCCGAGGAATCCGGCCTCATCGTCCCGCTGTCCGATCTCGTGATGCGCCAGGCGCTCAAGCAGATCTCGGAGTGGTGGAAGGCGGGTTGCCGCGACCTGCGCGTGGCCGTGAACGTCTCGGGCGCGCAGTTCGAGGCGCCCGGGTTCCCGGACTGGGTGTTTGCGCACCTGGATGAAGCTGGATTGCCGGGCGCCTGCCTGGAACTGGAAATCACCGAGAGCCTGTTGATGGTGGACGAAACCGCCGCCGCTCTGGCGGTGCGCGCGGTGCGCGAGCTCGGTGTGCACGTGGCCATCGATGACTTCGGCACTGGCTATTCGTCGCTGGCCTACCTCAAGCACTTCCCCATCGAGGCGCTGAAGATCGACCGCTCGTTCGTGGCCGACCTTGGCCGCGACTCGAACGACGCCGCCATCTGCGCGGCCATCATCGCCATGGGCCGGCAGCTCGGCCTGAAGATCGTCGCCGAAGGCGTGGAGACCAAGGAGCAGCTGCAGTTCCTGGCCACGCATGGCTGCACGCTGGCGCAGGGTTATTACATCGCCCGGCCCGTCGAGGCGCCGGAGATGGCGAAGCTGCTTCGTATCGGCGCCGCCGGCGACGCGCCGACGATCGCGGCCGCCGTGCCGGCGAAGAAAGGCGTGGACGTGCCGCTGGCGGACTACGAAGCCGAGATGCTGCTCAAGGTCGCGAAGTAGCGGGGACTGATCCCGAATCAGACGTTGAAGCGGAAGTGCATCACATCGCCTTCCTTGACGATGTACTCCTTGCCTTCCAGCCGCAGCTTGCCGGCATCGCGCGAACCCGCCTCACCCTTGAACTTGATGTAGTCGTCGTAGGCGATGACTTCGGCGCGGATGAAGCCGCGCTCGAAATCCGTATGGATGACGCCGGCCGCCTGCGGCGCGGTGGATCCGGCGCGCACCGTCCAGGCGCGCACCTCTTTCTCGCCGGCCGTGAAGTAGGTCTGCAGGCCTAACAACTCGTAACCCGCGCGGATCACGCGGTTGAGTCCGGGCTCGGCGAGGCCCAGGTCCTTGAGGAATTCGGCGCGATCGGCTTCTTCCAGCTGCGAGATCTCGGCCTCGATGGCGGCGCACACGGCCACGACCACGGCGCCCTCACCTTTCGCGCGCGTTGTCACCGCGTCGAGATGCGGGTTGTTGGTGAAGCCGTCTTCCTTCACGTTGGCCACGTACATCACGGGCTTGGCCGTGAGCAGGTGCAGTTCGTACGAGTCCGCCTTTTCTTCCTTGCTCAGACCCATGGAGCGCACCGGCTTGCCCTGGTCGAGATGCGTGCGCATGCGTTCGAACAGGTCCTTCTTGCGGGCCGCGTCCTTGTCACCACCCTTGGCCTGCTTGGCGTAGCGATCGGCGGCCTTCTCCACCGACTGCAGGTCGGCGAGGCACAACTCGGTGTCGATGACTTCGATGTCCGAGATCGGATTCACCTTTCCGGAGACGTGGATTACGTCGGTGTCTTCGAAGCAGCGCACCACGTGCGAGATGGCGTCCGTCTCGCGGATGTGCGACAGGAACTTGTTGCCCAGGCCCTCGCCCTGCGAGGCGCCGGCCACGAGGCCCGCGATGTCCACGAACTCCACCGTGGTCGGCACGATCTTCTCGGGCTCGACGATCTTCGCGAGCTCGTCCAGCCGCGGGTCCGGCACCGGCACGATGCCGACGTTCGGGTCGATGGTGCAGAACGGATAGTTTTCGGCCGCGATGCCCGCGCGCGTGAGCGCGTTGAACAGCGTCGACTTGCCGACGTTCGGCAGACCCACGATTCCGGACTTGATACCCATCTGTTATTCCTTCGAATTCTCTTTGGCTGGGGGCGCCTTCGCCCGCGCATGCAGTTTGTTCATCGCGACCTGCGCGCCCGAGCGCAATGCCTCTTCGATCGCGTCCGCGCCCATGACGATGGTCTCGTCGATGGTGCGCTGTTCGTCCTTGCCGGCATGCGTGAGCACGAAGTCGATGACTTCGTTCTTCGCACCCGGATGTCCCACGCCGATGCGCAGGCGCCAGAAACCATCACCCTGCGCGGCGATGAGGTCGCGCAGTCCGTTGTGACCGCCGTGGCCGCCGGCGTCCTTGAGGCGCACGGTGCCGCTGGGCAGGTCGATTTCGTCGTGCGCCACCAGCATGTCGCGTGGCGCGATCTTGTAGAACCCCAGCACGCTGGACACCGGCCCGCCGCTGCGATTCATGAATGTCATCGGCTTCAGCAGCCAGACTTCCTCGCCGCCGATACGCACGCGCGCGAGTTCACCCTGGTGCTTGCCCTCGTGGCGGAACGTGCCGCCATGGCGGCGCGCCAGTTCGTCCACCAGCCAGAAGCCGGCGTTGTGACGCGTGCGCGCGTATTCGGCCCCGGGATTACCGAGACCGACGATGAGCTTGAGAGGCGTGCCTGGCATGGTGCCCAAACGAAAACGCCGCCTCGAACGAAGCGGCGCCCTCGCGGTAACAGTAGACAGGGTGCGGGCGAACCTGCGCCCGCCCGCACCTCACTACTGTTACTTCTTGCCGCCTTCCTTCTTGGCAGGAGCGGCAGCGGCCTTGGCGTCGCCCGCGGGAGCGGCAGCCTTGGCATCGCCAGCCTTCGCGGCATCGCCCGCGGCCGGAGCAGCAGCGGCGCCTTCGGCAGGCGTCGCGGCAGCGGCTTCCGCGGTCGGTTCCGGTTCCTCGGCGCGCGGCGGATGGATCGACACGACCGTCGCGTTGCCCTTGGCAATCGCCGGGATCGAGACGCCATTCGGCAGCGGCAGGTCGGACAGGTGCTTCGACTCGTTGATGTGCATGCCCGAGAGATCCAGCTCGATGAACTCGGGCAGGTCCTTCGGCAGGCAGGAGATTTCGACGTCCGCGATGCGGTGCGAGACCACGCCACCTTCCGTCTTCACGCCCGGCGAAGCGGCCTCGCCCTTGAAGTGGATCGGGATGTGGATGCGGATCTTCTCGGTCTCCACGACGCGCTGCATGTCGAGGTGCACGATGGCGTTGCGCGCCGGGTGCATCTGCAGATCCTTGACGATGGCAGCCTGCTTCTTGTCGCCGACGACGAGGTTGATGATCGACGAGTAGAACTTCTCGTTGTCGATCAGCGTCATCAGCTTCTGGTGGTTGAGGGTAATGGCACGGGGTTCCTGGTGGCCCCCGTACAGGATTGCCGGCACGCGACCCGCATGACGCAGGCGGCGGCTCGCACCCTTGCCCTGGCCATCACGGAACTCGGCGGCGAGTTCGAATGAAATCTTCATTGCAATTACTCCGATTGACTTACTAACTCGGCGGACACCGCGACCAGTGCCGCCACCATTCAACTAATCCAGATAAAGGCTGCTCACCGAATCCTCGTCGCGGATGCGACGGATGGTCTCGGCCAGCAACCCCGCAACCGACAACTGCCGGATGCGTCCACTCTGCTTCGCGGCCTGCGACAGCGGGATGGTGTCGGTCACCACCAGCTCGTCGAGAGCCGACTTCGAAATCTTTTCCACGGCGTTGCCGGAGAGGATCGCGTGGGTGATGTACGCCACCACCTTGATCGCACCCTCGTCCTTCAATGCCTGCGCGGCCGCGCACAGCGTGCCCGCGGTATCCACCATGTCGTCGATGAGGATGCAGCTCCTGCCGCGCACCTCGCCGATGATGTTCATCACCTTCGACTCGTTCGGCCGCGGACGGCGCTTGTCGATGATGGCCAGGTCGGCATCATCGAGGCGCTTCGCGAGTGCCCGCGCGCGCACCACACCACCCACGTCCGGCGACACCACGATCAGGTTCTCGTAGCGCTGCCGGTACGCATCTCCGAGCAACACCGGCGACGCGTACACGTTGTCCACCGGGATGTCGAAGAATCCCTGGATCTGGTCCGAGTGCAGGTCGATCGTCAGCAGACGATGCACCCCCGCGCTCTGGATCATGTTCGCCACCAGCTTCGCGGTGATCGCGCTGCGCGTGGCGCGCGGCCGGCGATCCTGGCGCGAGTAGCCGAAATACGGCACCACCGCGGTGATCTTCGCCGCGGAAGCGCGCCGACAGGCGTCCACCATCACGAGCAGCTCGATCAGGTGATCGTTGGTCGGCGGACACGTGGGCTGCACGATGAACACATCGCGCCCGCGCACGTTCTCCATCAACTCGATGTTCACTTCGCCGTCGGAGAACCTTCCGACCGATGCTCGTCCCAGCGGAGTCATCAGGTGGCGCGCGATGTCGTGAGCCAGCGCCGTGTTGGCGTTTCCCGCGAACAGCGTCAGCGTTTCCGAATCGCCCTGGTCTACCACCCTGACTCCCCCAAGACTCGCGCCTGGAACCTGGCTGGGGTGGAAGGATTCGAACCTCCGAATGGCGGGATCAAAACCCGCTGCCTTACCACTTGGCGACACCCCAACGATCTAACTCTTCGAGCAAGGGTGACGCGTTCAGCCCGCGCGCCACGAAGGCGCGCCATTCGTCGGGCACTCGCGCCGCGACGCGTTCCGCGTCCGCCGCGCGCGCGAACTTCGCGAACACACAGGAACCTGTCCCCGTGAGTCGCGCCGTCGCGTGTCGCCCCAGCCAATCGAGCGCATCACCCACCGCCGGAAAGCGCGCGCGCACGACCGCCTCGCAATCGTTTCGCCCGCCCGTTTCCAAAAAGCCGCGCATTGTGGTGGGGGCGGAATTCCGTGTCAATTCAGGAGCCTGGAAGACCGACGCGGTCGGCACGGGTACCCCCGGAAACACCACGAGATACCAGGAATCCCCTGGCAAGCTGACCGGCGTGAGCCTTTCGCCGATTCCTTCGGCCCAGGCGGAGTGTCCGGCCACGAAAATGGGCACATCGGCGCCCAGATTGGCGCCTATTTCCGCGATTTGCTGCGAATTCAGCCCAACTCGCCACATTTGGTTGAGCGCCACCAGCACGGTGGCGGCATCGGAGCTGCCCCCTCCCAGGCCCCCGCCCATGGGAATGCGCTTGTGGACCCTGATTTCCGCTCCGAGCGGCGACCCGGCGGCCCGTTGCAGGGCCCGGGCCGCCCGAAACACCAGGTCCTCGGATTCCGGCACCCCTGCCGGACCTTCCGGCCGGCTGATGGCCCCATCCTCACGGACCCCGATTTCGATGCGATCGCAGAGGTCGATGAGCTGGAACACCGTCTGCAGCTCGTGATACCCGTCCGGTCGCCTGCCGACGATGTGCAGCATGAGATTGAGCTTGGCGGGTGCGGACCAGGCCGCACGCGCCCCGAGGGCGGTGGTCACGGCTGCCAATGATCCACGGCGAGCTTGAGCCGCGCACCTTCCCGCTGTGCGACCAGGCGCCGCGGCAACGCAAAACCCAGTGCCGGCGCGCGCGTCTCTATATTCACCTGCCAGCCATGCTGGCTGAAGCCGCGGATCTCGCCGGTGACCCCGTCCTGCTCGAGCGCGGCCTCACCCGGGGCGGGAATGCCCAACAGCCACCAGCGCAGCTCGGCGAGCGGCATCTCGAAGCCGAGGCGTCGTTCGATTTCTTCGCGCGCAGCACCGCCGTCGAGGGACTCGCCACTGCTCGTGGTCACCTGCAACTCTTCGCCCGCGAGCGCCAGGCGCATGCCGCCCAGGCCCATCGGCCCATCGAGCGCCATTTCCGCGCCCGAGGGTTGTTGCTGGTATCGGAGATTCGCCGAGAAGCCCTGCCCGCTCGCCGCGACGGCGACGCGTCCATTGAGGGTGTAGCGGTCGAGCCGCTCGAGCTGCTCGCGCTGCAGGGGCCAGGGCGCGTCGGCGCCGGGTCCCGGACCCATGACCGGCGCGGGCGCCGTGCGACAACCCGCCAGCACCGCCAACACGGCCGCAACCAGCGCGACGCGCAGCGCCGTGCCGGACACGACTAACTACCCGTGGTGGTGGCGGCCGGCGGATCCACGTCCGGCGCGGATTCGGGCGGCGTCTCGGGCGCGGTTGCGGGTTTCGGCGGATCCATCTTGGTGCCCGTGAGGCGTTCGATGGTGGCGCGCAGCGGCTTGGAATCCGGGGCCCGCGCCAGCGAGCGCGCCCACAACGCGCGCGCCTCGGCCTGCTTGCCGCTCACCCACAAGGCCTCGCCCCAGTGCGAGGCGATTTCGGGATCGGGGAAGATGCGGTAGGCGCGCTCCAGGTGCGGAATGGCGCCCGGCACGTCACCGCGGCGGAAACGCACCCATCCCAGGCTGTCGAGAAACGCGGGATTGTCGGGAGAGGCTTCCAGCGCCTTGCGGATCATGGTCTCGGCGCGCGGCAGCTTCTCGCCGCGGTCCGCGAGCGAGTATCCCAGTGCGTTCAGCAGGCTGGCATCCTCGGGGCGATCGCGCAGCAGGCTCTCGAAACTCCTGGTCGACTCACGATCGCGACCCGCCTTGTCCTGGATGAGCGCGATCTGGTAGCGCACGCCGGGATGATCCGGGTACCGCTCCAGCGCGAGTTTCAACAGGGCCAGCGCTTCGTCCACCTTGCCCGCGTCCTCGAGCAGCGCGGCCTTGGCGAATTCCACGTCGAGCGCCTCGGAGCGTTCCTTCGCGGCGTATTCGTCGAGCACGCGGAAGGCACCCTCGCGATCGTCACGCTTCAGGAGGATTTTCGCGGCGCGGCCGCGCACGATGAGCCCGGCGCCGGCCTCCGCGAGCTTGCTGTAACCCTCGAGCGCGAGATCGGTGCGGCCTTCGCGCTCGGCGATCGAAGACAGATAGAAGAAGGCCTCGCCAGCCTCGGTGGGCGAGGACATCAAACTACCGAAGCGGCGCCCGGCCTCGGTCATGTCCCCGGCCTGGTAGGCGATCTTGCCCAGCCGCAGGTCGGCCTCGTCGCGCGCCGTGGCATCGGCCCGCAGGCTTTCGAGTTCCTGCCGTGCTTCGTCCACGCGGTCGAGGCGCAGCAGCGTGTCGGCGTACGCGAAGCGCTGCGATTCGGGATCGAGCGCCGCGGCTTCCTGCGCGATGGCGATGGCCGCGACCGCGTTGCCTTCCGCCGTGAGCACTCGCGCCAGCTGCGCGCGCGCATCTCCCGACGAAGGATCCGCCGCGAGCACGCGGTCCGCATACTTGTGCGCGGTGGCGAAGTCGAAGTTTTCGAGCGCCAGGTCCACGCCCGCGATCAGCAGCTTTTCGGAGACCTTGGGTGAGTCGAGCAGCGGACGCAGAGTGTCGAGCGTGATCGCGGTGCCGCCAGCGTCACTGAGCTCGCCGATGAGCTTGATGAGCGCCTCGTCACCGCCCAGCGAGTGTGTCTTGAGAATGGCCGCGCTGGCCTCGCCCGGCTGGTAGAGCCGCACTTCGGCGAGCGCCACCGCGGCGGCGGCCTCGGCGCGATCCGGTTCGAGCTTGAGCCAGCGACGCGCGGCCTTGGCGCTCGCGGCAATCTGCTGGCACTCGGAGGCGACCTTGTTGGCGCGCTCCGAGATCTTGGAGTCGCTGGTGCCCAGCGCCGCCTTGAGGTAGCGATCGGTGCCGCCACGACAGTCGCCGCGCGACAACGCCATGTCGGCAAGCACCAGGTCGGCGCTGTCCGAATTGGTGGTGGACAGGGCACTGGACACGGCCGGCACGAGGACCGCGAATGCCAGTGAGGCGAGGATCGAAACAGGGGTTCGTGGCATGGAGGGCACTATATCTGGACCCGCGCCCCTTACAATGGTTCGCGTGAAAGACTCGATACGTTTGCGACTGGAAAAAATGGTCGACCGGTACGAGGAAATCGGACGTTCGCTGGCCGATCCCGCCGTCATAAGCCGACAACGCGAGTTCCGCGAATTGTCGGTGGAATATGCCCGCCTCACGCCGGTGGCCGAAAAATTCGGCGCCTTCCGCGCCCTGGAGGGCGAGCTCGCCGCAGCGCGGGAAATGCAGGGCGACGGCGATCCCGCCATGCGCGACATGGGCGCGGAGGAAGTCGCGCGCCTGGGACCCGAGATCGAACTGGCCGAGGGTGCCCTCAAGATGTTGCTGATCCCGCGCGATCCGCGCGACGAGAAGAACATCTATCTCGAGGTGCGCGCCGGCACGGGCGGCGATGAAGCGGCGATTTTCGCCGGTGACCTGTTCCGGATGTACGCGCGATACGCCGAGACCCACGGATTCACGGTCGAAGTGCTGTCGGAAAATCCCGGCGAACACGGCGGATATCGCGAGGTCATCAGCCGCATCGCGGGTAACGGTGCCTTCGCGCGCTTCAAGTTCGAATCCGGCGTGCACCGCGTGCAGCGCGTGCCGGCCACCGAGGCGCAGGGACGCATTCACACCTCGGCCGTCACCGTGGCGATCTTGCCCGAGCCCGACGAAGTGGAAGCCACCGATCTCAACCCGGCGGAACTGCGCATCGACACGTATCGCGCCTCGGGTGCCGGCGGCCAGCACGTGAACAAGACCGAGTCGGCGATCCGCATCACGCACCTGCCTACCGGCATCGTGGTCGAATGCCAGGACGAACGGTCGCAACACAAGAACCGCTCGCGCGCCATGGCACTCATGAAAGCCAAGCTCCTGGCCAGCGAACAGGAGAAGCGCGACAGCGAGATCGCGCGCAACCGCAAGCTGCAGGTGGGCACGGGTGATCGCTCCGAGCGCATCCGAACCTACAACTTTCCGCAGGGCCGCGTCACCGATCACCGCATCAACCTGACGCTCTACCAGCTGCAGAACATCATGCAGGGCAAGATCGACGAGTTGCTGGACGCGCTGCAGCACGAGCACCAGGCCGAACAACTCGCCGAAGAAGAACAGCGAGGCAACGCCTGATGAGCCTGGCGGCCGCGCCATACATCGCGGCACCCAGTGCCACGGGTGTGGAGGCCCAGGTGGTACTGGCCGGTCCGGGCGCCCGCGCCATCGCCTTCGTGCTCGACTTCCTGATCCGCGGCTGCCTGGCGCTCGCCTGGCTGCTGCTCGCCGCGTGGCTGATCCTCGGAAACCTGGACTTCACCATCCCGGAGGATCACGAAACCCTGTGGTACCTGGCGGGCGTGATTCCCTCCATGGCTATCTACTTCCTCTACCACCTGGTGCTCGAGCCCCTCATGGATGGCCGTACGCCGGGCAAGCGCATGACGGGCCTGCGGGTGCTGACCAGTGACGGCGTGGTCCCCGGCACCGGCGCCCTGCTGACGCGCAACGTCTTTCGCATCGTCGACTCACTGCCCGCGCTGTACGTGGTTGGCCTGCTGTTCATCATGTTCGGTCGCCGGCACGCCCGTCCCGGCGATCTCGCCGCGGGCACTGTCGTGGCGGTTGAGCGCGCCGCGTTTCTCGAGAAGCTGGCGTCGGGCACTGCCGCCGCGGAGAAGATCCGCGCGTCGCGGCGCATGCGGGAGCGCGCGCAGGCGCTGCACCCACGCGGCAGCGACGTGGACGACGCGCTCGCCGTGGTCGACGACTACCGCAACCTGGCTCGCGAACTCGGCACGGCGCGCGCGCGCGCGACGACCCCGGCATCACCGGAACTCGAGCATCTCGAGGCCGCCTACGCGGAACTGCATGGCAACGTCCAACGACCGCCACGCCGCTTCTGGCTGATCCTGTGGTCGGTGTTCCGCGACCAGGTGCCGGCGGCGATGTACGCCATCCGCTGGCACCTGCTGGCCGTCACGCTGCTGTTCGTGATCTCGGCGGTCGCGGGCTTCACCCTGATCTACAACTACCCGGACCTGATCGCGATGTCCGCGAGCCCGCAGCTCATCGCCACGGTCGAACGCGGCGAGTTGTGGACCGACAGCATGCTCAACGTCATTCCTTCCGCGGTGCATTCGGTGAACATCCTGACCAACAACATCGTGGTCTCGGTATTCGCCTTCTGCTCGGGGATCATCTTTGGCCTCGGCACTTTCTACATCGTGGGCCTCAACGGCTTTTCGCTGGGGGCGATCTTCGCGCTGACCGCCCAGCACGGACTCGCCGGGCGACTGTTCGATTTCGTGGTAGCCCATGGCTGCGTGGAACTCTCCTGCATCTGCATATCGGGTGCCGCGGGTTCCTATCTCGGCGAAGCGCTGATTCGTCCAGGCGCGCACACCCGCGGAGAGGCCTTCCGGCTCGCGACCCGCGAGGGCATCCGCATCCTGGTGGCGGTGACATTGCTGTTGCTGATCTGCGGATTCATCGAAGGTTATGTGTCACCCGACCAGGAAATTCCTCGCTGGGCCCGCGTGACCATCGGCGTCGGCTACTGGATCTTCATGATCCTGATGTTGCGCGGCTACGTGTTCGGACGCAGCCGCGGCGGAGTACCGGTCCCGGCCTGACGCCGTTCGCCGACATGGCCTGATTCATTCTCCGTTCAGCGGCCGTTCCGCAGGATTCGTGTCAGTCACGTACGATCCGTGACAGAAGAAACACGAAGAACAAGGGAGTCCAGGATGAAATCGGTTCACGTCGGCCTGCTGGCCGCGGCACTGTTCGCGACCGGCGCACAAGCGCAGCAATGCAGGTCCTATCCACGCATGTCCGGCGGCCAGGAAGTCGGGCCCATTCGCGCCCCCGACGGCGCCATGTGGTACGCGAATGCCAGCGGCAACCGCATCATGCGCATGGACGAGAATTTCCAGGAAACACCGTTCGTGCCGGTCAACGGCGTCACCGAAGGACTCTCGGGCATCGCCTTCGATGGCATCGGCAATGTCTGGTACTCGAAAGCCAGCGGACGCGCGGTGGGCAAATTTCCCATGGCTGGCGGCGAAGGCGTGGAATACGCGCTGCCCAAGGAAAACGACTACGCGGAAAACCTGGTGCGCGGACCCGACGGTGCCATGTGGTACTACGATCCCGTGCACCAGAATCTCGGCCGCGTCGGCGCCGATGGCAGCGTCACCGTGATCAAGCCGCCGCCCAAGCTCAATCCCTTCGGCCCCAAGGGCATGACCCGCGGCATCGACAACTCGCTGTGGCTCACCGACCTCGCGCAGAACGCGCTGTGGAAGCTGGACATCACCACGCTCAAGTACAAGCGCTACGACATTCCCGAGCCGAACGCGCACCCCTGGGACATCGTGGTGGCGAAGGACGGCACCGTGTGGTTCGCGATGCGCGCGGCGAAGAAGTTCGGGCGCATGACGCCGAACGGCGTGTTCTCGACCATCAACGTCGTTGCGGGTGGTGTCTCGCCACGCAACGTGATGCTCGATGAGCACGGCGCCGTCTGGCTCAGTGACATCGGCGGCAATCTCATCCGCATCAAGCCGGACGGGGCCCGGGACACCTTCAAGTGTTCCGGCATGAACGGCGGCATCGCCATGGGCCGCGACGGCAGCATCTGGGGCATCGGCAATGGCGACATGAAGGTGTTGCGCATGACCAGCACCGACGCTCCGCGCGTCGCCAGCTCCGGCACGGTGACCGCGCCCACCGGCATCAATGCCGGCGGCAAGGTTCCCAACATCAGCCTCGCCGACCTGCGCAAGCTCTTCGACGACAAGACCCGGAAGCTCGTGGTGCACTACACCGTCTGGGAGAACAAGGGCTGCGGCTATTGCGATGGCTCGTTCGCGATCTTCGATGACTTCGCGAGCCGCAATGCCGGCAAGGCCACCTTCGTGCGCGTCGCGGCCGAGTACAACGACCCGATGTGGCGCGACCCCTGGCTCGCGAAGCATGCGCCGATGAAAGGCATTCCGACCTTCATCACGTACTACGACCAGTCGGAAGTGGCGCGCGTCGATGGCCGACTCTCGGCCGCGGTGCTCAACGCGCGGCTGCTGCCGGCGATGTGACTCCGGGCGACGGCGCCCGCGAGACTAACCACTCGCCGGCGCCGCGCCTCGCAACGGCCTGATACCCAGCCACCACCAGACCAGGGCCGCTGGCACGGCGGTGGCGCCGAGCACGAGGGCGTGCATCACCGGGATGAAAATCAGCTCGCCGAGGGGACCACCCCAGGAGACCCTCAGGCCGAAGGCAGCGCCTACCGCTGAAAAGATGCCGGCCGCGCGACGCACGAATTGCCAATGGCCCGGCAAGTCCCGCGAACAGGCGCCGCGCCCCACCAGGTACCAGATCACCGCGCCCACCAGCATGGCGACAGGCGTGAAGAGCATGGCCAGCCCCAGGCCCATCGAATTCTCGGAATGATTGGGGGTCATCGCGATCATCACGGCCACGGGCGGCAGCAGCCACGCGGCGGAGGCGCCGAGGCTGGCCAGCACCCGGCGTGGCCTGGCCGCCACCGGCGCCACCGGCGCCACCGGCACCACCGGATCACTCATATACGGCGGCGGTGCCGCAGCTGTAGATAGGCATCGAGAACCGCCTGGTCGAGTTCGTCGTCGGGCTCGTTGAGTACCACTACCCCACTCTGTCGCAGCGATGCCACTTGTGACTGGGAACGTTCACGTTGTTCGCGCGCCGCGATGGTGACACCGGGATCGCGCCAGTCGCGCGCCGGCGCATCCGCCAGCCGCGCGATCTCGACCGCCTGCGGAGCCGCGATGATGGGCAGGTGCCGCGGCACCAGCGCTTTCGCCGCCTGCAGCATGAGTTCATTGCGCGCCGGGTCCGCGAGATCCGTCAGCCAGACCACGAGGCCGCGGTGACGCAGCATGCGTCGCACCTGGATGGCGGCCGCCAGCGGATTGGCTTCGCCGCGATTCCCTTCGAGCCTCTCGAGCGCGCGACGCAGGCTCGCCACCGCACGCACGCCGCGATCCGGCGCGCAGGCCGCGAGCAGGCGATCCGAGTACACCAGCAGGCCGACGCGATCCTCGGCCGACACCACGTGTTCCGCGAGACGCGCCGCGACATTCGCATACAGTCCCAGCCGGTCCAGCACCCCGGCGCGCACCAGGCTGGCGCGACTCGCATCGATGACGAGCAGGATCTCGAGATGCTGCGCCTCGCTGTACTCGCGCGCGATCAGCGAACCGCGCCGCGCCGTGGCCTTCCAGTCGATGCGCGACAAGGCGTCGCCCGGCGCGTACTCACGCAATTGCAGCAGCTCCACGCCAACGCCCGGCAGCCGGCGCGGCGTCTCACCCACCGACTCTCCCGCCACCGGCCGCGCACCACGGGGCAGGTAGTCCGGCGCCACCGAGAAGGTTTGCGGTTGCGGCAACGTGCGCGACCACCAGGCGAGCGCGAAGCGCCCCAACAGGCGCGCCGGGACGTCCCCGAAGCGACCCCTGCCCAGGCGCAGCGGCAGCAGTGCCACGGGATCGCGAAACTCTTCGCCCGGCGGCAGTTCGATCTCGCGCACGTCGCCAATCTGCCGGATGGCGGACGGCAGCGCGCGCGCGTATTGCAGCACCTGGGTGCGGCCGCGATTGTGTTCGAACGCGTAGGCCGCCGCCGCGGGTTGACCCAGCTTCAGCCGTGCATCCAGCCGTAGTTGCACGGCGAGCGTGGTGCCGCGCAGATACCAGGCCTCGACCGCGAGACCGGCCAGCAACAGGAAAGCCGGCAGCAGCCACGCGCTCGCGAAGGCGGGTTCATCGGACCAGGTGCCCGCCACGCCCAGCAGCGCGGTGAGCATGATGAACAGGTAGCCGCGAACCGCTAGATGCATGGGGCCTTGCGCCTCAACGCGGAACCGGGGTGGCTTCGAGGATGGCGCCCACGATACCGAGGTCCGTGTCGCCATCGAGAGCGCTCTCCGGCTTGAGCACCAGGCGGTGCGCCAGCACCCAGCGCGCCACGGACTGCACGTCGTCCGCGGCGACGAATTCGCCGTTGCGCAGTCCGGCATGCACGCGCGCGGCGCGGATCAACGCCAGCGCGCCACGCGTCGACAGTCCCAGCGCCACGCGTGGGTGTTCACGCGTCGCGCGCGCCAGGTCCAGCACGTAGTTCGAGAGCGCCTCCGACACATGCAGCGCGCTGGCGGCGGCACGGGCCTGGTGCAGCAGGTTGCGATCGATGCGCACCAGGTCCGCGGGAATGGGTTCGCGCGCTTCGAGCTCGGTGCCGTAGCGACGCAGGATTTCGCCCTCGGCGGCGCGCTCCGGGTAACTCATGTCGATGCGCAGCATGAAACGGTCGAGCTGCGACTCGGGCAGTGGATAGGTGCCTTCGAACTCGCGCGGATTCTGGGTCGCGAGCACCAGGAAATCCTCGGGCAGGACGAAGCTGTCGCGCTCCGACGAGACATGCCGCTCTTCCATGGCCTCGAGCAGCGCCGACTGGGTCTTGGGCCCGGTGCGATTGATTTCATCGACCAGCAACACGTCCGCGAACAGCGGCCCGCGCCGGAAGATGAACTCGTTCTTCGAGGAATCGAACACGTGCGTGCCCACGATGTCGCTGGGCATGAGGTCCGCGGTGCCCTGCACGCGCTTGAACTCGCCACCGAGCACGTGCGCCAGCGTCTTGGCCAGCAGCGTCTTGCCGAGGCCCGGCGGTCCCTGCACCAGCACATGGCCGCGCGCGATCAGCGCGATGCACAGCGCGCGGATCACGTCCTCGGCGCCGACGACCACGCGCGCCAGTTCGCGCTGCACGGAGAGTTCGAAACTTGCGACCGGTGTGTTCATGTTTTGATTCGTCGTTCCAGTTTGTCGAGAAGGTTCTGCAGGGATGCGAGTGGCAGATCGCGCGGAGCATGGGCATCCGCGTACCAGGTTTTCAGCTGGTCGAGTTCCTGCGGCAGTATGGCCGCGTGGCGCTCCAGCCAGCCCCACAGCTCGCCGCGTTCCGCGTCGGGCCGCGCGCCGCTGCCGCGCGCCGCACGGGCCACGCTGGCGAAGAACCGGTTGAACAAACGCAGGCCCTGCTGCGCGGGCGACACGGTGCGGGCGATCAGTCCGCCCGCATGGCGCACCAGGTCGGCTTCGGATGGATCGTGCGAGGCGGCGACGGGTGCACGCAGGCGCGTGCTGCCCAGCACCCACACCAGCCACAATCCTCCCAGGATGAGAATCGTCCGGTACAGGCGCGGATCGTTGTAGAAACGCGAGGGATCATAGTTGGCCGACAGGCCCTGGCGCAGGTCGTCGAACAGCACCACGCCATCGCTGGCCACGCTCAGGCTGACGACATTGGCGAAGAATTGCGCATTGTCATCGTTGCCCAGCGCACGGTTGGTGAACAGCGATCCACCGGCGGCGATCAGGATGCGGCCCGCGCCCAGTCTTTGTTCGAACAGCGCGCCCTCGCCCTTCGCATCACGTGCCAGCGTCAGCACGAAGTTGTCATAGGGCAGTCGCAACGACCACTCACCCGGCTCGAAGTCGGTTTCCAGGCCCAAGGTCCGAACGCCGGCGAGCAAGGCATGGGGTCCCGTGGCATGGAGCACGATCTTTTCCGGCACTTCGTAGCGATGCTCGGAGACGTCGGGCTCGCCGAACCCCTCGTCATCGTCGTCATCATCCTTGCGCGCGTCGCGCTCGTCGGCTTCGCGGACCTTGTCGGACAGTGGCTTGTTGTCGAGGCGCGCCTCGCGCCCTTCGCGTGTCTCGAATTCGATGGCGGTGAGTGATTCGAGCTCCACCACCGCGCTCGACTCGTTGCCCGCGGCCCAGCCTGGCTGATCGAGCAGCGCGGCATTGATGAGCAGCGTGTTGCCGCGCCGGACCCAGGCGTCGAGCGCGCTGAATTCCTCGCTGCGAAACGTATCGAGGCCGGGCAAGGTGACCACCAGCAGGTTGCCGCGTGGCGGCGCGTCCAGGTCGTTGAGCGCCGTGTAACGCTCGCGCCAGGAACGCACGCCCACGCCGGCGCGCTGCAACCATTCAAAGAGACCCGCGTAGCCATTGCCGCGCCTTTCGCTGGTGGTGGGGCGCGCCTCGTCGCCGCCATCGAGCGAGGGCGCCGGACTCAGCCACAGCGCGTAGAAAGCCAGCAACGCGGCCATAGCCAGCGCGAATGCGAGCACGCGTTCGCGCATCAGCGTTTCTCCTCGCGCAGTCGCGCGAACCGCGACAGCAGTCCGCGCGCGGTGTCGACGGCCTCTTCGAGGTCCGCCGGGCCCGGAGGCTGCGCCGCGTATCGCGCCTGCTCGGCCGCGGCCGCGACCTGCGCCAGCCGTGCGCGATCCGCCTCGTCTTCCAGCCGCGCACGCCGTGCGATGGCGGTGGCCGTGAGACCTTCGGGCGCGGGCAGCCGGTGGGCGCGCGACAGCGCCTCGCCTAACAACTTGAGCAACATGCCCGGCCGCTCGGCCAGCGGCGCGGCCAGCACGTCGGCCAGCAGCAGGCGCCGTCGCCACTGGGCGGCCGCGGCCGACTGTCGCCGCGAACGCGGTACCCCGCCGAACAGTCCCGCGGCGCGCAGCTCGGCGAAGATCACGTAGCCGACCAGCGCCATGACCAGCCCGTAACCCAGCCAGGTGATGGCCTGGGCCACGCCTTCGCTGGTACGGAACTGGCGACTCCATTTCTCCAGCACGTTTTCGTCGTCTTCCTTGCGGTCTTCGAACTTCTGCTTGAGCCAGCGCTTGAAGCGCTCCCAGCGCGTCGCGCCCTGCTGTCCTTCGGCGCCGAGTCCCTCGAGCACGGCCCCGAGCAGCTGCCGATCGGGCGCGGCGCGACGCTGCGTGGTATCCGAGGACTCTTTCACCAGCTCCACGAGCGCGCTGAGACTGGCGGCCGAAATCTGTTCGCGTCGTTCGCCCAGCGTGCCCGGCAACAGCTCACGCCAGGCGGCATTGCGCAGCGCGGCGCGAATGCCCGGGCAACGGCGTTCCACGCGCTCGATGCCGATGTCCGCCTGGGGATCGAGCTTCGCGCGGCAGGCTTCGACCGCGCGCAGCGCGGCATCGTCCGCACCCGCGGCGGATGCCAGCAACAGCCCGGACAGCGCCAGCAGGCGCTTCATGCGCGCGCTCCACGCCGCTGGACGGCGCGCAGCTTGAGATCTTCATAGGCCACGATCAGCACCGCGACCACGAAGGGCACGCCGAAGGCACCCACCACCAGGGTGAGCAGGGATCGCAGCGTGGCGATGAGGAACAGGTCGGCGGTTCCGAACACCGGCGCCAGCAGGCGCACGATGATCGCGGCCAGCAGGAAGAACACCGCCAGCATGCTGACCACGGCGAGAATCGCTCCGGCCATGCGCCAGGAACGCCGCCACGAAAGGTTCACCGCCCTCGCAATGGCGTGGAATGCCCCGAGGCGGTCGCACCAGAACGCCGGCAGTGCCACCACGAACAGCGCCGTGGGCCACAGCATCAGCACGCCAACCACCAGCAGCGCTTCGCCGGGCAGGATGTTGGTGAACACCTGGCGCATGCCAAACAGGAACAGCGGGATGCCCAGTGCCCCGATGGTCGCAACGATGGCGCTGGGCCAGCGCCACAACGCCGTGCCGACCTCGCGTCGAAAGCCGGGACGCTGCCCGCGCGACACGGCGTGCAGGCGCAACGTCACCACGCCCAGCAGCAACGCACTGAGCAACAGGACGATGAAGTAGATGGCGGCCTGCATGTCCACGCTCGCCAGGGGCAGGCCGTCGGCCACTGGCCACAGGAACGTGGTGTACAGCGTGGGCAGCTCCAGCACCAGCACGGCAAAACCGGAATACGGCAGGCTGCGCAGCAGTCCGGCGCGGAACAGGCGGAAGGCCGCGTCGAGCACTTCACCGGTCATGAGCGGCCGCGACAACGGAAACAGGCCGTCGGAGGTGAAGGTGTGAGCCGGGCTCATGCGGCCATGATACCGATGCGCGCCACCACCCGGGCACCTGCCCCGTGAGAAGATCGCCGGCATGCAGGACAACAGCGAACAACTGCTCAACCGCGCGGCGCTCAGCATCCAGCGGCGTGACGCGGAAATCCTGCTGGCGGCGGCCTGGCAGCGGCCGCGATCGCAGATCCTGGCCTTCGCTCCCGAGCCCGTTCCGCCGGAGGTGGCGGCGCGTTTTGCCAGCTCCTGCGAGCGGCGGGCGCGCGGCGAACCCGTGGCCTATCTGCTGGGCCGACGCGAGTTCTGGTCGCTGGACCTCGAAGTGAACCCCGCCGTGCTCGTGCCCCGTCCGGAAACGGAACTGCTGGTCGAGCGCGTGCTGGCGCGGATGACCTTTCCCGAGACGCAGGTGGCCGACCTCGGCACGGGTTCCGGTGCCATTGCCATTGCCCTTGCACACGAACGTCCCGGCTGGAAAGTGCTCGCCACCGATGCCTCCGAAGCCGCGCTCGCGGTGGCGCAGCGCAATGGCGCGCGCTATGTCAGCGGCCGCATCGAATGGATTCTTGGCAGCTGGTTCGCGCCGCTCGGGACGCGACGCTTCGACGTGATTGTCAGCAATCCGCCCTATATCGCGGCCGACGATCCGGCGCTGGCCGGAGACGGACTACGCCACGAGCCACGCGCCGCGCTCACCCCGGAAGGTGATGGTCTTGCCGCGCTGTCCACACTTGTCAATGAAGCTCCGGCACACCTCGTCGAGGGCGGCTGGCTGTTCCTCGAGCATGGCGCGGCGCAAGGTGAATCCCTGCGCTCCGCGCTTGTGGCGCGTGGCTTCACTCACGTAACCTCGCACCGCGATCTCGCCGGCCACGAGCGCGTCACCGAAGGTTGCTGGCCGCATAGGTAAAACGTGTCAATAGTGTTTGAAACCTCGCTCGGCAATTTCGAAGTCGAGCTGTTCGAAAAAGAAGCCCCCATTTCCTCGAAGAATTTCCTGGAGTACGTCGACGACGGGTTCTTCGACGGCGTGATTTTCCATCGCGTCATTCCGGGCTTCATGATCCAGGGTGGCGGCTTCGAACCCGGCATGAAGCAGAAGAAGACCAAGTCGCCCATCAAGAACGAGGCGACCAATGGACTCAAGAATTCCCGCGGCACGCTGTCCATGGCCCGCACCAACGTGGTCGACAGCGCCACGGCGCAGTTCTTCGTGAATCTCGTGGACAACGATTTCCTCGATCACGCCGGGCCGGCCAACTACGGGTACGCCGTGTTCGGCAAGGTCAGCTCGGGCCTCGAGGTCATCGACAAGATCGCCAAGGTCGCGACCACCAATCGCGCCGGCCACCAGAACGTGCCGGCCGCCGACGTGGTGATCACCAAGGCCGCCCGCAAGGCGTGAAGAAAGGTTGGCGGCGGCGGCTCGTCCGGTGGGTGACCATCGGAGTGGTCGCCGCCTTTCTCGCGACCGCGCTGCCCGTCGTGGCGATGCGCTGGCTCGATCCCTGGTACAGCGCGTTCATGCTGGACGCCGCGCTCGACGCGCGGCGCGCCGGCAAGTCCAACTATCGCACCGACTATCGCTGGGCCGAACTCGAACGCATCTCGCCGCATGCCGCCGTCGCGGTGATCGCGGCCGAGGACCAGTTCTTCCCGTTCCACGTCGGATTCGACTTCAAGTCGATTCGCGACGCGATCCGTTCCAACGAGCAGCAGTCGGCACGCAAGCGGCCGCGCGTGCGCGGCGCCAGCACCATCTCGCAGCAGGTGGCCAAGAACCTGTTCCTGTGGCCGGGGCGCAGCTACTTCCGCAAGGGCCTCGAGGCGTACTTCACGCTGCTCATCGAGCTCACCTGGCCCAAGGAGCGCATCCTCGAGGTGTACCTGAACGTGGCGCAGTTCGGGGATGGCATCTACGGCGTGGAAGCCGCCGCGCAGCGGTTCTACAAGGTGCCGGCGCTGCGGCTGGGACGCTACGAGTCGGCGACGCTGGCCGCGGTGCTGCCCAATCCGATCACCTTCCGCGCGAACGCGCCCTCGGCCTACGTGACGCGACGGCGGGATTTCATCCTCGACCAGATGCGCCGCCTCGGTGGCCCTAACTATCTCAACGAGCTGGAAAATCCCACGTCCCCGCCGAAGGCGGGGACGTCACCGAGAAAATAGCTCCCCCGAAGGCCGGAGCGCCAAAGCGAAAGTAGTCCTAGCGCACCGGCTTCCTGGGCTTCACCGGCCGTACCCTGCCGTGAAGTTCGTCGAGGACCTCCTTGCGCAGGTCTTTCGGAAGGTAGTAGTCCTGGTGCAGGGCGATGAGCCGCCCCTGGTACCGGTACTCGTAGAAGGCCATCCCGGGATCGAAGGTCGGCACGATTCGCTTGCGCTTGAAGACGATCGCCAGTTCCGCGCAATCGTAGGCCGGTCGGTATTTTTTCTTCTTCGATGCCCTGGCATACAGCGAGTCCGGCGCGGGCTTGCCGGCCGGCAGCGGCTTGTCACTCGATCCGAGAAAGAGATCGTACCGATCGCCGCGCGAGGTCTTCGCGCGCGGATCCTCGATGAGAGCGTGGCGTGCGGCGCCCGGCTTGATGCCCTGCTCCTCGGCGATCCTGCGCGCGTCGCGAATGAATGCCTTCACGAGGGGCGCGAGCGCGCGGTCTCCGGCCGCCGACATCATCGCAAAGCGCTTTGGAAAAGCCGTCATGGGCTTTCCGCAGATGAAATAGTAGTTGACGACCTCGTGCAGCCTTTCGCGAACCTCGGTGTCCGTGAGGTCGTCGTGTTGCTTCGACAGCGCCCGCATCCCATCGAGAAAGGCCCGGTAGCGTTTGCGAAACTCCATGTCAGTTGATGGAATCACTGCCCTTGGGTGCGCCTTCGTTGAACAGCTGTTCGGCGTCGATGGGGTCGAACCGGTACGGACGCTGGCAGAATTCGCAGGTCACGGTCACGGCGCCCTGCTCCTCGATCACGCTGCGGATTTCCTCCACGCCCAGCGAACGCAGCACGTTGGCCACGCGCTCGCGGCTGCAGCGGCATTCGAACCTGACGTCGTGGCCACTGAACACGCGCACTTCGTCGTCGCCAAACATGCGCACCAGGCGCTGCTCGGTGTCGTCCTCGATGACCGCGGCCGGCGTGAGCTCGAGCATGGCGTGATCCACTTTCATCCACGCGGACTCGAGCACCGCGGGATCGGTGGATTGTTTGCCGCCTTCGCCGGGAATCCTCTGCACCAGCATGCCCGATACCACGCCCGGCGTGGCTGCGAGCACCACGCGCGTTGGCAGCTGTTCGGACTGCACGAAGTAGGCTTCGAGGCATTCGGCGAGCGAGTCACCGGAGATGGGCACCACGCCCTGGTAGCTCGACGCGCGATCACTGGCCTCGACGGTGACAATGATCTGTCCGTCGCCCGCCAGGGAGCGGAATCCGGCGCCGTCTTCGCCCTGCCCGACCGGATCATGGCGAACCATGCCGCGCACCTTGAAATCATGCGTGCACTGCGCGACGAGCAGGTTCACCAGCCCCTTGCCCTGCAGCTGCAGCGTGAGCGTTCCATTGAACTTGAGCGTGGCCGCGAGCAGCACCACGGCACCCACGGCCTCGCCGAGCAGGGCCTGCACGGCGGGTGGATAGTCCTGGTGTTCACGCAGATTCAGCCAGGCGTGCCCCATGCGCACGGCATGACCTCGAATGGGGTGCCGTTCGAGGACGAAGCGGCGCACCCGGTCTGAATCGGACATCGCGAAATCAGCCTGCCAGCTTCTTCTTCAGAAGCTCGTTGAGCTGCGCCGGATTCGCCTTGCCACCCGTGGCCTTCATGGTCTGGCCGACGAAGAAGCCGAAGAGTTTGTCCTTGCCGGAACGGTACTCGGCCAGCTGGCCCGGATTCTTCGCCATGACCTCGTCGATGGCTTTTTCGATGGCACCCGTGTCGGTGATCTGCTTGAGACCCTTGGACTCGATGATGGCATCCGCGTCCTTGCCTTCGGCCCACATGGCCTCGAACACGTCCTTGGCGATCTTGCCGGAGATGGTGTTGTCGACGATGCGCGCCAGCAGGCCCGCGAACCTCTTTGCGTCAATACGGGACTCGGTGATCTCGAGGTTGTGTTCGTTGAGCGCGGCCGCGAGCGATCCCGCCACCCAGTTGGCGGCGAGTTTGGCCTGCTCTTTCGAAGGCTCTTTGCCGCCCGCGAGCAGCTTGGCCACTTCCTCGTAATACGCCGCGAGCTCCTTGCTCGACGTGAGCACACCGGCGTCGTATTCCGACAGGCCCAGCGTCGCCACGAAGCGGGCGGCCTTCTGGTCCGGCAACTCGGGCAGCGTGGCCTGCACCTTCGCGATGAACGCGGCATCCAGCTCCACGGGCAGCAGGTCGGGATCCGGGAAGTAGCGGTAATCGTTGGCTTCTTCCTTCGAGCGCATGGAGCGCGTCTCGCCCTTGTCCGGATCGTAGAGGCGCGTCTCCTGCACCACCTTGCCGCCGCCTTCAATCACGTCGATCTGGCGCGCGACTTCGTAGTTGATGGCCTTTTCCACGAAGCGGAAGGAATTGATGTTCTTGATCTCGGCGCGCGTGCCGAACTTCTCCGCGCCGAACTTGCGCACCGACACGTTGGCATCGCAGCGGAACGAGCCTTCCTGCATGTTGCCGTCGCAGATTTCGAGGTAGCGCACCAGCGTGTGCACCTTCTTGAGATAGGCCACCGCTTCCTTGGCCGAGCGCATGTCGGGCTCGGACACGATCTCGATGAGCGGCGTGCCGGCGCGGTTGAGGTCGATGCCCGACTGCTTCGGCAGACCTTCGTGCAGCGACTTGCCCGCGTCCTCTTCGAGATGCGCGCGCGTGATACCGATGCGCTTCTTCGCGCCGTCGTCGAGCACGATGTCGAGATGACCCCTGGCCACCACCGGCAGTTCGTACTGGCTGATCTGGTAGCCCTTCGGCAGGTCCGGATAGAAGTAGTTCTTGCGCGCGAACACCGAGCGCGGCGACACGCTGGCGCCGATGGCCAGGCCGAACTTCACGGCCATGCGCACGGCTTCCATGTTGAGCACGGGCAGCACGCCCGGATACGCGAGGTCCACGAGGTTGGCCTGCGAGTTCGGCGATGCGCCGTACGCGGTGGCCGAACCCGAGAAGATCTTCGACGCGGTGGAGAGCTGCGCGTGGATCTCGAGGCCGATGACGGTTTCCCAGCCGCTCTCTGCAACGCTCATGACAGCTTCTCCAGCTTGAACGCAGCCGGCATCTGCCGATGCCAGTCGGTCTCCTTCTGGTACATGTGCGCCACGTTGAGCAGCTTGGCCTCGCCGAAATGCGGACCGCAGATCTGCAGCCCCACCGGCAGCCCGCGCACGAAGCCGCAGGGAATCGACATGGCCGGCACGCCCGCGAGGTTCGCTCCAATCGTGTAGATGTCGTTGAGGTACATCTGGATGGGATCCGAAGTCTTGGCGCCGATGGCGAAGGCCACGTCGGGTGCGGTCGGGCCGATGAGCACATCGACTTCGCCGAAGGCGCGCTTGAAGTCCTGGTTGATCAGCTGCCGCACGCGCTGCGCCTTGAGGTAGTAGGCGTCGAAATATCCAGCCGACAGCACGTAGGTGCCGACCATGATGCGGCGCTTCACCTCGGCGCCGAAGCCCTCGCCGCGCGAACGCTTGTACAGGTCGAGCAGGTCCTTCGGGTCCTGGCAGCGATAGCCATAACGCACGCCATCGAAGCGCGCCAGGTTGGAGGAACACTCGGCCGGGGCCACCACGTAGTAGGTGGGCACCGACAGCGGCAGCGCCGGTAGTTTGACCTCGACCAGCTTCGCGCCGAGCTTCTCGTACACCTTGAGCGCGTCGCGGATGAGTTTCTCGACGTTCGGGTCCAGGCCCTTCTCGAAGAACTCCTTGATGAGGCCGATCTTCAGGCCCGCCAGCGGCGCGTTGAGGGTGCCGGCATAGTTAGGCACGGGAGTGTCGACGCTGGTGGAATCCAGCGGGTCGAAGCCCGACATGGCCTCGAGCACCAGCGCGGCATCCTCGGCCGACTGGGAGATGAGCCCACCCTGGTCGAGGCTGGAGGCGAAGGCGATCATGCCGTAGCGCGACACCCGCCCGTAGGTGGGCTTGATGCCGGTGACGCCGCACAGCGAGGCCGGCTGGCGGATCGAACCACCCGTGTCGGTGGCGGTGGCGATCGGGGAAACCCTCGCCGCCACGGCGGCGGCCGAACCACCCGACGACCCACCGGGCACCAGGGCGGTGTCCCACGGGTTCTTCACCGGTCCATAGAAGCTGGTTTCGTTGGACGACCCCATGGCGAACTCGTCCATGTTGGTCTTGCCCAGGGTCACCATGCCGGCCGCGTTGAGCTTGCTGACCACGGTGGCGTCATATGGCGACACGAAGTTGTCGAGCATCCGCGAGCCGCAGGTGGTTTTGACGCCCCGGGTGCAGAAGATGTCCTTGTGCGCCAGCGGCAGGCCGGTCAACGGGCCGGCTTGCCCGGCGGCAAACGCCGCATCGGCGGCCTTGGCCTGGGCCAGCGCCTGGTCGGGGGTTACCGTGACGAAGGCATTGAGCTTCGACTGCGAGGCCTCGATGCGCCCCAGCAGGCCCTTCGTGAGCTCCGTCACGGAAAATTCCTTGGCGCGGAGCTTCGTCGCGAGCTCCGCCAGCGTGAACGTATGCATTTTCAGACTCTTCCTATTCGATGACCTTGGGCACGAGATAC
>Ga0315912_10001037_pt1 | contig 37657 bp, 29 predicted proteins | sample VfabasoilMG_FD_204469 | JGI IMG/M metagenome (GOLD analysis project Ga0315912, IMG submission 204469) | Garden soil microbial communities collected in Santa Monica, California, United States - V. faba soil | ecosystem: Environmental > Terrestrial > Soil > Garden | place: USA: California... | reverse complement strand
ACCTACGCCGCTACCTGCTCGAGATGAACTCCGAGCCGGAGGACGCGCGCGTGGGCGTGTCGGAAGTCGCCGGGGGCGCCGTCGACCTGTACACGGCCGTCTACTTCGGCATGACCTTCCGGCTGTAACGCGAGGGCGAGGGCCAGGGCTCGCCGGGAGAGGCCGAGCTAGAGCGAGTGCGAGGGGTAGAGCTCGCGGCAGAGGCAGAGGCGGGGCTAGAGCGAGTCGGAGGGGTAGAACTCGCGGGAGGGATCCATCCGCCTGAGCATTGACCCGAGGGTCAATCGGTGGCGGGGAAGAGTCGAGATGACTACCGTATCAAAGATACCGACCGGGTGCGGCTGATGACGCCGACGCAATTTTTGGCCCGCCTGGCCGCTTTGGTACCCCCGCCACGCCATCCATGGTGCGCTTCTACGGAGTGTGGGCACCGCACAGCCACTGGCGCAGCAGAGTCGTGACTGCGGCTCCAAAGACCAAGCGATCCACCCGCTCCGCCCCGACCGGCCCATACGCAGCGCTGGCGGGAGCGGAGGGTGTCACCATCGCCGAGGCCGAGGCCGAGACGGCGCCAGCGGAGACCCCGAGCGGTGTCTCGTCCACGTGCGAAATGCAGCGCACGAGCTCCCATCCCCAGGCCCGGTCGCCCGCGGCCCTGCCTCGGGCCGAGGCTGCGGCGCCCGCTCCGTCGCACGACGCCAGCGAGGAGCTGCGGTTCACACGCCTATCGCGCTTGGCCTGGGCCACGTTGTATCAGAGAGTCTTCGACCTCGACCCTCTCGACTGCTCGAGCTGCGGAGGACGGATGCGTTTCGTTGAAGTGATCGAGGACGTCGCCCGAGCGCGCAGCGAGCTCCGCCGTCGAAACCTGCCCGCGGAACCTCCCCCGTTGTCCCGGGCGCGCTCACCGGACTGGGTGGATTGAAACGCTGATCGCCAGTGAAGGTCTGACCCCTCCTGCCGACCGAGCGGCGGGCGCGGAACGGTGTGCTTTGGATTCGGTCAGCGTTGGCGTAGCTCCGGGAGCTCCGGGACGGCACGACAACGCTTGCTGCGCATAAGGAATTTTCCGTTCCTTGATCGAAGCCCTGCTCGACGCGGATCGATTTGGAATCCCTTGGGCCCGGCGTGGTCGCGCCACCCCACGACGGGGGAGTGCTGCCGTTACACGGACCGCTTGGTGGCGCCGGAGAGCTGGCCCTGGTTCAACACGGAAGCCGAGTGCCAGGGCGATTGCCGGTGCTCCGGGCTCGACGGATACGACCCAGCGTTTGGCTCATTCAGCACCGAGCGCACATCGCTCGATTGCCGCTGCACGAAAGAAACCTGCCCCTCCACGATCGCCGAGGCCGAGCAGCTGCAGTGCCTGCGCAGCGGGAGCGTCGAGCGGCGCGAGGGCTGCGGGAAGGTCTTCGTGATCGACGGGGGCGGATTTTACGGAGACGGGTGGCTCTTCGAGCAACCGCTCGGGTCGACCGAGGCCGGCGCCGCCCCCGCCCGCCTGATCGGCGCCTACCAGTTCACCGATGCCGCTACGGGGCCGTGCCAGACGGGCGAGTGGGTCGCCGGCAGCGAGTTCGACTGCGAGAGCGCCGTCGCCTGCCAGCTGTGCGGCGAGTCGTGGCCGGCGCCATTGCCGCCGTGCGAGTAGCTCAGAGCACGTTTCTCGAAGCAAGTCGACTGCTGGCGAGCGCCGGCGCTCAGCGCGGTTCAGTGAGCGGCCCGACTCGATACGACTCGGTCGGCCGATGACAAGCCCTGGCGCAGGTTTCGCCACGCCTCGATCGAACGTTGCATCGAGAAACACTATTGTGTGGGATGCGGGTGGCGTCTTAACGGGTTAAGCCTACACTGTGGACTCTGGCCGCGCGCGAGCTCGACTCGACGCGGCGTCCGCCAATGGAGGGGTGCGACTTTGCCGGCATCGAACCGGAACAGCGAAGTTGCGCCTTCACAACGAAAGGCTGCCTCAATGCGTCAGCTGCTGTCTGCTACGTCGTTGCTTGCGTTCGCTGCTGGATGCAGCGGTACCGACTCCACCGTCACGTCCAGTGAAAACTCGGCGCCGGGCGAAACCATCGCCGTCAGCCAATTCGAGCTGCGGACCTCGCTGCCGTCCTGTGGCAAGAGCACGGCCGGCAACGTCTTCTACATCGTGAAGGACGAACAGCTCGTCTACTGCGATGGGAAGAAGTATCAGGACGTGGCGTTCCCGTGCGATCCGGCCTGGCTCGTCTCTGCAGGGGCGGCCACGTCGTGTGCCTACGGCGGCGCCCTGCTGAGCGCGGGCCCCGACAACAACGGCAATGGCAAGCTCGACAAGAAAGAGGTCGTGTCGTCGGCGGCCGCGTGCAACGGCGCCACGGGCCCGCAGGGTCCGGTGGGCCCCGCCGGGGCGAACGGCGCCACCGGCTCGCAGGGTCCGGTGGGCCCCGCCGGTGCGAACGGCGCCACGGGCTCGCAGGGTGCGGTGGGCCCCGCCGGTGCCAACGGCGCTCAGGGTCCGCAGGGCCTCACGGGACCGACCGGACCGGCAGGGTCGTCGTGCAACGTGGAGGACGACGTTGCAGTCCCCGGGGGAGCCATCATTCGATGCGAGAATGGCTTCGCGGTCCGGATCTTCGACGGTCGAGACGGCGCGACCGGGGCCACGGGTGCCACCGGGGCGCCGGGTGCCACGGGTGCCAACGGCACGAACGGCACCGACGGCTCGTCCTGCTCGGTCCACGACAACGGCGACGGCACCTATTTGCTGACCTGCACCGACGGGACCAGCATCACCCTACATGACGGTGACGCTGGCGCGACGGGTCCGCAAGGCCCACAGGGGCCCGAAGGCCCGTCTTGTTTGGTCCACGACAACGGCAACCACACGTACGATGTGACCTGCCCCGACGGCAGCCAGGTGACCATTTCGGATGGTCGGGACGGTGAGGACGCGACGCTCGGCCCCGTGCTCATCAACACCACCTTGGTGCCCAAGGGCGTGAATTGCCACAACGGCGGCAGCTTCATTCAGGTCGGCGTCGACAGCGACGCGAGCGGTGTGCTCGAGCCCGAGGAAGTTACGGGTAGCGACTACGCTTGCGGGCCGTTGGCCACCTTTTCTGGCAGTATTACGATCTCCAGCAATGCCGACCTGGAACAGCTTCGAGGCATCGCTGTTCTGAGCGGCAATCTTTCCCTGCAGAACGGCTTCACGGACGTGGCGGCGCTGCAGGACGTAGCGGCCGACCTGACTTATCTCGGAGCCTTGTACGTTCAGAATACCGGTCTCACGAACCTCGACCTCGGCTCCATCTTCCCCGGGATTGCGAGCCTGGAAACCCTCCAAATCAGCAACAATACAGCGCTGGCTCATGTCAGCTTCCCCCAGCTGACGAGCATCGGTAGCAATCTGAACATCTACGGCAACACGGTGCTGACGGATCTCGGTTTCCCGCAGCTCACGACGGTTGACTACTATATGAACGTCGGCGCGAACCTTGCGCTCACGAGCGCCAGCTTCCCTGCGCTCACGAGCGTGGGCAGCTACCTGTATATGCAGACGAACCCTCTGCTCACGAGCGTGAGCTTCCCTGCGCTCACGAGCGTGGGCAGCTACCTGGAGGTCTATGGCAACGCCACCCTCACCAGCATTGCCTGCCCTGCACTGACGAGCGTGGGGAGCTTCCTGTACATCCAGAGCAACCCCTTGCTCACGAGCCTCAGCTTTCCTCAATTCACGAGCGTGGGCTCCAACTTCGACTTCAACGTCGCGAACAATTCGTCGCTGCCCAACTGCAGGGTCCTGGCGCTCAAGAATCAGCTGACGCCAGCCCCGACCGCCGTGCTCACCATCGGCAACTCTGCGAGCTGCCCTCCGTGATCCGCCTCGTCGAGTAAGCCTTCCGGAACTGTCCGGAGGTTGGGCGCGCCTGTGCACGAAACGAACGTGTGCGGGCGCGCGCCCAACCGTGCCGCGAGCACCTGCACGCTAGCCAGACCGAGCAGCAGATGGACCACGCAGAAGGAAGTCGATCCACTCGATCGATTCGAGTCCCGCGCGCTCGACGACTGGTCGAGCCTTGTCGTCGCAGACCACGAGCGGCCGGTACTTCGGGTGGCGGCGGACAAATTCTCCGATACCCCTGAGATCGCCTGACGCGAATGATCCCGTCTTCACTTCGATGGCCCAGGCGCCCCAGCTGCCGTCGACCACCGCATCGACCCCGAGCGGTTCCTCTCGCCAGTACGTCACGCGCTGTCCAGCATTCCAGGCGTGCGCCAGGCAGGCGTTCTCGACCCAGGCTCCGAAGCGTGCGGGATCGGTGGCACGATCTGGGATGCCACGAGGGTCCATGACGGCCAGCAAAGCGTTGTTCAGCGTAATCAGCTTGGGCGGCGCCGCTCTCACGCGCGCTGGCCGCGTCGAGTGCTTACCTAGCGGGGCCACCAGAAATGCCTCCTCCAGCAGCGCTAGGTAGTGGGTGATTGTCTCGAGCGCACCGGGATCCTGAAGCTGACGTTGGATCTTCTGTAGCGAGACGATCTGAGCAGGGGAGGAAGCGCAGACCCCGAACACTTGGCGTAGGAGAGCGGGCCTTCGCACGGCTGCCAGGGCGAGAATGTCCTTCCCAATCGCGGGCTCCAGTATCGCGTCCTGGACGTAGGCGGACCAGCGCGGGAGGTCATCGCGGAATCCGAATGCTCCCGGGTAAGATCCCATCCAGCGTTGGCGTAGCTCCGGGAGCTCCGGGACGGCACGACAACGCTTGCTGCGCATAAGGAATTTTCCGTTCCTTGATCGAAGCCCTGCTCGACGCGGATCGATTTGGAATCCCTTGGCCCCGACATCGACGAGGTGGCTCTCGGTGTAGGTGTATCCGCTCACGGTGGCACACGCTGCAAGGGAACCCAGCATGCCGAAGCGCCTTTTCGCGGAACTCTTCGTTCGAGTTCAGGTTGAGCGTGGCCACGGTGGAGATGCCGAGCTGCGAGCGTTTGCTCTTTCTCAGCTTGGCCTTGCGTTTGCTGTCAGAGAAGCAGCCCGGTAGCGATCGATCATCGCGGTCCCTGCCAGCGCAATCCGCATGCCGGTGCGTCAGCGCCGGATTCGCCCCAGGGCCCAGAGGTTGCCCGAGGTGATCGTGAAGCGCACCGGCGCCCCATCCTCGCGCAGCTCGACGACCTCCGTGAAGGCGCCCACATCGCTCGCGGTCTCGCTCAGCTCGTGGAAGGGGACACCATCGAGGTCAAACTGCCTCGACGTGACGATGGGCCCGCTCCCCACGTACGGGTATGGCGCGGAGGTCTGAGTCTCGAGATCGACCAGCAAGGGTCGGAGGGGAGCGGACCAGAAGTCATCGGGGTTCGCTGGCACGGGCAGCGCGGGGTCCCAGGAATAGGCGAGGTACTTGCTGCCTCGCACATGGTACCAGGCGTGGTTCACATACGTGTCGGTCAAGTCGCGCAGGTCTCGCAAGTAGGCGGGGTCAAAGCTCGCCCCTCCACGCTGGATGCGGAGCACGCAGGCGCGCCGTTCGGCGGCGCGCTCGCCATACGCCGCCTGGTAGCCCCAGTCGGCGAGGGCAAACAGGTGAAAATCGCCGCTCTCGTCGACGTGAGCGCCGCCGGCACCGACGCAGCGTGCATCCTGCTCGAAGCGGAGCGCATCGTTGGCGGTGGCGCTCGCGATCGCCACCGTGGCGTCCTGAATGCCGTGGGTGTCATAGCTCGACCAGGAAATCGGCCAGATCACCTGGTCGCCCGCGACGAGCCCCTGGGCGACGCTCAGATCGAGTGAGGGATCCACGTCTGGAGCCGTCATCGGGATACTTCCGATGACCTCCATCGTCTGCGGATTCCACACGACCAGACCGTCGAGCGCGGTGGACAGCGTGTAGGCGCGCGTCTCGGAGATGAACACGTGGCGCCCCACCCCGATCGAACCCAAGTTGGCGAAGCTGACGCGGGGGCCCTGCTCCAGGCTCAGATCGGCCTTCACCGAGAACCTGATCATGATGGATGGATCGCGTTCCCACACGAAGACGTAGCCGCCGTGGGTCATGACGTCCACGTTTCCGAACTCGAGAAACTCGGAGTAATCGAGCTCACCCTGGGGCAGCTCCGGCACCGCTCCCACGTAGATGTTACGCCCCTAGGGCGTGCGCACGAACACGGACACGAGCACGGCGGGATTGGCGGGCGCCTGGGCGCTCGAGTCGGCCGCGGGCGCGGGCTCGCTCGGCGTAGATGCCTGCTCGACGCCGAGGTACGTCGCGCTGTCGGAGCAAGCAGTCGTGGCAAGGCCGATCAGGCCGAACAATATCGGGGCGAGGCGACGGCCGACGAGTGGGCGGTTCTCCATCTCTGGAATCAATACTAATTGATATTGATTGTCAAGATTACTTTGAGAAACGTCCCCGCGGGTTCGGTCGAAATACCCTGGCGGTACGCTACCCTCGACACTCGTCACGATACCGCGGCTGGTGGCGGCCGATCACATCGAGGAGAGCGCCTGCCAGCCGCGGATTCGGAGGTCTCGAATACTCCCGCGTTCATGGCTATCGGGAGCTCATGCGCGAGCACGACTGCGGGCAGCTGAAGTGGCCTAGCGCGGAGGTCGCAGCCGTGCGTACGCCACGTGGGCTCTTCGTGCTCCCGAAGACGCACCGACCGCTTTGCGCGTACGTCGCGGTCCACAATTGCTCAGCGATGGCCGCTACAGCTACACGTTCGAGATCGACGACGTGACCGACGCCGAGCTCTTCGATGTCTGGGGCATGCAGGGCCCAGGCGTTCGTTCAACCTGAGCTCACTGCGCCTTGATGGCAATCTGACGCGGAACCACGGCCGCATTTCTCTCGCGTATCCTGCTTGAGTTTTCTAAACTGAAATATTATAAAACTCAAACCTTGCGTTTCGTTAGCCGCCAGCTGAGCGACGCTTTGCAAAAGGCATCGAAGAACTTCCCCGCAGTCGTGCTGACCGGTCCGCGGCGCGCGGGCAAGACGTCACTCCTGCGGCAGCTGTACCCACGCGCAGAATACTACTTGTTCGAAGATCCTGATGTCGTTTCCCGCTTTCGGGAAGACGCTCAGGGCTTTCTCGATGGTGTTGGGCTGCCCGCGATCCTGGACGAGATCCAAAACGTTCCGGAGGTCTTCAACTTCGTGAGGACGAGAATCGACCGCGCGCCGCGCCGCACGGGCCAGTGGTTCTTGACCGGGTCGCAAGAGGCAGGGCTCATGCGCGGCGTGAGCGAATCCATGGCCGGTCGGGCTGCCGTGCTCGAGCTGCTCCCGATGTCGCTCACGGAGACGCCCAAGGTCAACTTGCTCGATGGAGGTTATCCGGAAGTCTTGGCTCGGCCCCGCGCTCGCCAGCTTTGGTTTAGCTCGTATCTCCAGACGTACATCGAAAGAGACGTGCGCAGTATGACCGCGGTACGCGATCTCGCGACGTTTCGGCGTTTCTTCGCGCTGGTCGCGAGCCGCCACGGCGCCGTGCTGAACAAGACGGATCTAGCTGCGCCGCTTGGGATGAGTGTGCCGGCAATTGGCAATTGGCTGAACATTCTCGAGGCAACGGCGCAGGTGCTGATGGTTCCGCCCTACTTTGACAATCTGGGAAAACGGATCATCAAGTCGCCGAAAGTGTACATCTCCGACTCGGGCCTCGCTTGCCATCTGCTCGGCATCGAGACTCGCGCCGAGCTCGAACGGTCGCCCTTTCTCGGGTCCCTCTTCGAGGGTTTCGTGGCTAGCGAGATTGTCAAATCGCAAGTTCACCGTGGAGCACGCCGCGAGCTATTTCACTTTAGAGATCAGCAAGGGCTGGAAGTCGACTTCTTGATCCCCGGCAAGCAGGGCAGCGTCACTTTGGTGGAAGTCAAAGCAACACGCACGGTGAAGCCAGCCATGGCGGAGTCCCTGCTGCGTCTGGGTGCCGCATGGAAGGGGAGGTCGGGCGGTAAGGGCGTGCGGCAGGTACTCATTCACCGCGAGAGTCGAGCTCCGGTCGAGTCCCACGCGCTCGCCCCCGGCGTGCAGGCCCTATCGCTCCCGGATTTCATCGCTTCGTCGAGCGCGACTCGAGATTCCGCTCTCCGCTCCGGCCGGCTGAAGACGGATTGAGTTGTGCCCGGACGCCGACCGTTGCCTTCACGTTCGTCAAAGCGTGAATGCCTCGTCCGTGGAGCTGTATGGCTTCGAGGGCGCCTTCGACGCTGCGCTCTCGCCGCGCACGCGTCTGCGAGGGCGCGCTCTGTTGATGCAAGGTGTTCAACACAACGCGCCGAGCACCGGCCTCCCCGAGCAAAGCCCCGCGGATCGCGTCCCGCCCGCTCAGGCAGAGCTCGGCCTGGCGTATTCTCCCACGAGCGGCCTGGAGTTCGAGGCTCTTGCCTCCGGTCGTGCTGCGCAGCGGTGAATCGTCGAGCGCGTCCTCGCATCCGACGTTAGCTACAAGCCCTGCACCAGCGTGGGCGTGGCGATGATCGTGTCAATATCGGTGGGTTGACCGATCTCCCCATGGGCGTTTGCCCCCCAGCACAGGAGCGATGAATCGCTCGTGACGACACAGGTGGCAAAATGGCCCGCGGCGATCTTCGAGCCAGCCGTCAGCCCCACGACGGTCATGGGTGTGCTCCGGGAAGGGCCGTTCACGCCCAGCTGGCCGTAAGAGTTGCTGCCCCAGCAGCGCACGCTGCCGTCCGTCGACAGCGCGCATGCATGGTCCGCGCCGGCGGCCACAGACCGTATGTTGGAGAGACCCGGTATTGTCGTGGGCCTCGTGCTGCTGAACCCCGCCTGGGTCTGGCCCCAGCAGCGGACGGCTCCTCCTCGTACGACGGCACAGGCTTGATCGTGGCCCGCCGCGATGGCCGTCGCGTTGGCGAGTCCGGGCACGGGCGCGGGACCCTCGCGGTCGCCGGTGGCGCCGCGCCCCAGCTGTCCGCGATTGTTCAGCCCCCAGCACCAGACCGTGAAGTCTGCCGTGAGTGCGCAGGTGAACTGCCCGGCAGCGGCGAGCTGTATCGCCTTCGCAGGACTGCCAGCGCCCGCGACCCGCAGCGTGACCAGCACGGGTGAAATGGCGAAGCCCCCGGTCTGTGGGATTCCGAGCTCTGCGCTGGTATTGTTGCCCCAGCACCAGACATCCCCGTTGTTCCGCGACGCGCAGGTGTGAGCGTCTCCCGCGGCTATCGAGACGACGTCCACCAATCTCTCCGGCGACGGCGGAATGACTGGTGGATTGGGCGGGGGCCAGCCGACCTTCAGCGGCGTAGCGCTCGAGGCTGCGCGGCTGCCAGCACCGAGCTGGCCCAATTCGTTGTCGCCCCAGCACGCCACGGTGCGGTCCTCGAGAATCGCGCAGCTGTGTTCCGCGCCCGACGTGATGGCCGTGCCCCGCCCGAGCCCGGATACGTTCATCGGCGTGCTGCGCGCGTCACCTGCGACTCCATCACCGAGCTGACCCTTGCGGTCGCTGCCCCAACACTTGCCCACGTGATCATTCGAGATCGCACAGGTATGTGTGGTACCCGGGCCCACCGTGAGTAGGGGGCTGCACCCGAGCAGCGCGAGAGGTGCAGTGACAGCCAGCAGGCAAAGTGAAATACGCTTCATTGCGTTCTACTTTCCGATGGAAAGGACGCCGGCAGGAGCTGCGTGTCGCAGATCAAATCGGTGGCGGCAGGTCGGCTTCCGCCTGCTCGTCTCCAGTCGGAGCCACGATCCCTTCGGGGCCTTCAAAGAGTTGCAGGCGGCGGCGGTGTGCGACCCGTAAGAGGTTTCACGCGGCCCGCTACCGGGCAGGGTAGGCGCGTGTTCAGGTCGAGCGTTACAACTCGGTACTAGATCAGGCGCGCTGAGCTAGTCTCGAGGGCATGAGCTCCCTTGCCCTCCTCCGCTTCCACCAGGCACAGGCTGAATTTGCCCGTCACGTCCTTGATGTTGACGAGGTTGTGGATGAGCCGCGCCACGCAAGCATCGACTTGGGCTTCAGAGATCGATTGGATGGTTTTGCTCATGGATCTCTGCGCCGTGCGTTGTACTCTTCGGCGAAGTACTCCGCTCGAAGCAAAATTGGAATGTCGGGGTCACGCTACGTGATCGGGTATGTCGGCGCCCGTCCTGACCATGAGCAAGAACGAGTGCCAGCGTCTGACAATGTGAGACGCTGCACGTCGGCGCCGAAGGCGGCTTTCATCAGCACGCGAATCGTGAAGGGTGCAGGTCGAAGTCAGGGGGCGATCGGTTGGTGCGGCTTTTTCCTACGCTTCTTTTGGTTTGCACTGCTCGTTCCGCCAGGCCGCGGAGCTCCTGTATCACGGGCCCTGGCTGGCGGAGCGCGCCGTGGCATTTGGGGAGTTCATCGCGCGTGACGTAGCGAGGCTCGACCCGACGGTCGCGCAGATCGTGCGCGGCGCCCACCGGCACGATGCCTTCGAGGCCTTTCGCGCGCAGTATCGCCTGCAAGAGCTGGCGCGCCAGGTGGCCGCCTCGTGCCGCGACATCGACGTGCTGCTCGTGCCCACCACTGCGACCAGTTACACGCTGGAACAGCTGGCGGAGAACCCGATCGAGCCCAACGCGCGGCTCGGCATCTACACCAACTTCACCAACCTGCTGGATCTGTGTGGGGTCGCCGTGCCCGCTGGGGTCAAGGCAGAGAACCTGCCCTTCGGGGTCACGCTGCTGGCGCCGGCCTTCAGCGATCGGCTGGTGATGACGCTCGCGGAACGCTTGCACGGCAGCTGGCCCAGCACGGTTGGCGCCACCGGCACGCCGGTAGCGCCCGCTGCCGAGAGCGCTGCCGCGCCCAAACGCCCGCTGCGCAGCGTGGCGCCGGTGGCACGCGCGCGGCAGACGATCGAATTGGCGGTGGTCGGTGCACACCTGGAGGGGCAGCCGCTGCACCGGAAGCTTCTGGAGCTCGGCGCACGCCCGGAGAGCCGCACGCGCTGTGCGCCGAAGTATCGGCTGTTCGCGCTTGCCGGCACGGTACCCGCCAAGCCGGGCCTGGTCCGCGTCAGCTCGGGGGGCAGCGCGACCGAGCTCGAGGTGTATCGATTGGACGCGACTGCTTTCGGTCACTTCGTGACCGGCGTGGCTGCGCCGCTCGGCATCGGCAACGTCGAACTCGAGAGTGGTCAGTGGGTCAAGGGCTTCGTGTGCGAGTCCGTCGCCACCGAGGGTGCGGCGGACATCACCGAGTTCGGTGGCTGGCGCGCCTATCTGGCATCACGCCAAAGCTGAGGAGCAGAGGAGCAGTTGCACGGTTCGCACGGTTCGAGCCCGGAGAGCGCCGTACTGTCGGCGGGTGAATTCAGTCTTCACGCGGATCGCTGGCGGGGAGGGGACCACGCGCAGGTGCTGCTGTTGCACGGGCTCGGGGGCAATTCGATCACCTGGCATGGTGTGGTCCCGATCCTGGCGCGGGAGTTGGGTGCGCAGGTGCTGGCCATCGATCTGCCCGGTTTTGGCGCCTCGCGCCCCGGTCCTCGAGCGCTCAGCTTGCGGGTGTTGTCGCGGGTGATCCAACAGGTGATGTTGGCCAAGGGCTCACCCGGAGCGCGCTGGGTGCTCGCCGGCAACTCCCTCGGCGGGCTGCTGGCGCTCGAGCTCGCGTGCCGCTTCCCCGCTCAGGTGGCGGCGGTCAATCTGGCCGCGCTCGCGCTCCCGCTCGACTGGGGCCGTCAGAAGCAGGGCAAGTTTGGCGTCTGGCAATATGTGCCGCTGGCCGTGCCCTGGCAGGGGCGGCGCATCGTGGAGCGCTACGTCACCGCGCGCGGGGTGCCAGGCGTGGTCGACGATCCGATCAAGCTCTTGTTCCGGGACCCGGCACGGCTCGACGCCGAGCTGCGCCAGCGCTTGATCGCCGTCTCCGAATACCGGCTCACCTGGGCCGCGGAGGCCGCGCGCGCCTACGAGCAAATCACGCGCAGCTTGGGTTTACAGCTGATCTGGCCGGGCCTCGCCGCGCGCTGGATCCGCGGCGTTCGCTGCCCCGTACAATCCATCTCGGGCAGCCACGATCCGCTGTTTCCGGGCGCGGCCTGGCGCGAGCTGGAGCGCATTCGTCCCGATTGGTCCCACGTCAGCCTGCCGGACGTCGGTCACGTGCCACAGCTGGAAGCGCCCGCGCAGTTCGCCGACCACATGCTCTGCTGGCTCGCCGAACAAAGACTGCCCCGCACGTAGCCGAGCGCGCGAGCTGGCGGATGCTCCGCTCACAGGACGGAGGCCGAGGCGAGTCGTCGCAGCATGAAACGAAGAAGATCGCTCGATTCGAGGTGATCTTGCAGAATGCGCCCGCGTCGCCTCGTGTGCGTGTCAGCAAAACCGGTATCGCTAAGCCACTCCTTGTCTGTCTTGAATATGCCGGGCGGCGTCGCCGGCGCAGGGCGACCTCAAGCAGGAGAGACCATGTTCGAGCGGAACGTAGCGCTGGTGCTTCTCGCATCGCTGTTGCACGCGTGCAGCAGCAAGGATGAAACCAATCTGATGCTGGCGGGGCCGAACGTCGGCTCACCCGGCGCGCCCGCCGGGTCGGGGGGGGCGCAGCCAGCGCAGGGCGCACCGAACGGTGTCCTGCCGAACGGCGCTCTGCCGAACGGCGTGCTGCCCGGCGCTGCCCCGTGGGTGCCGCCGTCCACCGCAGCTCTCGGGCGGGTGGCGGCGCTAGCGCCCTCGCGCCGAGTGCCGAGTTTTCTCTGGGCGGATCGCAGCGCGCGCGGTCGCATCCAGGCGTCGCTGCCGAGCCGCGCGCAGCTCGGACAAAGCTCCGGCGTGGAGCTCGCGGCGCGGGCACACCTCACGGAGTTTGCGCCCTACTACCGCATGAACGCGGCGCAGGTCAGCGCGCTCGAGTTACGCCACGTGCAAGATCTGGGTCGTGGCCCACGGATCGCGCGCTTCGCGCGGCGCATCGGCGGCGTGGAGGTGTTCGGGGAGCAGCTCGCCGTGGCCATGGACCAGAACCTGGAGGTCGTGGCGTTCAGCGGGTCCATCGACGGTGAAGCCACGGTCGGCGGCAAACACGCCCCAGCATCGCCAGGCCTCGATCCGGCGCAGGCCGTGATCGCCGCGCTCGCCGATATCACCAACGTCCGGCTGGAAGCGAGTGAGCTGGAGCCGCCGCAGGTGGCCTCGGGCGATTACGTTCGCATGGCTCTCTTGCCCGAAGCAGCGCGCCGCGCGGGCGTAACCAGCAGCACTGCACCTCGCGTCAAGCCGGTGCTGTATCCGAGCGCGAACGGGGCGCTGGTCAACGCGTTCTACGTGGAGGTCGACGCCGGCAAAGGCGCGACGCGCCAGCCGCGCGCGTTTTCTTTCGTGGTGGGGCAGGGCGGCGAGCTGCTCTGGAAAAAGAACCTGACGTCGTTCGACAACCCGTACAGCTACCGTGTGTACGCCGATGCCGACGGGCTGTACACACCCTGGGACGGGCCGCAAGGCACGGCACCTTCCCCCCATCCGACGGGCGAACCCGACGACTATCAGGCACCCTTCGTCCCGGCCAACCTGGTCACGATCTCCAGCTTGACGGCGGTCGGCGTGAACGATCCCTGGTTGCCCCCGGGCGCCACCTCCACGCTCGGCAACAACGCAGATGCGTACATGGACCTGGTAGCCCCGGACGGCTTCACTCCCGGCCGCGACTTCCGCGCCCCGCTCAGCTCGCCGGGCAGTTTCGACTACCCGTTTGCTCCCGAACTCGATGTCGCCAACGACGCGCAGCGCCTGGGCGCGTTGACCCAGGTCTTCTACACGGTGAACTGGCTGCATGATTGGTTCTATGCTGGAGGTTTCACGGAGACCAACGGCAACGCTCAGTTCTCGAACTACGGGCGCGGAGGCCTGGAGGGCGATGCAATGCGCATCGAGGGACAGGACGAGAGCGGCTGGTGCAACGCGAACATGAATGTGCCGGCGGACGGCGAGCGGCCGACCATGCAAATGTATGTGTACGACTACGGGTCGTCGGCGCTGAAGCTGAGCACGCCGCCCGAGCTGGCGGGGGAATATGAGACGGCGCCTGCCTACTTCGCGCCCCAGACCTTCGAGGTGCACGGCAAGCTGGTGCGCGCCGAACCCGCCGACGGCTGCGGGCCCCTGCTCGGCAACTACGACGCGGCACTCGTGCTGATCGACGACGGGGCTTGCGACCCGATCGTGAAAGCGGAGAACGCGCAAGCGGCCGGCGCCGCCGGCGCGGTCATCGCCAAGACTGCCGACTCCAGTGCGCCGACGAGGGTCGAGTACCTGTTTGGGCCTGCAGCGAAGCCCCTTGCCATTGGAGTGCTGAGCGTCAACCAGGAGACAGGCGATCGGCTGCGCGAGGGCCTGGCCGCTGGCGCCGAGCCGCTGGGCACGCTAGCGCGCGACTCTCTGCTGCGCGACGCCGACGTGGACAACCTGACCGTCGCCCACGAGTGGGGGCACTACATCTCGGGTCGGCTGATCGGCGATGGTTCCGGCCTGGATACGAACATGTCCGGCGGCCTGGGCGAGGGCTGGGCGGACTTTCACATGTTCTTGATGATCGTGCGGGAGGAAGATACGAACAATCCGAGCAACGCCCACTGGAACGGTGCGTACTCGGCCAGCGGCTACTCGGAAGGGACATTCTCCGAGAAGCCCTACTACAACGGCATCCGGCGCTACCCCTACTCGACGGATCTAGCGAAAAATCCGTTGACCTTCATCCACATCAGCGACGATGGCAAGCTGCCCGAGGGCGTGCCCAGCGGTCCCGATAGGCCGCACAACGAAGTGCACGCCATCGGGGAGGTCTGGGGCACCATGCTCTGGGAGTGCTACGCGGCACTGCTCCGGGACACACAGGGTCCCCACGCACGTCTCCGCTTTGCCGAGGCCCGCGATCGCATGCGAGACTATCTCGTCGCCTCCTACCAGCTCACGCCGCGCAGCCCCACCTTGCTGGAGGCGCGCGACGCGCTGCTCGCCGCAGCTTTGATCAACGATCCGCTCGATCATGCGCGCTTCGCCGCCGCCTTCGCCAAGCGCGGCGCGGGCGTGCTCGCAGAAGCACCGGATCGCTACGACCCGGAGAATCGCGGCGTCGTGGAGAGCTACGCCACGGGTGCCGCGGTGGTCGTGGAGAGCGCGGACCTGACGGATGACGTGGCGCACGTGTGCGCCCTGGATGGCTCGCTCGACAACGGTGAGACCGGCACGTTGCGCCTGACGTTCGCCAACGTCGGCAACGCGGCCACCGAAGGGTCGAGCGCGCTGGTGGCCACCACCACGTCCGGGCTGAGCTTGACCGGCGGCGGCACCGTGACCATTCCGCCGCTGCCCATCCAGGGCAGCGTGGAGCTCAGTGTGCCGGTCACGGCAGCGCGGCTCTCCGGCATCAGCACACTCGGCTTTACCGTGCAGGTGAGCGATACGGGCGCGGGCGCACCGCCGCCGCGCAGCTTCGAGTTTGCCGGCAACCAGGAGCCCATCGCGAACCAATCCACCACGGACACCGTGGAAAGCGCGCCTACGGTGTGGAAGACCGTCTTCTCGGACGCCACGCTGCCGCTCTCGATGGGGTGCCAGCGCTTCACGCTGGCGCCGACCGAGCATGGGTATCGCTGCCCGTCCGCGCCGGTCTCGGCCACGGCGGACTTTGTCTCGCCGCCCCTGATCGTTCCTCTCGGTCAACAGTTGACGGTCTCCTTCCGTCACCGCCACGCCCTGGATGCGGTCGACGATCTCTACTTCGACGGCGGCGTGGTGGAGGTCTCCCGGGACAGCGGGACGACGTGGGAAGACATCGGCCAGGGCTACAATGGCTCGCTCTTCCCCTTCAGCGACAACCCGCTCGGCGGTCGTGATGCCTTCGTGGGTACGAGCCCCGACTATCCGGAGTTCAAGCCCGTCACGTTGAGCATCGATCCCGAGGGCGAGACGGTCCTGTTCGTGCGCTTCCGAGTCGCCTCGGATATCTCCTATGCATCGCCCGGCTGGGATATCGACGACATCAGCTTTGGCGGCCTGACGTATGGCCCCTTCGACAGCGTCGTCCCCCAGCCCGCCACCTGCAACAATCCACCGCTGGCCGTCGTGGGTGTGTATCAGGAGCTACCGGAGGCGGAGCCTACGGCGCCGTTTGCGCCCACGCTCGTGGTCCTGGACGGCTCGGCCAGCTTCGATGCCGAGGGGGACACGCTCACGTACCACTGGCTCCAGCTGTGGGGGCCCCCGGTCGAGCTGAGCGGCGCCGACGGCCCGTTGCCGACGTTCAGCGCGCCGGACGTGCCGGACGGCGAGGACGTCGCCAGCATGGCCTTTCAGTTGACGGTGGAGGACGGCACCTTGCTGAGCGCGCCGGTCCTCACCTATCTGGACATCCTCGACACGCCCGCCCCGGCGCCCGACGCGGGTGCCCCCAGCGCCGACGCAGGGGCAGCGCAGAGCGCGGACGCCGGCGTGTTCTGAACCCGATCAGGGCGTCGAGAGCTCTGCCTCGATCAGCGCATCCCCCGGCAAGACGGGAAAGTGCGTTTGCTCATCGAAGGAGATGCCGGCGCCCGGTCCGCTTGGGCCTCTTGGCGTTCGAGCGTGTCGGCTTGCTGCGCGTTGAGCGAGTGAACGGCGAGCTCGCCCTGTGAGGTCCACGTAGCGGTCGCGCTCTCGCGCGTCTCGCTGCCGTGCCACGACCACCAGACCTGTCGGTATTGCTCGGCCGCGCCGAGAGCGATCCCGGTGGCGGTTTCGAACGCGACGCGGTCCTGCGCCCAGACGACGTCGCGACGTACCCAGCGCAGGGCCTCGAGGCCGCTGCCATCCCGCGCGCTCGTGGCGGTGAGCTCGAAGATGCTGTTCGCGGCCAGACCGCGACGGAACCCCAGCCCGTCGGAATCGCCGGCGACAAGAGCCCGGAGCCGGCGCTCGGCGTGCTGGGTGCGGGGGTCGAGGTGGGCGGCGGCGTAGCGGGCCTCGTGGGGTCGAGGTTGGCACTGAACGAGGGCCAGAGGGCTCCGCGGCTTCCAGCGTTGGCGTAGCTCTGGGAGCTCCGGGACGGCACGACAACGCTTGCTGCGCATAAGGAATTTTCCGTTCCTTGATCGAAGCCCTGCTCGACGCGGATCGATTTGGAATCCCTTGGCCCCCGGCACGTGCTGGAGGTCGAACCCGAGAATCAGGGTGCGATCCGCGCCTTGGGGTTCAGCAGCGCCTTGGCGAGCTGTACGAGACCAAGCTCAGCTCCTGGGATAAGGCCGGAGAGGCGTACCGCGCCGTGCTGGCCCACGATGCGGCGAATCTGCTGGCCCCCGGGACGACTAGCTTGCCCCCACGGGTCATTGCCGGCGGGCCCATCGAGCTCTGCGCCACCTGCACACCGCCGGGGGACGGCCCGTATTCGCTCGTCGCGCGTGAAGAAGAGGTGGCCGCCCTTCCCGAGGAAGCCCGAGCGACCCTGGATCCGCGGAGGCAGGCGCGCCCCCCACACGGGCTCGTCGAGCACGTCGTCAACTGAGCCAGGCTGCGTCGAACCTGCTCGGGCGGGGCGAGCCCCTTGGCGGCGGGCCTCGGGCGGTGTGGCGCGGCCTTCCCAGGCGAGGTAGGCTTCACGGCGGAGCAGCGGGGCCGATCCGGAGCCGACGCGCGCGAGGAGGCGCTTGCACACGAGTCAGCTCATCTTTCGCGGCACGCTTCGGGCCCCGGTGCGGACGCTGGTGACGGTGCTCACCGTGGGCATCATGCTCAGCGCGTTTCTGTTTCCGCGAGCGCTGGTCCGGGCACAGCGCCAACAGATCGAAGAGGCGGAGGCCAATCGCATCGTGGTGCAGCCTCGGCGGGGCTGGGGCAGCCCCCTGCCGGCGCGCTATGCCGATGAGCTGCGTGCGCGCGACGGCGTGCGCATCGCCGCCGGGATCCGTTGGGCGGGCTTCAAGGTGCCGGGCAAGGAAGACACGTTTTTCGCTTCCTTCGGTGCGGAGGTGGGGCCATTTCTCGACATGTGCGATCATCAGCTGGTCGCGCCCCTGCCGCAGCGGGAAGCCTTTTTGGCAGACCCCCAGGGCGCCATGCTCAGCCATGATCTGGCGAGGAAACTGGGCTGGAAGCTCGGGGATCACGTCATCGTGCAGAGCTGGCAAGCGCCCGGAGAGTGGGCCTTGAACGTGCGCAGCCTGTACGAACCGCACCACGCCGAGTGGTCGCGCAACGCTCTGTGGCTCCACTGGGATCATCTCAACCGGAACTTGCCGAGCGAGCTTCAGGAGCAGATGTCGTCCATTTCCCTCGAGCTTTTCGACGGCAGCCGCAGCGCTGAAGCGGCCCAGGCGATCGACCTCAGCTACGACGCGAGCCCCGCGCGCACGCTGACGCTGCAAGATCGCGTGAACTTGGTCGCGCTGATCGGTCGGTTTCAGGCCATCCTCGCGGCCCTGGACGGGGTCAGTTACATGATCCTGGTGGTCGTGTTGTCCATTTTCGGCAACACGTTGGCGATGAATACGCGCGCACGCGCGCGTGAGTTCGGCGTGATGAGAGCCATCGGCTTCAGCTCGGGTTGGATCGCGGGACTGGTATTGGCAGAGGCTGCGCTGATCGGTCTGGCGGGCGGCGCGCTGGCTCTGGCCATCGCCTATCCACTGCTGCAGGGCGTGGTGGGGCCGCTGCTCGAGGAGAGCATGAGCTTTCCGCCGCTCAGCATTCCGATCGATCTGGCGCTCTCCTGCTTGGGCGCAGGCTGCCTACTGGCCATCGCCTCTGCGGGCTGGCCCGCCTATCGCATCACCAGGCTGAGCGTGGCCGAGAGCCTGGGAAGAGTAACGTGAGGCCGCGGCTCCTCACCTACAGTTTGCGCAGCCTGTGGGCGCGGCGCACCACCAGCTTCTCCACCGCGCTGGGCATCGCGTTCCTGGTCTTCGTGTTGTGCGCCTCCCAGATGCTCGCGATCGGCATTCAGGATACGATGCTGAGTGCGGGTAGCGACGACAAGGCGCTCGTCTTGCAGCACAGCACCGGGACGGAGAGCGAGTCGAAGTTGCCGCAGTCGGTGCTCGGAGTGGTAGCGGCGGCCCCGGGCGTACGCCGCGACGAGAACGGTCAGAGCCTGGTCACGGGAGAGGTCGTCGCGCACACGATGCTGGCGAGCACGAAGGTTCCGGACCTGGTCTCCACGGTTCAGATCCGGGGCGTCGCAGGCAACGTATTTCGGCTGCGCCCCGAAGTCCACGTCAATGAAGGGCGGCCCATTCGGTCCGGCACCAGCGAGGCCCTGGTCGGGCGCGGCCTGCGCGGGCGCTATGCCGGGCTGGAGCTGGGCCAGAATTTGGAGCTGGCCGCGGGGCGCCCGATTCGGATCGTGGGCGTGCTCGAGAGCGACGGTTCCGCCTACGAGTCGGAGCTGTGGGTGGATCTGGAGACCGCTCAGAGCTCCCTCGATCTACAGGCCACGCTGTCTAGCGTCACCGCCAGGCTCAGCGATCCCAGCGCGTTCGAAGCCTTCGAGGCAACCCTCGGCGCGGACAAAGAGACGGGCTTGGCGGTCTGGCGCGAGCGCTTCTACTACGAGCAAATCTCCGGGGGTCTCGGCGCCGTGGTGGTGATCCTGGGCGGGATCTTGGGCGTGATTTTTTCGCTGGGCGCCATGCTCGGGGCGCTGCTGGCGCTGCACGCTTCGGTGGAGCAGCGCCTGCCGGAGATCGGTGTGCTGCGCGCGCTCGGCTTTCAGCGACGGTCTATCCTGGTGTCCTTCTTGACCGAGTCCGTCGCGCTCGCGCTGGTGGGCGCGGCGCTCGGCGTGGGGATGTCGATGCTTACGCCTCTCTTCGACTTCAGCACCACCAACTTCAGTACCAATCAGGACGTGACGTTCCGCTTTCAACCCCAGCCCGGTGTCGTCATCATTGCCGCGACCGTGGCCCTGCTCGCGGGTCTCCTCGGTGGGGCGCTACCGGCCATCCGCGCAGCGCGCCTCGATCCGGTGCAGGCCATGCGCGCCGGCGCGAGCTGAGCTCGCCACGGTCGCGCCTCGGAGTACGCCGTGACCTCAGGGGGCAGTCGCCGTGATTCGCACCACCTGCTCCTGCTTGGAAGCTGAGAAGCGGCCGCTCGCGACCGGTGCCCCCCAAACCGATCCGTCCGGGCTGAGCAGCAGACGATAGCCAGCGATCTGACCGTCGCTCGAGAGGTCTTGACGCGGCAAGTAGCGAAAGCCTCCAATCCGCTGTGGCGTACCCAAGTCCACCTCGAGATAGTGTGGAGGAGGCGTCACCAGCGCGGGCGTAGACCACGGCGTATGCCACAGGGTGGCCGGGTCGCCGTCGATGGCGAACTCGGCACCTGCGGCGTTGAATGTCATCTCCGCGCTGTCGGCCGTGGCGATCCAACCCGCTGCCCCTTCGCGACAGCAGCTCCTGTGGCAGCTCAGCTCGCGTCGGTGCGCAGAAAGCGCACCTCGCGAGCCACGCACTCGTCGCTCGCCGGCGCTTGCCAGAGGTCGCTCGCTAGCTCGAAGAGCTCGGCGGGCACCAGCATGGAGAAGGTGGGCCCCTGACTGTGATTGCGCTCCAGAACTCGCGCGCGGCGCACGTCGCGCGCCGCATCGATCACGTGCACGGTCAGCGCCAGCTGGGCGGCGCTCACGCGCTCGTAGAAGCGCTCGCGCTCCTCGCGCTGGAGCAGACCGATCTCCAGCACGACGTCGTGACCGAGGCGGGTGAGCTGCTGCGCGAGCTTCCAGATCTGGTCGATGCAGCGCTCGGCGCGCTCCCGGTACCAGGGCAGCAGGCCCGTCTCGGGCCGATCGGGGCGGAACAACGTGGCCATCCAGTCGTCGAGCGTCAGGCGCATCGCCGAGTGCTCGCGCGCGAGACCCTGCGCGAAGGTGGATTTGCCCGCGCCCACCGGACCGATCACGAGATGCACCCGAGGGATACGCGACTCGAAGGCCGGCGCTGCATTTCCTGCTTGACCAGCGCTGGGAGCGTTTTCTATGCTGGAGCCCTCTTGGCTGGGGCCGGGCGGGAGGCTGAGCTGCGCAAATAGCTCGTCCCTGCGCCGCTGCGTTTCATCGATGGATAGCGCCTCCAGCAGCTGGCGCACGACCCAGAGGTGACCGAACGGATCGCGCGCTCGTGCCATCAGCTCGCCTGCGAACGGTTGCAGCGGAAAGACGAGGTCGGCGCCTGCGGCGCACAGGGAGCCCAACGCAGCTGCGGCGTCGGCGACATCGAGCTGCAGCACGACGGGGGAGCCACCGAGCGAGGCAGGGGCGTCGCTGTTCCAGGCGCGCAGCTCTTCGGTGAGGGAGAAGCGCGCGCCACCGAGCGCGAGATCGGCGTGGCTGATACGCCGTTCGGGGCCGTGCTCGTAGCGAGCGAGCAGCTGCGCGCCGAGCGCGCGTTGGTAGAAGTCGATGGCCCGAGCTGCGCCGCGCACCACCAGCAGCGGACACAGCGACAGAGGTGGACAGGGCAAGGAAGGCGACAGCGAAGAAGGCGTGCAGGGCGAAATGAGGTCGTTCATGCGCTCAGCATCGGCTGCGGCGCTTTCCGGCGGAAGCTTCCTTCGTAGAGCGAGCTCGCGCGCTGATGCGGGCATCTACCCGAGCGCCGCTGAGCCCTCGTCATGGATGGGACCAGACGCTAACGCCGGGTGGCAACGCAGGGCAGCGAGCGAAAGCTCGATTCGGCTCGGTTGGGGCTCACCAGTCTGGCGCTACCGCTCACGGCGGCCTGCGCTGCTTCAGACGCGACGCTGCTGGAGGGCGATCTCGAGGCGCCGGCGCTGAGCGTGGCGGCAGCGAGTTGCTCGCTGATGAACGACGCGGGAGCGACCGCCTCGCCGTCGCGCTGGGCGACGTGGATGACCAGCGGGATGCGCCGTGGGGCGCTGGCGCTCGCGAGCGTCTCGAGCAGGCAAAAGGCCGCGAGCGTCCCGGCCGCTAGCCAGCGGCGAAAGCTCGGCGGCAGGTTCACAACTGCAGGCACGGCATCCTCTCGGTCCCCGAGTGGTTTGCCACGCGGCGGGGCTCGGCGTCTTCCCCCGCGGCGCGCAGCGCGCGTCTTCGCGGGCTTTCGTGGCTCAGGGGGCTCGGCGCGGCGGCCCCTCGACCTGGAACGCCGAAGGCGATATCGAATCGATGAAAACATCCTCCCACGCGGCATCCTCCAAGCGGGCAGGACGAGCCGGCACGCAGCACGAGCGCCGACCGACGGCGGGCAGCCGCTGTCCTTCTGCCAGGGCCCAATTTTCAGCAGCGCCACCAGCTTCGCCGGTTGACGCCCAGGCTCTGCCTTCTAACGTGTCGCACGGGCCCGGACGTACTGGCGGGGATAACTAGATGCAGGCCGTAGCGGAGTGCCACCCTGGCCTACCGGAACATTCGTCGGGAGCCGAGAAGGGTTGATGCCCAAACCACGCGCTTTGGCTCGAGTTGCCCTGAGCACGGCCATGCTCCGGACCAGATGGCGCATCCGCTGGATCGCTCTGCCAGGAGTCGCCCTCGCCTCGGCCTGCGGAAGTCAGGACTCCACGCTCGTTTGGCAGGACGATGCGAGCGCCACGAGCTCCGGTCCTCCGGAACGAACGAATGAGCTCCCTTCGGGCCTAGCCGGGCCTCCCGCGATCCTGCCTCCAACGGACCTGACTGCGCAGAACCCGCCTTCCCCGGCCCTACCTCCGAACGGCCAGGCCTCAACGGCACCCTCCGAGGGTAACTCGTTTCCGCCGCCTGCTCTGCCCGACGATGGCGCGCCTTCGGGCGTCATCGATCCCGCGAGCGCCGTAGCTTCGGGTCTCGACCGACGCCCCGACTCGGCCCCGCTGGCGTTGCCAGGAACCCTGGAGCTCGCAGCCCCAGGGTGGATCGCCGAGGAATCGTTCCCGGCTCTGACGTTCGACGATCCCATATCGATGGCCGAGGTTCCTGGTGGCGGGCAAATCGTCGTGACCGAACGCGAGGGGCGCGTCTATGCGTTCGTCAACGACGCCTCGACCACGGAGAAGCGCCTGCTGCTGGACCTCTCGGATCGAACTCAGGGAGAGCACGACTGCGGTCTGCTCGGGATGGCGTTTCATCCCGAGTTCGGCACGGCCGGCTCTGCCAATGGCACGTACATTTATCTGCACTACGCTTTCAACCCCGACGTAGCTCCGGGCAAGCCTGCCCAAAATACTACGACCCGCTCGCGGCTGTCGCGCTTCACGCTCGATCGGGAGACGTTGCTGATCGACCCAGCATCGGAGCTGATCCTCATCGACCAGCTGGATGAGAATGTGATCCACCAGGGTGGAGCCATGTTCTTCCACCCGGTCGATAGGTTCCTATATCTGGCCGTGGGGGATGAGGGGCGCGGGCTGTGCGGGCTCGGCAATTGCCAGCGCTTGGACAGGGATCTGTTCTCGGGCGTCTTGCGCATCGACGTCGATATGCGCGGGGGCGACGTAAGTCACCCGATCCCGCGCCAGCCTGCCACGGGCATCACCGCGAACTATTTCATTCCGAACGACAACCCGTTCGTCGGACAGGCCGGAGTGCTCGAGGAGTTCTATGCGCTCGGGTTGCGCAGCCCGCACCGCATGACCTTCGACTCTATCGACGGCATCACCTGGATTGGTGAGCTTGGCGAGAAGACGCGCGAGGAGCTGAACGTCCTCCGACCAGGGGCCAACTACCAGTGGTCGGTGCTGGAGGGCACGCTCGCTGGACCACTGGCGCCTCCCGCTCAGCCGCTTGGCGTCTGGACCCCTCCGGTGCTCGAGCTGGAGCGAACCGAGTCCACGGCCCTCATTGGAGGCTACGTCTATCGTGGGACGAAAAACCCTTCATTGTACGGCAAGTACATTTTTGGCGACTACGAGCTGGGGACCATCTGGGCCTTATCTTATTCCTACGACGGCACGAACACGACCGTCTTGAACCGGGAGGCGCTGGTACGGACACCCTTCAGGGGAGCCGATGGCGGCATCACGAGCTTCGGCATCGATCGAAATGGCGAGCTGTACATTCTCACGCTCGGTAGCCAGTCCAAGATCTATCACCTGGGCCGCACGGGAGGGTTCTCCAATGTGCCACGACATCTCAGCGAGACCCGCGTGTTCGAGGACACGTCGAGCTCAGAGCTGCACGTGACGTCCGGGCTGATTCCCTACGACGTGCAGAGTCCTCTCTGGAGCGATGGGGCCAGAAAGCTTCGCTGGGCCAGTGTTCCGAACGGCACGACTGTCGAATTCTCGGAGACCGGTGCGTGGACGTTTCCGTCCGGGAGCGTGTTCGTAAAGCATTTCGAGCTCATCCCCGATGAAGCCAAGCCCGCTCTGAAGCGGCGTCTGGAGACGAGGTTGCTGGTCCACGGTGATGGCGGCGACTACTACGGGCTCACCTACAAATGGAATGATGCCGGCACCGATGCCGAGCTGTTGCTCGAGCCGCAACGCGAGCCCATCAACGTAGCGCTCATCGACGGTGACACGCGAGAGTTGAGCTACTTCTATCCGGGCCCGGCGGACTGCGGCGTTTGCCACAACGCCAACGCAGGCTTTGTACTGGGAGTCCGCACCTCACAACTCAACCACGACATGGCGTACGCGGAGACGGGACGAACGGCGAATCAAGTCTACACCTGGGGGCAAGTGGGCCTGCTGGACATCGCCCCGGACGAAGCGACGGTCGGCGAGTTGGTCAGCCTGGCGGCAATCGACGACGAGATGTCCCCACTGGAGGACCGCGTGCGCTCTTACTGGGCGAGCAACTGCTCGATGTGCCACGGAAGCCTTCCGGATATTCGAGCAAGCTGGAATGCTCGCTACGAGGTACCGTTGGCCGAGCAGGGCGTGGTTCTGGGGCCATCCGAGAGCGCTGGCGACGAGAATGCCTTTCTGATCACCCCCGGTGACCCTGAAGCGTCCGTCTTGTTCCTGCGCAGTCGGTCAGAGCTACCTGGTTTCGCAATGCCCCCGCTCGGCCGCAGTGTGGAGGATGCGGCATACGTCGCCGCCCTCGAACGATGGATTCGTTCGCTTCCCGCCTCTGTGCCTCTTCAGTAAGCAAACCGCCTCCAGCGGCCGACCGCGAACATGAGACGCACCGGGGTGACGTATGGAGCGGCAGCGCGGCTTCCTCGTCCCCTCCCGCCGGCAGGCGTTCGACAGTTCTTCGCCTCTTGTCATCCGCGCTCGACGGAGCGCGTCGACGCTATCGCCGAGCTCGAGCCATCGTGAGCCGGCAGACGTGACCGAGCCAGTCATCGGCGTAGCGTGACTCCGTGAGCTTCCTGCGTCCCAACTGCGGTTGCCCATCAACGGTGGGTCTAGTAACGAGCTTCTCGTCATGCGGCGCCTCACGGCACGGTGGTCCATCGGCGCCTCAATCTGGCTCGATGCGCTTGCGCTCGCCGCGAGCATCCTGCTGGCGGGCGTCCACGCGTTGTACTCCCGCGGCGACCACAACGAGGAAATGTACGTCGCCGCGGGCGCGTTGCTGAGAACGCACGGTCTTTACTCACAGTTTGCCTTCTTGCAAGCACCGGGCCTGCCCCTGCTGCACGCAGGACTGTTCGCGCTCTCGGGGAGCGAGCACCTCCTGCTTCTGGCGCGGCTTCACACCTGGCTCTGGGCGGCGCTGGCGCTCACGGCAGCGCAGCTGCTCATGCGCCGGGCGGGCACGGGCTGCCGCCTGCTCGCGCCCGCGGCCACGCTCGCGCTGGTGACACAGCGAGTGTTCGTGTCAGACGTCAGCGAGGCCTCGAACTACATGCCCGCGCTCGGTGCGACACTGCTGGCGACACTGGCGCTCTCGTTCGCGGTGGACAGCAACACCGGGCCCCAGGCGCGCCAAACCTGGTGCGTGTTGAGTGGCGTCGCTGCCGGCGCGGCGGCCTCGTGCAAGCTCAATCACGTTCTGTCTGTCGCTGGGTTGTGCGTCGTGGTGTGGCTATATCGACGGCGCGTGCAGCCTGGGCACTGGCTGGCGGGAGTGCTGCTCGGCCTTTCGCCATTGCTCTTCTACGCAGCGCGTGATTTCGACGGCTTCTGGTTTGGCAACGTGGGCTATCACCTGAGCAACGCCGGGTTGCTGAGCGGCATGCAGAGCCCGCGGGTGGAGCTCGCGGGCAAGGCGCGGCAGATCTGGCGTATCTGGCGGGAGCCGCAGACCCTGGCGCTCTCCACGTTCGTCGTCGTCGGCCTGCTCTCGGCCTGGCGCGCGCGAAGGCTCCGCTCCGAGCGCGCCTTGACCGAGTCGGAGCGCTGGGTGCTCGCGCTCGTCGCATGCCTGTTCGCCGCCGTGCTCGCGGCGCTCGCTCCGACGCCAGCCAACGCCCAGTACTTCGCGCACCCGCTGGCCTTCGTGCTGCTCGCGTGTGTGGCTCTGGCCGCCCTGCTCGGGCGTCGCTGGCAGCAAGCGCTAACCCTGATCTGCTTGGCCGCCATCCTCCTCACCACCGGCCCGTCCCGAAAGAGCCTCGAGAGGCTCGGCAAGACCACCTGGCCCACGCGCATCGAGCGAGACGCCAACACCCTGAGAGCGCTGCTCACTTGCACCCCGGAGCGGCGCGTGGCCACCCTGGCGCCCATCCGGGCTCTAGAAGCCGGGTGTGGGATCTACCCGGAACTGGCATCGGGGCCATTTGCGTATCGCGTGGCCGACCTGCAGCCGGAGGAGCTTCAGCGGCGCCTGCGCCTGGTCGGGCCCGAAGGCGTCGCGGCGCTCTTTGCCGAGCGCCCACCCGACGCCCTGCTGCTCGGTCTGGAGCAGCGATACGAGAGTGCCTTCGAGACCTATGCGAGGCAGGCAGGCTACGTGCGGCAGCCGAAAAACACCCTGCGCCAAGGACGGTTGTGGTTGCCGCGCCCGACGGGCGCCAGTGCTCAGCCCAGCAGCCCTTCCGCTCCGTGACGCGCGAGCGGGGCGCTGGAGCGGCCGTCGTGCTGATGGGTGGTGGAGCTGAGCCGCTTTCCGAGCAGGCGTAGCACCGCCTGCGCATCACGATCCCGAAGCGAAATACTTCTGCGCGCTCGGGCGCTGTGCCTGCGCGAAGGCGGCACACGTCTCGGTCGCTTCCAGATTGAGGCGTAGCCCGCGCGGTCCGCCCAGGAGCGGCAACGGCTGGGGGTCTCGGGCATGCGCGAGTAGCTCGGCGAGGCCGTCGGGGCGGCTCGTGGAGCCGACGCTGGCCAGGACGCCCGGAATCGAGTGGGCGAAGCGAAGGCAGAACTCAGACCAGGTCTTGATGCCGGAGCGTTCGAAGATGGGCGCGATGAGGCGCGCTCGCTCGACGAGGTAGGGGCGCCAGGCGGCGCCGGGTACGTCGCGCAGGCGGTGCACGTTGCCGCCGGCCACCGTGCGCATGGCGATGATGGGCAGCTTGCGCTCCATCAACTCGTCCCACAGTTCGTGAGTGCCAAAAATGTAGGGAGACAGCTTCATCGGCCGGACCCTACGACAAAGGCCACCCTCCGCGCAGCAACGGTGGCGACGCATTTCGTATCAAAACGGTGCGCGGCGGGCACCTGCGTGCGCCTCCCCCAAAGCATCCGTTGTACAATCCCCGCCATGCGGGAGCATCACTTCACGGCTTTTCGAAGCGGCTTGCTGACGGCGCTGGGGCTGCTGCAGGCGTGCGGGGGTCAGGCAGAACACGAAGCCGCGAGCGCTCCAGCGTCGCAGCTCGAGTCCGCCGAGCCCGACGACGCGCCTGCCGTTCGCGCGGAGTGCATCTCTCGGTACAACGACGTTCGGACCGCTGAAGAGCCCATGGCCGCAGCGCTGGCCGCCGATGCGTGCCTGAGCGGGGGCGGGAGCAACTGCGACGAAGCGTTCATCTCCGAGGCCGCAGCGCTCTGCATCGTCCAGACCGAAGAACTCCTCACGGACGGTCTGTTACCGTGGGGGGTGTACCTCGGATACAATGCCGTGCAAAAGCGCGTCACCTGGGCCGTGTCGAACACGACCTTTGACGAGAACCCCGGTAAGTTCGGCGGCACGCAGGTCGACATGGACGCGACCACGGGCGTCGTGTTGAAGGTCCAGGAATGGTCTGCGATCGATGGGCGGCCCTTCGTGGTGAACGAGGTCGCCCGCACCGCCGACGCCATGCAGCGCACCGACTACACGGTAGTGACCAGCGTTTGCCTCGACGGTGTCTCACCGGAAGCGCGCGCAGCGCTGGCCGCCGAGTGGACCCGCGTCAGTCTACTCGAGCATGCCTCGATCGCGGCCTTCGCGCGCTTCGCCTTGCAGTTGCTCGGGCTCGGCGCCCCGCCACACCTCTTGCAGGCCAGCCAGCAGGCGATGCAGGACGAGCTGCGGCACACCCAGCTGGCCTTCGGCCTGGCGAGTAGCTACGCGGGAACGCCGCTCGGGCCAGGTTGCCTGAATCTGGAGCACGCGCTCGACGCGCCAGAGGGGGACCTGCTGGCGCACGTGGCGATGAACACCCTCGTGGAGGGCTGCATCGGCGAAACGTTGGCGGCGCTCGCTGCCCGCGAAGGTGCCAGCGAGGCGACCGATCCGTACGTTCGGGAGGTGCTGACCGAGATCGCACGAGACGAAGAACGGCACGCGCAACTGGCGTGGCGCTTCCTCGACTGGGCTCTTGCAGAGCGGCCCTCGCTCGCTGGCCTGCTCGACGCCGCTCGGCGCGAGTGGTCGCCGTCTCGTCTCGCGCCGCCGAGCGCCGCCCCGCGCGAGACGAGCACCGAAATAGCCGCGAGCTACGAGACCACTCTACGCCAGCATGGCATTCTCCCGCCTGCCCAGCGGCAGGAGCTGGAGGCTCAGGCGTTCGAGCAAGTGTTGGCGCCGTGCCTGCTCGCGCTGCTGTCCAAGCATGCGCGCACGGCTTCCACGGGCGTCCACGCGAGGCGGGCGCACGTTAGCCCGGCGGGAGCCGGAAGTATCGCCCAGGAGTAGTGCAGGCCTTCAGCCGCCTGCTGGTGCGAGCGCTGCGCCGCTTGCGTCGAGCAGCCGCACGTCGTGCACGCAGAAGTCGAACGGTCCCGGGTTGAGGCGGAACTCGATGCCGGCGAAGCGGCTCATGTCGAGGGCCGCTCCGACGGCTTCCGCGCCCGGCTCCAGATCCGCGAGACGCAGTGTCTGTGTTCCCGCGTCCGTGAAGCGGATCGGAACGCCGTCGCTCGTGATGAAGAGGCCCGTGTTGATGCAGAGGTCCATCGCACCGCAGGCGTCTCTGATCACATTGGATAGAGCCACGTTCAAACCGCTCGCTGGTGGGCTCTCCAGCGTGAATTGGATCGCGGACACACCCAGCGCAACCGCGTCGAGCGGGCCGTGCACCGCGGGCATCGGTAGGTCGTTGATGTGATCGAAACTGACGACCAACTTGACTTGCCCCGTGCTGACCTCGCCACTCAAACAGTAGCTCCCGGGAGCATCGCGCCTCACTTCCGCGACGGTCGTGGAGGGCTGCGGCGTGAAGCCGCTGCGCTGATTGGGACAAGCGTCTGTGGACGGAAACACTGCCGTCGCAAACGGTATGTCGTTTGCGGCCAACAGGTGGTTGCAAATCGCTGTGCCGGAGGCCTCACCATTGGCCGACGGCTCCGCATCCGCCGGTACGGATGCAGGCGCCGCCGTCACCTGGTCGTCCGCGTCTGCGGCGCTCCCGGGAGAAGCCTCCTCCTCCGTAGCGCAAGCGAACATCAGGGCGCACAGCGCCAGCCAGGGTCTGAGAGTGGAGGGGTGCATAGGGAGCTGACGCCGCGCCCGGAGAGAAGTCGCACCGGTCTCCGTGCGATCTCCCGCGCTGCGCGAGGCGCCCGCCCCACCGCCCCGCTCGCCGAGCTCACCCCTCGCACGTCAAATCGGGCCGATACACCTGGAACAGCGTAACGCCGCTGTTGCCGCCGGGGCGAGATGCCACCGCCGGGAATGTAGATCAGGCCGTCGACGAAGGCGGCGCCGGTGACGCCGTGCACGGGCGTGGGCAGGTCGGCGACCGAGACCCAGACGTCGGAGCGGGCGTCGTACACGTCGTGATCGGGGAAGACATCGTTGGGCTCGCCGATGCCTTGGCCTTCGCCGCCCCAGACGTGAAAGCAACCCAGTGCCAGGATGCCGTTCACTCCGCCGCGGGGGCGCGGCAGGGGGGCGCCGCTCTGCCAGGTGTCGGTGGCGGGATCGTAGATGTCGAGCGAAGCCGTCATCGGGCTGCCGAAGTTGGCGCCGCTGTGGCGGCCACCGGCAGCCTACACCTTGCCATTGATGGCCATGGCGGCGAGGTGGTTGCGCTCGGGGAACTCCTGGGGCACATCGGCGAGCACGGTCCAGCTGTCTTCGCTGATGTCGTACACCTCAAAGGCATTGCCGGCGGGCGGGCGCCCGGCGATCACGTACACGCGATCGTCGATGACCGCGGAGACACCTGCGCCGCGCGCGGTGGGCATGGGCGCGACGTCAGTCCAGGTGTCGGCAGCCGGGTCGTAGGCGAGCGTGCGCGCGGTATCGCCGGCATCCGTCTGCCCACCCAGGCTGTACACGAGGCCCTGCACACCGACCACCACCGGGTGGTGCACGGCAAATGGCAAGGACGCCACGAACGCCCAGGTATGGGTGGCGGTGTCGTACGCTTGCACGGTGCTCTGAGTGACGCGGCTCGCAGGGTAGCCGCCCACCACGTAAATCTTACCGTCGAGCTCAACGACGGCCATCTCGCTGTTGGGCGCGAGCAGCGAGGTGCGCAATCCGTAGCTGCCGGCCTGAGGATCATTCAGCGCTGCCTCCACTCCTGGCGCGGCGCCGCCCTCTTCGGACGCGCGCGCGATGGGCATGGGCCCCAATTCACTGGGCGTGTTGCTTCCCGCTGTCCCGACCGCCGTCGAGCCGTCCACCCGGGGCATCGGCGGCGAAGGCGCAGTCTGGCCGGGGCGTATCCCCGCCGGCGCCGACTCCATCGCTGGACCCGCAACGCTCCCGACACGATCGTCGCCCGCCCCGCACGCGCACGCTGCCCCCACGACGCACCCGATCCGGCCGGTTCTCCTCCACATGCCGCGCGGGGTACCGCCAAAGCGCGGGCTCGAGGAGTCCGCGTGTTAGGGTTGTGCGTATGGTCGCTACTGCGGGGGTGGCGAGGGGCGAATGGAGGCGAGTGCACAGGACGCGGCCCAGCATCGCGCCAGCGTTGGCGTAGCTCCGGGAGCTCCGGGACGGCACGACAACGCTTGCTGCGCATAAGGCATCTTTCGTTCACTTGCGGAAGCCCTGCACGGCTCGGATCGCTTTGATTTCTCTACAGTCAGCAGATGTGCCCAGCCGTTCACGCCACTGAATACGCCATGGCATGCCGCCCGATAAACTCCTGCAACGCCCGCGCCGTGGCGCGTTCATTCTGCACGAGCATCAAATGCGTGGCGCGCGAAATTGTCGCTGTTTCTGCGTGTGGCAGCAGGGTGAGCACGAGATCGTGGCGCTGGAGCCAGATGGGCGAGACCCTAGGGCTGTCTTCGCCGATCACCCGCAGCACGGGTTGATGAATGCTTCCGGTCTGCTCACTCGTGACGGTCCAATCGCGCAGCGCGGGCAGCTCCTGCTGAAAGAAGGTGTCCGCGTCGGCGAGCGCCTGGTCGAAGGCGTGCGGCAGCGCCTGATCGAGCGCGCGACGGTAGTCCGGCCCGGCAACGATCGTCAGGAAGCGATCGATCGCCGCACGGCGGTCACCGGCTTGGTACAGCTCGATCGCGGGGGCGAGTCGGTCGGGTCCGGTGCTTGGGACCGGCAGAGCCGGTTCGATCAAAGCCAGCGTGTGCACGGCTTCCGGCGCGTCGATCGCGAGTTGGAACGCGATGTTGGCGCCGAAGGAGTGCCCGACCACGTGCACGCGCGCGATGCCGAGGGCCTGAAGCAAGTCGCGCAGCTGCGCCGCGTGCTGCGGAATGGAGAGCGCGCCGGGCAGGCGCTGGCTGCCGGCATAGCCACTGCGATGATACCGCAGCACGCGGTGGCTCTGTTCGAGCTGCCGCGCCACGGGCACGAACAGCTCGGCGACCACGCCCCCGTGGATCAACACGACAGGCTCCCCTGCCCCAGAGAGCTCGTATTGCAAGTTCATGGCTCCGCCGCCGCGCGCATGCGCCCGAGAAACGCGAGCAGCTCGCGCACGAAGAGCTGCGGGGCGCTGTGCATGGCGACGTGGCTTTGGCCCTGCAACGTTAGCAAACGGGAGTCCGGCAGGGCCTGCTGCAGCTCCTGCGTGCCCGCGCGGAAGAAGGCGGGGCTTTCGCTGCCGAGCAGAAGCAGCGTCGGGACGGACATCGAGCAAAGCCGTTCCGGAACCAAGCGGTAGGACGCCGCCGCGCGGAGCTCGCGCGGTATGGTAGGGGCCGTTGCCAGCCGCTGGCCCCAAGAGGGTGCGCCTCGAAAGTGTTCGAGCTCTGCTGGAGTCAGGCCGGCGATCTCGAGCAGGTGTGTCCCGAGCAGGGCCTCGTGATCGCCGGCGTCGAGCAGCGCCTGCAAGCGCTGGAGGACCGGTTCAGGGCAGAGCTGCCGCTCGTCCGTGCAGAGTGGGGGCTCATAGAGAAGAAGCTTGCCGATCCGGCTCGTGCGCAGCGCGGCCCCCAGCGCGCAAACAGCGCCGAACGAGTGCCCGAGCACGTTCACCGATCCGCCGATCGAGTCCACCAGGGCGGCGATGTCGTCGAACTCGCGCTCGACGCAGTAGGGGGCCGTGTCGCCGCTCTGCCCGCGACCCCGCCGGTCGACTGCGTACAGCGTGAGCTGCTCGGCAAGGGCAGCCGCAACGGGCAGCCAACTCGACGAGAACCCGCCGGTGCCGTGCACCAGGACCAGCGGCGGACCGCTGCCGCTCCGGCGATAGCTGATGCTCGTTCCGTCGCGGGATGTGATGTTCTCGATACTACGCGCCATTGCTGGTTACTCCTCGTGCTAGCCAAGGCGAAGGCGCCCTCGATGCGCGCCACCAGCTTTCGACCAATTCGGGAGCGAAGTCCTAAATTCGTTCACAAATCAGCAGGCCCTCCAGAAAGCAGGCGTGATTTGGAATCATTTTAGATCGGCGCGAGGACTCCGTGCGCCCCGGCAGCGATGCTGGTGTGGCTCCCATTCTGTTGGAGGTCACCATGTCGAATCCGCCTACGACCCCTGCCGCGACCGCGCGTGGTCCGCTCGTCGAGCCGCAGCCGGAGAAGGCAGCGCAATGGCAAAAGCTCTTCCACTACATTCTGGGCAACCAGGCCGCTTGGATCGTGGACATCGGCTTGAAGGCGGGCCTGTTCTCGGCGATCGCTGCCGAATCGGCCGGCATCGACGAGGCTCGATTGGCGCAGACGCTCGGCTATCAGGATCGTTACGTCTCGGTCTGGTGCCGCGCGGCGTACGCCTTCGAGCTGCTCGACTGGGACGAGCGCAGCGGCTACCGGCTCGCGCCTCACCTGCAGTCGCTGCTGCTCGACCCCAGCGACGCTCAGTTCATCGGCGGCCGCATCCAGTTCTATACCGCGCTCTACGAGGACTTCCGCGCGTTCCCGGCGTATCTGGTGAGCGGCGAGACCTGGCCCCGCAGCTGCCACCAGCCCGAGCTGCTCGAGTTTCTGGCGGCCACCACTCGCCCGGATGCCGTGGTCATGACCGAGCACGTTTTGCCCCAGGCGCCGGAGGCGTTGGCTCGGCTCGACGCCGGCGGGGCGATCCTGGACCTTGGCGCGGGAGCTGGACAGCACGTGATCCACTATGCGAGGCGGTTTCCCCGCGCGCGGGTGATCGGGGTCGAGCTGGATGCCCGCAGCGTGGACCTGGCCAGGCGCAACGTGGCGGCAGCGGGCCTGGAGGGCCGCGTCATCATCCGACAGGGCGACGCCAACGCGCTGCAAGAAGAGGTCGCCTACGATCTCGTGACCCTGAACATTGCTCTGCACGAGACCGGTGGTGCGCCGGAGTATCGCAACGTGCTCGCCCGCGTGCGCCGCGCGCTCACTCCAGGGGGCAGCGTGGTGGTGGCGGAGCTGCCCTATCCGGATTCACCGGCAGCGTACCGCGACTCGAGCGTGTACAAGGCGCTGGCGGGTGTGCAGCTGCATGAGGCCCTGGTGGGCTGTGGCATGATCACGCAGGGTGAGCTCGGGCAATTGCTGCAAGCGGCCGGCTTCGCGCGGACCCGCATCGCGCAGCAGCCCCTGCCCACGCGCTTCGTTATGATCGGCAACGCGCCGGACTAACCGGGCTCGCTCGGGGCAGCGCAGCGCGCCGTCAGGTGCCGCACGGCGGGCGAAGCGAGGAATTGCTCTCGAAGCTCGCCGTCGCCCAGCGCAGCGGTGAGGTCTTGCACGCTCTGCTCCGCTCGCAGAAACGCCTGGCGAGCCGCTCCCGCTGCGCCGCGGGCCTCGTGCACCCGGCCCAACGTCATGAGCAACTTCCAGGCCACGATCGGGACGGGATACTGCTGCAGCACGTGCTGCGCGCTGCCCAGCTCCGCTTCAGCCCGTTTCGTGTCGCCCTGTGCCAGCGCGGTCCGAGCCAGCAGATGATGCGCGATCGCGATGTACTTCCGCGCCTGACAACGGCGCGCTGCCGCGAGCAGTCGCGCACCGGCCTGCGCTGCAGCATCCAGATCGCCACGTGACAGACCCGCTTCCGCTTCCCCGACCTCCAACCGCAACAGCGCGCGCCAGCGAAAGAACTGGTGACCTTCCGCCAGCAGGGCCGCCTCGCGCAAGACCACGCGGGCCCGCTCGTGATCCCCGAGCTCGACGTGGTCGAGGCCCAGGCTCACAACGGCTTGCAGCCTGGCTTCCATGTGCTGGTGCTCGCGCGTGAGCTGGACGCCGCGGCCGTCTTCCGCGAGAGCGAGCTCGAGCAGACCGAGCTCGCGGTAGATCCAGGCGCGCGCGTTGGGGATCTTCAGGGCGTAGTCCCGCTCGCCGTTGCGCCAGGTGAGCTGTGAGAGCTCGTCGAAGCGGGCGAGCGCTTCGGCCAGCTGCCCCTGATCGGCCAGGGTGAGACCGAGAAAGTACAGAGCGCGCGTGGTGTAGCGGAAGCGCGCCTGCTGGGTTCCCTGCGACTCCAGCGCGATGGCCTCCGAAAGCAGCCGCTCCGCCGCCCGATACTCGCTCTGAAAGAAGTGCAGCAGCCCGCGCAAGAACAGCCCCGCAGCCAACGCCGGCGCAGCATCGAGGTCGCGCGCCGCGGCGATCGCCTCGTCGAGCGAGCTGGCCACACCGTCGAGCTCGCCAAGCGCGAGACAGCGGGCGGCGCCGAGCTCGACCGCCACCAGCCGCCGCGTGATGCTACCCGCAGCTTCGGCGCAGCGCAGCGCGCCCGCAACGTGCGCCAGCATCGCTTCGAAACGGTGGCTGTAAAAGCACACGTAGGCTAACGCGATCAACGCGTCGCACTCGAGCTCGGGCGCCGCGCGCGCCCGCGCCTCCAGCTCGGCGCGCTGGAAGTCCTGCGTCGCCGCCTCGAACTCCCGCAAATAGAGCGCCGACCAGCCGCGTGCCGCATGCAGATCGGCGCGCGCCAGCGACGCCGCCTCGGGCGGCAGCTTGAAGAGCAGCTCGAGCGCGCGATCGTAGTGGCGCTTGCTCTCCGCGTAAGCAAAGACCCGCGATGCACTGTCGCCGGCGCGCTTCAGCTGCTCGACGGCCCGCACGAAGTCGCGCCCGTGCTCGAAATGCACGGCGAGCTGCGCCACCAGTCCGGGCGTATCCTGTGGGTACTGTTCGAGCAACGCGGCTCCGACGGCCCGGTGCAGCGCCGCCCTGCGCTTGCCGACTAGCTCCGCGTACAGGATGTCGCGATACAAGGCGTGCGCGAAGCGGTAACGCGTCGTGATGCGACCGTCTTTCAGCTCTTCCTCGCCGAGCCGGCGCACGAGGCCGTGCGGCGCTTCGAGGCGCGCCAGGCATTCCTCGAGCTTTAGCTCGTCCTGGTCGAGCAGGGCCGCGAGCACGAGTGAGCCGAACTCTTCTCCCTCGACGCTTGCATAGTGCAGGATTTCCCGTTCGCGAAGCGTGAGCAGATCCAGCTTTTTTTGCAGCACGCCGCGCACCCCGTCCGGCGCCTCGCGCGCCAGCTCGCGCAGCGGGCGGCTCGTACAGAAAGCGGCCGAAACGACCTCGCGGGCAGCGCGCGCGATCAGGAGATCGCAGAGCTCGCTCGCAAACAACGGGTGTCCGTCGCTCTTCGCGGCGATCCAGCCCGGCAGATCGGGTGGAACGGCCCGGGGAGCAAAACGCTGCGCGACGAGGCGGGCGACCGCCGCCGCGTCGAGCGATCCGAGCGGCAGCTGCTCGCACTCAGGCGGAGCGAGCTCGTGACGAAGGCGACGGAGGGCGTGATTGCCCAGCTCGGCGTCGGCCGGGCGCAGCGTGCCGAGCACGAGCAGCCGCATGCGTGTCATGCGCTGCGCGAGCAGCCGCAACGCGTCGATACTGGAGGGATCGGCCCAGTGCAGATCCTCGAGCAAGAGCAGCAACGGGCGACCGGCGGCGAGCGCATCGAGGGCGTCACCCAGCTCGCGCAACATCCGCTCGCGGGTGGCGCCGAGCGTGTCGCGGTAGAGGGCTTGCAGGGCCACTGCCGAGCTGTGCAGGGCGGGCAGCTCGAGGCACCACGTGGGCGCCTTGGCTCTGAGCAAAGCCCCCACGCGCTCGCTCAGCGGGCCGGCGAGGAGAGCAGCCAGCGCTTCGAAGAAGGGCAAGAACTGCGCGCCTGCACCGTATTGCTCGAGGCAGCGGCCAGTGGCCACGGTGACCGCGCTGCCGCGAGCGCGCTCGAGAAAATGTGCCGCGAGCGCGCTCTTGCCGATGCCAGGCTCGCCGCTGATCAGGACGAGGCTCCCCGCGCCGCTCCGCGCACGCTCGAGCAGCCCAGACAGGCGCTTGAGCTCACTCTCGCGTCCCACGAAGTCGTCGCGAGCGAGCTCCACCGCTGCGCGCGAGTGCAGCTGCGGGTCGAGGCTCGGTGGATCGCACGGAGCGGAGACGCGCGCGCTCGGCGGGAGCGCGCGGCTCGGCCCCGCGTCGCGCACCCGCACTTCCGCGATAAAGCGGTAGCCACGCCGCGGCAAGGTCTCGATGTAACGCGGTGCGCGGCGGCTCTCCGAGAGCACCTTGCGCAAGGAGCTGATGCTCACCGTCAGATTGCTTTCTTCGACCGCCGTGTCCGGCCAGAGCTCACGCATGAGCTCGGGTTTCGAAAGGGCGCGGTCGGGATTCTCGAGCAGGGTCAACAACAGATCGAAGACCTTGGGCGTGAGTGCCAGCGGCTGCTCCTCGCGCCACACCCGACGCTCGCGAACATCGACGCGAAACGGCCCAAACTCGTACGCGATGTCTTGTGCTACTCGACTCACGGCGGGCCTCCGAGCACGCCATGCTACCACATCCGGGCTGGCCAGACGCATCGTCAGCATCCTCGCCATTGGCCGCGTCAACTAGCCGGAGCGCCCTCGCACCGTGCGCCTTCGCGAGCTCCGCCATCGCAGTCGCTATCGAAGACGTTCCCGCGGGCACAAGCCGAGCCCATCGCGCACGGACCTGTGGTGAAGCTCGGCGCCGCCCTGCGACGCCGACACTAGCATGTGCCCACTGCGGGTCGGCGCGTCCACAATCCCGTCCAGCGCCTTGTTTGCTTCAGCAGCATGCGCCGACGTTAGCGGACCCGACCCGCTCCGCAAGCCGCTCGAGCCTTGCCCCGGGCTGTTTGTCAGGGGCGCGACACATTC
>Ga0315912_10001036_pt1 | contig 37694 bp, 28 predicted proteins | sample VfabasoilMG_FD_204469 | JGI IMG/M metagenome (GOLD analysis project Ga0315912, IMG submission 204469) | Garden soil microbial communities collected in Santa Monica, California, United States - V. faba soil | ecosystem: Environmental > Terrestrial > Soil > Garden | place: USA: California... | reverse complement strand
CGTTCGACCAGTCCGTGCTGGCGCTGCTGCGCGAGGGGCTGATCACCGAGGAAGAAGCGCTGCGCAACTGCAACAACCCGAACGAGCTGTCGCTCAAGCTCAAGGGTTTCGCCTCGACCTCGGACCGGCAGTGGCAGGCCGTGGACGCCGCGACCGAGGAAGGCGCGGGCGGTTCTCCGGCGGGTGGCAGCGGTCCCAAGGGCGAATGGATGTCGCGCGAGTAGGGGCGCGACCACATGTTCAAGAAGGTCCTGATCGCCAATCGCGGCGAGATCGCCTTGCGTGTCATCCGCGCCTGCCGTGAGCTGGACATCGCCACCGTGGCCGTGTTCAGCGAGGCCGACCGGGACAGCCTGCATGTGCGGCTGGCGGACGAGTCCGTGTGCATCGGCCCGCCGATGCCGGCGCAGTCGTACAACCACATCGCGCGGCTGATCGCCGCCGCCGAGGTGACGGGCGCCGACGCCATCCACCCCGGCTACGGGTTCCTGAGCGAGAACGCGCACTTCGTCGAGGTGAGCGAGTCGTGCGGGTTCACGTTCATCGGCCCCAGCCCCGAGATGATCCGGCGCATGGGCGACAAGGCCGAGGCCAAGCGCACCATGAAGGCGGCGGGCCTGCCGATGGTGCCGGGCAGTGACGGCATCCTCACCGACATCGAAGAGGCCGTGGGCATCGCGCGCGAGATCGGGTTCCCGGTCATCGTCAAGGCATCGGCCGGTGGCGGCGGGCGCGGCATGCGCATCGCGTGGGACGAGAAACAGCTGCGCATGGGCTTCGGCATCGCACAGGCCGAAGCGGGTGCGGCGTTCAACAACAACGCCGTCTACCTCGAGAAGTACATCACCAAGCCCCGCCACATCGAGATCCAGCTGTTCGGCGACGGGCACGGCAGCGTCGTGCACCTGGGCGAGCGCGAGTGCTCGGTGCAGCGCAACCACCAGAAGCTCATCGAGGAAGCCCCCAGCGCGGTGCTGACACCGGCGCAGCGCGTGCAGATGGGTGAGCTGGCCGCGCGTGGCGCGGCCTCGATCGGCTATCGCAACGCCGGCACCATGGAGTTCCTCTACGACGAGGACGGCTCGTTCTACTTCATGGAGATGAACACGCGCATCCAGGTGGAGCACCCGGTCACCGAGGAGGTCACGAACATCGACCTCGTGAAGGAGCAGATCCTCGTGGCCGCCGGCGAGCCGATGACGTTCCGCCAGGAGGACGTGGAGTGGAGCGGCCACGCGATCGAGTGCCGCATCAACGCCGAGGACTTCGAGCACGGCTTCCGGCCGAGTCCGGGCAAGGTGACGTACTGGTACAAGCCGGGAGGCCCGGGCCTGCGCGTGGACAGTCACGTGTACGCGGGCTACACGATCCCGCCGTACTACGACTCGATGATCGGCAAGCTGATCGCGTACGGGAAGGACCGCGCCGAGGCGATCCGCCGCATGGAGATCGCGCTGGAGGAGATGATCGTGGAGGGCGTGAAGACCACGATCCCGTTCCACCGGCTGGCGCTGGCCAGCGAGAAGTTCCGCGCCGGCGACCTGAGCACGCGATTCGTCGAGGAGCTGCTCAAGGACCGGGCCGCGGCCGCAGCGGCCGCGCCCCCCGCCGCGCCCGCCGCACCGTGACGCGCGCCCGCGTGCGCGTGGCGCTCGTGCCACCCGCGCCGGGCTCGCTTCCGCCCGAGGCCTGCGCCGTGGCCGTGGATGTGCTGCGCGCCACCACCACGCTGGCGGTCGCACTGGGCCACGGGGCGGCACGCGTGGAACCGTTCGCCTCGACGCTCGAGGCGCTGGCGTTCCGCGAGGCCACTCCGGGTGTGCTGGCCTGCGGAGAGCGCGACGGGCGCATCGTCGAGGGCTTCGACCTCGGCAACTCCCCGTTCGAGTACACACGCGAACGCGTGAGCGGCCGCACGCTGGCGTTCGCGAGCACGAACGGCAGCATCGCCATGCTCATCGCGAGCCACTGCCGGCGGCGACTGCTCGCGAGTTTCGCGAACCTGTCCGCGACCGTCGAAGCACTCGCGGCCGAACGCGACGTGTGGCTCATCTGCGCCGGCAAGGAGGGCCGCCCGGCGGTCGAGGACACCGCCTGCGCCGGCACGCTCGCCCAGCGCCTCCACGAACGCGGCGCCACACTCGCGAACCTCGAGGCCCATCACGCCGCCAAACTGGCCTGCCACTCCGCCGACGAGGTGAGATCCCTGGTCGAGAGCGCCGAACACGCCCGCTGGCTCACCAGCCTCGGGCCTGCGTTCGCGGCGGACGTCGTCTACTGCGCGACGTTGGATTCGCTCTCGCAGCCTGCGAGCTGGTGAAAGCGCGCCCTACCGGCGTTGCGCCTGCGCCAGCATCACGAACGCGACGGCCCCGAACAACACGTCAGCGCCCCAGGCCGCGACGTACGGCGGTAGCGCTCCGTTGTGGCCCAGCGCCTGGCCCGCTCGCAGGATGCCGTAGTAGAAGAACGAGATCGCGACCGACAGGCCGAAGCCCAGGGCCGCGCCCTGCATGCGGAGCCTCGTGGCGAGCGCGCCGCCGATCATCACCACGATCACGCAGATGAGTGGGAACGCCAGCTTGAGGTGCAGGTCCACGAGGTAGTTCTCGACGCGGGCTCCGCTCGCGCGCAGCCGGTCGACGTAACTGCGCAGCTCGAACCAGTCCATCTCCTCGGGCTTGTGCCCCTGCTTGGCGAAATCCTCGGGGCGCTCGCCGAGGCCGCCCACCGCCATGCGCTGGAAACCCTCGGCCTGCTCCCGGCCCTGGGAGAAGCGGCGCACGTAGCCCGAGACGAACACCCAGCGCTGCCCGTCCCAGCTCGCCTCCGCCGCGTCGATCCGGCGCATGAGCACGCCGTTCTTGAACTCCTGGAGCGAGACCTCGTGCATCCGGCTCTCGTGCACGAGGTACAGGCCCACCAGCCAGATACGGCCGCCGCGGCCCAGGTAGGTGACGTCCGCTCGCTCGCTCGGCACCGCGCGCTGCAGGTGCTGGATGCGCTCCTCGAAGATCTGCTGGCGGGCCCGCGTGGCCGCCGGCACCACGAACTCGCCGATCAGCAGGGAGACCACCACGCAGGCCATGGCCACGCACAGCACGGGCGCGAGGATGCGCACCAGCGACAGGCCACCGGCGCGCATGGCGGTCAGCTCGCCGAACTTGTTGAGCTGGCCCAGCGCCAGGAACGTGGCGAGCAGCAGTGAGACCGGCAGCATCTTCACGACCACGTCGGGCGCCAGGTTCACGAAATACTGCAACACCAGCGGCCACGGCGCGCGATGGTCCAGGAACACGTCCATCTTCTCGATCAGGTCCACGACGATGAAGATGACGATGAACCCGAGCAGGCCAAGGAACAGGTAACCGATGAACTCCCGCAGCAGGTAGCGGTCGAGGATCCTCATCGAGTGCCCTCGGCGACCGCGTCCTGACGTCGGCTCCAGCGATGCCACGGCAACGGGATGTCACAGGCGCGGGCGGTGAGGTCCAGGCCGAGCGTGCCGAGCACGAGGTTCGCGAGCCACATCGCGAGCCACGCCGGCAGGATGAGCCGGTTCGCCAGCTCCTCGCCGCCGATCAGGCACACGTAGTAGAACAAGAAGAAGCCGATGGACACGAACGCCACCGCCGGGCCCGCGCGCTTCACGCGCATGCCGATCGGGGCGCCGATCAGCACGAACACGACGCATGCCACAGGCAATGCGAACTTCTTGTGGATCTCCACCGACAGGCCGGCCGCGCGCCGCTGCAGCGCACGGCGCTCGAGGCTCCACAGGTTCACGCTCATCTCGAAACGCTGGCTGCGCGCCGCAAGTGTCTCGAGCGCGCTGCGGCGCTGGAGCAATCCGGTCCACATCATGCGCCAGCGCGTGCCCCACGATTCACGTTCGGGAGCGAGCGCGGCGAGATCGGCCTCGCTGGCACCCTCGGCGAGGAACTGCCGGCGGTAACGGTCCAGCGACTGTCCGTATTGCTCGAGGACCTGCCTGCGCTCCTCCACCAGCGACGCCGCACTCTTCTCGCGGTCGCCTCGCGCGCTGCGCACGGTTCGTTCGAGCATGCCACCCGCGCCCTTCATGTTGATCGTGTGCTTGCGGAATTGGAGACGGTGATAGCGATTCACCCCGGTCTCGCCGGAGGGGATCTCGTGGATCTCGCCGTCCTCCAGTTCGAGAACGGCGGTGTGCCCGTCGGGCGTGTAGGTGAGGTAGCCTTTCTTCGCCAGGATCGTCGTCGGCGGGCCTCCCGCGTGCAGCTGGTAGATGGTGACCCCGCGCATCTCGTTGGTGAGGCCGTTCACCGACTGGACCAGAAGGTTATAGCCCGGGAAATCCGTGATGAACACGCCCTCCTGGAGCTTCACCGTGGGCCGCATCCTGCCGATATCCACCAGCAGGCTCGCAAACGCGTGGTTCGCGTCGGGGTAGACGTAGTTGTTGAAAAGGGTAAGCCCCACGGCGAGCAGGCCCGCCGCGAAGGCAGGCGGGAGCAGGACGCGGAAGATGTGGACCCCGCTCGCCCGCAGGGCGGTGATCTCGTTGTCCTGGCTCAGGCGCCCGAAGGTCATCAAGGTCGCGACCAGCACCGCGCACGGCACCGACAGGGCCACGACGAAGCCCAGCGACAGGCCAAACAATTGCAAAACGGCCAGCGCAGGGACCCCCCGATTGATGATCAGGTCGAGGTAGTCGAACAGGACGTCCATCTCGAAGATGAACGTGACCACCCCGAATCCCAGTACGAAGGGAACCAGGTGCTGCCTAAGGATGTACATAGGGAGGATGCGCACGGTGCCGCAGACTACCCCACGCCCGGCGGAACAGGCACCTTGCGTCGTGGCAAGGCTTTGACCGGCTCCCGGTCGGCTGATACGGTGGCGCGCTCTTCCCCGGTTCCCCGGAAGCGCGGCCCCAGGAATCCATGATCGCTTCACTGACCCTGCCCGCCATTGCCTTCCTGGCGGCGGTCTCGGGCGTGCCGGGGCTCAGCTCGGTCCCGATGCCCGCCAGCAAGGAGTTCAACAGGGCCAAGGCGGAAGCCGTAGCCGCGGACACCCTCCCGATCCCCTGGAAGCCCTCCTGGCGCCTGGCGATCGAGCGGCAGTCCGTGCTTTTCGGCCTGGCCCCCGTGGGCCCGCTGCTGGGGCCCATCAAGCTCCGGCCCGACCTGGACCCTCGTCGGGTGCAGGTCAGCGTGGACCCGGCCACCGGGACTTACCGGAGCGTGGTCGAGGTGGGTGAAGTCTCGCTCGGGCAGAGCTATAGGCGCCCGCTCGACCAGTTCACCGTGGAACAGTCGGCCCGGTCGTTCCAGGAGCGCTGGGCGGAGAACGCCCGCCGCAACGTCAACTCGCTCGGCCGCGACACGCCGATCCAGCGCACCGGGTTGTCGCTGCCCATCCCGGTCAAGCTGCCGCAGCGCCTGGCGAGCATCCTCGGGCCCGGCGGGCCGGCCCTCAACGTCTCGGGCTCGGAGAGCATCCGGCTGTCGGGCACGAGCAATTGGACGAACGCGCAGTTCGGGCTGGCCGGCCAGAAGCAGAGCCTGTTTCCCTCGCTCGACCTGCAGCAGGACCTCGACATCCGTCTCGAGGGGCAGCTGTCCGACCGCATCAAGGTCAACCTGTTGCAGAACTCGGCCAACCAGGTGCCGCTGGCGAACCGCATCGCCATCAACTACCGGGGCGACGAGGACGACTTCGTGCAGGCCCTGGACCTCGGCAACACCAGCCTGTCGCTTCCCGGCACGCAATACGTCTCCTACAGCGGCAAGAACGAGGGCCTGTTCGGCGTCAAGATGGCGACGCGCGTCGGCGCGCTGGATGTCACCGCACTGGCCAGCAAGCAGGAGGGACGCAGCGAGCGCGCCGTCTACACCGGCGGAGGTTCGCGCAGCACGTTCCGCTTCACCGACCTGGACTGGGTGAAGGGCCAGTACTTCCTGCTCTACGACCCGTCGTTCGGCAGGGTGTTCGACATCGACGAGGGCTCCATCCGGCTCTACCTCGACGACGGCCTGCCCGGCAATGACCTCGGCGAGACCAAGCCGGGCCTCGCGTACGTGGACCCGGACGATGCCATGCAGATCCCGCTGCCGACCGTGTCCGACACGGCGGTGGTGCGCGGCACGTTCAAGATCCTCAACAAGGGCCCGGACCAGGACTTCGAGGTCCTGAACAACCTCTACGCATTCAACGACACGATCTTCAAGGTCATCCGCCTGCGCCAGCCGATCCCGGTGCAGAGCAGCATGACGCTCGCCATCACGTACAAGGCGTCGCCGGTGATCGGCCCCGGGCACCAGCTCGGCACGCCGATCGACGTGGGTGGCCGGGTGTTGGATCCGGTGGGGCCCGACTCGAGTGCGATCGTGATGAAGCTGCTGCGCGTGCCGCGCGGCAAGCAGACGCCGACGTCGGACGGCGTGAACTTCGACACCACGGCCGCGTTCGCTCCCGTGCGCGAACTGGAGCTCAAGAACATCTACTACCTGGGCGGGTTCGGCATCGACCCCAAGAGCTTCAAGCTCACGCTGCAGAACGGCCAGGGCGAGCCGCCGGTCACCGACGTGAACGGCATCCCGTTCGTCGAGGCGGTCGGAGTGGACGACTGGGACGAGCAGACCCAGCAGGCGAGGCCCGGGCACGACGGCGTCGTGGACAACCTCGGCTTCAACTCGCAGACGGACGGTTGGGTGAACTTCACGAACGGCACGCTGTTCCTGCCCGACGCGCGCCCGTTCGCGCCGCGCCTCGCCGCGGGCACGGCCCGGGCCTTCGACAGCTTCATCGACAGTCGCCTCAACCGCCGCATCCGGATGGACGCGGCGCCCGGCGCGCTCAACGAGCCGAATCCCAAGGTCTACGACCGCTACAACCCGCGAACGGACGACGCCGAGTGGTACTTCGTGGCCGAGTTCGCCGCCTCGCGACTCGGAGGCAGCGACATCGCGCTCGGCCGAGGCAACATCCTCGACAACTCCGAGGCCGTCATCGTGAACGGCGAGCGGTGGGTGAAGGACCGTGACTACTCGGTGGACTACGACCTCGGCCGCATCACGCTCAAGCGCCAGCTCGGACCCTCCGACCAGCTGTCCATCGACTACTCGTACGCCCCGCTGTTCGCCCAGGCGAGCAAGACGCTGATCGGCAGCGCGTTCCGCCTCGAGGGCCGCGACCGCAGCTTGGGCGGTGCCTTCCTCTACGAGAGCAAGGGCGCCCAGGACCTGCGCCCGCGGCTCGGCGAGGAGCCGTCGCGCACGTGGATCACCGACCTGAACGGCGAGTGGCGCCTGAAGCCGTTCTTCCTCACCCGGCTCGTGGACAACCTGCCGGGCGTGCGCACGACCACGCCGTCCGAACTGAACGTCCAGGCCGAGGTCGGCATGTCGTTCCCGAACCCGAACACGCGCAACGAGGTATTCGTGGACGACATGGAGGGCGTTCGCGACGCCGTGTCGCTGTCGCTCACACCCGACCGCTGGCGCTGGTCGAGTGTGCCGAGTCGCGCCACGACCGTGGCGGACGGCCATGCGATCGCCACCCAGTCATTCCTCGACCTGACGGACTACTCCAACGCCGAAGTGCACTGGTACGTGCCGGTGAACACCCAGGGCAGCACGTCCGATGAGGAACTGGTCCGCGAGCGCGACCTGCGGCCCAAACTCAGCGACGCGCAGGGCGCGCAGAACGTGCGCAACGTGCTGGCCATCTCGATCCCGCGCACGCCCGACCCGTCGCGCACCACCAGCTATACACCCGGCGAGAAGCTGTGGGCCGGCCTCACGTACAACCTCGACGACGTCGGCATCGACCTGTCGCGTTCGCAGTTCATCGAGCTGTGGGTGAACGACTGGAACGATCACCATGACCCGAACGTGCGCACGCCGCGTGTGCGCGGCGACGGCACGCCGGGCTCGAGCGTGAAGCTGCACATCGACCTCGGTAAGGTGCCCGAGGACCAGATGCGCGCGCCGAACCGGCCACCGAACGGTTTCATCGACACCGAGGACCAGAAGCCGCGCGACGGCCAGCTCACCGTGATCGGCGCCAACTCGGAGGACACCGGAATCGACGGCGTGAAGGACGATGTCGAACGCGCGGGACTCAACGGCGGCACGCTGAGCCAGGCCGACCTGTCCACCGCCAGCAGCAACGACCCCGAGGGCGACAACTGGGGCAGCATCATCGAGGACTTCCCGTCGGCCATGGACCCGCGCCGCTACGTCACCACGAACGGCACCGAACGGAACAAGGACGCCTATCCGATCCCCGACACCGAGGACCTGAACCTCGACGAGAAACGCGACACCGACGAGAACTACTTCGAGTACACCATCGACCTCGGGGCGCAGGACAGCCCCTACCTCGTGACCGACGTGCTGCGCGACTTCCCCGGCGAGCCCAGCGTGGACAGCACGCGCAATGGCTGGCGGCGATACCGCATCCCGCTCACCGACAGCTTGCGCGTGCGGTTCGGCTTCCCCGACCTGACCATCGCGCAGCACGTGCGCGTGTGGATCGAGGACCTGCGCACCGACGAGCGCACCACGGCCACCAACTTCCGGCCCATGCTCATGCTCGGCGGCATCGACATCGTGGGCAGCCGCTGGCTCGCGACCGACCTCACGCCCCGGCAGCGCGACACGCTGCGCACCGTCCTGACGCTCAACGCGGTGAACACGGTGGACAACGCCGACATCTACGTGGCGCCGTTCGATCCCGGCGACACGCGCTCCGGCAGCCAGACGTACCAGCGCCGCGAACAGTCCATGGCGATGGAGTTCACGGACCTGCACCCGGCCGACTCGCTCGAAGCGTTCAAGCCGTTCTCGATCCCCGAGAACTACAGCCGCTATGGCGCGCTCAACTGGTTCACGGCCGCCTATCAGGTGACGAAGCTCGACTTGAACGGACTGCCCGCCGGCGACTACGACCCGGCGGTGGACTCGCTGTTCTACTTCGTCCGCTTCGCGTCGGATGACAAGGGGCAGAACTACTACGAGATCAAGCGCCGGGTGCCGCGGCCCGGGGTGCACCCGGCCATCGGCTGGGAGGAGATCGTGCCCAAGATCGAGGAGCTCTCGGCGGTGAAGCTCAACGCCGACTTCCCGCAGCGCGATCCGATCCTGTACCGCACCACGTTGCCGAGCGGCGACTCGCTGATCCTGCGTGGCCGTCCCAGCTTCACGCGGCTGCTGCGCGTGTCGTTCGGTCTTCTCAACGAGTCGAGTAACTGGCGCTACACGGGCCAGCTGTGGTTCGACGAGCTGCGCGCGACCGACGTGGCCAAGGACGTCGGCCTCGCCAATCGCCTGCTCGTGAACGGACGGGTGGCGAACCTCCTGGACTACAACGTGGCCTGGAACTCACGAGACGCGGACTTCCTGTCGGTGGGAGAGACGCGAGGCAGCGGCAACGCCAACTCGACGCTCAACATCAACGGGCGCTTCGAGCCGCATCGGTTCTTCGAGGGCACCGGCATCGTGCTGCCGGTGACGTTCGGGCAGAACCAGACCTCACTGAAGCCGAGATTCACCGCGGGCGACGACATCATCCGCACCGGCGCTCTTGCGGAGGCGAGCGAGACGCGCAGCACGTCACGGGTGCTGTCCACGAGCTACTCCCGCATGTGGAGCGAGCGTTCGAACCCGCTCCTGCGTTACACGTTGGGCGGGGTCACCGCGAGCGGTGGCCGCGCCACGACCGAGTCCACGAGCCCCACGTCGGTGACCAACTCGAGCACCACCACGCTGGGCGTGAACTACAACGTCGCGCTGCGGCAGCTCATGCCGATCCCGCTGCCGCTCACGAAGGCGCAGCTGTTCCCATTGCCGGAACGCTTCTATTGGGCCTACAACTCCACCTCCACGAAGAGCGAGGCGTTCACGCGCGTGTTCGGTACCGACAGCCTGCGGCCGTCCAGCAGCCAGAACGGGCGCGCAACCGGTATCGACTTCGGCATGGACACGCGGCCGGTGGACATGCTCAGCCACCACATCGAGGGGCGGCGCAACCTGGCGCTGGAGGGTGTTCGGCAGGACCAGCTCGCCGGCTTGAACATCGGCCGGCTGACGAGCTGGCGGCAGTCGCTCGCCTCGCACCTGGCGGTTGCGGCGCATCCGTTCGTGAAGCCGTCGTTCAGCTGGTCGTCCAGCTACAATCAGACCAACGACACGCAGTCGCAGGACCTGGGGGCGCGCAGCATCGCGAACGGCCAGGAGTTGAGCGTGAACTGGGACCTCCCGTTCGACCGGTTGACGAGCACGGGCATGAACCCGGTCGCACCGCCGCCCGTCCAGGACTCGGGTGCCGCCAGGCCCAAGCCGCGTCGGAACCTGCTGCCCTGGCGGCAGCTGCTGTCGCGGCTCGGACCGGTGAGCACGGACGGCCGCATCGGCCGGAACTCGACGTACTCGCGCCTGAGCGGCACGGCGAGCCCGTTGTACCTGCTCGGCCTCGCCGAGAACCCGGGCTTCGACGAGAACCGCGTATTCGCCCAGCCGGGCAATGTGTCGTCCAATGGGGTGGACTGGCGCACGAACGCGCGCACGACGGTCCCGCTCGCCTTCGGCAGCTCGCTCTCGCTGCGCGCCAGCCTGGGCGAGCGCACCAACAACCTGAACGGCACCAAGAGCCGGTTCCGCGACCTGCGATTCCCCGACGTCGAGGTGCAGTATGGTCGCATCGCGAGCCTGATCGGTCTCACGAAGATCTTCGACAACCCGCAGTTCCGCACGGCCTACGCGCGCAGCACGTCGGAGGACTACCAGAACTCGAGGAAGACACGCACCGGCACGTCGCGCAGCGATGACTTCCGCCCGCTGTTCTCGATCCGCGGACGGTTCAAGAACGGCACCGACGCCGACCTGCGGCTGGAGCGCCGGAGCACCGAGCGCGAGCAGTTCCAGCTGGGTAACTCGAAGGCGACGGACCAGACCACCGACATCAACTTCAGCCTCACGCGGTCCTATTCGCAGGGACAGCGGGTGACCGTGCTGGGCCGCGAGACCACCATCCGCAAGAATGTCAGCCTGTCCCTGACCAGCGTGTACTCGAGGCAGAAGGGCGGTGTGAAGGTGGGCACGGAGGAGAACCTCGCGAATCCGGTGGACCGCACGCGGCTCAGCATGAACACCACCGGCAGCTACGGGTTCAGCACCAATGTCACCGGCGACCTGGCGCTGGGCTTCAGCCACTTCCGCGAGACGAACGGGATCATCCGCCGCAGCGTGCGCGTCGAGTTGCGCGGGCAGTTCCGGTTCTGATGCGGCGCGCGCGGTGGCTGCTTCCGCTGCTGCTGCCGCTCGTCCTCGCCGCCTCGTGCACCGAGCCGGTGGGCCCGGACGGCGTGCGCGCACTGGCGAGGGTGAAGCAACAGGTGTCGTTCGGACCGCGTGTGCCCGGCACGCCGGGTCATGCGGCGTTGCGCGCGTGGCTCGTCGCCGAGCTGGAACGGCTGGGCGCTCGCGTCGAGCGCCAGGCCTTCGCCGACACGGTCGCGGGCCAGGTCTGGCCGCTCGAGAACGTGATCGCACGGTTCGGCCCCGCGCAGGGCCGGCGCATCGCGCTGCTCGCGCACTACGACACGCGGCCGTGGAGCGACAAGGATCCGGACATCTCACGCCGCGGCGAGCCGCTGCCAGGCGCGAACGACGGCGGATCGGGCGTGGCGGTGCTGCTCGAGGTGGCCGAGCTGCTGCACGTGCGCGCCCCGGCGGTGGGTGTGGACCTTGTGTTCCTGGACGGCGAGGACCTGGGCCGGCCGGAGGCACCGGACGACTACTGCCGTGGAAGCAAGGGCTACGCACGCCGCTTGCCCGCGAAGGGCGATGCGGCGCGGCCGGTGGCGGGCTTCGTGTTCGACATGGTGGGCGACCGCGACCTCGGCATCTGGGACGAGGGCTACTCGGCCTCGCGTGCGACGAACCTGGTGGACGTGGTCCACGAGGCCGCCCGCGCGACGCGCGCGAGCCACTTCCACGAGGGTGTGCGCCACACGCTGATCGACGATCACATCCCGCTGCTCGAAGCGGGCATGCCGGCGGTGGACATCATCGACTTCGACTACGCCGCCTGGCACACGATGGCCGACACGCCCGAGCAGGTCTCCGCCGAGAGCCTCGCCGAAGTCGCACGCGTCGCGGCTTGGATCGTGTTCAGCAGTTCGCTAGCCCGGAAGTAGATCGCGCCCTCGTCTGCGGCGATTAGTCGCGCCTTCGTCTGCGTCGCGCGGGTGGCAGGGGCATCGCGAAAGTGGCCAACGCTCGGGCCGCGCTTCCTGCGCGGCCCTTTGCTGACGCTCGCGGACGGCCTCCGGCCATCCCTGGCCTACGGCCTGCTCGCGACTGTCCACTTTCGCAATGCCCCCGCCACCCCCGCTCGACTCCCCGATGGCGCTGGGATGGAAAGCCCTCGCTCTCCGCAGTGCGCCTGCCTCCCCGCGACGCAGACGAGGGCGCGACCAACAGTCGTGCAGGCTCGGCAAAGTTCGTGCCCGCACGGGCTTCGAGAGCTTGCCGAGCGGGGACCCGTGGAGTACGTTGTCGGGCAGGAGTGGGGCAGGTGCGACCACTCCGTTTTTTGTCTGCGCGGGAGCCAAAGTGGAAGTCCGAGAAGAGGTTCGCCAGCTCGCCGTACCCCTGGCGGATGAGCTGGGTTTCGAGTTGGTGGACATCGAACAAGCGTCCCTGGGGCACCACCGGATCGTCCGGGTCTACCTGGACAAACCCGGCGGTGTGTCCATCGACGATTGCGCGCGATTCAGCCGGCGCCTCGCGGACGCCATGGACATGAACCAGATCGTGCCGGGGCGATATCACCTCGAGGTGAGCTCGCCCGGGCTCGAACGCCCGGTCCGGACCCTGGAGCATGTCCAGCGGTTCTCCGGGCAGCGGATCCAGATGCAGACCCATGAAGCACGCGACGGCCGGCGCCGCTGGGAAGGCGAGCTGCTCGGTCCCGTGGATGGGCGCGCGGGCGTACGCACGGACGAAGGTGACGAACAGTGGTTCGAGTGGGCCGAGGTGAAATCGGCCCGCCTGGTGGTCGACCCCTGGGCGGGGCTGCGCCAAGCCAAGGCGCGCACACCCGGGAAGCCGCCGCGGGGAGGGGAACGATGAATAACGAGATCCTGGACGCGCTGAGCCAGATCACGCGCGAGAAGAGCGTGGACCGCCAGATGCTGGTGGAGACGCTCGAGGCCGGCTTGGCGAGCGCGGTGCGCAAGAAGCACGGCGCGACCGCGGACGTCGAGGTGCGCTTCAACGACAAGACCGGCGGCCTCGAGTGCGCCCTGCGCTTCACCGTCGTGGACACGGTCGAGGACCCGGCGTTCCAGTGGACCGTCGAGAAGGCGCGCGCCCACAAGGCCGGCGCGCAGGTCGGTGACGTCATCCTGATCCCGCTCAGCATCGCCGAGTTCGGGCGCAACGCCATCCAGACCGCCAAGCAGGTGCTCATCCAGCGCGTGCGCGAGGCCGAGCGCGACAAGGTGTTCAAGGAGTACTCCGACAAGGTCGGCACGCTGGTGCGTGGCGTCGTCCAGCAGGTGGACCGCGGCAACGTCATCGTGAAGCTGGACTTCTCCGAGGGCATGCTGCCGGCGCGCGAGCAGATCCCGCGCAGCTACCACCGGCAGAACGACTACGTGCGCGCCGTCGTGCTCACCGTGGATCGCTCCGCCAAGGGGCCGCAGGTCATCTTGTCGCGTACGCATCCGGACTTCCTGCGCCGCCTGTTCGAGAGCGAGGTGCCGGAGATCGCCGAGAGCATCGTCGAGGTGAAGGCCGTGGCCCGCGAGGCCGGCGCACGCTCGAAGATCTCGGTGTTCTCCACCGACCCGCGCGTGGACGCGGTCGGCTCGTGTGTCGGCCTCAAGGGCTCGCGCGTGCAGAGCATCGTCCGCGAGCTGGGCGGCGAGCGCATCGACATCGTGCCGTGGTCCGCGGACCCGGCCGTGTTCGTGTCGCGTGCCCTGGCGCCGGCGCGTGTCGGCGACGTGCGCGTGAACGAGGCCGAGAAGCGCATGCTGGTCGTGGTCGCCGACGACCAGCTGTCGCTGGCCATCGGCAAGGGCGGGCAGAACGCCCGGCTGGCGGCGCGGCTGACCGGCTGGAAGATCGACCTGGTCTCCAAGACCGACGAGAAGCAGCGGCTCGACCGCGCGCGCGCCAGTCGTCTCGAAGTCGAGGTGCTGGGCTTGGGCGAAGCCACGACCGAGAAGCTCATCAGCGCCGGCATCGAGACCGTGCAGGAGCTGGTCGCTTCGCCGCTCGAGAAGCTGGTCGAGATCCCCGGCTTCGGCGAGAAGACCGCCGAGAAGGTGTTGGCGACCGCGCAGGAGTACCTCGCGGCGCACCCCGTGGAACCGGCGGGCCCTGCGGACCTGGAATTCACCCCCGAGATGGAATCCGGCGACGGCCCCGAGGCCGACGCCGCGGTGCCGGATGCCGCGGAAGGAGAGCCGCATGCCGGCTGACCCGAAGGTGACGAAGAAGCGCATCTACGAGGTCGCCAAGGACCTCGGCATGTCGAGCGAGGTGATCCAGCAACTCGCCAAGAAGCTCGGCGTGGAAGTGAAGAACCACATGAGCACGCTGACCTCGGACATCGTGGACAAGGTGCGTTCCGAGCTCGGCAAGGAGAAGGCGGCCGCCCGCGAGGAAGTCGTGCGCCAGCACGAGCACGAGGCACAGCGTGCCCGTGACGAGCGCCAGCGCGCGCATGCCGCGCAGCAGGCCCAGCAGCAGGCGGCTCAGGCCGCGCAGCAGGCAGCCGCCCAGCAGGCGGCCGCGCGCGCGCAGGCCGCAGCCTCCGCACCGTCAACATCCGCTGCGGCTCCGGGTGCGCCTTCGGCACCGAGGCCCTCGACCGGTCCCGGCGCGCCGCGCCCTGCCGGCGGCGGCTACGGTGGCCAGCGTCCGGGCGGAACGGGTGCGCCTCGCTCCGGTGGTTACGGTGGCGCGCGACCGGGCGGTGCTCCCGGTACCTCTCGCCCGGCCGGCGGCGGCTACGGTGGTGCTCGCCCCGGTGGCGCGCCCAGTGGCCCGCGTCCGGGTGGCGGTGGCTACGGCGGACCGCGGCCGAGTGGCGGGCCCGGTGGCCCGCGTCCCTCGGGTGGCCCGAGCGGCGGTCCCACGGGTGGCAGGCCCACGCACGGTGGCTTCGGTGCACCGGGCGGCGGCCCGCGTCCCAGCTTCGGCGGACCCGGCGGGCCCGGGCGCGGCCGACGCGACCGCAAGAAGAAGAAGCACGTGGACGAGAAGCTCGCGGCCGAGAGCGTTCGCAAGACGCTCGCCAGCCTCGACACGTCGCAGGTCAAGCGCAAGCACCGCCGTCGCGAGGACGGCACCGAAGTGCCGATCGAGGACGCGAAGATCATCCGCGCACCCGAGTTCATCACGGTCTCCGAGCTCGCGAACATGATGCAGGTGAAGCCGCAAGAGGTCATCACGGCGTGCATGCGCATGGGCCTCATGGCCACCATCAACAAGCGGCTCGACAAGGATTCCATCGCCGCGGTCGCGGACGAGTTCGAATTCGGCGTCGAGTTCGTCTCGGAGTTCGAGGAGCAGGTCGCGGACGAGGTCGAGACGATCCCGGCCGAGAAGCTGCGTCCGCGCCCCGCCGTCGTCACGGTCATGGGCCACGTGGACCACGGCAAGACCTCGCTGCTCGACTACGTGCGCCGCACCAATGTCGTCGCCGGTGAGTCCGGCGGCATCACGCAGCACATCGGTGCTTACGAGGTCACGCTGCCCTCCGGGCAGCACATCACGTTCCTCGACACGCCGGGCCACGAGGCGTTCACCGCCATGCGCGCCCGCGGTGCGCAGGTCACGGACATCGTCGTGCTGGTGGTCGCCGCCGATGACCGCGTCATGCCGCAGACGATCGAGGCCATCGACCATGCCAAGGCGGCCAACGTGCCGATCGTGGTGGCCATCAACAAGGTGGACCTGCCGACCGCGGATGCGAATCGCATCCGCACCGAGCTCGCCGGCCACGGCGTCGTGGTCGAGGCGTTCGGCGGCAAGTACGCCAGCGTCGAGATCTCGGCCAAGAAGGGCACGGGCATGGAGCAGCTGCTCGAGATGATCCTGCTCACGGCCGAACTGCTCGAACTGAAGGCCGATCCCGACCGCCGTGCGAAGGGCGTGGTGCTCGAAGCCCGCGTGGAGCAGGGCCGCGGTGTGGTCGCCTCGGTGCTGGTGCAGAGCGGCACGCTGCGCATGGGCGACCCGTTCGTGGCCGGCCAGGTCTATGGCCGCGTGCGCGCGATGTACGACGAGCGCCGCCGTCAGGTGAAGGAAGCGCCGCCGTCCACGCCCGTCGAGGTCGTGGGCTGGAACGCCACGCCGTCGGCAGGCGACATCTTCGTGAGCCCCGAGGACGAGCGCGAGGCGCGCGAGGTGGCATCCAAGCGCGCGGCACTGCATCGCGAGCACGAGCAGCGCTCCACCAAGGCCATCACGCTGACATCGTTCCACGACACGCTCGGCAAGGGTGGCCCCAACGAGCTGAAGATGCTCATCAAGGGCGACGTGGACGGCTCGGTCGAGGCGCTCAGCGAGTCGCTGCAGAAGCTGTCCACGGGCGAAGTGGCGGTGCGCGTGATCCGTTCGGCCGTGGGCCAGATCACGGAGTCCGACGTGCTGCTCGCGGCGGCCTCGGCGGCGATCATCGTCGGCTTCCACGTGCGGCCGGATTCACGGGCGCGCGAGATGGCCGAGCGCGAGAAGGTCGAGATCCGCCTGTACGACATCATCTACAAGGCCCAGGAGGACGTGAAGCTGGCCCTCGAGGGCATGCTCAAGCCGGAGCTCAAGGAAGTCGTGCTGGGCTCGGCCGAGGTGCGCCAGGTGTTCAAGCTGTCCAAGGGCGTCGTCGTGGCCGGCTGCATGGTGTCCACGGGCAAGATCACGCGCAGCGAGAAGATCCGCGTGATGCGCGGCGACGAGACGGTGTGGACGGGCCGGGTCGAGGCGCTCAAGCGGTTCAAGGACGACGTCAGGGAAGTGGAGAAGGGCTTCGAGTGCGGCATCACCCTGGATGGCTTCCACGACCTGCACGAGGGTGACCGGCTCGAATCCTTCAAGATCGAGGAGCTGGCCCGCACGCTGTGACAGGCCTGCCCTCGGGCGACCCGCTCGGTGCCGCTCCGGGCGGGGAGGAGGGCTCCATGGTCGTCGGGATCGTCCGCGTCGAGATTCACCTGCCGGGTGCCCAGTCCCTCAAGGACAAGCGCCAGGTGGTGCGCTCCATGAAGGAGCGCATCCGCGAGCGCGTGCACGCGTCGGTGGCGGAGGTCGAGTTCCAGGACCTCTGGCAGCGCGCCGCACTCGGCATCGCGGTGGTGGCGACGGACGGCGGCCAGGTGCGCGAGATGCTCCAGAGCGCGCGGCACATCGTGGACAGTTACCTGCAAGCGCAGGTACTCGACTGGCAGGAGAGTCTGCAGTGAGGATCCGACCCGAGAAGGTGGCGCACCTGATGCGGCGCGAAGTCGCCGAAATTCTACAGAGGCGTGTGCGCGACCCGCGCGTGTCGGCGATGGTGAGCGTGACCGACGTCGAGGTGACCAAGGACCTGTCGTTCGCGCGCGTGTTCGTCACCATCCTCGGGCCCGTGGCCGAGCGCGAGGCCACGTTCGACGCGCTCAAGCACGCCGCGGGATTCGTGCGGCACGAGCTGGGCGGCCGGCTCGGGCTGCGCGAGGTGCCCGAGGTGCGGTTCGTGTACGACGAGTCGCTCGACCGGGGCGCACGCGTGGAGGAGCTCTTGAAGCGCATCCACGAGGACAAGCCGGTGGAGGACGAGGAGCTCGGATGAGCACCGCCCGGCCGCGCGCCGGTGCCCGGCCCGTGGCCGCCGTCCTGGACTGGTCGGGCCTGCTGCCGGTGGACAAGCCCGCGGGCGTGACCTCGCACGACGTCGTGGATCGCGCCCGCCGCGCGCTGCGCACGCGCGCGATCGGCCACCTCGGCACACTCGACCCCGCCGCCTCGGGGCTGCTGGTGCTGGCGGTGGGTGCGGCGACGCGCTGCGCGGTGGTCTGGCAGGGCGGGCGCAAGACCTACGCGGGCATCGCTCGTTTCGGCGTCGTCACCGACTCGCAGGACCTGGATGGCCGCGTGCTGGAGACCCGCGAGGCACGCCCGAGTGCTGCCGAGGTGCGCGCCGCCGTGGCCGCGCTCACCGGCGACCTGCAGCAGGTCCCACCCATGGTCTCGGCGATCAAGCAGGGCGGTGAGCGGCTCTACAAGCTGGCGCGCCGGGGTGAGACGGTGGAGCGCGAGGCGCGTCCCGTGCGCGTGGAGACCTGGCGCATCGGCGAGCTCTCGAGCGACGAGCTGCGCTTCGAAGTGGACTGCTCGGGCGGCACGTACGTGCGCACGCTCGTGCACGACCTCGGCCAGGCGCTCGGCTGCGGCGCGGCGCTCACCGGACTTCGACGGTTGCGCAGCGAGCCTTACTCGCTGGAGCACGCCTGCCCGTGGGAGACACTCCTCGCCGGCGAGGCGGCGGAACTGGTGGAGCGCTGGGGCGTGCCGCTCGACCGGGCGCTCGAGACGCTGCCCGCGCTCATCCTCGACGCGGAGGCCGCCGCGTCGATCGGCCACGGCCAGGGCCCGCGCGTCCAGCCTGCCGCCGCTCCGGTGGACGCGGGGGCGCGCAGTGTGGTGTTCCGCGAGGCGTCTGGACGCGCGCTCGCACTGGGTGAACTGCGGAGCGAGGGCGACGGCATCCGCGCGCGGCCCGCGGTGGTGTTCCCGTGGGCGGTGCGCGAAGGCGGTGCGCAATGAGCGGCGCCGTCGCCGTGGGTGTGTTCGACGGCGTGCATCTCGGGCATCGCGCGCTGTTCGCGCGCGCGCTCGAACGCGCCGAGGGTGAACCCACCGTGGCGGTGAGCTTCGAGCCGCACCCGGACGTGGTGCTCGCGCGCGAGTTCCGTCCGTTCGCGCCGCTCACGCCCCTGCCCGAGAAGCAGTCGCGCATCACGAGGCTGGGGATCGACCTGCGCGTGCTGGCGTTCACTCGGGAACTCGCCGCGCTCGAGCCCGAGGTGTTCGTCCAGAGACACCTGGTGGACCCGTTCGAGCCGCGCTGGCTGGTGGTGGGCGAGGACTTCGCACTCGGCCGCGCTCGCGCCGGGAACGTCGCGCGCCTGCGCGAACTGGGGAAGCACCACGGTTTCCAAGTGGACGCGCTGCCGCTGCACGTCGCCGACGGTGCGCCGGTGACCAGCTCTCGCATCCGTGCGCTGCTCACCGAGGGGCGCGTCGCCGAAGCCGCGCGACTGCTGGGGCGGCCGTATGGCTTCACCGCGCTCGTCGTGGGCGGGGACCGGCTCGGGCGCACACTGGGCTTCCCGACCGCGAACCTGCGGCTGCACGACGAGCAGCAGATCCCCGCGCATGGCATCTACGCGGTGTGGGCGCGACTCGCGGGCGAGCCGGCGTGGCACATGGGCGCGATGAGCGTCGGTGTGCGGCCCACGTTCGGCGGCGGGCTGCGCACGCTCGAGGTGCATCTGCTCGACTGGAGCGGCGACGTCTACGGCCGCGATCTCGAGGTCGCGTTCGCCGACTGGCTCCGCCCCGAGCGGGCGTTCGGCGGCGCCGAGGCCCTGGTCGAGGCCATGCACGCGGATGTGGCCGAGACCCGGCTCCGACTGGCGCGAACGGGCCCGCCGGAGGAGCCGTCGGCGGCCACGGCCCCGAAGCCGAGTGCCAAGTGACGGACGCCACCGAGCGTACGGCGGCTGGATCGGCATAACCAGCTTTTCGACAACAGGTTGTGAGGTTCCGCCCGGCGTTCTGCCCCGACTGGAGGCCGCCGCGCCGCAGTGGTATATTCCCGCGTCGCCCTGGACCCTCAGGGTTCCCGAAACACGCGCTTCCCGTCGAGACCTGAATCTCGCGGGCGGGGCCGGGCACTCACCCCTTTCAGGAGCCTTCCGTTGACGCTGACCAAGGAACAGAAGCAAGGCATCATCGAGAAGTTCAAGACGCACGAGGGTGACTCGGGTTCTCCGGAGGTGCAGATCGCCCTCCTCACCGAGAAGATCAACTACCTCACCGAGCACTTCAAGGTTCACAAGCGCGACCACGCTTCGCGCCGCGGCCTGCTCCGCATGGTCGGACAGCGCCGGCGCCTGCTCGACTACCTGAAGGCCACGAAGGTCGAGCGCTATCGAAAGGTCGTCAAGGACCTGGGACTTCGCCGCTAGAGAATCTGGCGGCACGAGACGCGGCCCCGATGGGGCCGCGTTCTCATGAGGACGGGGAAGGCCCCCGTCCGACCCCCCGCGCGCCGCACGTGCGGATGGGTGGACAGCGGCCGGGAAGGTCCCGGTTGCATGCGAGAGAACAGGAAGTGAAATGGCTGAGCACAAAGTAACCGTCGACCTGGGCGGCAAGGAACTCACGATCAGCACGGGCAAGTGGGCCAAGCTCGCCGGCGGCTCCGCCGTCGTGCAGCTGGGCGGCACGATCGTGCTGGTGGCGTCGAGCGCTGCGAAGACCGCGAAGCCCGGATTGGACTTCGTGCCACTGACCTGCGACTACCGCGAGCGTACCTACGCTGCGGGCAAGATCCCGGGCGGCTTCTTCAAGCGCGAGGGCCGTCCGACCGAGAAGGAGACGCTGTCGAGCCGTCAGATCGACCGTCCGATCCGTCCCCTGATGCACAAGCAGTGGACGTACGAGACGCAGGTCATGGCGACCGTCGTGTCGTCCGACCAGGAGCACGATGGTGACGTGCTGGCGCTCATCGGCGGCTCCGCGTCGCTGGTGATCTCCGACATCCCGTTCCCCGAGCCCGTCGCGGGTGTGCGCGTCGGCCGCGTGGACGGCCAGTTCGTCATCATGCCGACGTTCGCCCAGCTCGACGAGTCCGACATGGACGTCGTCGTCGCGGGCACGGCGAACGACATCATCATGGTCGAGGGCGGCAGCCGTGAGGTCCCCGAGGCGGACATGATCGCCGCGCTGGACTTCGCGATGCAGAACATCCGCAAGATCGTCGCGGCGCAGCAGCAGCTGGTGAAGCTGGCCGGCAAGCCCAAGCGCTCGCCGGTCGAGAAGGTGGACGTCAGCGAGCTCGAGCGCGAGCTGCGCGGCGCCTACACGAACCGCCTGCGTGACGCCATCCGGATCCCCGGCAAGGAGTCGCGCCAGGAGGAGCTGGACATCATCACCAAGGACGCCGTGGCCGCGCTGGCCGAGAAGCACGGCGACAAGGCCGCGTTCATCGGCAAGATCCTGCACGACATCGAGCGCGACGAACTGCGCGAGATGGTCCTGCGCGACGGCATCCGGGCCGACGGCCGCAAGTCCGACCAGATCCGCCCCATCACGATCGAGGTCGGCATCCTCCCGCGCACGCACGGCTCCTGCCTGTTCACGCGTGGCGAGACGCAGGCGCTGGTCGTGACGACGCTGGGCACGAAGGCCGACGAGCAGCGCATCGAGGAGCTCGAGGGCCAGTCCTGGAAGTCGTACATGCTGCACTACAACTTCCCGCCGTTCTCGGTCGGTGAGACGCGGCCCATCCGGGGTCCGGGTCGCCGCGAGATCGGGCACGGCGCGCTGGCCGAGCGCTCCGTGGAGCCGGTGATCCCGGCCGACACGAGTTTCCCGTACACGATCCGCATCGTGTCGGACATCCTCGAGTCGAACGGTTCGTCGTCCATGGCGTCGGTGTGTGGCGCGTCCATGTCGCTGATGGACGCCGGCGTGCCGATCAAGGCGCCGGTGGCCGGTGTGGCCATGGGCCTGATCAAGGAAGGCGACCGCGTCGCCGTGCTCACCGACATCCTCGGCGTCGAGGACCACCTCGGCGACATGGACTTCAAGGTGACGGGGACGAACGACGGCATCACCGCCTTCCAGATGGACACGAAGATCGGCGGCATCTCGTTCGAGATCATGAAGAATGCGCTCGAGCAGGCGCGCGTCGGCCGCTTGTACATCCTCGGCAAGATGCATGACTGCTTGCCGGCGCCGCGCGGCGAGATGTCGCCGTTCGCGCCGCGCATCACCATCCTGCACATCCACCCCGACAAGATCCGCGAGGTCATCGGGCCGGGAGGCAAGGTGATCAAGAAGATCACCGAGGAGACCGGCTGCCAGATCGACATCGAGGACAGCGGCGAAGTGCGCATCGCGGCCACCAACATGGAGGGCAGCAAGCGCGCCGAGGAGATCATCCGCAACATCACGGAGGATCCCGAGGTCGGCCGTGTGTACCAGGGCAAGGTGCGCAGCATCGTCAACTTCGGCGCGTTCGTGGAGATCGTGCCGGGACGTGACGGGCTGCTGCACGTGTCCGAGATCGACTGGGGCCGCACCGAGAAGGTCGAGGACGTGCTGAACGTCGGCGACCTGGTGATGGTCAAGGTCGTGGACGTGGACCGGGACGGGAAGATCCGCCTGTCGCGCCGTGCGCTCATCCCGCAGCCGGAAGGCTACGTGGGTGCGGCCGCGGGCAGCGGTGGCGGCGGTCGCCGGGAAGGTGGTCGCGACCGTGATCGCGACCGTGATCGCGGTCCGCGACGCCGGTAGTTCCTGAGTCATTCGACGGCGGGCGGCTCTTCGGGGTCGCCCGCCGTTCGTCTCTTGTACCGCCCGCGTCCGCGACGGCGCGGGGGGAGGATTGCAAGCCCGCATGAGCCACGAAGTGAAGAAGACCATCCTGCCGAACGGGCTCACCGTCCTGTCGCAGGCGCTGCCCGACCGCCTCACTCTCTCGCTCGGCGCATGGGTGCGAAGCGGTGCGCGGGACGAGCCACGCGAGCTGCTCGGGGTGACGCACTTCCTCGAGCACATGATGTTCAAGGGCACGCAGAGCCGCGACGCCCGCGCCATCGCGGCGAGCCTCGAGTCACTCGGCGGCTCGCTCGACGCGTTCACCACACGCGAGAACGTCTGCTACACGGCGCGCGTGATGTCCGAGCACCTCACGCAGGCGGTGGACGTGGTCTCGGACCTGGTGTGCCGCTCGCGTTTCGAAGCGGCCGAGATCGAGCGCGAGAAGGGGGTCGTGCGCGAGGAGATCCTCGCCTACGAGGACAACCCGGACGAGAAGGTGGCCGACCTGCTCGCCGAGCAGCTGTGGGGGGATCACGCGCTCGGACGGCCCATCCTCGGCACGCTCGAGACCGTTTCGGACTTGAGCCGCGATGCGATCCGTGGCCAGTTCGAGCGCCGTTTCCGCGGCGACCAGCTGGTGGTGGTCGCGGCAGGCGGACTCGACCACGACCAACTCGTGGCCGAGTGCGCGCGCGGCTTCGCCACACCCGAGGGTGCGGCACCCGACCTGGACGGCCAGCCGGCCGCGCACGTGCCCTCGGTGCGACACGAGGAGAACGACCTGCAGCAACTCTATCTGTCCCTGGGCGCGCGCGGCCTCGGCTACGACGATCCCGAGCGCTACCCCCTGGTCGTGGGCGAGACGCTGCTCGGGGGCGGGATGAGCTCGCGGCTGTTCCAGCGCATCCGCGAGGACGCCGGGCTCGCCTACAGCGTGTTCACGTCGCTGGAACTGTTGCGCGACGGAGGCTCGTTCGCGATCCACCTCGGCGTCTCGCCCGACAAGGGTCGCGAGGCGCTGCGGCTGTTGCGCGAGGAGTTGGAGCGGTTGTTGGCCGAGGGGCCGGATGCCGACGAGGTCGAGGCCGCGAAGATGCAGCTGAAGGGCGCGGTCGTCATGGCGCAGGAGAGTGTCTCGAGCCGCATGTACCACATCGCGCGCCAGGAGCTCTACCTGGGCCGGCACACGTCGTCGGAAGCCCAGGTGGCCCGCATCCTCGCGGTGACCCGCGACGAAGTGCGCGACGTGCTCGCGCGCTACGCCCGGCCGGAGCGCTTCTCGCTCACCGCGCTCGGACCCGCGCCCGGCGGACCGCTCGGGATCGCCGACTGGCCGCTGCCCGCCAGCGCCTGAAGCGCGAGGCCGCAGGCGGGACCGCGTCGATTCGTCGTCCGGCGGTTCAGCCCGAGTAGCTGAAGCCCGCCTTCACCATACGCTCGCCCGCCTCGCGGCAGCGCGCCTCGTCCGCGCACAGCGCGATGCGCACGTGGCCTTCGCCCGCCTGGCCGAAGCCGGAGCCCGGGGCCACGACCACACCGGTGGCGTCCAGCAGCGCGGACGTGAACTCGGTCGAGTCGCGGAACCGCGGCGGCACCGGCAGCCAGAGGTAGAGCGTGGCGCGCGGCAGTTTCACCGGATAGCCCAGCGGCGCGATCGCTTCCAGGAACGCCTCGCCGCGGGCGCGGTAGAGCTTCGCGGCGTCGGCGCAGTAGTCCTGCGGCCCGTTCAGCACCGCCATGCCGGCGCGCTGGATGGCCATGAACACACCGAAGTCCATGTTGGACTTGATGCGCGTGAGGTTGGCGATGATGTCGGCGTTGCCGGCGGCGAAGCCCAGCCGCCAGCCCTGCATCGAGTAACTCTTCGAGAACGAGTGGAACTCGATCGAGCGCTCCTTGTCGCGGTCGTGCTGCAGGAACGACCGCGCGCGATAGCTCGCATCCAAGGGCAGGTCGCAGTAGGCGATGTCGCTCACCACGAACAGGTCGTAGTGGCGCGCGAACTCGAGGATCTCGTCGTAGAGCTCCTTCGTCTCGGTGCCCCCGGTGGGATTGTTGGGGTAGTTGATGAAGATCACCTTCGCCCGGCGTGCTTCCTCCTCGGGGATGGCCGCGAGGTCGGGGCGGAAGTCGGTCTCGGCGCGCAGCGGCACCTCGATCGTGCGCACCTGCGACAGCGCGGCCACGCCCAGGTACGCGGGATAACACGGCGTGCAGAGCAGGATGGTGTCGCCCGGGTTCAAGTGCGCGAGGAAGAACTTCGCGATGCCCTCCTTGGAGCCGATGAGCGCCATGGCCTCGCGCTCGCCGTCCACGTCCACGCCGAAACGGCGCTGGTACCAACCGGCGACGGTCGCACGGAATTCAGGCAGCCCGTTGAACGACGGATAGCGGTGGTTCTGCACCTTGGGGTCCGTCAGCGCCGCTTGCAGCGCGTCGAGGGCGACCTGAGGCGGACGGATGTCAGGGTTTCCCACACCCAGGTCGAGCACATCCACACCCTGTCGCAACTTGGCGTCGCGATCCTGGAACAACTTGGCCAGCGCATAGGGTGGCACGTTCAGCAGGCGGTCGGACGCCGCAAGCCGAGGTTTGACAGGCGATTGGCTCGACGACATAGTGACCTCCTCGATGGCGCAACCCGCACGGCACTGGACTTGCGTTGTTCGTGTGCATGATGAACCGCACCGGACATTCTAGAAGCGTCGGCGGCGGGGGGCCAGTCGCTCCCTGGACCCGTCGCCTTGCGCTGCCGCTGGCGCTGCTCCTCCTGAGCGCGATCGCGCCGCTTCCCGGCCGCGGCCAGGAGGGCGCCGAGCCCGAGCTGCCGGACACGACCACGTTTCCCACCCCTGCGGCCGTGACCGACACGGTCGCCGCGCCGCCGCGGCCGTTCAAGACCGGCGAGTCGCTTCGCTTCGCGGTGCAGTACGGCTTCATCCATGCCGGCACCGCGTGGCTCGAAGTGCCCGAGGTCGTGGAGTGGCACGGACGGCCCGCCTGGCGGCTGGTCGCGCGCGCCGAGTCGAACGGGTTCTTCGACAAGATGTACAAGGTGCGCAATCGCATCGAATCGGTGTGGGACCAGGAGGAGCGCTTCAGCTGGCGCTACTTCGAGGACCGTCACGAGGGCGGCTACACGGCCAACGACACGATCCTGTTCGAGCCCGACTCGATGCAGATGCGCTACAAGAACGGCATGACCTACCCGGTGCCCGGGCCGGTCCAGGACGCGCTGTCGTCGTTCTACATGACGCGCTTCCACGAGCTGCCCATCGGTGGGCAGATCACGTTCGACTACCATGCCAGCCGCAAGACGAAGCCGATGGAGGTGCGCATCCTCGGCCGCGAGAAGGTGAAGACACCCGCCGGCAAGTTCTCGTGCATCGTGATCGAGCCCATGCTCAAGGCAGGCGGCATCTTCAAGAACAAGGGCCGGCTGGTGATCTGGCTCACCGACGACGAGCGCCGCATGCCGGTGCTCATGAAGAGCAAGGTGATGATCGGCTCCATCAAAGTGGTGCTGCAGGAAGTGAAACCGGGGCACGGATGAGCCGTTTCCCCGAGGCCGATCTCACGAAGCTCAAGCGCACGCCGGCCGGGGACCGGCCCACCAAGGTCTCGGTGGAGGAGTTCGCGCGTCCGCTGGAGCCACGCGCGGCCGCCACACTGTTGGCCTCATTGCCCGATCAGCTCGGCGCGCGCGCGCTGCGCGAGGTGGTCACGCGCACGGTGGCCGCGCATCGCGCCGGCAAGCCGGTGGTGCTGATGCTGGGCGGGCACGTGGTCAAGGTGGGCGTGACGCCGTGCTTCATCGAGCTGCTCGAGCGCGGCGTGCTCACGCACGTGGCCATGAACGGAGCCGCGGCGATCCACGACATCGAGATCGCCTGCCTGGGACGCACCTCGGAGGATGTCGAGAGGAATCTTGAATCCGGCTCGTTCGGCATGGTGGAGGAGACCGGCGCGTTCATGAACACGGTCGCCACGAGGGCGGCTCGCGAGGAACTGGGCCTGGGCGAGGCGTGGGGTGCGGCACTCGAGGCCCAGAAGGTCCCGCACCGAGACGCCAGCCTGCTGGCTCGCTCGGCCCGTCGAGGGGTCCCGGCCACGGTGCACGTCGCGCTGGGGACCGACACCATCCACTACGACCCGGCCTGCGACGGGGCAGCGCTGGGGGAGACGTCGCTGCGGGACTTCCGCATCCTGGCGGCCACGATGGCCCGGGCGGAGGGCGCGGTGGTGCTCAACGTGGGCTCGGCCGTGCTCATGCCCGAGGTGTTCCTCAAGGCCCTCGCGGTGGCGCGGAACCTGGGGGCGCGGCTGGAGGGGCTCACCACGGTCAATTTCGACCAGATCCAGCACTATCGGCCCCGCGTCAACGTGATCGAGCGGCCCACCCGGGCCCCCGGCGCGAAGGGCTTCGGCCTCACCGGGCACCACGAGATCCTCGTGCCCCTGTACTGCGGAGCGGTGCTGGCCGAATTGGCTTGAAGTCGGTCGCGGACAGGCCGATACCCCGACGGCATCCCGGGGCCTCCGCCTGTTGACGCGACCTGCACCACTGGGGATAATCTCTCTCCCTGACCACCCCTCAACTCGGTGGTCGTGCCATGCAGGCGGAGGAACTCCCGAGACGCACGTTGCTACTCCATCGCGACAAGACCCCCCTACCTCAAGGCCCTGTCGTCGAAGTGTGAGCCGGGCTTGCGCCCGGGCCTCGTGTCCGTCCGATCCGCCATGCGCCACGTCTTCACGTGGCCAGATCGTTCGGCGCGCGTCCCCGGCCAGGCCCAGAACCCGGGAGACCGTGTGTGAAGCACCGAATCCTTCTCCTGATCGCCGCCTTGTGCCTGTTCGCGCCCGCCGGGGTCCAGGGCGATACGTCGCTGTCGCCTGCCGACACGTCGGCGATGGACTGGAGCCGCGTGCCGGAGTACCGGATCGTCCCCGGAGACCGGCTGCAGCTCGACTTCGGGCGCCTCATCACCGGGCAACCCGACATCCGTGACGTCAAGGTGCGGCCGGACGGTCGCATCACGGTGTTCCCGGCCGGCGACGTGGTCGCCGCGGGGCTGACCCCGATGGAGCTCCAGCGCAACATCGTCGCGCTGCTCTCGGCCGACCTCAAGCTGCCGCGCGTCGTGGTCAATGTCAGCGAAGTGGCGGGCAACGTCGTGCACGTGCTCGGCCGCGTGGACAAGCCGGGCAGCTACCCGGCCGGACCGTTCGTCACCGTGATGCAGGCGGTCACGGCCGCGGGCGGCCTCAAGGACGACGCGGCACGCAACAGCGTGCTGCTGTTCCATCGCGATGGAGCGCACACCGTTTCGGTGTCGCGCGTCAACCTCGACGAGTTGCTCCGCGGAAACGACCTCGCGGACGCCGTGGTGGGGCGTTTCGACATCGTCTTCGTACCGCGCTCGACGATCGGCAACATCAACGTCTTCGCGCAGCAGTTCCTCAACCCGCTCGGGAACACGCTGTCCAGCGTGCTCGTGGGCTGGGAACTCTTCAACCTGGACCGCGTGTTCGTGACGCGGATCATCCGGGAGTGAATCGAAGGGCGACATGAACCCCACATCTCCGCCGCCGGCATCGACGCCCGTACGCCAGGCCACGGCCCGCGAGTTCCTCGCGGTGCTGTTCCGGCGCAAGTGGATCATCCTCGGCCTGTTCCTGGTCACGAGCGTCACCGTGCTGGTGGTGGCCCTGAGCACGCCGACCTACTACCAGTCGCAAGGGCGCATCCTCGTCAAGCGAGGCGAGCGGCAGTCGGTGCTGCGTCCCGACCGGCAGATCTTCAGCGACTGGGAGCAGGAGCTGGGCAGCGAGATGCAGGTCATGCGCAGCGTCCCCGTGGTCACGCGTGCACGTGAGCTGGTCGAGGTCGAGTCCAAGCGCCTGGGCCAGCCGTTCGTGCTGGATCCGGCGAGCATCGACGTCGAGGTGATGGGCAAGAGCAACGTCATCGCCGTGGGCTACGTGACGCTGGATCCGGCCACGGCCCAGATCGCCTGCCGCGCGGTGATGGACGCGTACGTGGAGTACCGCCGTACCCGCATGACGAACGACCGCCCGCAGCAGTACCTCGAGCAGGAGATCGCCGAGCTCCAGGGCAAGATCGACAGCAAGCTCGAGGACCGCCGCCGCTATACCGAACAGACCGGCGTCGCCGTCCCCGCCCAGCAGACGGAGAGTTGGATGCTGCAGATCTCCGGCCTCGAGCAGCGGCGCAGCGAGCTGTCCGCCGACCTGGCCGCGGCGAAGAGCGTCGAGCAGGCCATGCGTCAGATGCAGTCCGACCCGGACATCGACCTGCCCACGTTCGACGGTGCGAACCAGTTCACGAACGAGCAGGCGCTCGTGCAGCTGAAGACCAAGGTGCTCGAGCAGCAGACGCGCATCGCGATCCTGTCCGAGACGCTGCGGGATGACGCCCCCGAGATGGTCGGCGCGCGCCAGACGCTGGATACGCTGCTGGGCCTGCTGCGCAAGGAGGTGGACGCGCGCGTGCGCCTGGCCGCTTCGCGTGCGGAGCAGATCGCCTCGCGCGTCGCCTCGCTCGACCGCGAGATCGCGGGCATCCGCGCCAAGCTGAACGACGCGCCGCAGAGCCTGCAGCGCATGGAGGAGATCGACGGCGAACTCGTCGCGCTCCGCCGTCGCCTCGGCGAGGTGACGGAGGCTCGCGACCAGGCGTCGATCACCGCGAACACCATGGCGGACGTGAATGTCGTCGTGCTGGCTCCGGCCGGCGTCGCCACCCCCACGAACCCGCTCGACATCGTGCGCCTCCTGCTGGCGCCCGCGTTCAGCCTGCTCGTGGGACTCGCGATCGCGTTCTTCGTGGACGGCTTGGACCTGACGGTACGCACGGCGAACCAGGCCGAGGAATACCTCGACCTGCCGGTGCTCGCGTCCATGTCCGAGCGCCGCCGGCGGAACGGCTGAGGGGCGGACGCGGATGACCCGCATCTTCGACGCGCTCCGGAAGGCCGAATCCACCCGGCCGCCGCTGGCGATGAACCCGGCGCCGGCGCCGCCGGCTCGCGAGCCGGGCAGCGGCTGGGGCCACCGGGCCACGGAACCCGCGATCTTGTCATTGCCGCTGCTGGGCGGCGTGGACCTGAGCGAGGACGCGATCCGCGCGACGAGCGCGCTGCGGGTGAGCCTCGAGGGAGCACTGCCGGACCGGGCGATGCGCTCGATCATGTTCGTGAGCGCGCAGGGCGGGGAGGGCACGAGTACGGTGACGCTGCAGTTCGCGCAGGCGCTCGCGCACTCCGGCGCGCGCGTCGTGGTCATGGACGCGCACGCGCGCCGGCCCGCGGTCTACGCCGACGAGTCGCAGCGCTATGCGGTGCTCGACGCGCGCGTCGCCTCGCCGGCGATGGCCGGCGTGATGACGCCCAACCTGTTCGCGGTTCCCGCCACCGAGGAAGCGGTGCGCGCAGGCCAGGTGCCCGCCGACGTCGTGCGCGCGGTGCTGCAGTCCGCCGCCGGGTCGTTCGAGTGGCTGCTCCTGGACGGACCGCCCGTGGTCGAGTCCCCGGACGCGGCCTCGCTCGCCGCACAGGTGGACGGCGTGGTGCTCGTGCTGCACGCGGGCCGCGCCAAGCGGCCGGTCGTGTCGCGTGCCGTCGAGATGCTCCGCAAGTCCGGCGGGCGCGTGCTCGGCACCGTCCTCAACCGCCGGGTGCACGAGATCCCGGGGTTCATCTACCGCCGCATCTAGCCCGCCCCTTCGTCCCGGAAGAGCCCAACAACCCCATGTCGAGCCGCGACCGCGAGGGCATCCTCCCGACGTCCTGGCCGGCGCGCCGCGCCGGTGGACGAGCAGGGAGCCTGGCATGAACGCCATGCCGAACGAGCGTCCGGAGCCCCTGGAGCCCGTACACCGGTGGTCACCGGGCACGGGCTCCGGCCTTTCGGAGATCCTCGCGTGCGTACTGCCCTCGGTGCGCGCCGCCGCCGGCGAGGCGCTGGAAGCCGTCGTGCTCTCGGGAAGTCACGCGACCGGCGAGGCGGTGTGGGCGGCGTACGAGGGGCGACGCGTCTCGCTTTCCGACCTGGACCTGTACGTGATCCTTCGCGAGCCCGCGGCCGTTCCGGTCGCGCGGCGCGCGCTGCGGCTGCCCGGACCGGCGGCACTGTTGCGCGCGGGACTCGCGGGTCCTGCCGAGGCCGGCTTCGTCACGCTCGAGGGGCTCGCTCGCATGAGCGCCCGACCGGGCACGGTCGAACTCACGCGCGCGGCGCGGGTGATCGAGGGCGACCCCGGCGTGCTCGCACGGCTGCCGCGCGTCGAGCCCGGTACCATCTCGGCCGACGAGCGGCTGCGGCTGCTCGAGAACCGCGCCTTCGAGCTGCTGTGGTCGAGGCTCAACGTCGCGACCGAGCTGGACACGCTGCGTGCGCGTCATGCCGTGCTCAAGTGCGCGCTCGACATCGCGGCCTCGAGCGCGCTGGCTCACGGGGAGCTGCCCGCGACGGCGGCCGAGCGAGTGGCGCTGGCGCTGGCGCGCGGCGAGCCCGCCGGCCTGCCGTCGTGGCTCGTGGGCGCCTGGGCGGGTCTCGCTCCGGTCTGGCGCGAAGCCGTGAGCTGGCGTGAGCGTCAGGGAATCGCCTGTGCGAGTGACGAGCCGAGCCGCGAGTGGCGCGCGGTCGCACGCGGCTGGGCCGCGGCGTGGTGGGCCGAGACCGCGCTGCTGGCCCGCGCGACCGAACCGTTCCCACGCGCGCTCGAGGCGGCCGCGCGCGGTTCGCTCGCGCGCCGGCTGCGGCACGCCTTGCGTCCCCTGCCCGGCGGGCCGGCGGCGCGGGCGCTGGCGCGACGACTCGCCCGTGACGCCGCGTCATCTTCGCCATCGTTCGACGCGGGCGGATCGCGGCTGCTGCACGCGGTCGCGGGCACGCCGCAACTCCGACTTCACGGCGTGGCCGCGGTGCTCGTGCTCGCGGCTGCACAGGCGAGCGCCGAACCGGCCCTCCCGGCGGGTGCGTTTCAGGCCCTGCGCCGGCTCGGCTTCCCTCGGGCCGGCTCGTTCGACGACGCGTCGCGCGTCGCCCTGTGCGCGTGGGGGCGTCCGTGGGGACCCGATGCACCGGCCGGGTCGCTCGCGTGAGACCGGTCCTCGTGGTCGTGCTGGTGGATGCCATGGGGTGGCGTCTCGCGGGAGCCGACGCCGCGTTCGCGCCGCTTCTCACCGAGCGGCGGCCGCTCGACACCATCCTGGGATTCAGCTCCGGCGCGCTGCCCACCGCGTTCACGGGCAAGCTCCCGCGCGAGCACGGCCGCTGGCTCATGTACCGGCGCGCATCGGGCGAGGGTGTGTTCCACGGTTTCGGCGCGCTGCGGCTGCTGCCGCCGCGACTGCGCCAGAGCTGGAAGCTCACGGGGCTGCTCACCCGGCTCGTCGAGCGGCGTGGCGTGCAAGGCTATTTCAACCTCTATGACGTGCCGCGAGCCGAGCTGCCGGCGTTCGACCTGCCCGAGCGCGCGGACATCTTCGCTCCGGGCGGTCTGCCGGTGGACTCGCTCTGGGATTCGCTCGTGCGCCGGGGCCTGCCGTGGCGCGGCTGGAACTGGCGCCAGAGCGAGGCGCGCGCGCGCGCGGAGGCGATCGAGTGCCTCGAGCGCGGGCGCGAGGACTTCCTGTTCCTCTACAGCGCCGTGCTCGATGCGCAACTGCATCTCGAGGGCTCGCACGGCGCCGGGGTGCGCGAGTCGCTGGACGCGTGGTCGGCCTGGTTCGGCCATGCGCGCGAGGCCGCACGGCGCGCGGGCCGCGAGGCCTGGCTCTACCTGTGCTCGGACCACGGCATGGTGGACGTGGACCAGACCGTGGACGTGATGCGCCGTGTCGAGGCGCTGCCGTTCCGGCGCGGCCGGGACTACCTCGCGTTCTACGACTCGACGTTCGCGCGCTTCTGGTGGCGCACGCCCGCCGCGCGCGAGGCCGTGCGCTCGGCCCTCGCCGCCGAACCGGCGGGTCGCTGGCTGGAGCCTGCCGAGCTCGAGCGAGAGGGCGCGGACTTCGCCGACCACCGCTATGGCGAGGACCTGTTCCTGTTGCGGCCGGGCGCATTGCTGGTGCCGTCGTTCATGGGCCGCACGCCGGTGGCCGCGATGCACGGCTACGACCCGGCGCACCCGGCGATGCCCGGGCTGCTCGCCTCCAACCGGCCGCTGCCGCCGGAGGTCACCCACCTGTCGCACCTGCGCGGCTTCCTCGAGCGTGAACTCGATGCGAGCGGCGCGCTCGTGGGGGCCGCATGAAGCGCGGCGAGATCGCCCAGCACGTCACGCGAGGGGCGTTCTTCCTCGCGGTCGAGAAGACCGCCGCGCTGCTCTCGGGGATGATCTACTTCGCGCTCATGCTGCGCTGGCTGGGCCCCACCAACTACGGCATGCTCACGCTGGCACTCGCGATCACCGGCCTGGCGAGCATCGCCACCGGCAACTTCGAGGTGTTCCTCGAACGCTACGCCGCCGAGTACCAGGCCCGTCATCGCTTCGACCTGTTGTTCCGCGCGCACGCGCTGGCCGTCTCGGTGAAGCTGGCGCTCGGCGTGCTGGCGAGCGTGATGTTGCTGGCGATCGCACCGCACCTGGCGGTGCAGTTCGAGATGCCGCCGCTCGCCGTGCTCGTCCCCATCCTCACCGTCATGGTGGCCACCGACGGGCTCTCGACGACCGGTCGCTCGCTGCTGTTCGGCCTGCAGCGCTACGAGTGGGTGAGCGGCCTGTCGCTGGTGAACCACGTCGCCAAGACCATCATGGTGGGCCTGCTGTGGTGGGCCCAGCAGGGGCTGGTCGAGCTGGCGATCGGGCTCGCGGCACTGGCGGTGGTGCAAGCGCTCTTGTTCTCGGGCGCCGCGTGGTGGCTGGCCCGGCGCGCGGCGCTGACCCCGACGCCGCCGAGCCCCGACGAGCCCGGCGACCCGACCGTGGAGCCGCGTCCGCTGATCTCCCAGATGCTGGGCTACTGCGTGCCGCTGCTCGGCGCCCGCGCGGCGTTCCTGTCCGGCCAGAACCTCGGCAAGGTCCTGCTCGCCAAGGTGCTGGACGCGACCCAGCTGGGTTACTTCACGTTCGCGTTCCAGACCATCGAGCGATTCGTCGAGCTGGCCTACACCGTCCCATCGTCACTGCTGCCGTCGCTCACGCACCTGGTCGCTCGCGCCGAGCGCGAACGGCTGAGCTACATCTTCGACCAGGCGTTCCGGCTCGTGCAGGTGGCGGCCTGCACCGTGGCCTGGTGCGTGTTCGCGTTCGCGCCCGAGCTCACACTGTGGGTCGGCAGCCCGCTGTTCCTGCCGTCGGTGGGCATGCTGCACGTACTGGCACTGGTGCCGATCGCGCGCACCGCGCAGCAGCCGCTGACCATGTTGTTCCAGGCCATGCGCCGGCCCGGGATCGTGTTCACGCTCGCGATCGCCAAGCTGTCGGTGGAACTCGCATGCTACCTGCTGATCGTGCCCCGCTGGGGCGGCCTCGGAGCGGCATGGGCCAACCTCGCCGGGGCGGTGGCCTCGTTCCTGCTCGCGCTGGTGTTCACCGCCGTGCTGCTGCCCGAGACTGCGCGCGAGCGCACGTCGGTGGTCCTGCGTGCGCTGGTGCTGACGCTGCCGATGCTCGCACTGGCCGCTTTGCTCATGCCCGCGACGCCGAATGGCACGCTGTCGCTGGTCGCCCGCACGCTGTTGGTGCTCCCCGGCGTGTTCGCCCTCTTCGCCCTGCGACTCGTCACCCGTTACGATCTGGAGAAGTTGTCCGGCCTGCAGCTGCGCGCGCCGCTGGCGCGGCGCGTCCGCGACGTCGTGGTGCGCGCGGCCGACCCGCTCGCACGGCTGTTCGAGACCCGGAGGACCGCATGAACGCCCCGCGCGTGCTGGTCGTCGTACCGGCGCACAACGAGGAGGACAGCCTGCCGGCGATCCTCACCGAGCTGCGCGAGAAGGCGCCGGGCGTGGACGTGCTCGTGGTGGACGACGGTTCGCGCGACGGCACCTCGCGAGCGGCACGGGAGGCGGGCGTGCCCGTGTTGCGCCATCCGGTGAACCTGGGCGTGGGTGGCGCGCTCCAGACGGGCTTCCAATGGGCGGTCGAGCGCGGCTACGACGTCGCCGTCCAACTGGATGCCGACGGACAGCACGACCCGGCCTACCTGTCGGTGGTCCTGGCGCCGGTGCTCGCGGGACGCTGCGACGTGAGTATCGGGTCGCGGTTCGTCTCCTCCACCGGCTATCGCGCGCCGTTGAACCGCCGGCTCGGCATGCTGTTGTTCAGCGGCATCGTGCGCCTGGCACTCGGACGACCCATCTCGGACACCACGTCGGGGTTCCGCGCCTACAATCGCGCGGTGATGCGCGTGTGCCAGTACGACTTCCCGAAGGACTTCCCCGATGCTCCGCTGCTCATCGCACTCGCGCGTCGCGGCTTCCGGCTCGACGAGGTGCCGGTGGTGATGCGCGAGCGGCAAGCAGGGCGCTCGTTCTACACGCTGGGCAAGCAGCTCTACTACCCGTACAAGAACCTGTTGGCGTCGCTCATGGCGCTGATCCGCAAGCCGGCCTGAGGCCGGCCGCACTCGGAGGACCCATGATGTTCCTGTCCCGCACCCAGGTGATCACCGCGCTCGGCGCGGTGCTGCTGGCGTTGTTCGTGCTGGACCTCGTCCGGCGCCGCCGGCTTTCGGAGGAGTACTCGCTGCTGTGGGTGATGGCCACCACGGTCATCGCGATCCTCGGCTTCTCGACGCCGCTGCTCACGTGGATCACGCACGCGCTGGGGTTCATGGGCGAGTCGTCCACCACGTTCGCGTTCGGACTGGCGTTCTCCCTGGCCATGCTGCTCTACCTGTCGCTCAAGCTGTCGCGGCTCGGCTTCGAGAATCACGCCCTGACTCGCGACCTGGCGCTGTTGCGGCATGAGGTCGAGTCGCTGCGCCGGGGCGGCCGGGAGGACAGCCCGCGGTGATGCGTGCGCTGCAGCTGCTGCTCGGCATCGGCGTCTCGGCGCTGTGCGTCTGGCTGTCCATGAAGGACGTGCGGTTCGGCGAGGTGCTGACGGCGCTGCGCGGAGCGAACGCGCTCGGTTTCGTGCTCGTGATGCTGGTCACGCTGGGCGGCTTCGCGCTGCGGGCGCTGCGCTGGCGCTACTTCATCCAGGCGGGACGCCCGCTCTCCATGGACTCGCTGTTCAGTGCCACGATGATCGGCTTCATGGCGAACAACGTGCTCCCTTTCCGCCTCGGCGAGTTCGTGCGCCCGTGGGCGCTGGCGCGGCGTGAGCGGTTGTCCAAGACCACACTCCTCGCCACGGTCGTGGTGGAGCGCGCGGTGGACATGCTCACGCTGCTCGGGATCTTCGGGATCAGCATGATCGTCCACCCGGTCGCCGAGAACTCCGATGCGGGCCGGCTGTTGCAGTGGGGAGCGCGGCTGCTGGTCGTGCTGTGCGTGGGGCTCACCCTCTTCGTGGTCGCAGTCGAACGCAACCGGCGGCTGGCGCAGGCGGTCGTGCACGGCCTCACCCGGCCGCTGCCGATACACGCGCGGGAGAAGGTCGGGCACATGCTCGAGCGGTTCATCGAGGGCTTGGGCCTGTTCCGCGACCTGCGCCGACTCACGGTCGTGTTCGGGCTGTCGTTCGCCATGTTCCTGTGCTTCGCGCTGGCGCTGGGCGTGAGCCTGTGGTCGCTCGACATCGCGCTGCCCTGGTACGCAGGCCTCGTCATGCTGGTCATCACGGCGATCGGCATCATGGTGCCCGCGGCCCCGGGCTACATCGGCACGCTCAACATCGCCTGCACGGCCGGGCTGGCGCTGTTCGGCGTGGGCAAGGCCCAGTCGGTGCCGTTCTCGTGGTTCTACTTCTTCAGCCAGTGGCTGCCGATCACCGCGGTCGGACTGATCTACCTGAACCGCGAGGGGCTGTCGCTGCGCTCCCTGGGCCAGGCCCGGCAGGGAGACGTGACGTGACCTCAGGCCCGGTGGGCAGCGGCGACGCGAGCGACTGCGGCGACCACGTCGTCGGCGTCCCGATCCGTCATGCGCGGGAACAGCGGCAGGGTGATGGCGCGCGCATAGGCGTCCTCGGCGACCGGGAAGGCGCCCGGGCGCAGGCCGAGCTGGTCGCGGAAGTGCGGATGGAAGTGGATCGGGATGAAGTGAACACTGGTCCCGATGTTGAGCGCGCGCAGTTCCTCGACGAATCGCGCTCGGTCGATGCGCAGGCGTTCCAGCTCGAGCGCGATCGGGTACAGATGCCAGGCGTGCGTCATGCCCGGTCTCACGGGTGGCACGCGCACTTCGGGGACGGCGGCGAAGCCCGCCTGATAGCGCGCGACCAGTTCGCGGCGGCGCTGCTGCATCGCCTCGAAGCGCTCCAGCTGCGCCAGGCCGATCGAGGCGAGCAGGTCGGACAGGTTGTACTTCCAGCCCGGGGCGGTGACTTCGTAGAACCAGGAGCCGGCCGCACCGTAACGCTTCCAGGCGTCGCGGTTCATCCCGTGCAGCGTCAGCAGCGCGATGCGCTCGGCCAGTTCGGGATCGTCGGTGACCACCGCGCCGCCCTCGCCGGTGGTGAGGTTCTTGGTGGCGTAGAACGAGAACGCGGTCGCGTCGGCGAGTGCAGCACTGCCCACCGGCCGGCCGTGCGACGCCGCCCCCAGCGAGTGCGCGGCGTCGTCCACGAGCCGGATGCCGCGGTCGCGCGTGACCTCGCGCAGCGCGTCGTAGTCGCAGGGATGCCCGGCGTAGTCCACGGCGATGACGGCGCGGGTGCGGGGCGTGATCGCCGCGGCGACGCGGCGAGGGTCGAGGCACAGCGTGCCGGGCTCGACGTCCGCCAGCACGGGTGTGGCGCGCACGTGATCGATGACGTTGACCGTGGCCACGAACGTGTAGGGCGAGGTGATGACCTCGTCGCCCTCGCCGATGCCCATGGCCTCGAGTGTCAAGTGCAGCCCGCCGGTCGCGCTGTTGACGGCCAGGCCGTGCTTCGCACCGGACAGCTCGGCGATGCGCCGGGCGAGTTCGAACGCGCGGGCGCCGGTGGTGATCCAGCCCGAGTCGAGTGCCTGCAGC